>Ga0194132_10005672_pt1 | contig 19996 bp, 25 predicted proteins | sample TA2KigOf80mmetaG_FD_148612 | JGI IMG/M metagenome (GOLD analysis project Ga0194132, IMG submission 148612) | Freshwater microbial communities from Lake Tanganyika, Tanzania - TA2015054 Kigoma Offshore 80m | ecosystem: Environmental > Aquatic > Freshwater > Lake | place: Tanzania: Lake... | reverse complement strand
GATCGGCACCACCGCGTCGAAATCGGCGAGTGCCCCGGCCGTGTCGCCGTCGCGCAGCTTCACCGCCGCCAATATCCCGCGGCTCATCGCCGTGGCCCGATGCTGCTCGCCGAACATCCGCACGTTGCTCTGTACCACGTTCGTCATCACGCGGCGCGCCTCGTCGGTTTGGCCGGTCAGCAGTGCCACGATGCCCCGGGGCTGGTCGTTATCGAATCTTTTCATTACGTCGGGGTTTCCGGCCATGCGCACGCGGATGTCGTCGTAGGTCGCGGCGGCTGCATCTAAATCGCCGCGCAGGCTCTGCGCGCGCGCCACTTGCTCAAACAACACGAAGTAAACCTCCGCAGTCGACGCGAACTTCATCTGGTCCAGCGTCTCGATCGCCGAGCGCGTGAGCTTTTCGGCTTCCGCGAAACGGCCCTGCGCGAGTATAGCGTTTGACAGACCGTTCACGCTCAACACGGTCTCGGCCGAGTAGCGGCCGCGCGTCGACAGGTAGCCGAGCAACGAGGCACGGAACTCGACCTCGGCCTCGACGGGCCGACCCTGACGCAGCAACGAATAGGCGAGGTTCCTCCGCAGGAGGAACGAGAGACGCGAAAATTCGTCAGGCAGGTTCTGTGTTAGCTGTGTGAAGACCGCTTCGCCGCGCACGAGGCGGTCGTTCGACGCCAGCGCCGCGCGGAAGTGCCGCTCGGCCTTGGCGTGGTGACCGCTTGCGGACGCCATGTCGCCGGAGGACTTCTCAAATTGCGTTTCGGCTGTCCAGGGAAGGTGATACGGCAACCCCGTCAGGCTCTTCAGCGAGGCGACCCCCGCCTGCATCGCCGGAAGCGTGGCTTCAGCGCCCTCGAAATCGAGAAGAAATAACGACGCAGTGAGATACAGCTGCTGCGCAATGATCCGTTCCATGGGCGACGGCGCTTCGGCGATCAACTGCTTGGCGAGCGTTTGCGCCTTGCGATATGCGGCGTTGTTCAATTCGACCCGCGTCCAGAACTGCAAGGATCTCCGGCTCGGGTTGTTGCCGCGCTTGGCGGCCTCGTAGGCAAGCTCATAGTCGGACGCGGCTTGTTTGGCGCGGCCAAGTTCCTCTGCGGCACCGCCGCGCTGGTAATGGAACCGCGCGAGGTCTGCATCGGTCGCCCCGGCCGGCGGCTGGCTGTCGGCGAGCGCGACGGCGACGGCTACTTTCGCGGGATCGGGTTTCTGCTGGTCGAGGATCGCTGCGATGTCGGAGATCGTGCGCGGCGGCGGGAGGAACCCCTGTCCCTGGAACTCAGCCGTTATCTGTCGGGCCTGCTGCAGGCTCACGGCCGGGCGGCCGTCGGGCTGGCAAGCTGCAAGAGAGACAGCGATCGAGGCCGCTGCGACCGCAACGCATACAACACGCTTGGTCAACATCGAAACCTCCATACCCCCCTTACCGCTAAAGACCCCCCTTACCGCTAAAGCACCTTATTTTAGCACGCCGGGGGCCGGTATTAAAACCGGCTAGTGGTGGCGGGGGTCGAGCGCGTCTCGCTAGCCGTGTCGACGGGCGCTTCGACGGCCGCGATCTCCACGGTCTTGGCCGACGGACAGGTTCTAAACTTACTTGAGAGGTGGTTCCGTCCTCGGGGTTCGATATCGTAGGAACCCATGGAAGCTCTCCATCTCGCGATGCATCGTCTTGACGCGCCGCGCCGTTGCCGGCCGCAGCCGCTTGCCGCTCGTCGCCCGCACCACCGGTAAGACCAGGAGCAAGACGCCCGGACGATTGGTCGGCACGAGTTCCAGATCGCGGCCAAAGCCGCCAAATTTGGTGGAGCTCTGCATGTCGTCGGGCGTCATGCGGCGGCGGCCGCCAGCTTTCATCGGCACATCCTCGGTCGGGATGGCGAGGTACCGGCCGCCGCTGCGGCGGATCAACGTGCCTTCCTCGAACACTGCGACGATGTCGGCAGCACCTCCGCGTCCACCCTTGCCAGGACGGGCAAAAACCCACGCCGCCGTGCTCAGGCTCTCCCCACGATCCGGGTAGATGTTGAGCCGGACAGCATTGGCGAGGCGTCGGCCAAGGCCCGCACCCATGACTTGCGAGCGCAGATCGGACTTCAGGCCCTCGCCGGTCTTGCGCACGGCAGCCGTGACGGCCGCTTCGGCAGTGCGCACCTCGCCGGCCAGGATCTTGGCGAGATCGCCATCGATGCGGACGTCGAGTTTCATGTCGCCACCAGGTCGAGCCGATAGACGCGACCATCCATCGCTGGCATTGGCGGTGCCTGAATGCGGTAAGCCCAGCGCACTGGACTGCGTTCGTCGACAGCTCGCTTCCTGCTGCGAACGCCTATGCGGCGGATAACGAGGCCTCGGAGTTTTCACTCTCCGTAGCCATCATCGGCGCCGGGCGGAGCCGGGCTTCCCCCTGAAAAGTGGTCCGCCCTGAACTCTGTCTTTTGACATGAAGGAGGACTGCAATGCCGAAGAAGAGGCACAAGCCTTAAGAGATCGTCACGAAGCTGCGTCAAGCCGACGTCCTGATATCGCAGGGGCAAGACATCGCTGATGTGATCCGCCAGATTGGAGTGAGCGAGGTCACGTATTACCGGTGGCGCCAGGAGTACGGCGGGCTGAAGACCGAGCAGGTCAAGCGCCTGAAAGAGCTCGAGACGGAGAACACCCGTCTGCGCAAGGCGATCTCCGAGCTTACGCTGGACAAGCTTATTCTGCAGGAGGCCGCACGGGGAAACTTCTAAGCCCCGCGCGTCGTCGCGCCCGTGCGGCGCTCGGGCAGCACCGCTCGACACAGCGCAGGATCCCGCGGCCTCGTCGCTCCGGTTCACCTTTGCAACCTCGGCCGACTATCGGGACGGGCGTGCCCTGGATCGCTACGTCAAGGCCATCATTGACAAGTTGGCCGCTGATGCGCACCTGGCGTCAGTCGAGGGTGTAACCTAGGCCATCGACCGGGTTCGCGACGTCTGCCCTTGGACGCAAGGCGATGGTTGGAAGTGCCGTCGGAGATTAAGTTGGGAGAACAGGCGGCGGTTCGGCAGATACTCACTTTTTCGCAAGCATGCACGGGCCTACGAAGAGAAGGTTCGTCTGGGGTTCTTCTCACTCCGCCATTTTCCCGTTTGTCCGGCCCGGAGACATCGGTAACAGCTTGTACCGGAGAAATAGGTTACGGCCGCGGGCGCTAGGCGTGGCCTCTATCGCCGCCCCGCAGAGCCGAGTACCATCTCGCGGATTCCAGATGAGATCACATAGTGCTTCACGGCTACCCCAAGCCTTGACTCGATGGAGCGCCGGGCCGTGATTTGGCGGCTGAGTTTTTTCGGTCTGCTGCTGCTCCCCGTCCTGATCGGCGCTTCAGACACGAGCTTGGCCAATCCCGAACTGCTTGGCTGCTATTCGCACGAAGGGCCCGACGCGGCGGCAGCCGCCGCTGTTATCGAGTCGCGTGGCGTGTTCTCGATAAGACTGGCCGACGGGCAGGTATTTGGGCTCGATCCGGCGGAGCCAGGCGAGTTGCGGCAGCTCGAGGAAGAAATGGGGACCATCGGGGTCGCGGCGACGCTCCTGTTCGGGCTCAAGTTCGACGAGTTGATCATCGCCAGGGCGAGCGGCAACCTCATCGATCCTAGGCAACCCGATCGGCCCAGCACCCCCTTTGTCATCGTCAATCCGGAGGAGGGGGTCTTCTTGTTCTACCGGGTTCCCTGTGGTGGTTGAGGTTCGTCGGTTGCGGGTTGTCGGGGGCCGAGGCGGATCCACCACAGCCACACCACGAGATTGAGTGCTGCTGCGCCGTAGAGCGGGACATCGAAGCCGACCCAGTGGACTATGGCGCCGACGGCCAAGGCTCCCAGCGCCGGTCCGATACTGAACAATGTCGTATGGAGACTGAGAACGCGCCCACGCATGGCCGGGTCGACGCGGTTTTGGATGAGCGCCTGGGTACTCGTGCCGCGCAGGCCCATGGCCAGTCCGATGGCAAATACGCAAGCCAACGCGAAGCTCATTGTCGTTGCTGCAGCAAACGCCGTGAGCGCAACGGTTGCGAGCAATAGGCTTGCGCTCGCGATCCGCGTGAGGCCGTCATTGGCGCCACGCCAGGCCATCCACACGGCGCTCGCCATAGCTCCGGCGCCGACGGCCGCCATCAGTACCCCGAGATCGTCAGGCCCACCGGCCAACACTTGGCCGACATAGGCCGGCATCAGGTCGAGCGCCGGTCGAACGAGCAACGCGCCGGAAAGCGCCACAACCAGAAGGCGGCCGATCGACCGTGAGCGAACCATGTAGCGGTAGCCTGAAAGAATCTCGCGGAGCAACGGATCGCGCGCCCGTCGAGTGGCAATTTGGAGACCGGGTCGGATGTATGCGATCGCAACGAGCGCGGCGACGAACGTGGCGGCATTCAACGCGAACGCTGGGCCGGACCCGAGATGGTGAATGATGAAACCGGCGGCCGCGGGTCCGGCGACTCGGGCGAGGTTGAAAATCACCGCGTTCACCGCGACGGCCGCAGCGACGTCCGTCTCGCGGACCAAGGCGTGAGTGAGAGACAGGCGGAGCGGCTGATGGAATCCGGACAGCGCGCCGAGTAGCGCGGTCAGTGTCAGAAGCGCGACGAGGGACAATGCGCCGCTGAACGCCAGGGCCGCTAGGACGACTGCTTGCACCAGCGACAGCGCTTGGAGCCAAAACAGGAGCCGTAAGTCAGTCTGTCGATCGGCGACGGCGCCCGCCCATGGGCTCACCAAGACGGCCGGGATCAAATCGACCGAAACCGCGAGGGCGACCATGAACGGGTCGAGGGTCAACTTCCATGCGAGCCAGCCTATGGTGGCGCGTTGCAGCCAAGTGCCGACTAGCGACACCGCGGAGCCCGCCGTGTAGACGGCAAAATTTCGATTGCGGAACGCGCGGCCGAAGCCGCCCAGCCAAGTCATGTCTTCGCCGGTCATGGTTGCCCGTGCCCATGGCAAGCCTAGCGGCCGTGCCCTGGTAAGGAGAAGACATCGTCGAGGCACGACTTGTTGCGGTGCAGCAAAAGAGAATCGCAAACGGTTGATTGTTCCGTCGCCGCGCCTAGTCTTGGGGTAACATTCGATCAGTCCATCAGGGACCCGGGGGGATGTCATGAAGTTTCGGGCTAAGTCGTCCTTTATCGCTGCAGCATTGGTCATTGCGGCGGTAGTGAATGCGTCCCACGCCCAGCAAATGAGCCGCGGTGAATACGTCGCGCGCACGGCCAACTGCGTCGCATGCCACTCGGTCGCGGGTGGGGCGGCCTTTGCTGGCGGTCTCAAGATGGCAACCCCCATTGGCGCCATCTATGCGACCAACATCACGCCGGACCGCGAAACCGGCATTGGCGCGTATACGCTCGACGAGTTCGATCGCGCGGTGCGGCGCGGGATCGCCAAGGACGGCCACCATCTTTACCCGGCCATGCCCTATCCGTCGTACGCCAAGATGACCGAGGGGGACATCCGCGCGCTTTACGACTTTTTCATGAAGGAGGTCGCCGCGGTCAAGGCGCCGAATCCGCCGAGCGAGATCAAGTGGCCGATGAACATGCGTTGGCCGCTTTCCATCTGGAACGCGTTGTTCGTCGACTTCGACCGCTACGTGCCGCGCAAAGACAAGGATCCCGAGTGGAACCGTGGCGCGTACCTGGTTCAGGGTCCCGGCCATTGCGGGGCCTGTCATACGCCGCGTGGCTGGGCGAGCCAGGAGGTCGCGCTCAATGACCGCAGCTCGAGCTACCTCAGCGGCGGCGTTCTCGATTACTGGAACGCGATAAATTTGACGGCCGACAACAACCTGGGGATCGGGCGCTGGTCCGAGGCCGACGTGGCAGAGGTGTTGAAAACCGGTCGCAACAAGCACACGAGCATCGCCGGCACGATGGTCGAGGTCGTCAACAACTCGACTCAGTTCATGTCCGATAGCGACATCAAGGCGATGGCCAAGTACCTGAAGTCTCTGCCGTCGGCCATGGAACGGGGACAGGTCCCCTGGGCCTACGATGCCTCGGCGACCGACGCCCTGAGCAAGCGCGACACTCGCGCGCCCGGGGCCAACACCTATGCCCGGCATTGTGCGAGCTGCCACGGCAACGATGGACGCGGCCGGCCCTCGAACCTGCCGACGTTGGTCGGAAACCCTGGAGTCGTGCAACCCGATCCCGTCTCCGTGATCAATGTCGTCCTCAATGGGTCGGCGAGGGTGGTAGTGAACGGTGTGCCCGATGCCTACCGCATGCCGCAGTACCGCCTCACGCTCAAGGACAACCAGGAGGTCGCGGACGTGGTTAATTTCGTCCGCAACGCCTGGGGCAACCGTGGCTCGAAGGTGACGGCAAACGATGTCGCGGCGGTGCGCCAGCACACCGACCCCTCGAGCGATCGGGTCGTCGTTCTGCGGATGAAATGAGCCCGCTCAGCGGCGAACGGCCGGGGCCTCGATCGAAAGACCCCGGCCGCGCCACTTGGCGTAGAGTTCGAGATCCACGTACTCCTGCGATCCGCTCGCGAAGGGTTCCGCGCGCACCGCCTCGTTGCACCACGCGAACATCCGGTGCGAGGAGGCGGTGGTTTGCCAAATTTGCCGGTACAGCGGGAATCCGTTGACTTGACCCTGGCTGATGACTTCGCCGCGCAGGCGTGCTCCGACGTTGGCTTCGTGACATTGGGCACAACTCAGGTCGAGCTGCCCGCGGCGTTGCTCGTAGGCCGCTCGGCCATTCGCGAAGCTCTGGGCGGCGGGACCGTTGATGTTCACGTCGATTGGAATCCCGTGGGACTGACGGCTGACGAAGGCGGTCAGCGCCAACAAATCCTGGGTCTCGTAGGGCAGGGGCGGAAGCTCCTGACGTCCCCGGCATAGGTTGATGCGTTGTTCCAGATTGATCACCCGTCCGACCTCGGCAGCGAAAGCCGGGTAGCGCGCCGCCACCCCGCGCATGGAACGTGCCGCGTCGCCATGACAGGACGTGCAGGACTTGCCGTTGCGTGGCGCCGTTTGCCAAAGCTGCTCGCCGCGGTCGACCCACAGGAGGCCAGGGTTGGAAAAGTCGTCGTTCTGGAGGGCTTGGGTTTCGGGGGTCAAGAATGTGAATCCGGACCGCCGATCCTCGATCGAGTAGATCGGGCGCTGTTGAGCCAGGGCCAAACCGGCCAACAACGCGACGCCGAGTATGATAGCGGCGAGGCGCCTCAAGATACGTCGATCTTGGCCCACGCGGTTTCGTAACCACCCTCGTCGTCGAGCCATACGAACTCGAACATGCCCGAGTCCTGGGCGACAGTCGTAAATGACAGGTAAGGATTTGCCGATATACCGGGCTGCAACGTTGCCCGAAAAACCTCGTCGCCGTTGTAGCGACAGATGAAGGTGTGAATGATGTTGACAGGGATCAGCGTTCCCTGGGTATCGAACCGGAAGCCGTTTTCCATCGGATGCAACGCCATCGCGCGAATCTCGATCACCTCGCCGCGTTTGGCGTTGGCGGGCACACGGACGCGGCTGCCGGCCATGGTCGTTAGAACCGCAATGCGAGCGAATCGCAAGCGCCGATGGTGACTTCGACGTTCCGCTCATCTCGCCAGTAGGTTCCATCGCTCATCTCGGCGATGGCCACGACGTTCTGCGTGCCATTCAGGCGAATATTGGTCCCGACCTCGGCTCGGCCTGCGCGGGGTCCCAGGCTCATGGTAGCGATCCACGGCCGCGGGTTGCGATCCGAAAAAATGAGGACTCGACGGACGTGATCGCCCGCGGTCATCGGGCTGTCGACCATGACCTTCAGCGGCACCGAATTGCCGCTCTCGGCCAAGGCGGGAAGATCGACGTGAACGCGGCCAGGCGTCGCCCGCGCGCCGGCTAGGGCTTCGCGGATGACCTGATCCATCCCGTTTCCCTCCGCACGGCCAGGCGTCACGACGCCGATCGCGAGGGCCCCAGCCCCGATGGCGGCCAATGCGGAACGGCGAGTGAGCGGAGTCGCGTGCGTCATGACAGTGCCTTTAGCCTAGTCCTCATGGACGAGGTAGTCACGGGCCGGTGACGGTCAGCAGGTAGGCGATCACGTCCTCAATGTCCTGGGCCGAGAGGATCGGCTGCCCGGCATAGGACGCGGCCACCCGATGGAGCCCCTCGATGCGGTGGTAGGCGGGCATCACGCTATCGGGGTTCAGCCGCTTCGGGTCGACCAGGCGAAGCCGTATTTGGGCGGCCGTCAGCCGTTCGCCGACGCCATGCAACGATGGACCCAAGTCGCCGAATACCGGCGCCTCGGGGATCGGCAGCGCGTGACAGGTCAGGCAGTTTCCGCGGTCGGAGTTGGCGCTGATCACTTTGCCGCGCCGGGCATCGCCGGGGGTCGCTGTCAGGGGCAGGGAGATTCCATCGCCGACGATGGGTGGAACTGCAAGCTCGGCCGCGGTCGCCGGGACGATGAGCAAGGCGCCGGCGAGGGCTGTGATCAGCCGAACATTTCGTCTGTGATATTGCGGTACCACGAGTCACCGTAGTCGGCTTCGAGGTGGCGGGCGGAGGATGGCAACCCCAAGGCACTGGTTCCGACCGTTCCCGGGACCTCGGTCAGTCCCTGGTCGCTCGGCTGAAACACCCCTGCGATCGAGAACCCGTACTGCGGGGCCGCAATCGAATAACAGGTGTTGAGCAACACCGAGTCTTCGATCGGCAGGCCGCGAAGTAGGCCGACGACGGCTCGGGCACACGCCTTGGCCTGGCTGTTGGCCGAAAATCCCGATTTCGGCATACCGCCGGGAACGATGGAGTCGCCGATGAGGTGAATGCCGGGCTGCACCCGCGATTCGAATGTTTTCGGGTCGACGGCGCAGAACCCACGGCCCTGATCGAGGCCCAGCGCGATCGCCACCTGGCCCGCGCGCTGGGGCGGGATCACGTTGGCGACGCTCGCTCTGATGTCGTCGAACTCGGTCGTCAGCGTCCCGTTAGCGGCATTCACCGACACGACGCGCCCGGACTGCGACTTCGGCCGCCATTCGATCAGGCCAGGATAGAGGGTACGCCAAGCCTCTTGAAACAGCGGTTGTTTCGAAAACGTTTCTTTGGCATCGAGCACGATCAGTTTCGAGCGGGGTTTCTTGTTCTTGAGGTACCAAGCGATCAGCGACGCCCGTTCATAGGGGCCGGGCGGACAGCGGTAGGGGTTGTCCGGCACAGCGATGACGACGGTCCCGCCGTCGTCCATGGCTTCGAGCCTGCGGCGCAATAACAGCGTCTGGGGTCCTGCTTGCCAAGCATGCGGCATGACCTCGCTGGCCGCTTCGTCATAACCCTGCATCGCGCCCCAAACGAGTTGGATGCCGGGCGCCAGCACGAGGCGGTCGTAGGTCACGCTTGCTCCACCGGCCACTCGCACGGCGCGGGATCCAGCGTCGATCCCAATGACCTCGCCTTGGATGACCTCAACGCCCGCGCGTCGAACTCCGTCGTAGCCGAACGTGATGCTGTCGATTTCGCGCAACCCGGCAATGACCGCGTTGCTAAACGGGCAGGTGACGAACCGGGCGTTACGTTCGATCAGCGTGACGGCAATCGCAGGATCGATTCGGCGTAGCCAACGCGCGACACTTGCCCCGCCGAAACCACCACCGACGACGACGACCCGGGGCTGCGCTTGGGCGAAGGATTGGCGGTTCGCCGGCAGGCCGAAGGTGGCCAACGCTGTACCCAACCCGGCCACGAACTTACGACGATGGATGGGCGCCATGGTTCAGCGTTTCCGGCTGGCGAAGAAGGCCGCCACGGCGTCGATCTGCTCCGACGTATAGCCTTTGGCGATGTAGTTCATCACCGTCCCACGCGCGGCACCCGAGGCAAACGCCTTCATCATTGTGGCCATTTGGTTGGCGTCGTTGCCGGCGAGCGCAGGAATCGCGCCGTGGCTGCGGCCGTCGAGGCCGTGACACGTCATGCAGGGACCGGCAAGAACCTCTGCCTGGCGTTCCTGCGCAATTGCAGGCAATGTCAAGAGCGTTGCAGTGGCGATTGCGAGCATTTCGCGGCGCATCGTCCCTCCCGGCCCCTAATAATCATCTTATCGACGGTCCAGCGCATCGCCGGATCACGCCCCAGCCGGTCGGCGTCGTTGACGTCTTCGTATCCGGCCAGCCAGCCGAACACCGACTGGCGCAGCATGCCCACCAGATCGGGGCGACCGTTCCGGCCCGTGCGCCCATCGACGAGGTGTCCCTCCGCGACAGCCATCAGGCCGAGCGCATCATCGAGTTCGCGATAGGCCAGCAAGCCCGCATCGGAGGTGACGCTTGAACCGTGGAACTCAAGCTTGAGGCGGCGGTCGAAATCAAGGCGCAGAACATCGGATTGGGCTTCACCCGCTGGCTGAACCATCTGCAACCCCAATCCAATCAAACAAGACGCTGGATCCTATGGCGCAAATGGAACCGGCGCGGGCCAGTTCAAGGGTTCATCTGGGAAATACGGGCTTATCACCCTGAATTGCTGCGCCGCACAACAGAGAGCGGTACTCCGTGAAAGTTGATTGACTAATCTAGACGCGGTCGTCACCGGGTCTTAGCATTCCGCCTGGGCTCGGGCGGACCGACGTATCGCGTCATCCGGCCGATGTCGGTGTCTGGGTGCGCAACGGCGTCCCCAAAACCCCTTCGACAGGAGGATAGGGTGGCAGCAGTCTCGTTCAAGGTGAACGGAAAACCGGTGTCGGTCGATGCCGACCCATCAACCCCCATGTTGTGGGTCTTGCGCGATCATCTCGGGATGACGGGAACAAAATATGGTTGCGGCGTCGCCCAGTGCGGAACGTGCACGGTCCACATGAACGGCGATCCGGTGCGCTCGTGCCAGGTGCCGCTCGAATCGGCTTCAGGGGCGGAAATCACCACCATCGAAGGGCTGTCCGCGAGCAACAACCATCCGCTGCAACAGCTGTGGTCCGAACTCAACGTCGCGCAGTGCGGCTACTGCCAGGCCGGCGTCTTGATGGCGGCGGCGGCACTCTTGAAGGCCAAACCGACGCCGACGGACGATGATATCGATACTTACGTCAACAACATCTGCCGCTGTGGCACCTACCCGCGTGTGCGGGATGCGATCCACAAGGCCGCTCGTCAGCTACGCAGCTAGGGAGACATGATCATGGGTACGCAGCGCAAGATCAGCCGCCGCCAGTTCGTCGTTTCGACTGCGGCCGTTGGCGGCGGGATGGCCATCGGGATTGCCGTGGGTGGGGACGCCTTGGCCGCTTATGCCGATCGCAATCCGTGGCAGCTTCCCGACAAGGCTGGCGTGGCGGAATTCACGCCCTGGCTCACGATCGGGCCGGACGACATCGTAACCGTACGCGTAGCGAATCCGGATATTGGCAACGGGATCATTACCAAACATGCGATGACCGTCACCGAGGAGCTCGAGTGCGACTGGAACAAGGTGAAAGTCGAGTTCGCCTCGGTCAATCGTGACTACCTCGAGAAGGGCATCTATTCGACGGGCGGGCCCCTGTCATATTTCAGTGGTCGCTCGACCGCGCCCGGCCGTCAGCAGTTGTATCTGCAAGTTGCTGCCAGTGCGCGCGAGCGTCTGAAGCTCGCGGCTGCCCAGACCTGGAACGTTCCCGTTGGAGAGATCGAAGCCAAGAAGAGCGTGCTCACGCATCGTTCGTCGGGGCGCACGTTGCGTTACGGTGAAGTCGCCTCGCGTGCTGCTGCGATCAAGCTCGACGCGGAACCCAAGCCGAAACCGGAGAGCGAGTGGACGTTCCTCGGCAAGGCGAGCCCCGCGAAAATTCAGATTCCGTTGATTACGAAAGGCGCAGCGACCTTCGGCATGGACGTGCGACAGCCCAACATGCTGTATGCCGCACTCCTCCAATCGCCGGTGCATGGCGGCAAGCTCAAGAGTCACGACGCCGACAAGATCAAGAATATGCCGGGGGTTCGCGGCGTCATCGTCGTCGACCCGAGCGAGCCACGGAGGCCGGCGCAGGAACTGAAGTCACCGTTCCCTCTGGGTCTGAGTGCGGCGCAGCACGGCGTCGCCGTCATCGCGGACCACTATTGGCAGGCGAAACGCGCGTTGGACGCCTTGCCGGTCGAGTGGGACGACGGTCCGGGCGCGCAATGGAAGTCGACCGAACAACTCAACAAGGCGGCCTACGACGCCCTCCAGAAGGAGGGCTCCAAGATCGAGAAAAGCCGTGGCAATGCCGTCGAGTTGATGGCCAAGGCAAGCAAGGTCGTGGAGGCGAGCTATCTAACGCCCTACTGCGATCACGTCACGATGGAGCCGATGAACGGTACCTGCATAGTGACGGGGGATCGGGTCGATCTGTGGCATCCCTCGCAGCATACGCTGCAGGCCATGTACATTGCGGCCGAGGAAACCGGCCTGACGCTCGACAAAGTCCACGTTCATCAGACCTGGGTGGGCAGCGCATTCGGGCGTCGCGTGTACGGAGACGACGCCCGCATGGTCGTCGCTGTCGCGAAAAAAATGCCCGGGCGGCCGATCCAGGTGATTTGGTCTCGTGAAGAGAGCATCCGGCAGGGTCGCTTCCGTGCCCTCATGGCCGCGAAGATCAAGGCGGGCCTCGGACCGGACGGACTGCCGATGGCGTGGATCGCCTACGCTTCGGGAGGCAAAGGCTTCTCGATGCGCGGCATGCACGATGGTGCATACGCCACCGATGGCGGCGTCATCCCCAACGTGCTCGTAACGTCGGAGACCCTCAATACCCACATCCTAACGGGTCCCTATCGTGGCCCCGGGTACAACTCCTCGGCGTTCTTCATCGAGACCTTCACCGACGAGTGCGCCCTCGCCGCTGGTATCGATCCGCTCGAGTATCGTTTGCGCCTCTACGCCAAATGGCCTGACGAGGGCTACACCAAGTGCCTGAAGGAAGTGCAGGCCAAGTCGAGTTGGGGCAAGGCACTGCCTAAGGGTATGGGCCAGGGCGTGGCCATCTCCAATTGGGGCATGGCAGGCAAGCCCGAGGCGGGGACCACCGTTGCTGCGGTAGCCACCGTCGAGGTGTCGAAGAAGGGTGAGTTGCTCATCCACGCGATCGACGTCGCTTTCGATACGGGTCGCATCGTCAATCAGGACGAGGTTGCCGCCCAGGTTGAGGGCGGGGTCATCTACGGCCTCAATATGACGCTCAACGAGGGGCTCAACGTCAAAGACGGTCGGATTGTCGAAGGCAACTACGATGAATATCCGATGCTGCGGATCGGCGACATTCCGAAGAAGATCAACGTGCACTTCGGCGGCCTGTCGAACCACGGTCGCTTCGGCGAGATCGGTGAACCCCCGGTTGGCCCGATCGGGCCGGCCGTGGGCAACGCAATCTTCCGGGCGATCGGCAAGCGGCTACGGACGACGCCGTTTCGCGAGCATGATCTGAGCTGGTCGTAATCGCCTTTCAAGGGAGCGGGGCGGCCGTTTCTCTCGGCCGCCCCGTTTTCTTTTGCACGGGTTGGAGTTGGAGATGATGGCACGACTTCGCGCGGCGACTGTTTTCCTGATCCTCGGGGCCGGTCCGCCACCTAGTTCATGTTTCCTAGCCGGTCCCTTTGATGGCGAGAAAATATCGCGTCATATCCCGGCCTTACCCAGGTAGGACGTTCTCCGTTCGCGACAGTGAGAGGCAGCTCCGCCCGAATCCTCTCCACCTGGCCCGAGGATTCTCTGGCCGGTTTCCGCTAGTCCCTCTTCATGGTGCGGAGACCTCGTTTCGAGCCTCTCATCCGCCCACCAAACTGTCTGGAAGCTGCCAAGGGCGGTCGTAATTCGCTTCACTCGGTAGCACAATGGATGATCAGTCGAGGGATCGACGAAAAGGGCGTCTTCCTCAACACGCTCTCCCGCATCCTCAACGACTACGCCGGCCGCCGCATTGCCCACTCGGCCGCTTCCAGCCGAGACCTATCGACGTCGAGCGCGAGAAGCGCGAGGGCTGGCGCCGGCACGGCATCCTCGTGATCGCCACCGACGACCATCGGCTCACCTGGCCCGAGCGCGAGCTCCTGCGGCTCGGCGCCAAGCTCTATGGACCACAGCAAGGGAAGGACGAGGACCATGCATGAGGCGCAGTGGACCGCGAAGATGATCGAAGAGCGGATGGCCGAAGCCGCCGATGCGCTCCGGCGGCTGCCGAGCGGCAGGGTCCAGGGCTACTTCAACACCTGGCCCACGATCATCCGCGATTACTGGGAAGCGTTCGGTCTCCACGAGCAGAGCTGCGCCCGATCCCGCCATCGGCGGGAGCGATCGACCGCATGCAAGAGACCTTCGGCTGGCTCCGCTGGCTCCAGCGCCGCGCTGCCGGCCGGGCATGACCGGCGCAGGTGTGTGCTAACGGTGGCCCGCACCGAAGCACGCCGTTATAGTCGGAGGAAAATAACGCTGGAGACGCTGTTGATCCGTACGATTTCGTGTCCCTACTTCCAGCGCGCCTTCGCCTGGAGCGTGCCCATCGGCGGGATGGCGGGTCTGATCGGCTTGGGCGGCGGCGAGTTCCGGCTGCCGGTCCTGACCAGGGTGATCGGCTACGGGATGCGAACGGCGATCCCGCTCAACCTGCTGGTCAGCCTGACGACGCTGCTATTCGCGCTGGTGGTGAGAAACCAAGCCGTCTCCACCGTTGGCACGCTGGGCGATCACTTGCCTGAGCTCATCGGGTTGGCCGCAGGCGGCGTGGCATCCGCTGCCGCGGGAGCGGCGCTTGTTGCGAGGTTCAGCAACCGCGGGCTGGAGTACTCCACCGCGATCTTGCTGGCTGGCCTCGGCCTGCTGCTGTTGGTGGAGGCGTTCGCCTCCTTCGGTTCCGCTCCGCTCGCGCTCGCACCCGAGACCCTGCGGCTTGCAATCGGTCTCGTGCTTGGGCTGGGCATCGGCGTGGTTAGCAGCATGCTGGGAGTGGCCGGCGGCGAGCTACTCATCCCAGCGCTGGTGCTGTTGTTCGGCCTGGACATCAAGGTGGCGGGCACCGCCAGCCTGATGATCGCGCTCTGCATCGTCTCGATGGGCGTCTGGCGCTACCAGCGAGCCGGCATGTTGCCGCTCGGCGGCGGGCCGCGCCGGATCATCGCGGCAATGAGCACTGGCTCTCTCGTCGGGGCAGCGCTCGGCGGGATGGCGCCGATGATGGCGAGGGGGTTCTTGCCACCCCCGCCCCCGCCGCCGCCCAGCGCATTGACCCGCACGAAGAGCCGCGCATTGGCCTTTGGCCGCACCCGTGCCCACCAGGGACGCGGCACTTCCTCGTCGTCGACGAAGACCTGCAGGTAGGGCCAGTAGCGCTGCGGCAGGTCGGAGGCTTCGAGCATCTGCGCGAGGCTCAAGCCCGCAGGTGCAAACCTCTCCTCCCGCTCGGTCGAGAACGGGCGTGCCACCAGCGTCCAGCGGATCGGCGTCTCGACCTGCAATCCATCAAGCGGCATGGCGGTAAAACCCGAGCAAGCGACGCTCCCAGCGGGAGCCCGCGTCGAAGCGTTCAAGCACGCTGTCGCAGTCCTTCTCGATATGGAGCATCCAGCCGGACGCCACGACGACGCCGACATGGATGGGCCGGCCCATCACGCGCAGCAACGTACCGTCACCCGGCCTCTCGCTGCCCATGGGAACGGGCGTCCAGAGCCGGATGCGCTCGTCCATCAAGGCGGCCAGCAGGTCGCGGTCATGCCCCGGCCGGTAAGCGATGCCCTCGTATTCGGGGACAGCACCGCCGAAGCGTTCATTGATCACGAGGCGGAGCAGGCCATAGCAATCGAGGCCCTGCCGATCGCGCCCGCCCTCCTTGAAAGGCAGGCCGACATAGGTTGCGGCCCAGTCGGGAAGCGCCGACATCAGAACGCCCCCGGAAAACGCGCAGGCGTCATCTGCTCGCAGACCGGCTCGGAGAGAATGTCTTCGTAGACGAGGTCGCCGGAGATCTCGCCCGCATCCCAGGTCACGTTGCGCAGCCGCATCCCGGCATATTCGACCTCGATCACATCGGGCTGGTCGGCGAGCACGATTCGATCCTCGATATCGCGGGCTACGCCGCTGTCCTGCATGAGGTCAATGGAAGCGCTCGTAGTCGGGAACGATCAGGCCGCAGAGCTCGCGGGCGTCGGCGGACAATGAGAGGAAGCGCCCGAGGCGAAGGGCGATCTCGCGAAGCGCGATCAGCTGGCGGTCGATCTCGGTGCGTTCGAGTTCGTAGACGGCAACCGCGCGTCCGTCTTTCTTGGCGGCGACCGGCTTCACATAGGCGAAGCGCATGCCGTAATTGCCGTGGGCGCGGGCATAGATGGCGCCTTGGCGAGCGTGAGAAAGAGAGATTGCCGCAGGCAGCCGTTCGCTGGTCTTGAGATCGATGACCATGCCGTGCTGGTCGAAGCGCCAGTCGATGAAGCCGATGATCGGCACCGGCACGTCATCGAGACGAATCTCGACGCGGTCCTGATAGCCGCTGGGAATTCCGTACTGACGAAGTTCGGCCAGGCCGTGCTCGACGTAGCCCGGGATCTGCGCTCGTTCGCCATCGCGACGATCGTCGGGAATGAGCGCCATCTCGCGGTCGAAGCCGGCAAGTGCGGTCTCGACGCAGGCATCGAGCGCACGCTGGGGATCGATCAGGCCACCATGGATTCCCTCTTCGACGGCCTTGCCTCGGGCCATCAACGCAGACACCGGACTGCGGAATCCCAGGAGGCGCTCCATCGCCCATACCGCGGGCTCGGCGGCCCAGAGGTTCAGGGACGAAGCCGACAGATGCTCGATGCCGTGACGCGCGAAGCCGTTCATGATGCTTATGATCCGAGTAGGTTGGAGATGCTGGCGCCGTGGCGCCGAGCGACGGCGAGGTAGCTCGCGTCCTCGGGCCCGTGCCGGCGTTGGACGAGATCGACGAGGCCGTGTTCGGCGGCCCAGATGGCGCGATCGGCGAGGCGCTGAAGATCACCGCAGGCAGACCAGCGCCGGTCCACGGCGAGAAAGCCGCGGTGATAGACGATGGCTTGTCCTGGCTGGGCCTGACCGAGCCAGCCCAGAAACTCCATCTCGCCCATGAGGATGCGCGCCGGCTCCCTCATGGCCGCACCCAACGCGGGGCTGCCGGCGCCGTGGCAAACGCCGGACGGGCGCCAGCCGGCTCCCGAAACTGCGCCGCCTCGTAGGCCTCGATGTCCGTCAGCCGGTAGAGAACCCGCCCGCCGACCTTGAGGTAACGGGGGCCATTCCCTTCCCAGCGCCAGCGCTCCAGGGTCCGGTGGCTCAGCGCCCAGCGGCGGGCCAATTCGACCTGGTTGAGGTGCCTGATAGGACGATCTGTCACGCCGATCTCCTATTTCTAGGCTTATCGGCCGCCTCTTTCTCCAATTTCTCGATGTAGGCCAGGACCTTGTCGGCCGTTGCTAAGGTGGGGGACCGGCCGCGGCGCAGATTCAGCACGAATGCCCCGTCACCAACGGCAGAGCGGCCAAATTCGCTGGGTTTGGTACCCGTGGCCGCTAAAAAGGCCTCGACACGGGCCAGAAACTGTTCGCTGATCGTTCTCATCATGGGGCGCATCAAATCGCGATGCGCCTATTGCGTCAATCAAAAGAGATTGGTAATTTCCTATATATGCGATTCAAGGACTTGGACCCCATGATCCTCGACCCCATCCGTCACCGCGTGCTGAAGCTGATCGACGAACGTGACAGCGACCTCAAGAAGGCCTCGCTCGCGCTCGGCAAGAACGCGGCCTATGTGCATCAATTCATCTATCGCGGCACGCCAAAGGTGCTGCCCGAGGATGTGCGCGAGGCGCTCGCCAGATTCCTCGAGGTCGACGAAGTCGAGCTGCGTCATCCGGAGGTGCCCCCGCGCAAACCACGCAGCGACACCGAACCCGAGATCCCCGACGGCCCGCGCCGCCGGCGCGGCAAGCCGCTCGTCGACGGCTTCTCCGCCGTTTCGGAAATCGACGTGCGCGCCTCGGCCGGTCCCGGGGCGATCAACGACGGGCTCGAGGAATCAAAAGAGACCTGGCTCTTCCCCGATCCCGTCATCCGTCACGAGTTTCGGGCGAACCCGCGCGATCTCCACATCATCACCATCGACGGCGACTCGATGGAGCCGTTGCTCTCCACTGGCGATCGCATCCTGATCGACACCAGCCAGCGCGTTCCCGTCCCGCCCGGCATCTTCGTCATCTGGGACGGTATGGGCCTCGTCGCCAAGCGCGTCGAGCATGTGCCGAACTCCGAACCGCCGAAGGTCGTGATCAAGTCGGTCAATCCCGAGTATCAAACTTACGAACGGGACGCCGAGGAAGTGAACATCATCGGGCGTGTCATTTGGGCCGCGAAGCGGCTGTGAAAGGGCGAACAGCATGTCCGACCAGTCGGTAATCGTTTGGGACCTGGAAACCGTGCCCGACCTGAAAGCCGCCGCCCGCATGTATGGGTTGGAGGAAAGCGACGAGACCAAGGCCCGTGACGCGCTCGGCTCGGGGTTTCCGAAGCATCCCCTGCATAGCATCGCCTGCATCGGAGCGCTGGTGGCCAAACGGGAAGACGATGGATGGCGCGTGTCGGCTCTCGGCGCCCCGCATATCGATGAACGGCCCGAGCCCGAATTGATCAAAAGCTTCGTTGATCGAATCGATCAACTGAAGCCGCAGCTCGTCACCTTCAACGGCAATGGATTTGATCTGCCGGTTTTGCGCTATCGCGCCATGATCAATCGCGTCCCCGCTCCCGGCCTCCACGCACGCGCCTACTTCAATCGCTACTCCAATGACGCCGTCGACCTCTGCGATGTACTGGGGTCGTTCGGGGCAAGCGGCAAGATGAAGCTCGATGAAATCAGTCGCATTCTCGGGCTTGCCGGCAAACCCGACGGGATCGACGGCGGCAAGGTCGAGACAATGATCTCCGCCGGAAAAATCGACGAGGTCGCGCGCTACTGCGAGACAGACGTCGTCAACACCTATCGGCTCTGGCTCATCTATGAACTGTTCCGCGGCGCGATGACGCCGGAGCAACTCGGCTGGAGCGAGCGTCAGCTGCGCGACCACGTGCGGCAGAGCAAGCCTGGCAATCCCCATCTGCAGGCCGCCATGGATCTATTGCCGCCATGAGAGGCTGCGGTTGCATACCCTCCGCGATCATGCCGTGGCGATGGCTGCTGCTCCTGGCGCTTCTGGCTGCGCTACCCAGCGCGGGGTATGCCCAGCAGACGATCGTTGGCGCCGCGAGCGTCATCGATGGCGATACGATCGAAGTTCATGGTGCGCGGATCCGCATGCATGGCATCGATGCTCCCGAGAGCCGCCAGGAATGCATCCGAGCCGACGGCACGTCCTGGCGCTGCGGCCAGCAGGCCGCTCTCGCGTTGTCGGATCGTATTGGCCGCGCCACCGTGCGCTGCGAACCGCGCGATCGCGATCGCTACGGGCGCGTGGTCGCAGTCTGCTTCAAGGGTGCCGAGGACCTGGATCGCTGGATGGTCGCCAACGGTTGGGCGGCTGCCTATCGCAAATATTCGCTGGACTACGTCGCCGACGAGGAGCGCGCAAAACGCGCCAAGCTCGGCATTTGGTCGGGCAGTTTCGAGATGCCCTGGGACTGGCGCGCGAAGGGAACAAAACATTGAAAGCTTCACCGAAGCAGGCCCTTTTCATCCTTCTGCTGCTGAGCGCACTCGTCAGTGGCTGCACGGGAATACCACAAGGCGTCGAGCCGGTGCGTCCCTTCGACGTCCAACGCTACAAGGGCGAGTGGTTCGAGATCATGCGCCTCGACCACAGTTTCGAGCGCGGACTGACGAACGTGACGGCGACCTACACGCTGCGCGATGACGGATCCGTCGGCGTGCTCAACAAAGGCTTCGATCGCAAAAACTGCCGCTGGAAGGAAGCCGATGGTCGCGCCGTGTTCCAGGGCGACCGGGATACCGCGAGCCTCTCCGTGACGTTCTTCTGGCCGTTCGCCGGCGG
>Ga0194132_10005669_pt1 | contig 20007 bp, 22 predicted proteins | sample TA2KigOf80mmetaG_FD_148612 | JGI IMG/M metagenome (GOLD analysis project Ga0194132, IMG submission 148612) | Freshwater microbial communities from Lake Tanganyika, Tanzania - TA2015054 Kigoma Offshore 80m | ecosystem: Environmental > Aquatic > Freshwater > Lake | place: Tanzania: Lake... | reverse complement strand
AGGCCCCACGCAGCGTCTCGCGCCGCGCCGGCCGGCCCGCGATCGCCTGCGCCGCGAGCGGCCCGGTAGAGCGCAACGCACGCGGTCGCTAGCATGACGTCCGCGGAGGAGGCAGAACCGCCATGGCGATCACGCCCCACGCCTCGAAGCAGGACTTCGAGGCGGCCTTCAAGGGCTTCCAGTACCCGATGTCGAAGTCCGCGATCCTGAACATGGGGCGCGACAAGGGCGGGCTCGACCGCGAGGTCGCCCGCGTGCTCGCGCGCATCCCCGATCGCAAGTACCGCGACGTCGACGAGGTGCGCGCGGCCGTGCGCGGCGTCTACCGCGCGATGGGCGTCCCGGAGGACGGGCTGCCGCTGTAGCCCCCGGCATGCCCGCGCGCGCCGCGATCGCCGATCGCGGCGTTACTTGACCTGGACGAGCTCGATCTCGAAGTTGAGCGCCTTGCCCGCGAGCGGGTGGTTCGCGTCGACCGTGATCGCCTCCGACGTCACCGACACGACCGTCGCCGGCGCTCCGTTGCCGAGCTGCACGCGATCCCCTTGAGCGAGGCCCGCCGGGGCGTTCGCTGTCGACACGCTCACCACGAGATCGTCACGCCGCGGGCCGTAGGCCTGCTCGACCCGCAGGTGCACCTTCTTCTTGTCGCCGACCGCCATGCCGCGCACTCCGTCGTCGAAGCCGGAGATCACCTGCCCCTGCCCGACGACGAAGGTCAGCGGGTCGCGCCCGACCGACGAGTCGAAGACCTCGCCATCGTCGAGCGTCCCCGTGTAGTGCACGGACACCGTGTCCCCTACGTCTACCACGCGTCGCTCTCCTCCCCCACCACACGCGGCCGGCAGGAACGCGACGAGCAGCACGAGCCCCAGCCACCCGGAGGCCGGACGGCGACGGACGCGGATCAACCGGCGAGCCGGCGGCATGCAGCGAATTGCATCGCCCGCCACGGTAGCACGCGCCCCCGCAGGCGTGACTCCAGGCGCGCGCCCGCTTAGATTTCGCCCAATGCGCGACCCGAATCGCCTCGCCTGGATCGACCTCGAGATGACCGGGCTGGATCCCGACCACCACGTCATCATCGAGGTCGCGAGCCTCGTCACCGACGCGTACCTCCGCGTGCTCGCTGAGGGGCCCGTGATCGCCGTCCATCGATCCGCGGCTGAGCTCGCCGCGATGAACGAGTGGAACGTGAGCACGCACACCGCATCCGGCCTCGTCGAGCGCGTGCGCGCCTCCACGATCGACGCGCGCGAGGCTGAGCGGCTCACGCTCGGCTTCCTCGACCAGTGGCTCCCCCGCGGCGTCTCCCCGCTCTGCGGCAACTCGATCGCGCAGGATCGTCGCTTCCTCCGCCGCGAGATGCCCGAGCTGGAGGCGTTCTTCCACTACCGCCAGATCGACGTCAGCACCGTGAAGGAGCTCGTCCACCGCTGGTACCCGGAGCGCTACCAGCCGCCGCAGAAGCGCGAGCTGCACCGGGCGATCGACGACGTACGCGAGAGCGTGAACGAGCTGCGCTGGTACCGCGACCGCGTCTTCCGCACGCCGCCCGAGGAGAGCGCGCCGGGCGCGCCTCTGCGTCGGCTGTGGCAGGCGATCGCGTCACTGCGCACGCGCGTGCGGCGCGAGGCCTAGCGGCCGCCCCGAGCCGCCGCGCGCCGGGAGCCCCCGCTCGCCCCTCGCCTGGCCCGGCCTCCTCAACGGACCCTCCGAGAGCCCGGTTCGCACCCGCCCCATCGCGGGGCCCGCCCCGAGGCCGGCGGCGCATCCCTGCGCTCGCGCGCCCCGCCGGTCGATGCTCATCACAGGAGCCGAAGGAGCACCGATCGATGCGGAGCGACGCCCCCCGACCCCGCCCGCGGGCGCGAGGCCGCGTCGCTGCGCCCTGGCACAACCACGACGACATCCTCGACGGCGTCACCGTCTCCAAGGTCATGTCGACCGACCTGAAGACGATCTCGGCCGAGGCCGACCTCCAGGAGGCGCGCGCCGCGTTCAAGCGACACGCGATCCACCATCTGCTCGTCGACGACCGCGGGCGCGTCGTCGGCGTCCTCTCGGACCGCGACGTGGTGCGGCGCCTCAGCCCCTACGCGGGGACGGCCGCGGCGCAGCGCCGCGACGAGGACACGCTGCGCCGCAAGGTGTTCCAGGCGGCCACGTACGCGCTGGTCGCGGTGCCCCACACCGCGCTCGTGCAGGAGGCCGCGGCCACCCTGCTCGAGCGGGGGATCTCGAGCCTCCCGATCGTCGACGACGAGGACCGCGTCGTCGGCATCGTGACCACGCGCGACCTGCTGCGCGGGATGCTCGCCTGCACCGTCGCGCCGCACACCCCGTAGGCGCGAGCCCCGCACTCGGTAGGCGAGCGCGCTCGGCGACGTACCCCGGCGCCGCGGCCGGCGGCGGCGGGCCGTGCGTTGCGCGGCGACTCCGCGCCCCGACGCCCGTTGCTATGGTGCGGCGATGACGCGCCGACTCGCCCGCCGCCTGCCCCCGCTCCCGGTGGCGGCGGCGGCGCTCGCCATCGCGGCCGCGCTCCTCGGCGACGCCATGCTCTACGTGGTGATGCCCGCGAGGCCGCAGGCCTGGGGCCTCACGATCGCGCTCGTCGGCGTGTTGCTCTCGGCGAACCGGCTGATCCGGCTGCTCTCCAACCCGCTCGCCGGTCTGGCTTTCCAGCGCCTCGGCACGACCGTCCCGTTCGCCGTCGCGATGGCGGTCGCCGTCGTCGTCACCGCGACGTATGGCTGGGTGACGGCGTTCTGGGCGCTGCTGCTCGCGCGCGTGACGTGGGGCTTCTGCTGGTCGGTCCTCAGGATGGGCGGCCAGTGGGCGGTGCTCGATGCCGCGAGCGACGCGAACCGCGGGCTGCTGATGGGCTCGTACTCCGGCATCGTTCGGCTCGGGAGTCTCGGCGGGGCGCTGCTCGGCGGGCTGCTGAGCGACGTGGTGAGCCACCGCTTTGCGTTCACGCTCTTCGCGGCGCTGACGGCGGCGGCGGGCCTGGGGTGGTACACGGCGAGCGGGCGGCGCGCTGCGGCTCGCGCGCCGGTCGGCGGGCACGGGAGCGGCGGCGGGCTGCGCGACGTGGTCGCGGACGCGCGGCTGCTCGTGATGAGCACCGGCAGCTTCGCCTCGGGGCTCGTCTTCTCGGGCATCCTCGGCGCCTCGCTCGGCTTCCTCTTCCGCGCGCGGTACGGCGAGGAGGTGCCAGTGGCCGCGGCCGCGATCGGGGTCGCGACGTTCACCGGGCTCGTGCTGGGCGCGCGCAGCGTGCTCGACGTGGTGCTCGCGCCGGTGGCGGGCCACGTCGCCGACCGGCTCGGGCGGCGGCGCGCGATCGTCGGGAGCCTGCTCGTCGCCGCGGCCGGCCTCGCCGCCCTCGCGGCGGTGAGCCATGTCTGGCTCATGGTCGCGGCGGTCATGGCGGCCTTCGCAGCCTCCGTCGGGCTCTCCGTGCAGCTCGTGACGGCGGCGGGCGACCTCGCCGCGCCAGCGCGCCGCGCCGCCGTCCTCAGCACGTACGCGACCTTTCAGGATCTCGGCGCCGCGATCGGGCCGCTGCTCGGGCTGTCGTGGGGAAGCCTCGGCACCCTGCGGCTGCTGTTCGTCGGGTCGGCCGCGGCGCTGGCGCTGCTCGCCGCGGCGGCGGCACGCACGCTCCCGCGCGAGGCGCTCGCCGCATCGGCCGCGCGCGGTCCCGCTTGCGGCGGCGCGGCGGGCGCCGCAGCGGAGGGCCGCGGAGCGGGAACTCACATGATCGAGCGCTCCGACGAGTAGATCGACGTGAGCCGTCCGTCGGGGTCGCACAGCCAGGCGTGCCGCGCGCCCCACGGCTGCTCGGCCGGCGCGCTCACGATCTCGACGCCCGCGCCGCGCAGGCGCTCCACGAGCGCGTCGACGTCCGGCACGCGCATCGTGATCTCGGGTCCCTGGCCGTGCGCCTCGCCGGGCGTCCGCGCCTCCTCGATCCCGATCGCGAAGCCGCCGCCTCCGCCGACGCGGATGTACGCGCCGCGGTCCTCGAGCAGCTCGAGCCCGAGCAGATCGACCCAGAGGCGCCGCGCCGCCGCGAGCGAGCCGGCGTCCATGAAGAGGTGCGTGAGGTGGGGGTTCACGGCGTTCACGGCGTGCCTCATCGCTCGCGCTCGCGGCGGGCGCTCGACCGGCGATGGCGCGCGCGATCGCCCGCGCGCAGCGCGGCGCGCGGGATCGTAGGCTCCGCGCGGAGGCAGGAGATGGCCGAGTTCACCCCCGCGCGCAAGTACATGAGCGCCGGTGCGCTGTGCTTCTCGCAGGGGCGGCTCCTGCTCGTGAACCCGACGTACAAGGCGCTGTGGGAGATCCCGGGCGGACTCGTCGAGGAGGGCGAGTCGCCGCGCGCGGCGTGCGAGCGCGAACTGCGCGAGGAGCTCGGCGTCGCGGTGCCCGTCGGCCGACTGCTCGGCGTCGACTACCGCACGGGGCCGCGCTACGGCGAGGGCCTCCACTTCATCTTCGACGGGGGCGAGTTCGACGCGGCGCGCATCGCCGCGCTCCGGCTCGACCCGGCGGAGCTGAGCGAGTGCCGCTGGGTCGCCGTCGACGAGGTCGCGGGGCTCGTGGCGCCGAACCTGGCGCGGCGGGCGGTGCGCTGCGCCGCGGCCCGCGTGAGCGGCGCGACGCTCTATCTCGAGGACGGCACGCCGCGGCCCTGAGGCGTGGCCCGCCCCGCCGGGCGCTCTGCTGCGAGGGCGGCACTGCACTGCACGACGCCGGTGGGGCCCGGCGGCGGCATCGGTTCGACCGGGCCCGCTAGACTCCGCGAGCGCCCGGGAGGAGGGGTGATGGACTTCCGCTTCACCGCCAATCAGGACGCCTTCCGCGCCGAGGTGCGGCGCTTTCTCGACGAGACGCTCACGCCCGCGTTCTGGGAGGCGCAGCGCGCGAACCGCGAGCCCGGGTGGTCCCCCGAGTTCAGCCGGGCCGCCGCCGAGCGCGGCTGGCTGGCGGTCGCCTGGCCGGAGGAGTACGGCGGGCAGAGCCGCGGCTACGTCGAGCAGATGATCTACATGGAGGAGATGGCGTACGCCGGCGCGCCGCAGGAGCATCACCGGCGCGCGGTCCAGCAGGTGGGCCCGTCGATCATGCTGTTCGGCAGCGACGAGCAGAAGCGCGAGTACCTGCCGCGCATCGCGAAGGCGGAGATCTCGTTCGCGATGGGGCTCTCCGAGCCGAACGCCGGCTCGGACCTCGCCTCGGTGCAGACCGAGGCGGTGCGCCAGGGCGACGACTGGGAGATCAGCGGCCGCAAGCGCTTCACGAGCGGTGCGCACTTCTCGGACTACCTCTGGACGGTCGTGCGCACCGACCCGGAGGCGCCGAAGCACCGCGGCATCTCGATGTTCATCGTGCCGCTGCGCGCGCCCGGCGTGCGCGTGGTCCCGCTGATCGACATGCAGGGCCGCCACCACTTCAACGAGATCTTCCTCGAGAGCGTGCGCGTGCCGGCGAGCCAGATCGTCGGCGGCGAGAACCGCGGCTGGTACGTGAACGCGGCGACGATGGACTTCGAGCGCTCCGGCATCGGGCGCATCGCGGGGCTCCGACGCGCGCGCGATCGGGCGCTGGCGGCGCTGCGCGCGGGGCGCGCGCAGGGTCGCGACGACGCCGGGCACCGCGCCGCCCGGCACCGCCTCGCCGCGCTGGCGGCGGCGGTGGAGGTCAGCGCGAACCTGGCCTACCGCGTCGTCTCACTGCAGGCCGCGGGGAAGGTGCCGAACTACGAGGTCTCGATCACGAAGCTGCTCGCGAGCGAGACGAGCCAGGCGCTCGTCGGGCTCGGGGTGAACTACGCCAGGCTCGCCGGGCTCATCGCCGGCGGCCACGACGAGGACGACGGCCCGGTCGAGCGCGGACGCGGCGGCTGGGCCGCCGGCTACATCGCCGCGATCCCGCAGACGATCGCGCAGGGCTCGAGCGAGATCCAGCGCCAGGTGATCGCGACGCGCGGCCTCGGGCTGCCACGGGGCTAGCGCGGTGACCGGACCGTTCGCCGGCCTGCGCGTGGTCGAGTTCGGGCGCTTCATCGCGGCGCCGTACGCCGCGCAACTGCTGGCCGACGGCGGCGCCGACGTCGTGAAGGTCGAGCCGCTCGACGGCGACCAGACGCGCCGCAACGGCGAGGTCATCCCCGGCGAGGGCCGCCAGTACCTCAACAAGAACCGCGGCAAGCGCTCGCTCGCTGTCGACCTCGACCACCCGGAGGTGATCGCCGCGGTGCACCGGCTCGTCCACCGCGCCGACGTCGTGATCGCGAACTTCCGGCCCGGGCTGCCCGAGGCAAAGCGGCTGGACTACGCGTCGATCGCCGCTGCCAACCCGCGCGTGATCTACGCGGAGAACACGGCGTACGGCCGCGCGGGCCCGCTTGCGGACGCGCCGGGGATGGACGTGGCGCTGCAGGCGTACTCCGGGATCGCGTTCCTCTCGGCGGACGGGCCGCAGATGCTCGCGAACCCGGTGGTCGACTACGCGGCGGCGCTGCTGCTCGCGTGGGGGATCTCGACGGCACTGTACCACCGCGAGCGCAGCGGGCGGGGCCAGAAGCTCGACGTCGCGCTGCTGCAGGCGGCGCTCGTGCTGCAGAACAACACGGTCAACCACGTGGACGCGATCGACGGCTGGCGGCACGAGTTCGTCGAGTACCTGAAGCGCGCGTTCGTGGAGGGGGAGAGCTGGGCCGACGCGATCGCGCGGCGCGAGGAGCTGCAGCCGACGCGGCTGGCCCGCGCCTACTACGGCTTTCTCCCCACGCGGGACGGGGTGATCGCCGTCGCCGGTGGCGGCACGCAGATCCAGCGGCGGATGCTCGGCGTGCTCGGGCTCGACGACCCGTGGGTGACCCAGCCCGGGTGGGAGACGGACGACCCGGAGGGGCACACAGAGGAGATCTACCGGCGGGTGACCGAGCGCCTGCGCGAGCAGCCCACGGCGCACTGGCTCGCCGCGTTCGCGCGGGCGGGGGTGCCGGCGGCGGCCTACCGCACCCCGCAGGAAGTGGTGGACGACGAGCAGGCGTGGGCAAACGGGTTCCTCGTGCGGCTCGAGCACGAGCTGCTGGGCGGGCTGACGGTGGTGGCGCCGCCGGTGCAGTTCAGCGAGACGCCGCTCTCCGTCTCGCCCGCGTCCCCCGTGCTGGGCAAGCACACGCGCGAGGTGCTCTGCGAGGTCGGGCTGGACGACGAGGCGGTGAGCCGCCTGGTGGCCGCGGGCGCCGTGCGCGGGGCGGGGTGAGGGACGACGGTGGGAAGGCGACGACGGCTCGACGCGTGTTCGTGGTGGGGGGGACCGGGCCGACCGGGGTGCCGCTCGTGGACGCGTTCCTGCGCGACGGGGACGAGGTCGCGATCTACGACACCGGCACGCACGAGGCGGTGTTCGCCGGCGCGGTCGAGCACCTCCACGGCGACCCGCGGGACGCCGAGAACATCGCGCGGACGCTGGGCGAGCGCGAGTGGGAGATCGCCGTGTGCACCTCGGGCCGGCTGCGCGCGCTCGCGACGGCGCTCGCCGGGCGGGTGCGGCGCCTCGTCGGGATCACCGGCCAGCCCGTCTACCGCGGCGCGAACCAGCCGACGCCCGCGGGACGGATCCCGCTCCCGGTGCCGGAGTTCGCGGAGCGGCAGCGCGACGCCGCGAACGACACGGCCCGCGTCGCCGAGGGGGAGGACCAGCTCTCCGAGCAGCACGGGCGGCGCGACTTCGAGGCCGTCGTCGTGTGCTACCCGGGGATCTTCGGCCCGCGCGTGCCGCTCGCGCACGAGTGGGCGGTCGTCAAGCGCGTGCTCGACGGACGCCCGTTCATGCTGCTGCCGCACGACGGCATGGCGTACTTCCAGCGCGCGTACGCGGAAGACGCGGCGCACCTCGTCCATCTCGCGGCAACGCGGCCGGAGGCGGCGGGCGAGGCGTTCAACTGCGGCGACGAGCGCGTGCTGAGCGCGCGTCACGTCGCGGAGATCGTCGTGGAGACGCTCGGCTCGGAGATGGAGCTCGTGGGCGTGCCGGCTCCGCTCTGCCGCGGCGTCTACCCGCTCGCCGAGAAGTCGAACATGGTGCTCGACACGTCGAAGACGCGCTCGCTGCTCGGGTACCGCGACCCGGTGCTGGTCGAGGAAGCGACGCGCCGCACGGCGCGGTGGCTCGCCGAGCACCCGCCGGCCGAGGGTGACCTCAGCCCGGGCGCCACCGGGCGCTTCGACTACGAGCGCGAGGAGCGCATCCTCGCCGCCTGGCGCAGCGCGCTCGCGCGCGCCGAGGCGGCGCTGGGGGAGGGAGCCCGTACGCCATGACCGAACGCCTGCGCGCGGTCGACTCGCTCATCAACTCGGCGTTCCTCAACCTCAAAGGGGAGGCGGGATCGGGAACGCTCGGCCACCTCTTCAGGGACATCGAGAGCCGGCCGACGTTCGACGACCCCGAGCAGCTGCTCGAGACGCTCGATCGCTTCGCGATCGGCGCGTGCGTCGTCTCGATCATGGAGCCCGATCACGCGGCGTGGGTCGGCGAGGCGCACCGGCGGTTCCCGCGCAAGGTGCTGCCGGCGATGATCGTCGACCCCACGCTCGGGATGGACGAGGTGCGCAAGGTCGTCGCGTACCACGAGCAGTACAACGTGCGCTGCCTGCGCATGCCGCCGTTTCGCTACACGCTCCCGCCCACGGACCGCGCCTACTGGCCGTTCTACGTGAAGGCGATCGAGTTAGGGATCGCGGTGAGCATGAACGCGGGGATGCCGGGGCCGCGCCGCCCCGGCTGGGTGCAGGATCCGCGCTACTTCGACGAGGTCGCGTACCACTTCCCCGAACTGCACCTGATCATGACGCACTGCGCGCAGCCCTGGACCGATGTCGCGATCGCGACGATGGTGCACTGGGACAACGTCTTCATGTCGACGACGTCGGTCTCGCCGCGCTACTGGCCCGAGCCGTTCGTGCAGGCGATCAACACCCGCTGCCGCGAGAAGATGATGTTCGGCACCGAGTTCCCGACGATCACCTGGGACCGCGCGCGCGACGAGCTCGACGAGCTCGGCATCCGCGAGCAGGTCCAGCCGCTCTACTACGCGGAGAACGCGAGGCGGATCTACCGCTGGGACTTCGACGTCGACTAGGTCGGCTACCCCTGTGCGATCAGCGTACGCGCACGAGCCGCTCCGGGCCGGGGCCGGGCGAACGCCGGATCAGCCCGCGCGCTTCGAGATCGATCTTCACGGTCGTCGTGTACCAGGAGATCGAGCGGCCCGCGAAGAGGTCGGCAGCGACGTGGCGCTCCACCGCAGCCGGGAGCTCTTTGAACGGGAGCCCGGGGTCCCGGCGCGGGAGCGCGCGCGACATCGCCTCGTGAATCGGTCGCTCGATGTGCAGGCTCACCTTCCCCGGGTGGTTCACGGTTGAGCACGGGCACGCGGTCGTCGCTCGCGCGTCGCGGCATCCGGCGCACCCCCTCCGACCCGGGAAGCAGAGGGGCCGCCCCGTCGCCGGTGCGGCCCCGACCAGGCTGAGTTAGCCCCTCCCCGGGGCCCTACCTGCAGGAGGGGCGCCCGGGGTACCCCCGCCTGGCACCGTGAACGATACGGGCTGCAGGCCGGCCCCGCGAGGCCCGCGTCCCGGGCCGGCGGCGCCACGCGCGCCTGAGCGCAGTTGATACAGTCTGTATGTCCCAAGCCGACCCGAGGGGGATGCCATGCGGGTGCGCGTCGATCCCGATCGCTGCGAGGGGAACCTCCGCTGCCAGAACGCCGCCCCGGAGGTCTTCGAGGTGCGCGACGACCTCTCGCACGTCCTTCTCGACGACGTCCCGGAGGCGCTCCGCCACAAGGTCGAACGCGCCATCCGGCTCTGCCCGCGCCAGGCAATCGACTGGCTTCGCGCGTAACCGTCTCCCGCGATCACCGACGAAGGGACCGACGATGACCCAGGCCTCCGCCCGCTCCGCCGACGAGATCAATCTCGCCGACCAGGAGATCTTCCTCCGCGGCGAGGCGCACGACCTGTTCCGCATCCTCCGTCGTGAGCGCCCGGTGCACTGGAGCGCACCCGCCGCCAGCGCGCTGAGCGGCTTCTGGTCGATCACGAAGTTGGACGACGTCGTGCAGATCTCCCGCAACCCGGAGCTCTTCATCTCCGGCCACGGCATCACGATGCAGTCGCCGCAGGGCAGCACGCAGATCCAGAACAACCCCATCCTGAGCGGGCGCATGATGATCTCCACCGACCCGCCCGATCACGTGCGCCTGCGGCGGCTCGTGAACAAGGGCTTCACACCGCGCGCCGTCCGCTCGCTCGAGCCGCACATCCGCGAGATCACGACCGGGATCATCGACGACGTCGCCGCGCGCGGGTCGTGCGACTTCGTCACGGACGTCGCGGCGCAGCTCCCGCTCGCGGTGATCTGCGAGCTGATGGGGATCGACCGCCAGTACTGGCAGCTCATGTTCGAGCTCACCAACCGCGTGCTCGGCTCGTCGGACGCCGAGTACCAGACGGAAGGCGATACCGTCGGAACGATCGAGGCGGCGCGCGCCACCGCGATGCAGGGGTGGGGCCGCATGTTCGAGCACTTCATGAACATGATCGAGGAGCGCAAGGCGCAGCCTCGCCAGGATCTGGTCGGCATCCTCGTGAACGCCGACATCGACGGCGAGCAGCTCTCGCTCGGCGACATCCTGCAGTTCTGCGCGTTGCTCGTGATCGCGGGCAACGAGACGACCCGGAACGCGATCTCCGGCGGGATGCTCGCGCTCGCGCAGCACCCCGAGGAGAAGCAGCGCCTCATCGACCACCCGGAGTTGATCGACACGGCGGTGGAGGAGATCCTGCGCTGGACGTCGCCGGTCGCGCACATGGCCCGCGTCGCGACGCGCGACATCGAGATCCGCGGGCAGCGGATCCGCGAGGGCGAGCGGGTCGTCATGTGGTACGGGTCGGTGAACCGCGACGAGGACTACTTCGAAGACCCGTACCGCTTCGACATCACCCGCAGCCCGAACGATCACCTCGCGTTCGGCATCGGCGAGCACTTCTGCCTCGGCGCCGGGTTCGCGCGGCTCGAGATCAAGGTGATGTTCCAGGAGCTGTTGCGGCGGCTGCCGGACATCACGACGGCCGGGCCGCCGGAACTCCTGCGGTCGAACTTCATCGCGGGGATCAAGCACCTGCCGGTGGAGTACACACCGGAGCGGTAGCGCTCGCGGGGCGCGGCGGGCTCACGGCAGGTCTGCCGCGCGCCGGTCGCCGCGGACGCGCGTCCGCGGCGACCGGCGCGGCCCGTGCGGGAAACGCGCGCGGCGGGCCCGAGGACCCGCCGCGTGGACGTTCGCGATCCCGGCCACGCGGCTCACCGCGCGCCGGCAGCGCACCGCTAGTCGACCAGTGCCCCCAGCGCCTCGTCGAGGACCGCGTCGGCCTTCGCCTGGATCTCCTCGTCGGTGGCGTCCTGGATGGGGTGCGGGACGAAGACCCGGCGCACCTCGGGCAGCCCGAGCGCGCGCGCCTGCGCCTCAGCCGCCTCGACGAACTCCGAGGAGGCGATGAACACCGAGGGAATCCCCTGCACTTCGAACCAGACGGTGTCGTGCACACTGCACGTCGTGCAGGACCCTCAGTCGGCTAACGCCTCGATCACGAAGCTGCATTCCTGCGCGATCCGCTGCCGCAGGTCCTCGGGCGCCGGCTTCGCGAACGTCGGCTTGCGATAGCGACGCACGTCGACGTTCGGCATCCGCTCGCGGATGCGCACCTCCAGCCGGTCGAGCAGCACGTTCCCGCGCGGCTTCGAGATGTCGAGCAGCCCGATCGTGCCGCTCACGTGCTCGGGGCGCGTGGCCAGCTCCCGGCGGATCGGCTCGCGCTCGTCCGTCGGGTCGAGGATCACCGTGGGTGGACGGGTCTGCGTCGTCATGAGACCTCCTCGATCCTGCGGCTCGTCGGCATCGACCCGGTCGCGCCGCTCGCCCAGCCGTCCAGGATCATCGAGAACTTCCCGGCCTCGGATCCCGCGACGGCGATGTGGATGTTATCCGCGGAGCGGAACTTCGGCACCAGGCCGTCGAGGCCGGCCTCGGGGACGAGCGCGCGGGGCAGGCCCGCTCCGCTCTCCTCGTCCTGGAGGAGCGCCCGCGCCGGACGCGACGTCACCTCCTGGATGCGTCGGCGAAGGTCGTCCTTCGTGTAGCGGTCGCGCCACAGCGTGTCGACGTGCTCGGGCGAGACCACCACGAAGATGTCGCCGGAGCCGTGCCCCTTCGGGTGGTGCGAGGCCTCGAGCTTGAGCCCGAAGCTGCCAGCGAGCTGGTGCGCGCTGCGCGAGGTCTGGTCGACCATCAGGCTCTCGCCCGTGGACGCGAAGAGCGTGACGACGGAGTCGGCGGGCGCGAAGCCGCGCTCGACGTGGAGGGGCGCCCACGGGCTGCGCTCCTCCCACTCCGCGAAGCACTGCGTGTACTTCATCGCGTTGCCGAGCGTGGAGCGCTCGGTGCCGCCGGGCTTGCCCCCGCCGACGTTGCGCAGCACGAGCCGGATCGCGCGCCCGATGCTCGCGTTCGCGCGGTACCCCGCGCCCATCGCACCGAGCCGCATGTTGAGCCCGATGCGCTGGCGGATCGGACCGTTGACGATCACGACGGGGGCCGCGCCCATCGTCGTCGCGCTCACGCCGTGGATGTTGAACTCGTCCGTGCACATCGCCTCGACCGCGGCGATCACGACCGGGAGGTACTCGGGCCGGCACCCCGCCATCACCGCGTTGATCGCCACCTTCTCGACGGTCACCGGCGCGAGGTTGGGCGGCACCACCGCGACGACCTCCTGCGCGTCGCGCCGCGTCCCCCGCAGCATGCGCAGCACGCGCTCCGGCGTGGGCGGGACAACGGGGAGGCCGTCGGTGAGGCCCTGGTCGTACATGAACTCGACCGCGTCGTCGTGCGGCGCGATCTCGATGCGCCGCGCGCGCAGCGGGCTGCCCTCGGACTCCGCGACGAGCCGCTCGTAGATCCCCGGCTCCACCGAGCGCGAGCCGCACCCCGGGCGTGAGTCCGGGTACGACTTCCAGTCGACCCTCGGCGCCTTCACGCCCGCGAGCCGCGCGAGCTCCGCGAAGAGGTCGCGCCAGTCGTCGCGTCCGAAGCCGACGAAGCGGCGCAGCTGCGCGCCCTCGCCGTCGGCGAGGATGATCGTGGGGACGGTGTCGAATCCGTACGCGAAGGAGACGCGCAGCTCCGAGTCGTCGAGCATCGGCAGCGTGAGCGCGTGGCGCTCGACGAGCTTCGCGTTCCCCTCCTCGTCCTGCCCGATCGCCCAGACGTCGACGCCCGCGCCGAAGGCGCGGTGCGCCCGCTCGATCAGCGGCATCGAGAGGTTGCAGGTCTCGCACTCCTCGTGCACGAAGCAGAGGAGCGCCGGACGGCCGGTGGGGAAGGCGAGCGAGGTGCCCTCGCGGTCGTCGAGCCGGAAGCGCGGCAGGGTCATGGTCCCGGTGGCCATCGGGCTGGCGTCTCCTCTCTCGTCGGCTCGCGCGCGGGGCGCGTCGCGCGCGGGTCAGGGCGCGCGCTGCGCCTCGCGCTCGAATGCCTTCTGCACGCCGCCGAGGCGGCGGCGGCCGCCGGTGTCGACCTTCACCGCGGCGGGGTCGCGCTCGGCGACGCCGCGCAGCAGGTACTGGTGGAAGGCGCCGCGGATCGAGGTCGTGAAGCCCTGGGCGTCCTGCGCCTGGTTCACGGCGAGCTTGATCATACGCAGCTGGAAGGGGTCGTTTTCGGCGACGCGGTGGGCGTAGGCCATCACGTCGTCCATCAGCTGCGCGCGCGGGACGACGCGGTTGACCAGGCCGAGCTCGAGCGCCTCTTCCGCGGAGAGGAAGCGGCCCTCGAAGAGGATCTCCTTGGCCTTGCGCGCGCCCAGGTCCCAGGGGACCGAGAAGTACTGGAAGAGCGAGCAGAGGAAGCGGGCGTCGTCGGCCGCGAAAATGAGGTCCATGCCGGAGGCGATGATCCAGCCGCCGAAGATGCAGTAGCCCTGGACGGCGGCGATCGTCGGCTTCGGGTGGTTGCGCCAGCGCAGCGTGTTCTCGACGTTCAGGCTCCAGGTGCGCTCGTACTCGCCGCGCAGGCCGGCCTCGTAGGGGCGCGCCTCGAGGTCGGCCCGGTGCTCAGGGGTGCCGATGTCGTGGCCGGCGGAGAAGTGGTCGCCGGCGCCGGCGAGCACGACGACGCGCGCGTTCGTGTCCTCGGCGGCGCGGTCGAAGGCGTGATCCATCTCCTCGCGGAGGCGGCGCGACTGCGCGTTGCGGTAGCGCGGGCGGTTGAGCGTGATGACGGCGACGTGGCCGTCGACGTCGTAGAGGATGTCCTGGTAGTCCATCGCGACCCCCGTTCGCGGCGCCTGCCGGCTCGGCGGAGCCTATCACCCGGCGACCAGCGCCGACCGCGCGGGGTGAGCGCGCGGCTCGGCGCTGGTCCGTCCGCGGAGCGGCGCGATAAGCGAACGCCCCGCGCCCGCCCGAGGGGGGCGAGCGCGGGGCGTGAGGTCCGCCTCGACGGTGCGGGCTAGCCGCGCGGCAGCCCGAGGCCGCGCGTCGCGATGATGTTGCGCTGGATCTCCGAGGTCCCGGCGGCGATCGTCGACGAGACCGACGAAACGTAGGTGCGCGTGAACTCGCCTTCCATCGCCGCGTGGGCGTCACCCGGCCAGACGTTCGAGTGCAGCCCGAAGAGCTTCGTCCCCGTGTGCGCCGTGCGCTGGTTGAGCTCGGAGTTGTAGAGCTTCGACATCGAGGCCTCGTAGTTCGGGATGAGGCCGCGCGCCTGCATCGAGATGATGCGGAACGAGTAGTTGAACATCACCTCGGTCTCGATCGCGCGGTCGGCGATCTCGAGTCGCAGGCCCGGGTTGTCGGCGAGCGTCGACTTCGCCTTGCCGTCGGGCGTGCCCAGGTAGGCCATCAGCTTGTTGAGCGTGCGGCGGTTCGCCACCGCCCCGGTGATGTTCGAGCGCTCGTAGTCGAGCAGCGTCATCCCGACGTACCAGCCGCGGTTCTCCTCGCCGACGCGGTTGGAGGCCGGGACGCGCACGTCCTCGAAGAAGACCTCGTTGAAGTGGTGGCGGAACGACATGTCGATCAGCGGGCGCACCGTGATTCCCGGCGTCGACTTGTCGACGAGGAGGAACGAGATCCCGCGGTGCTTCGGCGCGTTCGGGTCGGTGCGCGTGAGCACGTAGAGCCAGTCGGCATGGTGAGCGAGCGAGGTCCAGATCTTCTGGCCGTTGATCACGTAGTCGTCGCCGTCGCGGATCGCGCGGGTCTGCAGCGAGGCGAGGTCGGAGCCGGCGCCCGGCTCGGAGTAGCCCTGCCGCCAGTCGACCTCGCCGGAGAGGATCTTCGGGAGGTGCTGCGCCTTCTGCTCGTCGGAGCCGTGCACGATGAGGGTCGGGCCGAGCTGCGAGACGCCCTGGCCGCCGACCGACGGCGCGCCGGACTGCGCCATCTCCTGCTTGAAGATGAACTGCTCCATCGGGGAGAGGCCCGCGCCGCCGAACTCCTTCGGCCAGTGCGGGGCGACCCAGCCCTGCTCGGCGAGCGCGGCGGTCCAGGCGGTGGCCGCGTCGCGCGCGCGGACGTCCTCGGACTTGCGGTCGCGCTCCCAGTCGCCGTCGCCCGCGCGGTAGCGCTCGGGCAGCTTGTTCTCGATCACCTGCCGCACCTGCGCGCGGAACGCGGCCTGATCGGCGGAGTCCTTCCAGTCCATGCTCAGCTCCCTCGCTCGAGTCTCGTCAGGCGGGAGCATAGCGCACGCGCGCGGCCGGTCGGAGCGCGCAGGCGCGTCGCATCGCGCGCGCGCGCATGCGGGCGACGGGGCACGACCGCGACGGCGCGCGGCGCTACGCGGCGGGGGCGTCCAGCGCGGCGCGAGCGGGTGGAAGTCGTTCCACGCGAACCAGAACACGGGCATCGCGTTCAACCGCGCGAGCCGGCGCCCCGCGACCGGGCCCGCCACCACCTCGCCGGTGAGCCCCGCCCACAGCGTCCCCGTCTCGCGGTCGACGAGCGGGAGGCCGAGCGTCTCGGCGCCGGCCATCCCGGGCTCCGCCGCCGCGCGCTCACGCTCGCGGCGGTCGACCGCGGTCAGCTCGCGCCAGGTGCGCCAGTCGGTGAGCATCGCCGGCACCGGCTCGAGCGCGGTGCCGCGGAAGCGCCCCTCGACCGCGACGCCGAGGAACTGGCTCCAGAGCGAGTCGCTCTGCCGGTCGTACATGACGAGCGCGTTCATGATGAGCTTGCCGGAGACCCCGAAGGTGAGGGGCGCGCTGCCGAACTGTCGGGCATACACGATCCCTTGATGCAGAGCGGTCACCACGTGACCGCGATCGGACGCCCTCCCACGACGTCGTTGACCACCTCGTGGCCGCTGAGGAACGCGGTGCCGTAGGCACGCGCCTCGCCGCCGATCTCGACGCCGATCACCAGGTCCGCGGGCGCGAAAAAGCGGTCGGCGCGCTCGGCGGTGACGAAGCGCGGCTCGAAGATCGCGGCGATCGCGTCCTTGGGGAGCAGCGTGACGATGCGGAGCTCGCTCGGCCGGGCGGCCGCTGGGGTCGGTCACGACGAGCGTCTCACGGAGCAGCCCGGACCGGCGCAGCCGGACGACGCCCAGGACGATCACGAGCGCGAGCAGGGCGAAGAGCGGGAGCACGTTGCGCATGCGGGTCCAGAGCTCAAGGGCGGCACGCGCGGCGGCGGTCATCTCGCGATCGAGCGTCCCACCTCGCGCGACCGGCGTGTGAGCGCCGCTACCCCGGCGGGGCCCACACGGCCCCACCGGGGTAGAAGTAGCTCCACGCGAACTCCAAGGCCGCCACGCGTTGAGGCGCGTGAGCGTGCGCCCGGCGAGCGGCCCAGAGATCCTTTGCCCGGTCGGGCCCGGCTGAGGAACGCGGTGCCGGGCGCGGTGGTCGCCGTTGATCGAGACGCCGATCACTTGCGAGCCGTCGTCGAGGAAGCGCGTGCTCGCGGCGTCCGCGGGGACAAACCGCGGGGCGAAGATCGCCGGGAGCGCGTTCGGGCGGGTGCAGCGTGACGATGCGGTAGTCGGGGAGGGCGCGCGGGCCCGGCACGCCGACGACGGGGGAGCGCGTCGGGGAGGCCGGCGCGCCGACGGCCGGCGCCGGGGTAGACGGCGGCGCGTCGCGGCCGGCGTAGCAGGCGCCGGGGAGCGGCGCGGCGGCCGCGAGCGCCACCCGCGGCGGTGCGTGGGGACGAGCGCGCGGGTCGCGGGACGTGGGCGTGGCTCCTCGCTCGGCGACCGGAGCGCGAGCGTATCGGGGCGCGCGGGGGCCGCGGTGTGAGCCGCGATCCGCCGCGTCGCGCGAGCCGCGGTTGCGGTGTGTCCGATAACGCAGGTATCAACGGCGGGCAAACCACGCAACGCGCGGACGCGCATGCGAGACGGAGGGAGCCGCCGTGCTCTTCGAGCTACGCCAGTACCACATCCGACCGGACTGCCAGCGCGACTGGGTGAAGCTGATGGAGGAGGAGATCATCCCCTTCCAGGTCGCGCAGGGGATGGTGATCCTCGGCAGCTTCGTCGGCGAGCGGGACGAGTCGGTCTACGTGTGGATCCGCCGCTTCAAGGACGAGGCGGAGCGCGAGCGACTCTACGAGGCCGTGTACCAGAGCGAGCACTGGAAGACGAAGATCGCGCCGCGCATCCCCGAGATGATGGACCGTGAGCAGATCAAGGTGACGCGGCTGACGCCGACGGCGAAGTCCGCGATCCAGTAGGCCCGGCGGAGCGCGGCGCGCTGCGCCGCGTCCGCGGTGGCCGGTGCGCGCGGCGCCCAGGGGCGGGTGGCGTGTCCGGTATCATCGGCGCTGCATACACCCTGTACGTGACGGAGCGCCGGGTGCGCCTGCGCGAGGGTTCGTGATGGAGGGGGCGCGCTGATGGCGACGCCGAGGAGCGCGGCGGGGCGGTCGACGACGCGAACGCCGGCCGCCGCCGGGAAGCAAGCGGCTGCGAAAGCGAAGGCGCCCGCGAAGCGCGCCACGACCGCGACGAAGGCGGCGCCCGCGAAGCGCGCCACGACCGCGACGAAGGCGGCGCCCGCGAAGCGCGCCACGACCGCGGGCGGCGGGACGAAGACGCGCGCGGCCTCCGTGAAACGCGGTGGCGGCTCGCGCGAGTACATGCGCGACTTCGCGCGCGGGCGCGAGCACCTCTTCTGTCAGTCGTGCGGTTTCAACATGCGCCGCGATCCTGCCTTCGGCACCGGGCGCGGCGGCGCGCTGACCGATCGTTACTGCTCCGGGTGTTACCGGGACGGCGCGTTCGTGGAGGCGGTCGACACGCCCGAGGCGTTCATCAACGCGGCCGTCGAGCGCATCGCCGCGCAGCGCAAGCAGGCGATCGGCAAGACGCGGCTCGACCTCAAGAAGGAGCTGCCGCGGCTTGCGCGCTGGCAGTAGGCGGGGCCGCAGCCCGGCGCGTGGTCCCGCGATCCGAGTGGCGGCTCAGCCGGCCGACGCCGCCTGCGCTGAGCGCGTCGAAGGGGCCCCGCGCCCGGAGCCGGGCGCGCTCGGGTGCACCCGAAGGCACCGCTCGCGCTACCCTCGGAAGGCCTCGTCGCGCTGTTCCTTGAAGGCGTTCCACCCCTGCTCGCGCAGCGTGCGCAGCCGCTCGGCGGCGACGCGGTCGTCGCGCGTGCGGCCGAAGAGGTCACGCAGTTCGGGGACTTCGCGGTAGTTCATCGCCTCCATGAACGAGGCGAGCTCGTAGGCTCGGTTGATGAGCAGCTTGTTGAGCGCAACCGCCGTCGGTGGGAGCGACGCGAACCGCTTCGCCATCGCCTCCGCCTCGGCGTCGAGCCGGTCCGCCGGCACGACGCGGTTCACGAGCCCGAGCCGCAGCGCGGCCTGCGCCTCGACGAGCTCACCGAGCATGAGCAGCTCCTTCGCCGCCTTCAGCCCGACGAGGAACGGCATGATCAGCATCGGCGGGCCGAAGCCGTGGCGGACCTGGATCTCGCCGAACTTCGCGTCGTCGGCCGCGATCGTGATGTCGCACATGCCGGCGATCTCGCAGCCCTGCCCCACGGCGTGCCCGCGCACGGCGGCGATCACAGGCTTCGGCATCCGCCAGACGCGCAGCATCAGGTCGAACATCGCTGGGACCTCGAGCCCCTCGGGACGCGGGAACGACTGGAGGTCGCCGCCCGCGCAGAAGGCGCGCCCGGCGCCGCGCACGATCACCGCGCGTACCGAGTCGTCCTCCGCCGCGCGCTCGAGCGCGCGACCGAAGTGGAGCGTCAGCGACCAGTCGACAGCGTTGAGGACGAGCGGGCGGTTGAACGTGATCCACGCGATGGCGTCGTGCGCCTCGTAGAGCACGTCGTTCTCGGATGGCGGCGGGACCTCGACCCCGTCGGGCGTGTATCGCTTCTGTGGCTCGTCGGCCATGGCGCTCCCCTCGCACCGCGCCGGGGCGCGGGCGCGCCGGCGGCGGCCATGCTACGCGCAGGCCGCCGCTCGGCGTAGGGCGCTCGAGGAGATCGCGCGGTTCGGTCAGCGGGCGACGAACGAGAGCGCGCGCTCCCCGTTCACGTCGACCGTGTAGCGCGCGCCCGCGGCGAACGGGCCGGGGAGCTCGGTCCGGCTCTCGTGCAGTCCGTAGATCATGGTGCACGCGATGTTCTGCGCGGTCGGCGTCGTGTTCTCGACGGCGACCTCGAAGTGCGTCCCCGCACGCCCGACGTGCACGCCGTGGAAGCGCGTGCAGCCGTTCTGTAGCCCGGAGACCACGTGCAGCACGTAGGTCGGCGGGAGCGTGGGCGGCGCGTCGACACGGGCGTCCCCGATCGGCGCCGCGACGATGCGCGTGCCCGGCGGCGCCTGGGGTGGCGGCGACTGCGCCGGCGGGCGGGTGGGCGCGGGGGAGCCGCCGGGCGCGCCGGCCGGGGGAACCGG
>Ga0194132_10005668_pt1 | contig 20010 bp, 23 predicted proteins | sample TA2KigOf80mmetaG_FD_148612 | JGI IMG/M metagenome (GOLD analysis project Ga0194132, IMG submission 148612) | Freshwater microbial communities from Lake Tanganyika, Tanzania - TA2015054 Kigoma Offshore 80m | ecosystem: Environmental > Aquatic > Freshwater > Lake | place: Tanzania: Lake... | reverse complement strand
ACCGGGCGCCTGACCCCGGTGGTGCGCTTGCACACCCTCCGCCGCACCGCCGTGCTGCGGGCCGCCTCCGGCCCGGACGGTCCGGCCGGCCCGTCCCCGTCCCGGTCCGAGGGGCCCGCCGGGGCGCGCCCCGACCTCGGCATCCTCACCGACGACGTCTGCACCGTCGTCGACGGGCCCCGGCCCGCCACCTTCCGCGAGATCGAGATCGAGCTGGCCCCCGACGCCGACGACCACGCCGTCGACGACCTCGTGGCCGCGCTGCGTCGCTCCGGGACGGGCGCGCCCGACCCCACGCCGAAGGTCGTCCGGGCGCTCGGACCCACCGCGACCGAGCCGTCGGAGCTGCTCGTCCACCCGGTGCCGCGCCCGCCGACGGTCGACGCCGTCATCCGTCACGCGCTGTCCGACGCCGTGGCCAAGCTGGTCGTCGCCGACCCGGTGGCCCGCCTCGGCGACGACATCGAAGGCGTGCACCAGGCCCGCGTCGCCACCCGCCGCCTGCGTTCCCACCTGCGCACCTTCGGACCCCTCCTCGACCCCGAGTGGGCGGAGGGCCTGCGTGAAGAGATCGGGTGGCTCGCCGACGAGCTCGGCGCCGTGCGCGACGCCGACGTGCTGCGGGCCCGGATCGAGGACCGGGTCGCCGGTCTCGACGAGGAGGACCGCGCCGCCGCGGCGCCGATCGTCGAGCGGCTCGTGGCCGACCAGGCTGCGGCCCGCACCGTGCTCCTCGACGGCATGCGGAGCCCGCGGTACCTCACCCTGCTCGACCACCTCGTCGACGCCGCCCAGCGTCCCCGGGTCGTCGCCCGCGTCGAGCGCGACGACGCCGCCACGCTGCGCGACCTCGTGCGCCGCCCGTGGAACCGGCTCCGCGACGCGGTGCGCGACCTCCCCGACGTACCGCCCGATCCCGCGCTCCACGCGGTGCGCATCAAGGCCAAGCGGGCTCGCTACGCGGCCGAGGTGATGGAGCCTGCGTTCGGCCGCCCGGCCCGCGACTTCGCGAAAGCGCTCACCCGGGTGCAGGACGTGCTCGGCGAGCACCAGGACGCGGTCGTCGCCGGACGTTGGCTGCGGGCCACCGCGCTCACGCTCGGCGATGCTGGCGCCGTCTACGCCGCCGGAGAGCTCGGCGCGGTCGAACGGGCCGCGGCCGACGCCTCACGGGCCGCGTGGCCGAAGGCGTGGACGGCGGCGTCACGCGGCCGCCTGCGGCGGTGGCTGTGAGCGACACCGAACCAGGGCCGGCCGCGGAGGTCGTCGCGGCGGGGGGCGTCGTGGTCCGCTCCGGCGCCGACGGGCCCGAGGTGCTCGTCGTGCACCGCCCCCGCTACGACGACTGGAGCTTTCCCAAGGGCAAGCAGGACCCCGGCGAGACCGACGAGGAGACGGCGCTGCGGGAGGTCGCCGAGGAGACCGGACTGTCGTGCCGGCTCGGCCCTTACCTCACCGCCGTGCGCTACCGCGACAACAAGCTCCGGGACAAGATCGTGCACTACTGGCGGATGGAGGTCGAGACCAGCGGGCCGTTCTCCCCCGATGACGAGGTCGACCGCCTGCGGTGGTGCAGCCCGGCCGAGGCTGCCACACTGCTCACGTACGCCCACGACCGTGCCCTCCTGGGGCAGCTGGAGGACTGAGTGACGCTGTACGTGCTCCGGCACGCCCGGGCGGGTCGGCGCAGCGCGTGGAAGCGGCCCGACGAGCTGCGACCGCTCACGAAGGTGGGCCGGCGCCAGTCCGCGGGCGTGGTCGAGCTCCTGGCCGACCGGTCGCTGGACGGCATCGTGTCGAGCCCCTACGTCCGCTGCGTGCAGTCCGTCGAGCCGCTCGCGGCCGATCGGGACATGAAGATCGAGGTCTCCGACGCGCTCGCCGAGGGGGTTGGGATCGACGACGTGCTCGGCCTCGTCCACGAGCTCGCGGACGACGACGTCGTCCTCTGCACCCACGGCGACGTGCTGCGCCTGTTGCTCGAGCACGTCCGGGGTGAGGGCGTGAAGGTCCGGCGCCGCAACGGGGCCCCGCCGATGGAGAAGGGCTCGGTGTGGGAGCTCGAGATCCGGAAGCGCGCGGTGATCCGCGCCACCTACCACCGCCCGCCGCCCCCGGCCGCGAAGTGACCCCGCCGGGTTGACCTGAAACCTGGGGGCGGGGCTCGACGCCGTTGCCGCGACGGCTCGACGGTGAGCCCCGGTAGCGTGCCGACCATGCGGGTCCTGGTCACCAACGACGACGGCGTCGAGGCCCCGGGCCTCCTCGCCCTCACCGAGGCGGTCGTCGCGGCCGGTCACGACGCCGTCGTGATCGCGCCGTCAGGCGAGCGCAGCGGCAGCGGCGCCGCCATCGGTCGGTTGCACCGCGCCGGGCCGATCGCCTGCACCGAGGTGGAGTGGGCGAGCCTGCCGGGTGTTCCGGTCTTCGCGCTCGACGTGCCACCCGCCGCCGCGGTGTACGCCGGAGTGCTGGGCACCTTCGGCCCACCGCCCGACGCGGTGGTCTCGGGGGTCAACCCCGGACTCAACTACGGACATCTGGTGCTGCACTCGGGCACCGTCGGCGCGGCCCTCACTGCGGCCGCCGTCGGGATCCCCGGCGTGGCGGTGAGCATCGCGTGGAGCGAGCACCCCCGCTGGGCGACCGCGGCGGCGTTCGCGCCCGCCGCGCTCGACTGGCTCACCTCGGTCGACGGCCCCGCCCGCGTCGTCAACGTCAACGCGCCCGACCTCCCCCTCGACGAGGTACGGGGCGTGCGGGCCGGCACGCTCGCCCCGTTCCTCGAGCGGTGGAAGGCCGAGCGCCACCCCGGCGAGGTCCACCTCGAGTACGTCGGCCGCGAGCACGAGCCGCCGGCCGGCAGCGACCTCGCCGTCGTGCTCGACGGCTACACGTCGGTCACCGTGCTCCAGGGCATCGCCCCCGGCGAGGGCGCCGCGCTGGCCGCCGCCGTCGCCACCGCGACGCTCGGTTAGGAGCGAAGCGAGCGTCCGGACCTGCACGAACGCAACGCCCGGACCGACCCAGTCGCCCAGCGAGCGCAGCGACCCAGGATCAGGAGCGTTCGTAGCGGTAGCCCACGCCGCGCACCGTCACGATGCGGGTGGGGTGGGCCGGGTCGTCCTCGATCTTCGACCGCAGCCGCTTCACGTGCACGTCGAGCGTCTTGGTGTCGCCGTAGTAGTTGGGGCCCCAGATGCGATCGATGAGCACGTCGCGGGTGAGCACCCGACCGGCATTGAGCATCAGCAGCTCGAGCAGCTCGAACTCCTTGAGCGGCAGCGGGACCAGCGTGCCCCGCACCACGACCTCGTGGCGGGCCACGTCGACGCGCACGTCGCCGATCTCGATCTGCTCCTCGGCCGTACCGGCCGGCGCGTCGGCCCGCGGGGCGCGGCGCAGGGCCGCGCGCACACGGGCCACGAGCTCGCGGAGCCGGAACGGCTTGGTCACGTAGTCGTCGGCGCCGACCTCGAGGCCGACGACGGCGTCGATCTCCGCGTTGCGCGCGGTCACCATGATGATCGGCACCTGCGAACGCGTGCGGATCTCACGGCACACGTCGACGCCCGACATCCGGGGCAGCATCACGTCGAGGATCACCAGCTCGGGGTGGGTCGCGTCGAAGCGGTCGATCGCCTCGGGTCCGTCGGCCGCGGTCTCGACCTGGAACCCCTCCCGCTCGAAGGCCACCGAGAGCGCCTCTCGGTACGACTCCTCGTCGTCGACGACGAGGATGGTGGGGCGGTCGGCCATCAGGCTGCCTCCACGGACGCCCCGGCGCGGGGCAGGACGAGGCGGAAGGTCGAGCCCTCGCCCTCGATGGACTCGACGGTGACCTCTCCCCCGTGGGCCTGGGCGACGTTGCGCACGATCGCCAGTCCCAGGCCGGTGCCGCCGGTCGCGCGGCTGCGGGCCTTGTCGACCCGGTAGAAGCGCTCGAAGATCCGCTCGAGCTCGCGCGACGGGATGCCGATCCCGTGGTCGCGCACGGCGAGGACGAGGGTGCCGTCGGCCACCTCGGCCGCCACCTCCACGGCTTCGCCCGCCTCGGAGTACTTTACGGCGTTGTCGAGCAGGTTGGTGACGGCCCCCACGATCTGGACCGGGTCGCACGCGACCACGAGGTCGTCGTCGATCGGCTGCACGGAGAGCGGGATGCCCCGGGCCAGCGCGGTCGCCCCCACGCGCTCGACGGCCTCGTCGACCAGCGTCCGGACCCGCGCCTGCTCCCGGGTGGGGTGCTCCTGTGCCTCGACGGTGCTCAGGTCGAGGAGGTCGTCGACGATGTGGGCGAGCCGGTCCGCCTCCTGCACGAGCTGCTCGGCCAGCCGCCGGCTCACCTCGACATCGTTGCTGCCGAGGAACGTCTCCGCGAGGAGTGCCATGGCGCCGATCGGGGTCTTCAGCTCGTGGCTCACGTTGGCGACGAAGTCGCGCCGCACCGCCTCGACCCGGCGGAGCTCGGTCACGTCACGGACGTAGGCGGCGGCGCCGATGACCGCGCCCGCGTCGTCGACGAGCGGCGCGGCCCGCACGACCAACGTCTCCCGAGGGGGCCCGAACAGGGCGAGCTCCTCTTCGGCGTGGATCCCGCCGAGCGCGGCCCGGAGCAGTCGCTCGATGACCTCCAATGCGACGGCGTCGCCGTGGCGGGCGTCGCGGAACCGCTCGGCCGCGTGGCTCCGGGTGACCTCGACGCCGTCGGGGTCGACGACGATGATCCCGGTGTCGGCCGCGCCCACGGCGGCGGCGGCGACCCGATCGAGGTCGGCGCCGACCGGGCCGAGCGGCTCGGTCTCGACCGGCGAGGTCTCGGCGACCGGCGCCTCGGCAGCCCGGCGGAGTCTCAGCCGAACCGTCCGGTGATGTAGCCCTCGGTCCGAGGGTCGCCGGGCTTGGTGAAGATCGTCTCCGTGACGTCGTACTCGACCAGCTTGCCGACGCGACGGCCCTCCTCGTCGGGCTCGGCCGTGTAGAAGGCCGTGCGATCGGACACGCGAGCGGCCTGCTGCATGTTGTGCGTGACGATGACGATCGTGAGGTTGTCCTTCAGCTCGTGCATCAGGTCCTCGATCCGCGCGGTGGCGATCGGGTCGAGCGCCGAGCAGGGCTCGTCCATGAGGAGCACGTCGGGGTCGACCGCGAGGGCCCGGGCGATGCAGAGCCGCTGGGCCTGCCCGCCCGAGAGGCCGAGGGCACTGGACTTGAGCTTGTCCTTGACCTCGCCCCACAGCGCGGCACGGGTCAGGGCGTGCTCCACGATGTCGTCGAGCTGCGAGCGCTTCCGCGTCCCGTTGATGCGCGGCCCGTAGGCGATGTTGTCGTAGATCGACTTCGGGAACGGGTTGGGCTTCTGGAAGACCATGCCGATGCGGCGTCGGACCTCGGCGGGGTCGACCTTGCCGCTGTAGAGGTTCTCACCGTGGTAGGTGATCGTGCCCATCACCCGGGCGCCCGGGGTGAGGTCGTGCATCCGGTTGAGCGAGCGGATCACGGTGGTCTTGCCGCACCCCGACGGCCCGATGAACGCGGTGATCTCGTTGCGGGCGATGTCGAGGTCGACGCCGGTCACGGCCCGGGCGGCACCGTAGAAGACCTCGACCTCGCTGAGCCGGAACACGACCTCGCGCTCCTGCTCGGGGACCTCCGATTCCGCTGCGGGCGGCTGGTCGACCTCCGTCGGCGGCAGGGTGGCCACGCCATCGATCGTAGTGTCGGGCGTGAGAGTGGTCGTCATGGGGGGCTCCGTGGTCATGACTTGCCCGACACCCGCCGCGTGTAGACGACGGTGACGATCCGGGCCAGGGCGGTGGCGACGAACACGATCAGGATGAGAGTGAACGCCGCCCCGAAGGCCCGCTCCTGGGCGGGGATGTACGGGGAGTTGGCGTTGCCGAAGATCTGGACGGACAGCGCCGTGTTGGTGCCCTCGAAGAGGTTCCAGTTGGCGGTCTGCGTGGCCCCGATGGTGAACAGGAGGGGCGCCGTCTCGCCGGCGGCCCGGGCCACTGCGAGCAACGAGCCGCTCACGATGCCCGGGGCGGCGTGCGGGAGCACCACCGTCCGGATCGTCCGCGACTTGCGGCTCCCCAGGGCGAGGCTGCCCTCGCGGAGCTCGTGGGGCACCAGCTTGAGCATCTCCTCGGAGGTACGGATGACCACTGGCAGCATCAGGCACGCGAGCGCCAGCGACCCGGCGAAGCCCGTCTGCTCCTTCACCCGCAGCACCCAGAAGGTGTAGATGAAGAGGCCCATCACGATCGACGGGACGCCGGTGAGGATCTCCGACAGGAACCGCACGAGCGCACCGAACTTCGACTTGCCGGCGTACTCGTTGAGGTAGATGCCCCCGAGCACTCCGAGGGGCACCGCCATGAGCGTCGCCCCGACGGTGATCACGATGGTGCCGACGACCGCGGGGCCGATGCCGCCGTCGACGCTGCGCTGGGAGAACGGCAGCTCGGTCGTGAGGAACTCCCAGGAGAAGACCTTCAGGCCCTCCCGGGTGACGTAGTACACGAGCGCGATCAGCGGGATCGCGGCCGCGACGAAGGCGAGCACGAAGAGGACGCTCGCGAGGCCGCTCTTGAACCGGCGCCACCCTGTGGCCTTGCGGGGACGCAGGATCGACCCCGACGGCGACCGCGGGGTCGGCGGGGCGGGGGGAACCACGGTCGCGGTCATCACGCGATCCCGAGCCGGCGGTTGGCCCGCCGCAGGATGCTGCGGGCGATGATGCCGAGGACGATGGTCATGGCGAGAAGCACGAGGCCGAAGCCGATGAGGGCCGAGCGCTGCACCCCGCTCGCCTCGCCGAACTGGTTGGCGATGATCGACGCGAGCGTGTCGCCGGGGGCGAAGACGTTCTCGGTCAGCACCTGCGACGAGCCGATCACCAGCGCCACCGCGATCGTCTCGCCGACGGCGCGACCGAAGCCGATGATCACCGCGGCGACGACGCCGCTGCGGCTGTGCGGGAAGATCGCGCCCCGGATCATCTCCCAGCGGGTCGCGCCCATGGCGAGGGTCGCTTCCTTCTGCGACGCCGGCGTGGTCGCGAACACCTCGCGGGTGATCGCCGTCACGATCGGCATGATCATGATGCCCACCACGATGCCCGCGGTCATGATCGCGAGGCCCGACGCGCTCGGATCGCCGAAGACGTCGCCGAGGATCGGCACGTCCTTCACGAGGTTGTGCACGTCGGCGTAGATGTCGGCGAGCGGCGAAGCGAGCTGGCGCAGCACCCAGAGGCCGAACACGACCGACGGGATGGCCGCGAGCAGGTCGACCACGAAGACGATCGGGAGCCGCGCCCGCCGCGGCGCGATCTCGTTGATGAACAGCGCGATCCCGACGCTGACCGGCACTGCGAGGAGCAGTGCGATCACCGCGACCATGAGCGTCATGATCACGAGCGCGCCGGCGCCGTACTTGCCCTCGTTGGGGGCCCAGTCGAGCGAGAAGACCGAGCCGATCCCCTCTTCGCGGAACCACTCCAGGGAGTTGTCGAACAGGACCCAGATGATGAGGGCGAGGATCACCAGCACCATCACGCCCGCGAGCACGGCGACGATGCGAAACGTGCGATCGGCCAGGTAGCCCGGCGGCCGGGGACCGCCCACGAGGGGCGGCGGCGGCTCGGGCGCGGCGCCGGAGGCGGGGGGGTCGAGGACCTGGGTCATGACAGGGTGATTGTGGTACGGAGGGGCGGGCCGGGGGAAACCCGCCCCTCCGCAGCCGTCATCGGACCGGGCGGGACCCGATCAGGAGATGGCCTCGAGGCGGGTCTTGGTCTGCTTCGCCCACTCCTTGGGGATCGGGGCGTAGTCGACCGACTTGGCCAGCTTCTGGCAGCCGCCGATGAGGTACTCGGCCCAGGCCTTCACCGCGTTGGCGGTATCGGCGTTGGAGTACTTCTGGTACACGAGCAGCCAGGTCGGGGCCGTGATCGGATAGGCCGCAGCCGCCGGCGAGTTCAGCGGGTCGTACAGACCGTCGGAGGCCAGCGCCACGCCGTCAAGCGCGGCCGTCGCCGCCGGGAGGCTCGGGACGATGTACTTGCCCGCGGCGTTCTGCACGGCGCCGTAGTCGAGACCGGTCGCCTTGGCGTCGGAGAAGTCGACGTAGCCGATGGCACCGTTGGTCTGGCCGACGATGGCCGAGACGCCCGGGTTGCCGTTGCCGCCCTGGCTGCCCTCCGGCCAGGTGATCGTCGAGCCCGTGCCGAGCTTCCACACCGAGCCCGCCGCCTTCACCAGGTAGCCGGTGAAGTTCTGGGTGGTCCCCGAGGAGTCGGACCGGCGGGCGATCGTGACCTTGGTCGCCGGCAGCTTCACGCCGGGGTTGTCGGCCGCGATGGCGGCATCGTTCCAGGTGGTGATGTCACCCTGGAAGATCTTGGCCAGCGTGGCCGGGGTGAACTTCAGCCGCTTGCTGACGCCCTCGAGGTTGTACGACACCGTGATCGGCGCGGTCACGTAGGGGACGTAGAGAAAGGCGCCGCCCTTGACCTTGGGCAGGTCGGTCGAGGGGTAGGGAGCGTCGGACGCGCCCCAGGCCGTGACCTGGTCGGCGAACTCCTGGCGCCCCTTGCCCGATCCGCCACCCGGGTTCGGGTAGTTCACCGTGACGTTGGGCTGGACCTCGGCGAACGCCTCGCGGCAGGCGTCGATCATCCCCTGGGGGAACGTGGCCCCGGAGCCGTTGATCGTCGTCGCCGGGAGCTCCTTGCCCTTGGATCCCGCTGCCGCCGGGGCGATCCCCGCGGTGACCACCAGGCCCGCGGCCACCGCGGTCACGGTGAACAGGCGGGCAACTCGCGTGCGTCGGTGCATGTGCTGACGAGCCTCCTCGTGCTTCTCGCTGTGTGATGTCGTGCGTACAGTGGGCAACGTACGGAAGCCACCTGGCGAGACGCGGACCAGCAGGTGGAATCCAGGTGAACAGGGTCCGAACTCCGGTGGGCGGACACCGACCATCCACCTGTCGTTCACCTTCCGGGGCCACCATCGGCCCATGGCCACCCCGGAGCAGGAGGAACCCGCGATGACGATCACGACCGGGGAGGAGCAGATGCGCAAGAGCTTCCACGAGCACCTCGAGGAGCTGCGGGGCACGGTCATCCGCCTGGGCGCGCTCACCACGGAGCTCGTCGCCGCCGCGACGCAGTCGCTGCTCGACGGCGACCTCGCCCTCGCAGAACAAGCAGTGCGCAACGACGATGTCATCGACGCGCTCACCCACACGGTGGAAGACGACTGCTTCGCCCTCCTCGCCCGCCAGCAGCCCATGGCCACCGACCTCCGCACGATCCTCGCCACCTTGCGGATCGCGCACGAGCTCGAGCGCTCGGCCGACCTCAGCGTCAACATCGCCAAGGCGACCCGCCGGCTCTGGCCCGGTCAGCTCGACCCCAAGGTGCGCGGCATCGTCGACCAGATGGGTCGCCAGGCCACCAACCAGACCCGTCTGGCCCTCGACGCCTACGCCGACGCCGACCCCACCTGGGCCCGCGCCCTCGCCGACATGGACGACGCGATGGACGATCTCACCAAGAGCCTGTTCCGCTACGTGCTGTCACTCGCGCCGGCCGACGAGGCCACCGTGCAGCAGGCCGTGCAGATCGCGTTGGTGGGGCGCCACTACGAGCGCATCGCCGACCACGCGGTGACGATCGCCGAGCGCGTGGTGTTCATGGCCACCGGCGAGTACCCGGTCCACGGCTCCGACCGACCGGAGGTCGCCGGCGACATCGGCTGACCCCGACTCCCGGCCGCTCAGGCCTGGTCGGGCTCCTCGTAGCCGAGGTCCCACTCGATGATGAGCCGCTCGCGCTCGGCGTCGCGGTTGACCCGCTCCCGGTTGCGGCGGAACTGCGGGTCGTGGGGCGGCAGCAGCTGGAGCCGGGCGATCGCCCGCTGGCGGAAGTCGTCGATCAGCCGCCCGTCGCCGAAGACGCCGTGCACCTCCCAGTGGGGCGACACCGGGCCCAGGTACACCATCTTCACGTGCCCGACGGGGGGCAGCTGCTCGAGCTCTTCCTGGTCGATCGCCATCTGTGGTCTCCGCTCTCTGCGGCTCCGCCGCGGGCCCGCTGGGGACCGGCCACCCTACCCGGCCGGTGCTCGGGCCGGTCCGGTGGGCCCTTCCGGGGCCGCGACGTCACACACGCTGCGACCGACGCTAGGGTTCGGCCCGTGTCTGGGAACCCGATGGATCCGGCGCACGTTGAACCGGTCGTGAACGACACGCTGCCCTCCCCCGACGACCACTTCACCCCGCCCTGGATGGACCTCGCGCGGTGCCGGTCGCTGACCCCCTCCGAGTTCTTCCCGTCCGACGGCGTCGGCGTGGAGGTCGCGAAGCGGGTCTGCGCCGAGTGCGCGGTCAAGTCCGAGTGCCTCGACTACGCCCTCACCCACCGCATCGACCACGGCGTGTGGGGCGGGTGCTCCGAGCGCGAGCGGCGCCGCATCCTGCGCTCCCGCCGCGTCGGCGCCCTGTAGCTGGCGAGTCCCCGTTCCTGCCGGCGCCATCCGGCGATCGGCGCGGGAACATCGGGTGAAGAGCCGGTGAACCCGACTCCGGGCGCGACGTCCATGCCCTACGCTCCCCGGCGCCGACCCCGGAGGAGCCATGGCCGTCGACCCCGCCCGCCTGCGCAGCATCACCGTGTTCACCGACCTCACCGACGACGACCTCGCGCTCGTCGCCGGGAGGATGGAGGAGCGGCAGGTCGAGTCCGGTGAGCACCTCGCGCGGGAGGGATCCTCGGGCTACTTCTTCTTCGTGATCTTCGACGGCCACGCCGAGGTGTCCCGCGACGGCGAGGCCATCGCCGCGCTGGGTCCCGGCCACTTCTTCGGCGAGAGCGCCACCCTCGAGGCCACCCGCCGCAACGCCACGGTCACCGCCACGTCGCCGATGGTCGTGGGCGCCCTGTTCGGGGCCGACTTCGCCAAGCTCGCGGCCGACTCGCCCGAGCTCCACGGCCGCATCAGCCAGGTGATGCAGGAACGGCGGATCGCCGAGACCTGACCCGTCAGCCCGAACGGTGGGGCTTGCTCAGCGCCAGCCGAACGGGCCGAGCACGAAGTCGGTGATCCGCTCGACGACGCCCGGCGACTCGTCGGCCCGGTCGTCGAACGCCTGGGCGAAGCCCCGCAGATCGGCCACGGTGGCGTCGGACACGACCGTTCGGGTCACGCCGTCGCGATCCCAGACGAGCACGGTGCCGCCGGCGACGGCGTAGCCCCGGCCGTCGGCGCCGTCGACGTCGACGCCGTTGCCCCCCTTGGGCAGGCCGTTCCAGTCGAGGTCCCCCGCCTGCTGGAACACCGAGATCCCGAACAGGCCGTCGGAGTAATAGAGCTGGACGATGTCGTCGTCACGCAGGTAGCGACCGGCCAGCACGTAGCCGCCCGGGACCTTGGCCGGAGCGTCGAAGCCGTCCGGGAGGTCCGTCACCTTGTCGGGGGTGGGGTCGACCTTCTCACCCGACTTGGACCTGGACTGCTTCGTCACCGGGTCGGCGGGGGCGGCAGCCCGGCTGCCGCCCAGCTTCTTCACGTCGACGAACCCGACGGCCCGCACGACGCGCCCGTTGCGGTCGAGGACCTCCCGGCGCAGCATCACCCCGGTGTCCTTGTCGCAGTAGACCTTGAGCCGCTCGATCCCGGTGTCAGGGTCGGTGGCGGTCACCACCACGGTCGTGCGCCCGGCGATGGGGTCGGCCTTGCCCAGCGTGAGGTCCCAGTGGGCCGAGGGTGACGGTACGTCGCCGCGCACCGGCTCGTCCCACCCGGCCTGCCACCCGCTGACACCGGCGATCCAGCGCTCGTCGTCCCGGCCCTCGGCCTTGCGGGTCCCCTCGCCCACCTGCACGGTGCCGCCGGTGCCGGTGACCGGCGCCTTGGCGGTGTACCACTCGCCGTCGTTGCGCCACTCGATCTGCACCACGCCTGAGAAGTCCTCGCGCACGGTCGCGTTGCGGGCCCGCTCGAGCACCGCCTCGGCATCGTCGGCGTGGGCGCCGGGCAGCGCCACGATCCCGCCGACCGCCACGAGGGCGACCACCAGCCCGACCCGAGCGAGTCGCCTCATCGGCCGAACCCGCCCCGCACGGCGAGGGGCACCAGGGCGCTGACGGCATCGTCCTGGAGGGACGACCGCACCGCGTGGGCGTCGGTGAGGGCAGCCACCGGCGGGGTCACCGACTGCTCCTGGGGCACGAACACGACCGCGCCGATCACCAGCGCAGCGGCCACCCCGGCGACCGCGGCCACCCACCGGCTCGGACGCCGGCGCCGGCGCGCCGCAGCGAGGTCGACCGGCGCGCCGTCACCTGCGGCGACGAGGGCCGGGGCACCGGCGGGATCCTCGACCGGGCCGTCGGCTCGCTCGGGGCCCGTGGCGAGCAGGTGCTCCCAGAACTCCGGCGGGGCATCACGCAGCGGGAGCGCGCGCACGGCATCCCGGGCGGCCCGCACGTCGTCGAGCACGGCCCGCATCTCGGGCGACGCGGCGAGCTGCTCCTCCACCCACGCCGTCTCGACGGCGGTGCACTCGCCGTCGAGGTAGGCGGAGAGCACATCCTCGTCGGGCTTCGTCGGTTCGCGGTTCACGCGGCCCCCTCCGACAACATCGTGCGCAGCATGCGCCGGCCCCGGTGCAGGCGGGACCGGACGGTCCCCACCGGGACGCCGAGCGATGCGGCGATCTGCTCGTAGGACTGGTCGGCGACATCGCAGAGCACCACCGGCACCCGGAACTCGTCGGGAAGTGCGGCCAGGGCGGCCTGGATGTCGTCGGAGAGCTGGGTCGACACCTCGTCGGCCCCGGGTGACGTGGGCAGGACGCGCTCGGGATCGTCGGGGAGCGCGTCGGTGGGGCGCCGCCGGCGCCGCCGCACCTCGTCGAGGAACACGTTCGTCACGATCCGGGCCAACCAACCTTCGAGCGACCCCGGCTGGTACCGCTCGAGCCCGCGCTTCACGCGGATGAGCGATTCCTGCACGACGTCCTGGGCGTCTTCGTCGTTTCCGGCCAGGCGGTACGCCACCGTGTACATGAAGCGCCCATGGTCACGGGCGACCTCTTCCCAGGTGGGGACACCGTCGGTCATGACGGAAACGATCTGACGGCCCAGTCAGGTTCCCGGTTTCGGGGAATTGCCATCCGCCGCTCGGGACCCGGCACCGCGCGCGGGCCCGGATCGGGCCGGAGGGCGGGGCTGACGGGGGTGCGCCGGGCTACTTGGCGTCGGACGACGACTCGTCGTCGTCCTTGTGCCCCTCGGACAGCCCCTTCTTGAACTCCTTCTGCGCCTGCCCCATGGAGCGGGCCAGCTTGGGCAGCTTGGTGCCGCCGAAGATCAGCAGGACGATGAGGAGCACGATGATGAGCTCGGTCGGGCCCAGGTTCATGGAAACCCTTTCGGCAGGGGGAGACCACAGGTTAACCCCGGGATGCGACCGGTCCGGCGTCGCAGCAGGCTGCGGCGAGCAGCTCGACGTCGTCGAGGTGGCTCACCTGGAAGGGCACGGCCCCCACTCCGAGGATGACGGTCTCCACGCCCAGGTCGTCCCAGCCCGCCAGCTGCTCACGGATCTGCTCGGGGGTACCCACCAGGCGGCCCTCCCGCCAGCGGTCGAGGTCCATCCCGTCGAGCACGCCCGGCGGGCCCGTCTCCCGCATGCGCTCGAACCGGGCCCGGAGGTCGGCCTCGTCCTCGCCGCACAGCGCGTAGAGGCCGAGCGACCGCCACATCGTCGCCGGGTCCCGGCCCGCCGCCTCGCAGGCCCGCTCGAGCGCACCGAGGCGCTCCCGGTAGGCGTCGGGGGTCCAGACCCAGCACGTGTTCCATCCGTCGGCCAGGTCGACGGCGGCCCGCAGCACCCGGTCGCCCTTGCCGCCGACGAACAGCGGTGGACGCGGCGTCTGGAGCGAGGGCGGGTCGACCGTGGCGCGGTGGGCCTCGTGGTAGGTGCCCGCGAAGGTGCACTCCGCGCCGCCGAGCAGCCCCCCGACGACGGCGAGGGCCTCCCGCAACCGGTCGATCCGCTCACCCGGCCGCGGCATGGCCAGCCCGATGGCCTCGTAGTCGGGCTCGTACCAGCCCGCGCCCAGACCGACGTCGAGCCGGCCGCCCGACACCCGGTCGAGGGTGGCGAGCGACTTGGCCAGCACCGCGGCGGGCCGCAGCGCCTCGAGCAGCACGAGGGTGCCGAGGCGCACCCGTGCGGTCGCCCGGGTGAGCGCGGCCAGGGTGGACACGGGCTCGAACGCCCCGTAGCGGGTGGCCGGGCCGCCGTACTTGGCGAGGTCGAGGAACAGGTGGTCGCTCAGCCACAGCGAGTCGATCCCCCACTGCTCGGCCAGCACGGCGTGGCGCTCGATCGTCTCGTAGGTGAGCGGGTCCTCCCCGACGACCGAGTAGTCGTACTGCGGGAGCGCGAGGCCGATGCGCATCACGGCAGGTTACGCGGCCACCCGGGGCCCGATCGCGGTGCCCGCGGGTCGGCCGGCACCTGACCGTGGTCGGCGCGGAGACGTCACCGAGCCAGCATCGGGCATGGTGAGGTCCCGCCCGGGCGCCCATCCATACTGAGACCGTGATCGAGTGCGTACCCAACGTGTCGGAGGGGCAGGACCTCGAGCTGCTCGACCGGCTGTCGGCTGCGTGCGGGGCCTCGCTGCTCGACCGCCACGTCGACCCCGACCATCATCGGTCGGTGTTCACCCTCGCCGGGCCCGGCTCGTGGGACGCGCTCGCGGCGGTGGTCGACCTCGCGTCGGCGGCGACCGCCGAGCTCGACCTGCACGCCCACCACGGGGTGCACCCGCGCCTGGGCGTGCTCGACGTCGTGCCGTTCGTGGCCCTGGGCGAGCCGTTCCTCCATGCGGTCGACGCCGCCTACTCGTTCGCCGCGTGGGTCAACACGGAGCTGGGCGTGCCGGTCTTCTTCTACGACGGGTGCGCCGACGGCTTCCGCAGCCTGCCCGAGGTGCGTCGCCTGGCCTTCGTCGGGCTCGACCCCGACCTCGGGATCCCGGAGCCACATCCCCGCCTCGGTGCCGTGGCGATCGGCGCCCGGCGGCCCCTGGTGGCGGTGAACTGCTGGCTCGACTCCGACGACATCAACCTCGCCCGGGCTGTGGCCCGCGCGGTGCGAGAGCGCGACGGCGGCCTGCCCGGGGTACGGGCGCTCGGGCTCGCGCTCGCGAGCCGGGGCGTGGCCCAGGTGTCGATGAACCTGGTCGACCTCGAGCGCACCGGGCTGGAGGCGGCCTGCAACGCCGTGCGAGACGCGGTCGGCGCCGGCGGCGGGCGCGTGGGGCAGGTGGAGCTGGTGGGGCTGGTGCCGGCGGCTGAGCTGGACCGCGCCAGCCCGGAGTTCCTCGAGTGGGCAGCGCTGGGCCCCGACGTCACCATCGAGGTCCGCCTCGCGGCCCGCGGCGGTTGAGCCGCTGCGCCCGACGGCCGGTCGAGCGGTCAGGCGGTGGCGGCGTCCCGCCGCTCGAGCGCACGCTGGCGACGGACCCGGCGACGCTCCCGCTCGGAGAGCCCACCCCAGATGCCGAACTTCTCGCCGTGGGCGAGCGCGTACTCGAGGCACTCGACCCGCACCTCGCAGCCCCGGCACACGGACTTGGCCTCGCGAGTCGATGCCCCCCGCTCGGGGAAGAACAGATCGGGGTCGACGCCGAGGCAGTTGGCGCGCTCCTGCCAGCGGCGTTCCTCCTCGACCCCCTCGGACCCCAGCAACCTGACGATCTCGAATACCTGCACCGGCTTCTCCCTCGTGTGTTCGACGCCGGAGTGCGTGACGCCTGCGCCGGCTCCGGGGCCCCGGTGGGGTCTCCGAATGACGCTGGTGGAATTACAACGCTGCTACTCTGCTGGGTCGATCACCCTCCGTGCAAGTGGAAGATGCTCGGAGTTGGTGATTTTTGTACCTTTTGCTCGGTTTCGTGGCGCCACGCGGGCCGAATCCGGCCCCGCGGGGCGCCGACCGGCCCGAAAGAGCGCGGGTACCGGGGCCGGCGGCACCGCTGCCGCGCCGACGGACACGTGGTCGAGACTCCCGCGTGTGAGGTCGGCGCGGCGCGGACTGCCTAGCCTGCGGGCAGCAGGACGGAGCGGAGGGAAGGGGCTGCCGGTGCGGGTCGTGGTGCTGGGCGCGGGGTTCGGTGGGCTGGAGCTGAGCACCCGCCTGTCGGAGGTGCTGGGCGATGAGCTCGAGGTGACGCTCGTCGACCGGGCCGAGGGGTTCGTCTTCGGGTTCTCGAAGCTCGACGTGATGTTCGGCCGGACGACGCCCGACGCGGTGCTGCACCGGTACGACGGGCTGGTCGCACCGCGGGTGCGGTTCGTCCGGGCCGAGATCACCGCGATCGACCCGGCGGCGCGGCGGGTGGAGACCACCGCGGGGGCACTGACGGGCGACGTGCTCGTCGTCGCGCTCGGGGCCGACGTGGATCCCGCAGGCACGCCGGGCCTGCTCGAGGGGGGATGGGAGTTCTACTCGGAGCAGGGGGCGTTCGCGGCGCGTGACGTGCTCGCCGACTTCCCGGGCGGCCGGGTGGTCGTCGGCGTCTGCGGCACCCCGTTCAAGTGTCCGCCCGCGCCGAGCGAGACGGCGTTGCTGGTGCACGACCTCCTGGCCCGCACCGGCCGCCGCGCGCAGTCGGAGATCCATCTCGCGATGCCGTTGCCCGTGCCGGTCCCGCCGTCACCACCGGGCTCCGCGGCGCTGCTGGAGGCGTTCGCCGAGCGGGGCATCGAGTTCCACCCGTCGAAGCTCGTGACCGGACTCGACCCGGTCCGTTCGGTGGCGTTGCTCTCAGACGTCGACGACGGCACGCCGGGCGAGATGGCGTACGACCTCTTTCTCGGCGTGCCGAAGCACCACGTCCCTGCCGTCGTCGCCGAGTCGGGGCTCGCCGAGGATGGCTGGATCCCCGTCGACTCGCTCACGCTCGAGACCCGGTTCCCGGGTGTCTACGCGGTGGGCGACGTGACGAGTGTGGGGACGCCCAAGGCCGGCGTGTTCGCCGAGGGCCAGGCCGCGATCGTCGCCGACCGGATCATCGCGGCGGCGCGTGGCGCGGACGGGCCGAGGTACGGCGGGGCCGGCGTGTGCTACTTCGAGTTGGGCGGCGACCAGGTGGCGGGAGTGGAGGTCACGTTCCTCCAGGGTCAGGCGCCGATCGGTACCTACAACCCGCCGTCAGCCGAGATCGCGGCCCGCAAGGGCGACTTCGGCACGAGCCGCATCCGGCGGTGGTTCGGCAGGGAGTGGTCGGCGTACTGACGCCGTCGAAGCACCGGCGTGGCGCCGGTGTGGCGAGCTCGAGGAGTCGTCGGGCGCTCGACGCGCGGTCAGACACGACGCCACGGTGCCCGATTCCGTCGCGATGGACCCGACATCTTCGGGCCCGGCCGCCGTACCGTCGAAGGGGCGACACCGTGCGGCACGCCACCACGGAGGTCGAGGAGGTGACGTTCGTCTGCTTCGACGCCGCCACCCTCGCCGCCTACGAGCGCGTCCTCGCCGACTGAGGTACCGCCCGTCGGCGCGAACGGTCAGCTGGCGCGACGGTTGGCGCGACGACCCTCGAGGAAGTCGACCAGCACGTAGTCGCCCAGCGTGTCGGGGGTCGTGTAGAAAGCCCGGCCGCGGTTGATGCGACACATCTGCTCGACGAAGCTGCGCAGGTTCCACCCGTCGTCGAGCATGAAGGTGTTGATGCGGATCCCCTCCCGGGTGCAGCGCATCACCTCCTTGATCGTCTCCTCGGTGGTCTCGTACGACGTCGGGTAGTTGAAGTACGCGTAGCCGTCGGCGGTGATGTGGGCCGTGGGCTCGCCGTCGGTGACCATGATCACCTGCTTCGTGCCGGTCTGGCGGCTGAGCATCCGGCGGGCGAGCAGCAGCGCGTGCTGCATGTTGGTGCCGTACTCGAAGTCCCAGCTCATCTCGGGCAGCTTCTCGGGCGGCACCTCACGGGCCACCCGCCCGAAGCTCACGAGGCCGAAGTAGTCACGCGGGTACTGGCTGGTGATGAGCGCATGCAACGCCATCGCCACCTTCTTCGCCGGCAGGAAGTTGTCGCGCATCGGCATCGACATCGACACGTCGAGCAGCAGCACCGTGGCGCTACGGGTGGTGAGCTCGGTGCGCTCGATCTCGAAGTCGGCCGGGGTGAGTCGCACGGGCGTGCCCGAGCCCTGACGCCAGATGGCGTTCTTCACCGTCTGCTGCACGTCGAGGCGGAACGGGTCGCCCCACTCGTACTGCTTGGTCTCGTACGCGGGGTCGTGACCGGTCCCGGCGGTCTGCACATCGTGGCGGCCGGCGCGGTCCTTCATCAGCTTGCGGAACAGGTCGCCGAGCGCCTTCTGCCCGATCGCCCGCAGGCCCCGGGGCGTGAGCTCGAGCCGCCCCTCGCGGTTCTCGATGAGGCCGGCCTCCTCGAGCATCCTCGCCATCTCGGCGAGGCGTTCGAGCGACCGGGCGGCGTCGTCGCCCAACATCTCGCGGGCCCGGTCGATGTCGACCTCGGCCAGCTCGCCGGGCTGGGTGGCCTGGGAGAGCAGGTGCTCGAGGTCGTCCATGTCGCCGAGCTGGTCGAGCAGGCTCGGCATCCCTGCCATCGACAGCGGGTCGTCGCCCTGGAAGTTCATCCGCCGCTCCCACGGGAGCTGCGGGAACGCCTGCTGGAGGTTGCGCGAGAGCTGGTCCATCTGCCAGCGGAGATCCATGTCCTCCATGAGCGAGTCGGCGAGGGCCTGGAGCTGGGCGCGCTGCTCGGGCGTCATCGAGTTCATCAGCTGCTGCATCTGCGCCATCGACTGCGCCATCTGCTCGAGCAGCTCGTCGAGCGTGCGGGGGTTCCCCGGGAAGAAGTCGCCGTAGCGCTCCATGAACCCGTCGAAGTCGGGCTCCTCACCGGCCTCCCGCTGCTCCAGCATGTGGTTGAGCTCGGCGAGCATGTCCTTCATCCGCTGCATCTTCTCGGGCGTGAGGTTCTGCATGCCCTCGGACATCTGGTTGAAGTAGCTCTGCATCAGCTGCTCCTTGAGCTCCTCCATGAGCTCTTCGAACTGCTGACGGGCCTGGTCGTCCATCCACTCGTACTGCTGGAGCTCCTGCACCCGGCCGGCGAGGTCGGGCGGCAGCTGGTCGAGCTGCTCGCGGTGCGCGTCGGCCGACTGCTCGACGATCTCCTGCTGGCGCCGGTCGCCGCCGCGCTGGGCGTCGTCGATGCGCTGCTCGATGCCCTCGCGCTCCTGCTCGACGATCTCGCGCAGTCGCTCGGCGATGTCCTCGTACACGCCGCCGAGGTCGTACTGCTCGAGCATCTCGCGGCGCCGTCGACGCAGGCGCTCCATCATCTCGCGCATGCCCATCATCTGCTCGCCGTTGCGGTCGCGCAGGCCCTGCTGCATCATCCGGCGCATCGCGGCGTGCAGGTCGCCGTGGTAGACGAGGTCGTCCATCATCTCGTCGAGCACGGCGTCGGCGTCGAGGTCGAAGCCCTGCTGGGTGCCGTCCCACGCCGAGTACCGGAAGCCCCGCTCCTCACGTGACCGACCACGGCGCGCCATCGCGTGAGGGTAGCCCCGATCTCAGGCCCGCCGACCCCCCGCTGCTCGGCGGTTCCGGGCGGCCAGCCGGCGCTTCCGCCGACGCCACCACCACACGAAGCCCGCACCGAGCCCGATCCCGATCAGGGGTGCGCTGAGCACCGAGGCCGCGACGATCTCGGTGAAGCGATCGTTCCTGGTGTCGTACCCGCCGAGCCAGTCGGCGTAGAACAGGAAGATCATCCAGAACCCGCCCACGACCAGCGGTGTGAGCACGAACCCGGCCGCCATCCCGAGCAGGTACTGGGGCACCGCCGGGCCCGGGCCCGCCGGGGGCGTACGCCGGCGGGGCGACGGCGTCACCGGCGCCGCCCCGGCTCTCGTCGGCTCGGGCCACGGCTCGAGGTCGG
>Ga0194132_10005666_pt1 | contig 20014 bp, 18 predicted proteins | sample TA2KigOf80mmetaG_FD_148612 | JGI IMG/M metagenome (GOLD analysis project Ga0194132, IMG submission 148612) | Freshwater microbial communities from Lake Tanganyika, Tanzania - TA2015054 Kigoma Offshore 80m | ecosystem: Environmental > Aquatic > Freshwater > Lake | place: Tanzania: Lake... | reverse complement strand
GGCGAGGGCTGGGAACCCCGCCACCCGATAGAGCGCGGTGCCCGAGACCGTGCCCGTGCCCACGCCCCGGAGATCGACCCCTCGGGTGCACCGGGCGGCGATGTTGGTGAACGGGATGCTCCCGGCCAGGAAGGCCAGCACGAGGATCCCCAGCGCAGACATCGGGAGCATTCTGTCGCCCCACCGACCCCTCTCCCGACCTCATTGCCCACATGAACCACATCCGTTGACTTCCGCGCGCCACCCACTGGCGCGCGACGGGAGCGCCGCGCCACACTCCATGTCCGACCATCCGGGCCATCCGGACGTCGGCCGTGTCAGGCGAGGACCCGATGAGCATCATGGACCACATCTCGGTGCGCACCTTCAAGGCGACCCGATGCAAGCGGTGCGGGATCGTCATCGGCTTCGGGGACCGCTGCGAGTGGTGCCAGCACCGCCCGACCGGACACGTCGACGCGCCCGGCGACCTCCACGGCCGCCACCACAGCGAGTGGATCGGCACCGTCCAGGTCCTCATGCAGGAGGACGACGCGTACGCGCTCCAGCTCCTGCTCCCCCGCCTCATCGGCGCGGCGCAGGCCGAGGCCGCGGCCACGGGCAAGCCCAGCTACGGCTGGTACGACGACCAGCTCGCGCAGCTCGAGGAGCGCCAGTTCGGCACCAAGCCGACCCGGCCCCGCGAGCGCGACACCGACGCCGCCTGATCGCCCCGCGTCCTCCGCGACGGTGACGACCCCGGGCGCTCAGGAGTAGCGCACCGGCCCCCCGTCGGCCTCGCCCGGCGCGGCCACCGAGGCGCGCAGGTCGGCCACGAGGGCATCGAGCACCCCCGCGTGCGCGGGAGAGAGCATCAGGTGGAGACCGGGTGGGTCGACGATCCGGTTGAGGTGCCAGCCCCGGGCGTCCATCGCGGCACCGACCCCGTCCACGGGGAGGTCGGGCCCGGTGGTCGTGAAGGCCATCACCGGACCGATCGGCGCCCCCACCACGGCCAGCTCCGGGATCGCGTCGAGCGCGGTGCGGAACCGCCGGGTCACGTCGAGCAGGTCCCGGGCGATGTCGACGTAGCCGTCGATCCCGAGGTGGCGCAGCGCGGCCCACGCCGTGGCGATCGGGGCCGCCGAGCGGGCGCCGGCCACGCCGGGCGAGCCGTACATCCCCGACGGCCAGTCGTCGTACAGGAAGACCTGGTGCCCGAACCAGTCGGCGTCGCGGTGCAGCACCACCGACGCGCCCTTGGGGACGAAGCCGTACTTGTGCACGTCGGCCGAGATCTCGGTGACGCCCGGCACGCGGAAGTCCCAAGGGGGCACGTCGACCCCGAGCCGCTCGAGGAACGGCAGCACGAACCCGCCGATGCACGCGTCGACGTGGCAGCCGGCGCCGTGCGTGGCGGCGAGCGCGGCGAGGTCGGCCACGGGGTCCATGATCCCGTACGGGTAGCTGAACGCCGAGGCCACCACGACCGCGGTCGCCGGGCCGATGAGCTCGGCCGCGGCGGCGACGTCGGCCCGGTACGCGGCGTCGAGGGGGATGCGCACCACCTCCATGTCGAAGTAGTGCGCCGCCTTCGCATAGGCCGGGTGCGCGGACACTGGCGCGAGGATCTGCGGACGGTCGACGCCCCGGACCCGGGCCCGCTCCCGGTTGACCAGCATCGACATCAGGATCGACTCGGTGCCACCCGAGGTCATCGAGCCCCCGCCGTCGCCGGTGCAGTGCAGCAGGTCGCTCGTCCACGCGACGACGTCGGACTCGAGCGCGGCGATGCCCGGGAACTTGAACGGGTTGAGCGCGTTGTGGAACAGATAGCGACGGTTGACCGCGGCCAGCAGGTCCTCGAGGTCGTCCAGCCCGGTCGGGTACACGAGCCCGAAGAGGCGGGCGCCGTGCACGTCGGGATCGGCCGCGAGGCGCTCGTCGAGCTCGGCGAGCAGCGCGCCGGGCGGGGTTCCGTGCGCGGGGAAACCGGTCGGATCGTTCATTCGAACTGCGCTCCCATCTGCCGCAGCAGGTCGATCATCGAGTCGGGCGCGTCGGGCGCCAGATCGCCGGGCACGAACCGCACCCGATGCAGCGTGCCGGTGTAGGCGAAGGGGCCGAAGCGCTCGTAGATGTCCCACGAGACCGGCGACCGGCGGTCGATCCCGACGTCGATCCCCTCGAACGGCGCCATGCCGAACAGCATCGGCACCCCGGCCAGCGCGCCGGTCACCTCGCCGTCGACCCGCAGCTGCACGTCCCATCGGGTCTGACCGGGCGCGGTCATCACCAGCTCGACCCGGCGGGGACCGGCGGCGAGCCGGCCTCCCGAGCACTCCCGGACGCTGCCCCGTCCGTCGTTGTGCACGAACCGAAGCTCGTCGTCGAGCACGTAGACGCCGTAGCCCGCGCCCTGGTCGCCGTGGGCGAACAGGTAGCCCCGGTCCCCGGGGGTGAAGTCGAGATGCGCCTCGGCGGTGAAGCCCCGGTACCAGATGAGCTGGACCGACCGCCACCGCTCCAGGGTCGGCGTGCCCGGGAAGACGGTCACCGGCGCACGGAACACGCCGCTGCGGGCGGGCCGCTGGAGGTACTTGATGAACGAGCCCTCGTCGAGCGGGTAGATCTGGCCCGCCCAGGCCGCCGCCTCCCACGCGTCGGCGAGCTCGCGGAGCACCTCGGGCTGCTCGGCTGCGAGGTCGTGCAGCTCGTTGGGGTCGGTCGAGAGGTGGTACAGCTCCCACTCGTCGTCGGTGAACGGCGTCATTGCCTGGTGGAGGGTCACCACCTCCCAGCCGTCGCGGTAGAAGCCGCGGTGGCCGTTCATCTCGTAGACCTGCTCGGTGTGCCCAGTGGGCGCGGCGGCGTCCTCCACGACGGCGCGCATCGTGGTGCCGTTCAGGGGCCGCAGCGGGTGGCCGTTGCGCTCGGCGGGCCGCTCGATGCCGACGAGGTCGAGGAAGGTCGGCAACAGGTCGGTGACGTGCGCGTACTGGCCGCGCAGCTGGCTGCCGAGATGGGCCCAGCGGGCCGGCCACGACACGACGAACGGCACCGTGTGGCCGCCGGCGTGGGTGTTGATCTTGTAGAGCCGCCACGGCGTGCTGCCCGCCATCGCCCAGCCGCGCGGGTAGTGGGGTGTGGTCTGCGGGCCGCCGATGAGGTCGAGGCGGGCGTGGTCGGCGTCGAGGTCGTCGCCCTGGAGCAGGTGCACGTAGTACGCGGTCGTGCCGACCAGCTCGCCTTCACGCGACGCGCCGTTGTCGGACGTGAAGACGACGATGGTGTCGTCGAGCTCGCCCATCTCCTCGAGCGCACCGAGCAGACGCCCCAGGTTCTGGTCGACGTTGTCGACCATCCCCGCGAACACCTCCATGTGCCGGGCGAACAGCTCCTGCTCGCGGTCGGAGAGCTCGTCCCACGCCTGCACCTCGTGGTGCGGCTCGGTGTTGCGCGGCGGCAGCGGCAGATCGGCCGGGATCAGGCCCAGCGCCTGCTGGCGCTGCCAGCGGGCCTCCCGGACCGCGTCCCAGCCGGCGTCGTAGCGGCCGCGGTACTTCGCGATGTCGTCGGGCTTCGCGTGCAAGGGCGCGTGCACCGCGCCGTGGGCGAAGTAGAGGAAGAACGGCTTCTCGGGATTCGACGCCTTGCGCTCGCGGATCATCGAGATCGCGTGGTCGGTGAGGTCGTCGGAGAAGTAGTAGCCGTCGGGGTACCGGTCGACCTCCACGAGGTGGTTGTCCTCCACGATCCGGTGCGGATGGTGGAGGTTCGTGAACGCGTCAAGGATGCCGTAGAACCGATCGAAGCCCCGCTGGCAGGGCCACGAGTGCTGCGGACCCGAGGCCGAGCAGTCGGAGTCCTTCGCCAGGTGCCACTTGCCGACCATCAGGGTGGAGTAGCCCTGGTCGCGCAGCAGCTCGGCCACGGTGGCGGCGTCGGGGCCCAGCTCCATCGAGTAGCCGGGGAAACCGGCGTCGACGTGGGCCACGGTGCCGAATCCGACCTCGTGGGGGTTGCAGCCGGTGAGGAGGGCGGCCCGGGTGGGCGAGCACATGGGCGCCGAGTGGAAGTTGGTGAACCGCACGCCCCGGGCGGCGAGCGCGTCGACGTGGGGCGTGTCGATCTCGCCGCCGTAGCACCCGAGATCGCTGTAGCCGAGGTCGTCGACGAGCACCACGACGATGTTGGGCGCGCCCTCCGGCGGCGTCGGGCGCTCGGGCCACCACCCCTCGGATCCCGCGAACGTGCGTCCGACCCGCCCGCCGAAACCCGGATACCCGCGCTCGTTCCCCATGGCTCTCCTTGCCGCCGACCCGCGCACCCTATCCCCACCCCCGGTGGTTGCCCTCCCGCTCGTGCGAGCGCGCCGATCTGGCAGGCTGGGGCCCATGCACCTGGAGCCCCTCAACACCGCGATCGGCGCCCGGATCACCGATGTCGACCTCCGCGACCTCGACGACGCCGGGTTCGGCGCGCTCCTCGACGCGCTCACCGAGCACCTGGTGGTGTTCCTGCCCGGTCAGCAGCTCACCGACGCCGACCAGCTCGCGCTGGTCAAGCGGTTCGGCGACGACTACGTCCACCCGCTGGCCCGCGCCGCCGGGGTCACGGAGAGCGCCGTCGGCCGCATCGTCGACGACGAGGAGCACCCGCCGTTCCAGGACCAGTGGCACACCGACGTGAGCTGGGACCCCGCGCCCCCGACCTGGGGCATCCTGCGGGCGATCGAGATGCCCGAGCGCGGGGGCGACACGTTGTTCGCGTCGACCTACGCCGCGTACGACGCGCTCTCACCCACCATGCAGGAGATGCTCGACGGCCTCGTCGCCTTCCACGACATGGGCCGGGCCACCGCGTTCAAGTCCAAGGGTGGTGAGGAGATGACCCGCAAAGCCGCGGAGCTGGTGCCGGGCGCGGAGCACCCGGTCGTGCGGGTGCACCCCGTCACCGGTCGGAGGTACCTCTACGTGAACCGGGGGTTCACCAACCGGATCGTCGGTCTGACCCCCGAGGAGAGCGACGCGCTCCTCGAGCTGCTCTACCGGCACTGCGAGAAGCCCGAGTTCCAGGTGCGCTACGAGTGGACCGAGGGCGACGTCGCCATCTGGGACGAGCGGCCCACGCTCCACTACGCCGTCGCCGACCACTACCCCCGACGCCGGGAGATGGCCCGCACCAACGCGGCCTAGGACACCTCGTCGGCGGCTTCGTGGGCCGTGTCGAGGAGCGCGCGGGCGCGGGCACGATCGACCTTGCCGGTCTCGAGCATCGGGTAGGTCGGCTCGTCGACGAGGCACCACACCGTGGGCACCTTGTAGGAGCTGAGCTGCTCCTTCATGCGGGTGGTGAGCACCGCGGCGGTCGCGTCGGAGTCGGACCGGAGGGCGACCACCGCGCCGATCACCTGCTCGCGCACGGGATCGGGCAGGCCCATCACCACCACGTGCATCACGTCGGGCATCGCGTCGAGCACCCGCTCCACCTCGGCCGGCGCGACGTTGAACCCCGCGGTCTTGATCATGTCGCCGCCACGCCCGTGGAAGAACAAGCGGTCGTCGTGCCAGGAGCAGAGGTCGCCGGTGCGGTACCAGCCGTCGGGCAGGAAGGTGTCCTGACGCTCACGCTTGTGGAAGCCCATCATCAGGTGGTCGCCCCGCACCAGCAGCTCGCCGACCTCACCGTCGGGCAGCGGCTCGAGCGTCTCCCGATCGACGATGCGGTGCTCCATCCCCTCCATCGGCGAGCCGAACGACCCGCGGAGGTGCTCGGGCAGGATCGCGTCGGAGTCGAGCGAGAAGGTGTGCGGACCGCACGTCTCGGTCATGCCCAGGCTCTGCTCGCGCTGGTCGATGGTCACCCCCGCGAACGCCGGCCCGCGCAGCAGCGCCGGGCCCCCCTTCAGCCCCGAGAAGTCGCGTCGGGGCCAGGACGGGTGCGCCACCATCCCTTCGGCCGCCTGGGGCCAGCAGGCCACGTGGGTCACGTGCTCCTGCTCCATCAGATCGAGCGCCTCGCCGGCGTCGAACCGGGCCCCGGTCACCATCGTCATCGCGTGGGTGGCGCACGAGAGCATCCCGAAGCACACCCCGCCGACCCAGAACAGCGGCATCGGCGTGTAGACGACGTCGCCCGGCGAGAACCGGCGGCGGATCGCGAGCCGCTCGGCCTGGCGCAGGATGGCACCCTGTGAGTGCGTCACCGCCTTGGGCTCGGCCGTCGTGCCCGAGGTGTACGACGTGAGCAGCGCGTCGGCCGGGGACACCTCCGCTTCGACCGCGGCGAGCAGCGCGGCATCCACGCCGGTGACCCCGCCGGTGTCGTGGGCCCAGCGGGGCCGGTGCTCGCCGAGCCACCAGACCTGGCGCAGGAACGGGTGGGACTCGGCGAACAGCTGATCGCGCCCGCGGTGGTGCGCCAGCTCGGGAACCGCCGCGGCCAGGAGCGCGGCGACGTCGACACCGCCCGACTGCGCGCCGGTGACGACCGCGTGGGCGTCGGAGTGACGCAGCGCGTACGCGAGCTCGGGGGCCTTGCCGAACGGGTTGAGCAGGATCGCGTGGGCGCCGATGCGGGTCAGTGCCAGGAACGCGACGACCCAGTCGGCGCCGTTGGCGAGGACGATCGCGACGCGGGTGTTCTTGCCCATGCCCCCGGCGAGGAACCTCCGGGCCAGCTCTGCCGACCGGCGGTCGGCCTCGGCGTAGGTGAGTCGTTCGTCGGCGGTCACGAACAGCGCGTGCTCGCCCTGGTCGGGGAACGTCGCGAGCAGCTGCGGGATGGTCAGGGCCGTCACGTCAGATCGCTCCTTGCCCGCGGAGGGCGGTGATCTCGTCGTCGGGGAGCTCGCACCACTCGCGGAGCACCTCGTCGGTGTGGGCGCCGATCCCGGGACCGGCCCAGCGGATCTCGGCCGGCGTCTCGGAGAGGCGGGCCAGCGGGGCCACCATGCGGATGGGTCCGACGTCGGGGTCGTCGACCGTCACGACATCGCCGCGCGCCCGCACGTGGGGATCGGCGACGATGTCGGCCACGGTGCTGACCGGTGCCACCGGGATGCGCGCGTCGAGAAACGTCTCGACGACCTCGTCACGGTCGTGCGCACGGATCCAGTCGGCCACGAGCCCGTCGAGCTCGTCGGCGTGCTGCACACGGTCGCGGACCCTGGCGAACCGCGCGAGGCCCGCCTCGGTGTCGAGCCCGAGGATCGGGAGGAGTCGACCCACCTGGTTGTCGGTGCTGCCCGAGACCACGAGCCACGCGTCGTCGCGGGTGCGGTACACGTTGCGGGGCACGCCGTTGGGCACGCGACTGCCCGTGCGCCGCGGCGACGGCGCGCCGTCCTCGTAGCCGATGATCGAGCCGGTGAGCAACTGGAGCACGGGCTCGAACATGCTCACGTCGACCTTCTGGCCCCGCCCGCCGCGCGCGTCGCGGTGGTAGCACGCGGCCAGCGTGCCCACCACCCCGGCGATGGCGGCCAACGTGTCGCCCAGGGCGAGCGAGGGGAGCATCGGCGGACCGTCGGCCTCGCCGGTGAGGTTCGTGAGCCCGCCGAACGCCTCGGCCAGCGAGCCGTTGCCGTCGCGCCCCGCGTAGGGACCGGTGGATCCGTAGCAGCTCACGCTCACGACGATCGCGTCGGGGTTGACCGCGAGCAGCTCGTCGGGGGTCGCGCCCCACTTCGCCAACGTGGCCGCCGGCAGGTTCTCGACGACGACGTCGGCGGCGGCCACCAGCCGGTAGAGCAGCGCCCGCCCGGCGGGAGTGGTGGGGTCGCAGGTGATCGTGCGCTTGTTGCGCGACACGAGCGACCAGGTGAGCGACTTCCCTCCGCGCTGCACGCCCATCGCGCGCATCGGGTCGCCGCCGGGCTTGCCGTCGCGGGGCGGCGGCTCGAGCTTGACGACGTCGGCCCCCAGGTCGCCCAGCATCGCCGAGATCTGGGGCGCCGAGAAGAGGATCGCCAGGTCGAGGACCCGGAGGCCGTCGAGTGCGCGCGCGGGCGCCACCGCGCCGTCGTCCACGGGAGTCGGCCCCTACTTCAGGATCTCGATGAGGAGCTCGTAGTACCGCTTCTCACCGATGTTGATCGCGGTCTCGATCCCGCCGGCGGGCATCTCCACCACGCTCGGGATGGTGACGTCGGCCTCGAAGTACTCGCCGTGGACCGGGCTGTCGGGCTCGGGCTTGGCCGCGATGCGGTCGCCGTCGAGGATCACCAGCACGTAGGGATGGTCGTGCTGGTGAATGTCGCCCGCTTCGCCGGGCGCGAGATCCATCTCCCACACGCGGCAGTACTCGTTCTCGAAGAGCACCTTCGTGCCCACGCCCCCGAGCTTGCGCTCACCGTCGCTCATCGTTCCCCCTCGGTCGAGTGCGATCCGGCGCCGAATCTAGGCCAGGCGGATCGGGAGCACCTTGAGGGCGTTGTTGAGATTGGACCGGAAGCGGGCGGCGTCGCCGGTCTGCTCGATCGCCGGGAACCGAGTGAGCATCTCGTCGAAGAACACCCGCCCCTCGAGCCGGGCGAGATGCACGCCGAGGCAGAAGTGCTCGGCGATGCCGAACGAGAGGTGCGGGTTCGGAGAACGGGTGATGTCGAAGCGGTCGGGATCGGCGAAGACCCGCTCGTCGCGGTTGGCCGACGTGTAGATCATCGCCACCTTCTCGCCCGCGGCGATCGGTTGACCGGCGATCTCGGTGTCCTCCGTCGCGGTGCGCCGGAAGTAGTGGAGCGGGTTGGCGTAGCGGAGGATCTCCTCGATCGCAGTGGGGATGAGCGACCGGTCGGCGCGCAGCATCGCCATCTGGTCGGGGTGCTGCAGGAGCTCGTACAGCCCCGACGAGATCATGGTGCGGGTCGTGTCGTTGCCGGCGGTGACGAGCTGCACGAAGAAGTAGGCGAACTCGAGGTCGGTCATCGGTTGGCCGTCGACCTCGGTGCGCAGCAGCGCCAGGCCGAGGTCGTCGCCCTCCTCGTCGCGGCGGCGCACCGCGTACTCGTAGCCGTACGCGGCCATCTGCACCGATCCCTCGCTGTCGCCGGCCGCGTAGTTGTCGGGGTTGACGTCGGGGTCGCTGCCCGAGGTCGTCTGCTCGGCCCACCGGTTGATGTCGGCCCGGTCCTCCACCGGGATCCGCATCATCTCGCCGAACACCTGCGACGGGAGGTTGGACGCGACGTCGTGCACGAACTCGACGTCACCCTGCTCGGCTGCACGCCCGAGGATCTCGCCGCTGACCTTGCGGATCGCCCCCTCGAGCCGGGCGATGGCCCGGGCCTTGAAGAGGTGCGCCACCTCCTTGCGCAGGGCGGTGTGGCGGGGCGGGTCCATCATCAGCAACATGTTCTTGGACTGCTCGAGGCGCTCGGGCTCCATGTCCTGGAGCACCACGCCCCCGACCTGGGCGGAGAAGCGCAACGGCTCCCGGGACACCTCCACCACGTCGGCGTGGCGCATCACCGCCCAGTAGAAGGTGCCGTCGGGCATCTCCTGGCGGAACACGGGGTGCTCGCGGCGGAGGTAGGCGAAGACCTCGTGGGGGGCGGCGGCCACGTACCCGTCGGGGTCGTAGATGTCGATCGTCTGGGGGTCCATCACGCTGGTCACACCCGGCATTGTGGCCGCGGGGGAGGCCCCTCGCCACCGGTTCCCGGGATGTGCCACGCTCGCACCGCGCGAACGGCCGCGTTGGGGATCGACGGTGAGAAACGCATCGGGAGGGGGACCATGGGAACGGCGGGAGTGATCGACTCGGACCAGCACCTCGTGGAGCCGCGGAGCCTGTGGGCGGACCACATCGACCCCGCGCACCGCGCCGACGCCGTCCGGATGGACGACGACGACGCCGGCAACACCTGGCTGCGCTGGCGTGACCAGACCCTCGGCCTCGCCCTGGTGCAGACCCCCGGTGACACCGGCGGCATCGGGCAGCTCCGGCAGCGTGCCCTCGCCGGGGAGGCCCCCGCGGCGCACTACGACGACCTGCTCCCCCGCGACCACTGGGACCCCGCCGCCCGCGTCACGGCCCTCGACGGGATGGGCGTGGAGGAGGCGGTCTGCTTCCCCAACTACGGCCTGCTGTGGGAGCGCCGCGTGGGCGTCGACCGCCCCGCCCTGCTCGCCAACATGCGGGCCTGGAACCGGTGGTGCGCCTCGGTGGTCACCGACGGGCACGGCCGCCTCCACCCCGTCGGCCACGTGAGCCTGCGCGATCTCGACTGGCTCGACGCCGAGCTGGGGGCGCTGGCCGCGGCCGGGGTGCGCACCGCGATGGTGGCCCCCGCGCTCGTCGACGGGCGCCCGCTCTCGCACCCCGACCTCGACCGGGCGTGGGGCACGTTCGCGACCCACGGGATCGCGCCGTGCTTCCACGTCGCCGACCAGCCCCGCCCGTTCGACGACGCCTGGTACGTCGACGCCGACCGCGCGTTCGTGCCCACGCTCGAGTCGGTGTTCCTGTATTCGGCCGCGGCGCTCGCACTGACCGACCTCATCGTCAACGGCGTGCTCGAGCGCCACCCCGACCTGCGCATCGGCGTAGTGGAGCTGTCGGCGGTGTGGGTGCCGCTGTACCTGATGATGCTCGACGGGGGCGTCGACTTCACCACGAAGCTCAACGGCCAACCGCCCGCCGCGCTGTCGCTCCGTCCGAGCGAGTACTTCCTGCGCCAGGTACGGGTGTCGTCGTTCGCCTACGAGCTACCGACGAACCTCCGCAGCCAGCTCGGCGGCGCCGACCTGCTCATGTGCTGCAGCGACTACCCGCACTCCGAGGGCACCGCCGATCCGCTCGGCGACTACGGGCGCGGGCAGACCTACGGCCTCTCGCCCGACGACTGGCCGGGCCTCTTCGCGGGCAACGCCGCGTTCCTCCTGGGCCGCAGCTGACGTCCGCCGCTCGGAGCGGACGGGTCAGACGCGCGGGACGCGGGGGTACCGCCGGCGGAACCACCACCCCGCCACCGCCCCGATCGGCAGCGGGAGCCAGAACGACACGAGCCGGAACAGGAGCGTCGCGGCCAGCGCCTTCTCGGCCCCGATGCCCGCCGCGACGAGTGTCGCGGTCAGTCCGGCCTCCACGAAGCCGAGCCCGCCCGGCGTGATCGGGATCATGCTGAGCACCGACGCCGCGACGAACGCGAGCAGCACCGACCAGGGGTCGGGCCTGGCGTCGATGGCGTAGAGCGCGAGCAGGAGCACGAGGTACTCGAAGAACCAACGGCCCACGGCGGCTCCCACCGCCTCGTGCCAGCGCGAGCCCATCGTGTCGCGGATCTCGTCGCGCTCGACGAGCAGCCGGTCGCCGAGGCCCTCGATCTTCGGCCTGCGGAACCGGAACAGGTTGGCGAACCCGGCGAGGAAGTCGCCCAGGCGCTTCACCGGCCGCCGGGTCGCCAGGAGCAGCGTGCCGACCGCCGCCATCACGACGAAGACGACCGCACCCAGCCAGGCCGCCTGGAGGAGGCTGCCGGGCAGCGCGGCGCCGGTGAGCACGCCCGGGATCACGAGCACCGGCATCGCCACCAGCGCCGCGGTGATGAGGAGCGACTGCACCGTCAGGGCCGTGAGCGCCTTCGTGTACTCGTACCCCGCGTCCGTGAGCATGCGGGCCTGCAACGCCGTGCCGGTCGCGCCGCCACCCGGGGTGACCCGGTTGAAGGCGTTGCCGGCGAGCTGCGACAGGACGATGGCGTCCCAGTGGTCCTTGCGGAGGGCGATCGCCGTGAGGACCCACACGCACGCGAAGCTGGCGCCCTCGAGCGCCAGGACGATCGGCAGCGCCAGCGGGTTGAACTCGCCGAGGCGGTCCCACGCCGAGAACACCTCGCCGATGCTCGGGGCCAGGAGATAGAGCGAGACCCCGGTGACGGCCAGCAGGAGGATCCGCCCGACCGAGAAGCGCGGGCGCGCCTCGGACGGCTCGGTGGGTGCCGGCGCAGGCTCGACCGGCGGCTCGGACGGAGGAGGATTGGCACCCATCGGACGGTCGGGTCAGGCTACTCATCGGTGCCCGCGACCATCCGGGCCCGACCCGGCGCCGCCGGGCACGAGGAGCACGAGGAGCACGAGGAGCCCGGTGGACACCCTGCGAACCCCCGACGACCGCTTCGTCGACCTTCCCGACTTCCCCTTCGGACCCCACTACGTGGAGGTCCCGTCCGGCGACGGCGGCGCGCTGCGCGTCCACTACCTCGACGAGGGGGACCCCGCCGCGCCGACGGTGCTCCTGATGCACGGCGAGCCGTCGTGGTGCTTCCTCTACCGCCACATGATCCCGGTGCTCGTCGACGCCGGTCTGCGCTGCGTGGCCCCCGACCTCGTCGGCTTCGGTCGCTCCGACAAGCCGGTCGAGCGGACCGACTACACCTACGCCCGCCACGTTGCCTGGATGCAGGCCTTCCTCGACGCGACGGCCCTCGACGACGCTTCTCTCGTGTGCCAGGACTGGGGCGGTCTGATCGGGCTGCGGCTGGTCGCCGCGAACCCGCAGCGCTTCGCCCGGGTGGTGGCGGCCAACACCTTCCTCCCGACCGGGGACGCGAAGGCGACCGACGCCTTCTTCGCGTGGCGCGACTTCTCCCAGAACGTCCCGACGTTCCCGGCGGGCGCGATCGTCAACGCCGGGTCCACCACCGACCTCTCACCCGCGGTGATCGCGGCCTACGACGCGCCCTTCCCCGACGAGGCGATGAAGGCCGGCGCGCGCCAGTTCCCGACCCTCGTCCCCACCACGCCCGACGACCCCGAGTCGGCCGCGAACCGCGCCGCCTGGGAGGTGCTGGAGCGCTACGAGCGGCCGTTCCTGTGCGCGTTCTCCGACCAGGACCCGATCACCGCGGGCTCGGACCGGGTGCTGAGGCAGCGCATCCCCGGCAGTGCCGACCAGCCCCACGCCGTCATCGAGGGCGGCGGCCACTTCCTCCAGGAGGACCGGGGGCCGGAGCTGGCCCGGGTGGTCGCCGACTTCGTCGAGGCCACCTGAGCGGCGCCTAACCTGGAGCCCATGGCCGACCTGGACTACCTCGCGTTCGACGCCGACAACCACTACTACGAGGCGATCGACGCGTTCACCCGGCACCTCGACCCCCGCCAGGGGTCACGGGTGATCCAGTGGGCGCAGATCAACGGCCGCCAGTACCACGTGATCGGCGGCCGGGTGAGCCACGCGGTGGTCAACCCGACCTTCGACCCCGTGTCGCCCGCCGGCGCGATGCACGACTACTTCCGGGGCAACCCCGACCAGAGGTCGCCGCTCGACTTCCTGCGCGAGCGTGAGCCGATCCGCCCCGAGTACCGCGACCGCGACGCGCGCCTCGCCACGATGGACGAGCACGGGCTCGAGCAGATCTGGCTGTTCCCCACCCTCGGGATGATCTACGAGGAGCTCCTCAAGCACGACCCCGAGGCCGTCACGATGATGTTCACCGCGTTCAACCGGTGGATCGAGGACGACTGGGGCTGCGCCTACCGCGACCGGATCTTCACTGCGCCGTACATCTCGCTGTGCGACATCGACTGGGCCGTGCGCGAGCTCGAGTGGGCTCTCGACCACGACGCCCGCACCGTCGTCATGCGCCCGGCCGCCGTCTGGACGGCGCAGGGCGTTCGGCCGCCCACCGATCCCATGTTCGACCCGTTCTGGGCCCGGGTCAACGAGTCCGGCATCACCGTGGTCGCGCACGCCGGTGACAGCGGCTACTCGTCGCAGGGCTATGCCGACGACGACTCGTTCTCGGCGAAGTTCAGCACCGGCGGCTGGCGGCCATCTGTGCGCAGCTTCGCGATCGAGCGGGCCGCGTACGACTTCCTCATCACGCTCGCGTTCGACAAGCTGTTCGACCGCTTCCCCAACGTGCGCGTCGCCTCGGTGGAGAACGGCTCCGAGTTCCTCGGTGACCTGTTCAAGAAGCTGCACTCCACCGCCCGCAAGATGCCCGGCTACTTCGCCGACGACCCGGTCGAGTCGTTCCGCCGCAACGTGTGGATCAACCCGTTCTGGGAGGACGACGTCTACGAGATCGTCGACCTCATGGGCGCCGACCGGGTGATCTTCGGGTCCGACTGGCCGCACATCGAGGGCATGCCGCGGCCGCTCGACTACCTGCCCGAGGTGAAGGAGCTCGACGCCGACGCGCAACGCCTCGTCATGCGCGACAACGCCCGGGTGCTCAACCAGCGCACGCCCCTCTAGCCGTCGCCCCTCCGGGCGACCGTCTCAGGCGAGCCGCTCGGCGAGCTCGGTCCGCACCGGGTCGAGCCAGAGGGGCGACTCGTGGCGTCGGACCGCGGCGAGATCGATGCCGTAGACCTGCGCCGCGTTGATCCCGAGGATCTTCTCCTTCGCGGTCGCCGTGAGCGGTGGGTACCCGAAGCGCTCCTGCATCCACTCGGGGATCGTGAACGCCCGGAACCCGTCGATCAGCGACTGCGGCGGGCCGTACCAGATCGAGTCGGTGCCCCACAGGATCCGGTCCTCGCCCACGCAGCGCAGGAGCGTGCCCACCACGTGGGCGGCCTCCTCGGGGCGGCGGGACACGAGGAACCAGGTGGAGCCGAGCTCGCCGTAGACGTTGGTGCCCGGCGGCACACCGGCGTCGCGCAGGCTCTCCTCCAGCCGGCCGACGCCACCCGCAGGATCGGTGAGGTCGTCGCGCGCGCCGGGCTGCTCGTAGCCCGAGTGGTAGACGACGAACGTGAGGTCGGGGAACGCCCGGGCCGCAGGGCCGACGTCGCGGGGAGACGCGCCCGCCGGGGCGAGGCTGGAGATCGGCCCGCCGAGACCTTTGTGCGCGCACACGATCGTGCGCCCCGTGGCGCGCACCTGCTCGAGGAACGGGCCGCCGGTCTCGTCGTCGTCGAGGAACCAGCCACCTCGCCGGTTCTCGGGTGGGTCCCACAGCGTGTACACCTTCCAGCCCGCGGGCTGCAGGGTCTCGCTCCACTCGGCCATCGCGTCGCGCTCGGCGACGCCGAGGTTGGGATGCACGATCGTGTGGGTGAGGACGCGCCCGGTGCCGGCGTAGCGGTCGACGATCTCGCGCACCGAGGCGATGTCGTCGTTGGTGAGCACGTTCTCGTGAGCACGACCCGGCGGCGACGTGAGCAGCGCGACCGCCGTCTCGCTGCCGCCGAACACGTTGGCGGCCCACGTGGCCGCACCCAGGAGCTGCGGATCGATGCCGTCACCCCACCGGTCGGGGTCGACCGAGCGCAGGAAGAACCCCAGCGCGTCGCCCGCGGGCCCGGCGGCCAGGCTGGGGCGCACGAGGTGCGTCTGGACGTCGACGACGACGTCGCCTGCAGCGAACGCGGCGTCGGCCGCGGCCCGGTCGACCTCGGCCTCCGCCGGGACGGCGTAGAAGCCGCCGCCCGCCTCGGCGTCGATCGCCCGCAGCGTGGCCGCGGTGCCGAGCCGGGTCTCGAGGTAGGCGCGAGCCGTGACGCCGGCTCGGGGCGCGGCCCGCTCGGCCGTGTCGGCGACCCGGGCCACGGCCCGCCGGTCGGCCGGCCGCCACCGCGGCGGCGCGAACTCGTCGCTGTGGAGGTGTCGGAGCAGTGGCGGGACCAGGAGCGGCGTCGACGGCCTCATCGCCGCAGTCTGCCCCACTTCCGGATCAGGCGCGGATGACCTCGATGTCGTAGCGACCGAAGACCGGATCCTCCGTGAGCGCCGGGACGCGCTCGATCATCGCCTGCGCCACCAGGAGCCGATCGAACGGATCACGATGATGCATCGGCAGCGCCGCGACAGCGGAGTGGCGTGCGTGCACGGCGATCAACGCGTGCGCTCGAGGCGGCACTCGGGCATGGGGAACGACTGCGCCCGGACCCAGCGCAAGCCCATGATCCCGTGGGCGTGGCCGGTGGTGGAGATCCAGTTGGGCTCGCCCGGGTCCTCGTGCGCGACCACGATGCGCACCGACCCGTCGGGCTCGTAGGTCGCGGAGTGCTTGTTGACCGAGATGGGCTCGTACCGCTTGTCGAGGCACTCGGTCCAGATGTTGGCGAGCTGGAAGTTCCAGTAGTCGCACTCGGGCGGGGTCACCTCGATCACCAACTGCTCGTCGGCCGCGAGCGACCAGTACCCGAGCCGGAAGACGATGTTGGGGTCGCCGCCGACGAGCCGGTGGTGCTCGGGATCGGGGGCGTGCATCGTGTTGGGCGCCTCTCGCCACGGCGCGACCCAGTCGGCGAACCAGCTCGACGCGCCGATCGCGTACATCGCGCCGCCGAGGAGCTGGTTGCGCACCGCGTCCGGGTCGAGGCGGGGCGGCGGAGGCGGCGGGGCGAGGCACTCGATGCGCAGGTCGGCCGCCACCTCGGAGGCCGGGTCCATGAACGTCTGGCGCACCAGCACCATCGACGAGTCGGGCGCGAGCCGCAGCCAGTTGCCCGGATGTGGCTCCTGGCTCGCGATCAGCTCGAAGGTGCCGTCGGGTGCGATGTCGAGGTCCTCGTCGTTGAGGTGCCCCGCCCCGCCGGTGATGCGATCGGCCTTGGCGTAGTTCTGGTTCTGGGCCGCGAACGAGAGGTAGGAGATCGTCCCCCGCGAGCCCGAGATCCGGTACTCGAGCGTCGGGTCGACGCCCGCCGACATGTAGACGTTGTCGGGGTTGTCGAGCCCGAAGCCGGCGTGCGGGGGCAGACGCCGGAAGCCCGGGCGCCGGGGCCCCTGGTTCTCGAGGAACGACTCGAGCCCCACTCCGGCGAGGCGGGCCAGGTACCGCAGCCCCTCACCCCGGTCGAAGTCGGTGAGGCCGAGATCGTCACGCTCGAGCAGCCGGCCGGCTTGCTTCAGCAGGTCGCAGAACTCGTCCCACACCTCGATCGCGTCGCGCTCCACGGCTCCCCCGGTTCGGACGTCTCCGGTCTTCACGGCGTCGCGAACCGTCCGGGGACGCGACGTCGTTGGCGTGAGGACCGTATCGCTCCGTAGCGTGGGGCCGTGGCCACGACCATCACCACCGACACGCGGGCGCTGAACCACGTGGAGCTCGTGTACGCGCCGGGGGAGCGGCCGCTCGCCCGGGCGCTGTTCGAGGTCCTCGGCTTCGACGTCCGCGACTCCGGCGGCCCGTTCCTCACCGGGATGATCCAGACCGGCCAGGGCGACTTCGCCAACAACGCGCTCTACGCCTCGGAGGTCACCGCCGAGCAGTGGGTGCTCGAGCAGGCGCTGCGGGCCGAGATCGCCGGGGGTGCCCTCGCCGGCCCCACGGCCGGCTACCTCGACGACCTGCGGGCGCACCCACAACGGTCGTGCCACTTCGGCATCCGCTACCCGACGGTCGGCGACCACGATGCCGTCATCGACCGCATCGTGAACGTCGAGGACCACGCACCCGATCTCGTCGGGCGCGTGATCCTCTCGGGCGTCTTCCGGCCGGGTGACCCTGGCTCGTACACCGACACCATGACCCAGGCATTCGTGCGCACCGACGTGATCGCCAGCGGACTGCTCGCGTTCGGACAGCACATCGAGCTGCAATGGCAGGTTCCCTGATGGACACTCGTCCGGTCGGCTCCTCCGACCTCGTCGTCTCCGTAGCCGGGCTCGGTTGCAACAACTTCGGCATGCGGGCCGACGCCGAGCAGACGGCCGCGATCGTGCGCGCCGCGCTCGACGCCGGCGTCACGTTCTTCGACACCGCCCGCATGTACGGGGGCGGCAAGTCGGAGGAGTTCCTCGGCGCGGCCGTGAAGGGGATGCGCGACCGGGTGGTGATCGCCACCAAGTTCGGCGCGCCCACCGGCCCCGACGCGCGCAACGGCGCGCGCGAGACCGTGTTCGCCGAGTGCGAAGCCAGCCTCACCGCGCTCGATAGCGACTACATCGACCTCTACCAGATGCACTACTCCGACCCGCTCACCCCGATCGAGGAGACGCTCGGCGCGCTCACCGAGCTCGTCTCGCAGGGCAAGGTGCGGTACATCGGCTGCTCCAACTTCACGGGCTGGCAGATCGCCGACGCCGCGTGGATCGCGCAGACGAACGACCTCGCACCGTTCGTGTCGCTGCAGAACGAGTGGAGCCTCGTGCAGCGCGACATCGAGACCGAGGTCCTCGGTGCCTGCAACCGCTTCGGCCTCGGCGTCCTCCCGTACTTCCCACTCGCGTCGGGCGTGCTCACCGGCAAGGTGAAGCGGGGCGAGCAGGCGCCCGAGGGCAGCCGGCTCACGCTGCCCTACTTCGCCACCTACCTCACCGACGCCAACCTCGCCGCGGCCGAGCGGGTCGCCGACTGGGCCGCCGCCCACGGGCGCACGCTGCACGAGGTGGCGCTGTCGTACCTGGCGAGCGACCCCGTCACCGCGTCGGTGATCGCGGGCGCGTCGCGCCCCGAGCAGGTCACCGCCAACGCCGCGGCCACCCGCACCGACCTCACCGCGGAGGAGCGGGCCGAGATCGTCGCGGCGGTGAAGGGTGGCTGACGACCAGTCGCGATCCGGCGGCTCCGGAGGCGGCAACGGCGGCGGCTCCGGAGGCGGCGGGCGCCGCAACGGTGGCGGTGGCGGTGGGGGTGGCGGCAAGGGCGGCGGCAACCGACGCGGCGGACGGGCCGGCGGAAGCCGCGGCCAGGGCGGCGGCCAGGGTCGCGGGCGCAGTCACGGAGGCGGACGCGGGGCGCCGCAGGGTGGCAGCGACGCGAAGCGACGCCGGTTCCCGTCGATCCAGATCACCGTCGCGTGCGACGACCGCGACCTCGCCCAGCAGACGAGCCGGCACCGCGTCGTCGAGCTCGCGAGCTCGGCCGCCGGGCCGCTGACCGAGCGGGTGCTCGGCGAGATCGTCGACCGAACCCCCGACGGGTTCCGCATCGACCTGCGCGCCCACCGGCTGCTCACCCAGCAGCCCGCGCCGATGGAGACCGTGTGGCCCGACGTGCGCGACAAGCTCCCGCCGGCACTGCGGGCCAAGCCCACGGTCTTCCCCGGCGAGCTGAGCCCGACCGTCCTCGACGCGGTCCTCGACCGGTTCGTCGCGCAGATCAAGCCGGTGTACGAGTTCGACAAGCTCGGCTGCGTGATCTTCCAGTTCCCGTCGTACTTCACGCCCGGGCCCGCGTCGCTCGACTACCTCGTCTGGCTGCGCGAGAAGTGCGGCGACCTTCCCCTCGCCGTCGAGCTGCGCCGCCGCGATTGGGTCGACACGAAGCACCGCGAGGAGACGCTGGCGTTCCTCGAGACCCACCGGCTCGGGTACGTGTGCGTCGACGCCCCGCAGGGCACCGACACCTCGGTGCCGCCCATCGCCGCCGCGACCACCGACCTCGCCGTCGTGCGCTTCCACGGCCGCAACCTCGAGGCCTGGGAGCGTGGGGTCGACGACCCCACCGCCCGGATGCGCTACGAGTACCGCCGGGGTGACCTGGAGCCGTGGGTCCCCCGCCTCGAGCGGCTCGCCGACGGCGGGAAGCGCACGGTGCACGCGATCGTGGCGACCGCGCCGACCGAGGCCGCGGCCCGCAACGCATCCCTGCTCGTGAAGGTCCTCACCGAGGACCCCGATGCTCGACCGGCGCCCGAGCCCCCGCCGCGGACCGGCCCGCCCAAGCGTCGCCGCTTCTGATCCACCGACCGGGAAGTGGTGACGAACGTACGTTCGCCCCTAGACTGGGGTGCGTGGCGTCGCACGAACCGCTCCAGGGCACGTTGCTCGGCGGGGGCGCGCCGCGCCTCGCGCCCACGCCGGCGTTCGAGCGGATCCGCCTCGACGCGCACAGCTGGGTCGACGTCGCCCGGGAGTGGCTCGTCGGCGGCGACACCGTGCTCGAGCACCTCGTCGAGGTCGTCCCGTGGCGGCAGAGCCGCCGCAGGATGTACGGCGAGATCGTCGACGAGCCCCGACTGTCGAAGTGGTACCGACACGACGAGCCGCTCCCCCATCCCGTCCTCGCACCGGTGCGGCATGCGCTCGACGAGCGCTACCAGGTGCGCTTGGGGTCGTACGGCATGAACTACTACCGCAACGGGCGCGACAGCGTCGCGTGGCACCGCGACACCGAGATGCGCCACCTCGA
>Ga0194132_10005664_pt1 | contig 20016 bp, 21 predicted proteins | sample TA2KigOf80mmetaG_FD_148612 | JGI IMG/M metagenome (GOLD analysis project Ga0194132, IMG submission 148612) | Freshwater microbial communities from Lake Tanganyika, Tanzania - TA2015054 Kigoma Offshore 80m | ecosystem: Environmental > Aquatic > Freshwater > Lake | place: Tanzania: Lake... | reverse complement strand
CAAGGAGTGCATTCAGCGTCTCCTCGACCGTGCCGCGCACCATCTCTCCCAGATGATCCCTGATCCGAGCCTCGTCGATCTGGATCACCTGGCCCATCGCAGTCTCACTGCTCATCGTTTGCTCCTTCACTCTAGAAGAAGCCACCATTCCCGAAAGTGCGAAAGATTCTGTACGTTATCGACCGTCGCGTCACCGTGGTGGACCATGACGGGTCGGGTTACGTCTTCAGGTATCTGGGCGCCGGCCTCAGCTTCGCCGACTCGGCCGCACGACAAGGCCTGATCGGCAAGCCCCCCGAGGCCTTCGGGGATCTTGCGACCGTGAGTTCGATCCGCGAGGGCTATCGCATCGCGATCGAGAGCGACAATCCGCTATGCGAGATGGTCGACCGCCAGCGGCTCAACGCGGCAGGGCAGGTCCTGCCGCGTCAAGCCTGGCGTCGTCTCATCCTGCCGGTTCCGATCAACGGCAAGGTCACTCGCATGATCATCGCCAGCGAGTTTATTCAGCGGCCTGGTAAGCTCGAGCGCTCTTGAGCTGCGCGTCGAACTCGCAGGAGTCGACCTCTACCTCGTCCCGGTCAGTCCATACGTAGAACATCGACCACGGCCGCTGATCGCGCGAGTAGGTGATCATCGGCGCGATGTGCTTGTGGCCGTATCGCTGGCCGACGCCGGCTTTGGCGAGATTGACGCTCACCAGGCCGGTTACCGCCGCCGCCTGCGTGTACTGCCGCATGCCGATAGCGCGGCTCAGGCGCGGCAGCAGCTCCGACAGGTGAATTCCGAACGCATCCGGGCCGCGAAACTTCGGATGCACCCAGGTCCCACCCGAGGTGATCCAGCTGCGCAGATGCCGGTTGGGCTCGATGGCATCGTCGATGGGCGCGCAAGCCTCGTCCGGCGCCGCCGTCTCTTCTGGACGGTGGTGGAACATGCGAAGCGAGACGAAGCGGTCGTAAGACGTCGAGCCGTCGTCCTCGTAGAAGCGATAGGCCTGAGTCGAGACAACCTGCCCATCGGCGTCACGGCCGAGAAGCCAGCGGGCTTCGCTGAGATCGTTGGTCCGCGCGTCGAACGAGGGCGAGAGGAAGGCACGCGGATCGTTGAGATGCGTGAACACCTCGCGATAGAGGTGCATGTCGTTCTGGAAGGTCAGCTGAACGCCGCGGCGGCGGCAGGCGCCGTCGAGGGCGGCGACGCGAGCGATAAAAGCGGCATCGTCGCCGGCGATCTGGCGCGCGGCGTCGACGACAGACAGGGTCAACAGCATGGCACTCTCCCCACCCCTGGGCTGGATGTGCCTCGACGTGACGGCCGGCGGCCGCCCGCCAGGCCGGTAGAATGTAGGGGCGTAGGCGCTCTAACAGAAGTGCCCAGTGAAAAACATCAACTAAAGCTTGCGGATAGCCATCCGCCGCTTGCGAGCTTTTCCGGACTATAGCCCGGGTCGATTCTAGCCCCCGGAACGCACGCCCTCGGGCGAAAACCCGCCGGAACCGCGCCTTGCAGCGGCGGCTAAAGCTTGCGGATGGCCGCGATCAGCCTGCCAGCCGCCCTCGGCGGTTCGTCGACGATGATCGTCTGATGCCCGCCATCGCGCGAATCCGGCTCGAGCCGGCCGCCTGTCGCTTTTGCGAGCCAGCGCCGGCACAGCCAGCCTTGCTCGAGGCGCAGCAGGTAGATTTCGCCGTCGTGGAGCGCCTGATCGTCGCGGTCGAAGATGGCGTAGCTGCCGAGAGGCGCAACGCGGTCCATCGCGCTGTCGAGAAGCGGCACCGCGACCGGCCGCACCACCTTGCCGGGCACGGGCACGGTGCCGTGCGGGCTCGCAGCGACGATGGCGTCGATGTCGTCGAGCTCGGTGATGTCGACTACCGGCGCGTAGACCGTCGGTTCCGGCGGCGCAGCCTCGGTGCGGACGAGATCGGCCGGTTCGCAATCGAGCGCCGCGGCGAAGGCCGCGAGGTCGTCGACATGCAGCCTCGCCTCTCCGCGCTCAAGCTTCACCACGTGGCTTTCGGAGAAGCCGGCGCGGCGGCCGAGCTCGGCGCGGCTCAGCCCCCGCGCCTCGCGGATCCGGCGAAGCGCGTGCGGCGGCTGCTTCGACCGTTCGACGCGCCTGGGCATCAAGCCTTGGCCCCGTAGCTGACCGCCATGCCGGCGCGCACATCCTGCTGAATGCCGTATTGCGGGAAGGGGTAACGGAAGCCGTTCTTGGCCAGCGCCTCCATGCCCTCGATCGCCGCCGCCAGCATCTCGGGCGGCAGCGCCATCAGCATCTCGTCGTCGAGCACGCCGCCGTAACGGCGCTCGGCGAAGCAGGGGATCGAAAGGCTGGGCTGTCGCGTCTTGAGCGCGCGCCCCCAGGAGTCGGCGCAAGCCGACTCCCCGACCACGCTCCAGTCGAAGCGCTTGTAGCCGCGCCACTGCAGGCCATTGATGAAATACATCATGGCACCAGGCGTGGCGTAGAACAGCGCGATGTCCGGCGGAGCCAAGCGACCGCTCGCCAAGGGCGACACGGCGAGCGCGCGATAGGAGCCGTGCGGCACCACCTCCATCGCTTCCTGATGCGCGCGTGCATCCTCGGGCGTTGCGTACCAGACGCCGACATAGTTGGCGCCCGCTTTCCAGGTCCCGTCCTGCGGCGTCAACCCGACCACGGCGCGGCACTGCGATCCGACCAGATCCTCGGCAGTGATACCTACGGTCCACCCGAGCCGTGCCGCCTGCGCGACGATCTGATCCAGAGTGTGCACCGACCCTTTGGGGCGGCGGATGCGCGGTATCGAGGTCATTTCCTCGACCGAAGCGAACAGCTTCATGCCGAAGGGGATCGCCCGCAACCTGAGCAGCCGCTCGAGATCGGCGGCGGTCTTCGCTAGATCCGTGGTCATGACGCTCTCGGTTGGAACCAATCTGTCTCGCCGGTCACCGGAAACTCACCTGCAGCCTCCGGCGACGCCAACCTACCATGCGTCCGCCGTGAGCACTTCACCGATGACGACTTCATCTACCGACCGCCTGCGACGATTTCGTCAACGAGCAAGCGAGCTACGCGTGGCGGCCGAAGGGACGACCGATGCAGAAGCAAGAGAGACAATGCTCCGTATGGCCGACGACTATGACCACTTGGCTTCGCTCGTCGCAGAGAGGCTTGCCCGGGAAGGTGCAAGCTCGGATGACGACGGCTCGCGGGCTTGAGTTCGCGAACGGCAACCAGCCGAGCGTTCCGCATCATCCCTGTCGCACTTTTCCCGACCATCGCCGGTATCGGATCCCCGGGGACGTTTCCCCCGATATGGAGGGGTAGCGGCCGAGGCTAGATTTCCAAGCGGCGGAGAATGGCGGCTGATTGTCGTCAGCTCGGGCGAGGGGAACTCGGTCCGCCGGCGCGAAGCCGGCAGCGACCAGATGGCGCTTCGCGTTCCCGCTAACGGGTCGTCAGAGGGCGCCGGAATGGATCGGCACGGCTCCGGTCAGGCGCCGACGCGATCCTTCGAAGACGATGAGAGAAAGCTGGCGGAAGGGATGGGATTCGAACCCACGGTAGGGCTTTAGGGCCCTACAACGGTTTAGCAAACCGCCGCCTTCAGCCACTCGGCCACCCTTCCGCCGGGAGAGGTGTTTTCGCACGGCGTTTGCGCGCCTTGCTTAGGCGGCGGCGGATGGACTGTCAACTCCGGCGATCCTTTGCCGCGTCGGCACATCGCCGATCAGGCGACAAGGCGACGCGCGAGGAGGCGCTCGTAGGCATAAACCAGCACGGCGCCGCCAAGACCGATCAGGTCGGTGGCGACACCGGGAACGATCAGGCAGAGAGCGGAGGCGAACAGCACCGCCCGGGACGGCCAGCCGATCCGTCTGCCGATGAACCAGCCCTCGGTCGAGCAGGCGAGCAGGAAGACGCCGAACGAGGCGCTGAGCATGACGCCGAGGATGTCGATCCACTCGCCCCTGAACAGGAGCTCGGGTCCGTAGAAGAACATGAAAGGCACGATGAAGGTGGCGAGACCCAGCTTGAGGGCGATGAACGAGGTCTTCCACGGATCGGCGTTGGCCATGCCGGCGGCGGCGAACGACGCCAACGCCACCGGGGGTGTGATGGCCGAGATCACCGCGTAGTAGAAGATGAAGAGATGCGCGGTCAGGGGCGACACGCCCATCTGGGCAAGCCCCGGCGCCACCACCGAGGCCGCCACGGCGTAGGCCGCCGTGGTCGGCATGCCCATGCCGAGAATGAGCGCGATCAGCATGGCGAAGACCAGGGCCAGAAGTCGGCTCTCTCCGGCCACCGCCAGCACCATGTTCGAGAACCGGCCGCCGATGCCGGTCAGCGCGATGACGCCGACGATGATGCCGGCACAGGCACAGATCGCCATCAGCTGCACCGCCTCGCGGGCCGAGAAGGCCAGCGTGTCGAGTACCGCGCGGGGGCCCATTCTCGTCGCCTGGCCGGTGAGCCAGCTTGCGACCACGGCGGCCATGATGCCGACGGACCCGGCTCTGAATATCGAATAGCCCATCAGCAGGAGCGTGATCAGCAGCACGATCGGCAGGAGCAGATAGCCCCGCCTGAGCACCGTGAGAATCCCCGGAAGCTCGTCGCGGGGGATGCCGCGAAGGTCGTTCTTTCGCGCGTGCAGATCGCAGTGAACGTAGCAGGCGATATAGAAGAGCAACGTCGGGATGATCGCGGCGACGACGATGTCGGTGTACGGGATGCCCAGGATCTCGGCCATGATGAACGCGCCGGCACCCATGATCGGCGGCGTGATCTGCCCGCCGGTCGAGGACGTCGCCTCGATCGCCGCGGCGGTCGAGCGGTCGTAGCCGACCCGTCGCATCATCGGGATCGTGATCATGCCCGAGGCGACGACATTGCCGACCGCGCTGCCCGAGATCGTGCCGAACAGCACGCCGGAGACGACCGCGACCTTGGCCGGTCCACCCCTCGCCCAGCCTACCAGCGCGATCGAAAGATCGTTGAAGAAATCGCCCGCCTTGGAGGCGTTGAGAAAGCAGGCGAAGGCGATGAACAGGATGATGTATGTCGCCGAAACGTCTGTGGTGATCCCGTGGATCCCCTGCATCGAATAGATGTAGCTGAAGAAGACGTCGGCCGAGATCCCGTTGTGGTGAAGCACCCCCGGCATCCACGGCCCGACGAAGGCATAGAGGATGAAGGTCCCGGCGAGGATCGGCAGCGCCGCGCCTGCGGCGCGCCGGGTGAGCTCCAGCACCATGAAGGTACCGGCCGCGCCAATGACCAAGTCCCACATCGTCGGCAGCACACCGGCGCGGAACAGGAGATCGTCGAGGTTGATCGCGATATAGGCGAGGATGGCGAGGCTGGCCGCCATCATCACCCAGTCGTACCAGGGGATCTGCATCCGGTCGGCCGCGCGCGCGCCATAGATGGCGAAGCCGATGACCGATCCGACGCAGATGTGAAACGTTCGGAACACCCACGGGTCGATCGGGTGGATGTTGAGGACAGCGAGATGAAAGACGACGTAGGAGGCGCCGAGCCAGTAGACGAGCTGCGCCGTCCAGCCGGAGAGCCGGCGCTGGCGACCGCCATACTCGATCTCGAGCGCCTTTTCGGCGGCCTCGGCCGAAATTTTCTCTTCCGGCACCTTGGCCGTCATGTGCCGCTCCCCTCGGGGTACCGGCGCGGCGCACCAGTGGCGCCGCGCCAGGCCTCAGCCGAGCATCACCCCCTGAGGTTGGCCGGAATCTTGAAGCCCTTCTCTTCGAAGTACTTCACCGCGCCCGGGTGGAACGGCAGGAAGGTGTTCTTGTCGACGTTCTTCGGCAACGTATCCTTCGCCGCCGCATGGCCTTGCACCATGCGCGGGTTGTTCTCCATCACCGCCTTGACGATGCCGTAGACGATGTCGTCGGAGATGTCCTTGTGCGCGATGGCGAAGTTGTAGACACCGACCGTCTGCTGGTCCTCGGTAAGCGTCCTGTAGGTACCCTTCGGGATCGTCGCGTCGGAGAGCTCAGGCATCTTCTGCTTCAGCGTGGCGATCTGCTCCTTGGTGAAGCTGAAGAAGTTGACCGAGTGCGAGGCCTCGGCCTCGGAGTAGGCAGGGAACGGCAGGCCGGCGGCGAAGCCGAAGACGTCGATCAGGCCGTCGCCGAGCTGCGAGGTCATGTCGCTGGCGCCGCCGTTGCGGATCGCCGCCACCTTGATGCCGAGCGCCTCCATCATCAGCGGCAGATAAGTGCCCGGCGTGCCGGCGCGCGGTCCGACGCCGAGGTTCTTCCCGGCGAGCTGCGACACCGACTTGATGCCGCTCTTCTGCAGCGCCGTGAAGTGAAACATCGTGTCGTACATCGGGAAGATCGCTCGGATGCTCTGGAACTTCCGCCCCTGGGTCCAGGCGCCCTCGCCCTTCCAGGCCTGAAGCGCCACCCCCATCGTCGTCATGCCGAGATCGACCTGCTTGGTCTCGGTCAGGATGATGTTGTGGTTCGGGCCGTCGGTCTGGCGCGTCGAGATCGGCACCTTGATCGCGTCGGCCGCGATGTTGGCCCAGACCTGGCCGTAGACGGCGAAGACGCCGCCGACTGAGGCGGTACCCAAGGTCAGCGACTTGGGCTGAGCCGCAGCGGGAAACGCCAGCAGCACGCCGGCGAGCGTCAGCGTCGCGAGCTTAGCCATCGAAAAGCGCATTGAAACCTCCCTTGATTTCATTCGGTTAGCCGGGATCGTTCGCGCTCAACCTACTGACCCCCCGCTGTCTTGTCCATTCTACGAACGTTAGGGGACCTTCATCCCCTTCTGCACCGCCGGCCTGGCCGAAAGCGCTTCGAACCAGCGTTTGACGTTCGGAAAGCGCGCGAGATCGATCTCTTGGTAGTCGTGCCGCGAGACCCAGGGATAAGTGGCGATATCGGCGATCGAATAATCGCCGGCGAGGTGCGCGACCGCGCCGAGGCGCGCATTCATGACGCCGTAGAGCCGTTCGGTCTCCTTGCCGTAGCGCTCGATGCCGTAGGGGATCTTTTCCGGTGCGAAACGTCGGAAGTGATGGTTCTGGCCGAACATCGGACCGACGCCGCCCATCTGGAACATCAGCCACTGCAGCACCTCGCTCCTCGAGCGCGGCGCCGTCGGCAGCAGCTTCCCGGTCTTCTCGGCGAGATAGATCAGGATCGCGCCGGACTCGAACACCGAGATCGGCTTCCCGTCCGGCCCGTCCGGGTCGACGATCGCCGGGATCTTCGAGTTCGGGTTGATCGCGATGAACTCGGGCTTGAACTGATCGCCCTTGCCGATATCGATCTTGTGCGTCGTGTAGGGCAGCCCGATCTCCTCGAGCATGATGGAGATCTTGCGGCCGTTGGGCGTGCCCCAGGTGTAAAGGTCGATCATTTCGGTGTGTCCGGCAATGAAAGGAAGCGGCGAGACTAGCACGCCTCCCTTCCCGACTATTGCGACGCCGCTGCCGTTCGGCGTTCGAGACCGATCAATCCGGCGGCGTTCAGCCCAAGGACCTGATCCTTCTCGGAAGCGCTCAAGAAGCTGCAGTACTTCCGCACATAATCGACGCATTGCTTGTAGGTGCAGAAGCGCTCGACATTCGGCATGTCGGAGCCCCAGACCAACTTCGATGCCCCGAGAAGATCGCGCATCTCTCGGATGAGCTGCTGCGCCTCGGGATAAGGATAATCCCAGACGCCGCCCCAGGAGATCGGGAACATCACCTCGACCCAGACATTGTCGAGCTTCAGCGTCGCCTTGACCTCGTCCGGGAATTCCCAGCTTCCCTTCGGGGCCAGATGCCCGACCGAAGGCCCCATCACCATCAGGAACTTGGTCGCGCAGTATCGGCGCACCAGCCGGCCGAAGGCCTCGAGATTGCCGACGTAGCTCGCCTTGTCGTAGTTCGGCGTCGCGTAGAGCTCGAGAAAGACCGGCAGCTTGTAGCCGGCGATCTTCTCCCAGAACGGAGCGAAATCGGGATGGTCGAGATTGCGCTCATAGCCGTGGCGCGACATGTCGTGGCTGTAATGGATGCCCTTGAGGTGGAGCCTCGTCACCGCGCGATCGACCTCGGCCAGGATCTCCGGCCTGTCGGCGATGCCCTCGTCGACATTCAGCAATCCTGAGAACCGATCGGGGTGCTGCGACTGGGCGAAGGCGTTGTAGTCATTCATGACGCCGTAGCCGCCGCCGGCCTGCAGGATGCAGTGATCGACCTCGGCATTGATCATCTGCGCGATCATGAATTCAGGCGAGGAGACCATCTCCTGCATGCCGACCGGCATGTACTGGACGTAATGATCCTCGCCTTCATGGGTGAAGAACAGCCGGCCATGCGAGCCGACGCGGAAATCGACGTCGGTCAGCCCCGCCCAGGTGTTGTCGCCGGGCCGATAGAGCATGTCGGTCTTCACGCGCTTGCCGTCGCGCGCGCGAAAAGCCTTCGCCGCCGGCCGTGTCACCGTCTTCTGCAGGTATTTGAGATGGATGGCGGTCGACGAATGGCCGGCCGTCTCCTGCCAGTTCTGGAACACATGGGCGTGGCAGTCGATGATCATGAGCGCACCATGTCGCTGGTCAGGTGCCCGACGCAGTCGCCGCGCTCGCAGCGGCCCGGATGGCGCTTGCATGTGAGGATACCCGAGGCCTTGAAGCGTACCTCCACCGGCTCGCGCATCGGGTCGTCGACGAAGTGCATGAGGCCGTAGAGATCGCCCTTCCCCACCTCGTCGCCGAGCCGGACCTTGGGCTCGAACAGCCCGGCATGCGGCGCATAGACATAATAATCACGGTTCGCGATCTCGACCCAGCGCGTCTTCGGCGGCGGTGGCGGCAGCCTGAAGCGCTTGCCGTCCTTCGCGATGTGGCCGAGATGCTTGAGGATGCGGAGCGTGCCCTCATAGGCGAGCTTGACCCCGTCGATATCGACGGTGGCGCGCCCGCCGGCCTCGGTGCCGAAGTAGACGGTCCCGTTCCTCCTGGCGGCGCTGTTCGCCATTGTCGTCTCGGGATTGAACTTCTGCACGACGCTGTTGGGCGAGCCGAACACCTCCAGGCATTCGAGCGCCTTCTTATCCAGCGCGGCATCGCCGGACAGGATGATCTGCGCGTAGGGTATGTAGTCGAGCGAGGCGCCGCCGGAATGGAGGTCGACCCAGACCTCGACCGCCGGCGCCAGAACGGTCTCGATGTAGTAGGCGATCTGCTCGGTCGGCCGGCCGTTGGGGTTGCCTGGGAAGCAGCGGTTGAGGTTGAGGTCGTCGATCGGCGATACCCGTGCGCCCGCCATCGCCGCCGGCAGGTTGATCGCCGGCACGATGATGAGGCGGCCCTTGATCTCGTCCGCCTCGATCTCGCGCATGATCCGGCAGAGCGCGATCTGGCCTTCGTACTCGTCGCCATGATTGCCGGCCATCAGCAAGGTCGACGGCCCCTCGCCGTTGCGGATGACCGCGAGCGGGATGGCGATGGTGCCGTAGGCGGAGCTGGTGACCGAGTGCGGCAGGTGGAGGTAGCCCGTCTGCTTGCCGTCCTTCTCGAAGTCCAGCTCGGTCCAGATCCGCGATGGCTCGGTGCTCATGGCCGCTCCTCCCGGTTGCCCCGGAGGATCATGCCGGGCCGGAGCCCCTGCTCGCCACACTTCGTCCGGCAGCGAAACGATGGCCTGGGACTGCAACGGATACTCCGGCCCACGCAAACCTGGAGCCCCCCATGACCACGCGCCTTCGCTACGCCGTTCTCGCCGCGCCGCGTCTCTTCGACTGGCGTGCGCTCCTCGCCTGGAGCCGCGCCTCCGCCGACCGCGCCCGCCAGCGCCGCCGCCTCGCCGAGATGAGCGACCGCGAGCTCAAGGACATCGGCGTCTCGCGCGCCGATGCCGTGGCGGAATCCGAGAAGACCTGGTTCCGCGGCGTCCTGTCGAGGTGACCGGAGCCTGTGATATGAACGGCGCATGGGAGAAAGCGCTCAAGCAGCCTCGGCGGCCGTCGCCCTTCGCGGCGTTTCGATCGCCTTTCTCCTGCCCAAGGGTGGCACCTATCCCGCCGTCGCGGCGACCGACCTCGTCGTCGCGCCGGGCGAGTTCGTGGCCATCGTCGGCCCGACCGGCTGCGGGAAGTCGACGCTGCTCAATGTCGCCGCCGGGCTGATCCAGCCCTCCACGGGGACCACGTCGATCTTCGGCAGGCCGCTCGCCGGCCTCAACGCCGAGGCCGGCTTCCTCTTCCAGCAGGACGCGCTGATGCCGTGGAAGACCGCGCTCGACAATGTCGCGGTCGCGCTGGAACCGCGCGGCGTGCCGCGCAAGGAAGCGCTCGAGCGCGCGCGCCAGTGGCTCGACCGCGTCGGCCTCTCCGTCTTCGTCGACCGCTATCCGCACATGCTCTCGGGCGGGCAGAAGAAGCGCGTGGCGCTCGCACAGATCCTGATCCGCGATCCGCGCATCCTGCTGATGGACGAGCCCTTCGGCCCTCTCGACGCGCAGACGCGCCAGATCATGGGCAACCTCCTGCTCGACCTCTGGGCCCAGGACAAGAAGGCGGTGCTGTTCGTCACCCACGACCTCGAGGAAGCGATCGCGCTCGCCGACCGCGTCGTCGTCATGTCGGCGGGGCCGGCCGCCACCATCGTCGGCGACACCGCCATCGACCTCGGCCGCCCGCGCGATATCGCCGAGATCAGGACCGAGCCACGCTTCCACGCGATCCACAAGCAGATCTGGGCCACGCTGCGCGGCGAGGTGCAGAAAGCCTATGCCCAGGGCGAAGGACGCCGCGCATGAAACGAACCACGCTGCTCTCGCTTCAGATCGCGGTCGGAATCCTGCTCCTGATCGTCTGGCACCTGCTGACCACGGTGAAGTTCGGCGCCAAGCCGATCCTCGACCCCTTCTTCTTCTCGCGACCTCTCGATGTCCTGGCGCGCGTCTGGAAGGACTTCTATGCCGGCACGATCTGGCGGCATCTCGGCATCACGCTGCTGGAGACGGTGCTGGCCTTCATCACGGGCGCCATCGGGGGCATCGTCTTCGGCTTCGTCTTCGCCCGCGGCGAGATCGTCGCCGCCGTCTTCGATCCCTACATCAAGGCCGCCAACGCGCTGCCGCGCGTCGTGCTGGCGCCGATCTTCATGCTCTGGTTCGGCCTCGGCATCTGGTCGAAGGTGGCGCTGGGCTTCACGCTGGTCTTCTTCATCGTCTTCTTCAACGTCTACCAGGGCGTGCGCGAGGTGAGCCCGACCATCCTCGCCAACGCCCGCATGCTCGGCATGAACGAGCGCCAGCTGCTGCGCCATGTCTACTGGCCGGCGGCGCTGACCTGGATGTTCTCGTCCCTCCACACCTCGGTCGGCTTCGCGCTGGTCGGCGCCGTGGTCGGCGAGTATCTGGGCTCCTCCGCCGGGCTGGGCTACAAGATCCACGAGGCGGAGAGCGTCTTCGACGTGACCGGCGTCTTCGCCGGCATGGTCATTCTCGCCGTCTTCGTCATCATCATCGACACGATCGTGACCGCGATCGAAAATAGGCTGCTGATCTGGCGCCCGCAGGCCCAATCAACGACCGCGCAAGGCTAAGGAGGAAGCTCGATGAACCTGAAGAAACTGTTCGTCGCCGCGGCGACACTCGCGCTGCTGGCGCTCCCGGCCGCCGCGCAGGCGCCGGAGAAGCCGAAGATCGTCATCGGCGTCGGCGGCAAGGCGCTGCTCTACTACCTGCCGCTCACCGTCGCCGAGACCAAGGGCTACTTCAAGGAAGCCGGCCTCGAGGTCGAGATCACCGATTTCGGCGGCGGCGCGCGTGCGCTGCAGTCTCTGCTCGGCGGCTCGGCCGATGTCGTCACCGGCGCCTATGAGCACACGATCCGCATGCAGACCAAGGGCCAGGACGTGCGCGCCGTGCTCGAGCTCGGCCGCTTCCCCGGCATCGTGCTCGCGGTCAAGAAAGAGAAGGCCGGCCAGATCAAGTCGGCCGCCGACCTCAAGGGCATGAAGATCGGCGTCACCGCGCCGGGCTCCTCGACCAACTTCTTCGTCAACTACCTGATGGCCAAGGCGGGTGCGAAGTACCAGGACGCTTCCTTCATCGGCGTCGGCACCGGCCTTGGTGCCGTCGCCTCGATCAAGAAGGGCGAGATCGACGCGATCTCGAACCTCGACCCGGTGATCTCCAAGCTCGAAACCGACGGCGACGTCGTCGTGATCGCCGACAGCCGCACCGAAGCCGGCACCAAGGCGATCTTCGGCGGCGCCAACCCGGCCGCCGTCGTCTACATGAAGAACGAGTTCATCGAGAAGAACCCGAACACGACCCAGGCAATCGTGAATGCGCATTACAAGGCGCTCAAATGGATCGTCTCTTCCAGCCCCGAGGAGATCGCCAAGGCGGTGCCCGAGGCCTATTACCTCGGCGACAAGGATCTCTACATCAAGGCGGTCAAGGCCTCGCTCGACACCTATTCGCGCACCGGCATCATCCCCCTCGACGGCATGAAGAGCGCGCTCGGCATGCTGAAGGAGTTCGATGCGGAGCTGAAGAACGTGAAGGACGAGGACCTGCCGAAGACCTTCGTCGATCGCTTCGTTAAGAAGGCCGCCGGCGGCTGACCCTCTTGTCCGAGGTCATGGACGTGACCACGTCATGTCCATGACCTCGGCAGACAATGTCCTCGACGCCGCGCTCACGCTCGCCGACGAGATCGGCTGGCGCCAGGTCACCGCCCGCGCCGTCGGTGCCCGCCTCGGCGGCGGACCGGATCTGGTCCATTCCCATTATCGCGACCTGAACGAGGTCGCCGACGCCTGGTTCCGCCGCGCGCTCGCCGAAGCGCTCGCCGATCCGGCAGATGCCGCGCTTCCCTTCGCCGACCGCCTGACACGCGTCTTCACGCGATGGCTCGACGCGCTCGCTCCGCATCGCCAAGCGAGCCTCGACATGATCCAGGCCAAGCTCTACCCCTCGCACCCCCATCACTGGGTGCCGCTGATCTTCAATCTGAGCCGCCTCGTGCAATGGATGCTCGATGCCGCCGAGTGCCCGGCGACCGGCCGGCGTCGTCAGGCAACCGAAGTAGCGGTGAGCGCGCTGGTTCCCGCCACCCTCTGGCGCTGGCGCCGCGGCGACGACCAGGCGGTGAAGGACTTCGTCGCCGACCGCCTTGCGCAGATGGAGCGCAAGTTCGAGCGAATCTGGCCGAGGAAACCCGAGGGCTGAGCCGTCTCATCGCTCGCGGGGTGCGATGTACCTGATCCACGGCCCCATATCCGACACGCCGCTATCAGCCGTCACGAAACCCAGCCGTCGATAGAACGCCATCGCCGTCCGGTTGTTCGTCTGGCATTTGAGCTGGAGCGGCTTCGCGCAGCGCGGCACCAACGCCGCGATCAATGCGCGCCCGATGCCGCGGCGGTGCAAGGCGGGATCCACGTAGAGATGATGGAGGAAGCAGTCCGGCTCCCAGAGCGAGGCGAAGCCTACGATACGGCCGTCGATCTCCGCGACGATCAGCACCTCGCCCTCGGTCTCGCGCTTGAAGTCGCTGAGCCGGAAGCGATCGGACGGCAGCCAGGTGAAGGCGTGACGCCTCGCGATCAGGAAAATCTCGGCGAGACGCTGGCGATCACCGCGCTCCGCCGGACGGATCGTGATCTCAGACGCCGTCGAGAGCCTGTTCGAGATCGCCGATGAGGTCACCGACATCCTCCAGACCGATGGAGAGACGAAGGAGATCCGGCGGGCACGGGCTGCCGGCGCCCTCGATCGAGGCGCGGTGCTCGACCAGGCTCTCCGGCCCGCCGAGCGAGGTCGCGCGCACGAAGACCTTCAGGCGTGCGGCGACGCCGACCGCCGCCGCTTCACCGCCCTTCACGCGGAGCGACAGCATGCCGCCGAAGCCGCCCTGCATCTGGCGCTTCGCGATGTCATGGCCGGGATGGCCCGGGAGCCCCGGATAGAGCACGGCAGCAACGTTGCGATGCTTCGAAAGGCGCGCGGCGATCGCCTGCGCGGAAGCCGAGGCCTGGCGCACGCGCACGAACAGGGTGCGCACGCCTCTCAGCAGCAGCCACGCCTCGAAGGGACCAAGCACGCCGCCGAGCTGCGTCCTGACCGAGCGGATCTGCATCCAGAACTCATCCGCCTTCGCCGCCATGAGGCAGCCGGCGAGGACGTCGGAGTGGCCGTTGAGATACTTGGTCGCCGAATGCATGACGATGTCGGCACCATGCGCCAAGGGGCGCGTCAGCACCGGCGTTGCCACGGTGGAGTCGACCGCGAGACGCGCCCCCGCGTCATGCGCGATCTTCGCCGCGGCGGCAATGTCAGTGACGTCCCAGGTCGGGTTGCTCGGCGTCTCGATCCAGACGAGCCTGGTCGCGCCGGGCTTGATCCTGGCGCCGATGTTCGAGGTCGGCCCTGGCTCGAAGAAGTCGACCGAGAGGCGCCCGGCATTGTGCTGCTCCAGCAGCCACTTCCGCACACCCCAGTACATGACCTGCGGCACCACGACATGCGCGCCGACGGGAAGCGCAAGGAACACGTTCGAGGTTGCCGCCATGCCGGAAGCGAAGGTCATCGACGCCGTGGCGCCTTCGAGATCGGCCAGCATCTTCTCCAGCAGCGACTGCGTCGGCCCGTCATTGCGCGAATAGCTGATGCCGCGAGAGTAGCTCAGGTCGGGGTCGCGCTCGAAGGTCGTCGCCGCGTGCAGCGGCGGGATGATCGCGCCGGTCTCGCGGTCGATATGCCCGAGCGCCTGCGCCGCGCGCGTCGCCGGGTGCAGGTTGGAGAGGTCGTGCGTCACGTCAGCCCGCGAGCTTCTTCTTCAACAGCTCGTTGAGCACACCGGGGTTGGCCTTGCCGCCGGTCGCCTTCATCGTCTGGCCGACGAAAAAGCCCAACAGCTTCTCCTTGCCCGAGCGGTACTCGGCGACCTTGTCCTGGTTCTTCGCCATGACCTCGTCGATCGCCTTCTCGATCGCGCCGGTGTCGGAGACCTGGCGGAGCCCCTTCTCCTCGACGATCGCGGCAGCGTCCTTGCCAGTCTCCACCATCGCCTCGAAGACTTCCTTGGCGATGCGGCCGGAGATCGTGCCGTCGGAGATCAGGTCGATGAGGCCGCCGAGCGCCTTGGCGCTGACCGGCGAGTCCTGGATCGCCTTGTTCGTGCGGTTGAGCACGCCGAACAGCTCGGTCGTCACCCAGTTCGACGCGAGCTTCGCATCGCGGCCCTTCGCCACGGTCTCGTAGAACTGCGCGGTCTCCTGCTCGGCTACCAGCACGCCGGCGTCGTAAGGGCTCAGCTTGTAGTCGGCGACGTAACGCGTCTTCCGCGCGTCCGGCAGCTCCGGCAGGACCTTCTTCAGGTCCGAGATCCACTTGGGATCGAGCTCCAGCGGCAGCAGGTCGGGATCGGGGAAGTAGCGGTAGTCATGCGCGTGCTCCTTCGATCGCATCGGCCGCGTCGTGCCCTTGCCCGGATCGAAGAGGCGGGTCTCCTGCTTGATCTCGTCGCCGCCCTCGATCACCTCGATCTGGCGCCGCGCCTCGTACTCGATCGCCTGCATGACGTAGCGGACCGAGTTCACGTTCTTGGTCTCGGTGCGCGTGCCGAAGGGCTGGCCGGGCTTGCGGACGGAAACGTTGCAGTCGCAGCGGAGGCTGCCCTCCTCCATGTTGCCGTCGCAGGTGCCGAGATAGCGGAGGATCGATCGCAGCTTCTTGATGTAGAGGCCGGCTTCCTCCGCTGTGCGCATGTCGGGCTCGGAGACGATCTCCATCAGCGCGACGCCCGAGCGGTTGAGATCGATGTAGCTCTGGCTCGGATGCTGGTCGTGCAGGCTCTTGCCGGCATCCTGCTCGAGATGCAGCCGCGTGACGCCGATCTTGCGCGTCGACCCGTCCTTCATGTCGAGGATGACGGTGCCGCCGGAAACGATCGGCTGCTGGTACTGCGAGATCTGATAGCCCTGCGGCAGGTCGGCGTAGAAGTAGTTCTTGCGGTCGAAGACCGAGATCTCGTTGACCTTGCCGTCGATGCCGAGGCCGGTCTTGATCGCCTGCTCGACGCAGAAGCGGTTGATCACCGGAAGCATGCCGGGGAAACCGGCATCCACGTAGGAGACCTGCGTGTTCGGCTCGGCGCCGAATGCGGTCGCGGCAGCCGAGAACAGCTTCGCCTTGGATATCACCTGGGCGTGGATCTCGAGGCCGATCACGACCTCCCACTCGCCCGTCTGGCCCTTGATCAGCGCAGTCATGCCATGCCCTCCGGCAGAGCGGTGAAGTTGGCCGCCTTCTCCAGCGCCCGGCCGACGGCGAAGACCGTCTCCTCGTCGAAGGCCTTGCCGATGACCTGGAGGCCGAGCGGCAGCCCGTCGGCGTTGACGCCGCCCGGCACCGAGATGCCGGGAAGACCCGCGAGGTTCGCGGTCACCGTAAAGACGTCGTTCAGATACATGGCGATCGGGTCGTCCATCTTCTCGCCGATGGCGAAGGCCGCCGAGGGTGTCGCCGGCGTCAGGATCGCATCGACCTGCTTGTAGGCTTCGGTGAAGTCGCGTGCGATCAGCGAACGCACGCGCTGGGCACGCAGATAGTAGGCGTCGTAATAGCCGGCCGAGAGCACATAGGTCCCGATCAGGATGCGGCGCTTCACTTCGGCGCCGAAACCCGCGGCCCGCGTGTTTTCGTACATCTCGTCCAGGGTCTTGCCCGGCACGCGAAGGCCGAAGCGCACGCCGTCATAGCGGGCCAGGTTGGAAGAGGCTTCCGCCGGCGCGATCACGTAATAGACCGGCAGCGCGTATTTCGTGTGCGGCAGCGTGATGTCGACCGGCGTCGCGCCGGCCTCCTTGAGCCAGGCGATCCCCTGCTCCCAGAGGTCCTGGATCTCCTTCGGCGCGCCGTCGAGCTTGTACTCCTTCGGAATGCCGATCTTGAGACCCTTCACGCCGCGCTCGACCGCCGCCTCGAAGTTCGGCACCGGAAGATCGGCCGATGTGGAGTCCTTCGGATCGTGACCCGACATCGCCTGCAGCATGATCGCGCAATCCTCGACCGTACGCGCGATCGGCCCGGCCTGATCGAGAGACGAGGCGAAGGCGACGATGCCCCAGCGCGAGCAGCGCCCATAGGTCGGCTTGATCCCGACGGTGCCGGTGAACGCGGCCGGCTGGCGGATCGAGCCGCCGGTATCCGTGGCGGTGGCGCCCATGACCGAGCGCGCTGCGACCGCCGCGGCCGAGCCGCCGGAGGAGCCGCCCGGTACCAGATCTGAATTCGCTCCCTTCCTGCGCCAGGGGTTCTTCACCGCGCCGTGGTAGCTCGTCATGTTGGACGAGCCCATGGCGAACTCGTCCATGTTGAGCTTGCCCAGCATGATCGCGCCGGCCTGCCAGAGCTTGGCCGAGACGGTCGACTCGTAGGGCGGCTTGAAGCCGTCGAGGATGTGCGAGCCCGCCGTGGTCAGCACGCCCTCGGTGCAGAAGAGATCCTTGATGCCGAGCGGGATGCCTTCGAGCGGGCCGCCCTCGCCCTTCGCCAGCACGACGTCGGCGCGTTTGGCATCGGCCTTGGCGCGCTCGGGCGTCTCGGTGACGAATGCATTCAGGCCGCGCGTCTGTTCCATCGCCTTCAGGTGCGCGTCGGTAAGCTCCGCCGAGGAGATCTTCTTCGCCTTCAGCGCCTTTCGCGCCTCGGCGATGGTCATGTGGGTCGGCGCGGCCATTACTCGACCACCTTCGGCACGACGAAAAAGCCATGCGCGCCCTCGGGCGCGTTCTGCGTCACCTTCTCGGCATTGCCGCCGTCCGCGACCTCGTCGGCCCGCATCTTGAGCTTCATCTGGGCGACGGAGGTCATCGGCTGCACGCCGGAGATGTCGACCTCGTTCAACTGCTCGATCCAGCCGAGGACGCCCGAGAGCTCCTTCGCCATGTGGTCGAGGTCGGAATCCGGAACCTTGATGCGCGCCAGGGTGGCGACTTTCCGGACCGTATCTTTGTCCAGGGACATGCTGTAGGTCTCACGAGAAGCGGAACGCGCCTTACAACCGGCTCGAAAAGCTGCCGGGCGGCTCGCGCGATCCATGTTGGCAAACTCGCGCGCACCCTATCATCGGCCGATGGCGATCCGCAACATTTCCGAGCTCAAGTCATTGATAAGACCGGGTGATCGGCTGCTCGGACTCGACCTCGGTACGAAGACGATCGGGCTCGCCATCGCGGATGCGACCCACTCGATCGCGACCCCGCTCGACACCATCAGGCGGATCAAGTTCACCAAGGACATAGAGGCGCTGTTCAAGGTCGTCGACGGGCGCCAGGTCGGCGCGCTGGTGCTGGGATTGCCGCTCAACATGGATGGCAGCGAAGGCCCGCGCTGCCAGTCGGTGCGCCAGTTCGCGACCAACCTCATGGCGAAGCGCGAGATCGAGATCGCCTTCTGGGACGAGCGCCTTTCCACCGCGGCCGTGACGCGCACCCTGCTCGACGCCGATGCCTCGCGGAAACGTCGCGGCGAACTGGTCGACAAGATGGCCGCCGCCTACATCCTGCAGGGCGCGCTGGACGCGATGCGGCATGGCGGGCCGCCCCCGAGATGATTGCCGCCATCGGCGCCATCGCGCCCGTCTTCGCGCCGATCGTCATCGGCTGGGGGTTGAAGCGGCAATCCTGGCTGCCGGAACCGTTCTGGCTGGGCGCCGAGCGGATCGTCTACTGGGTGCTGTTCCCGGCCCTTCTCTGCATCAGCCTCGGCTCGATCGACGCGAGCAGCATGCCGGTCGCAGCGACCGCCGCCGCCTTGGGCGGCGCCATCCTTGCGGTGACGGCCGGCGCCCTGGTCCTGGCGCAGGCCGTCAGCCTGCCGGCGCCGCAGCTCACCTCCGTCGTGCAAGGCTGCCTTCGCCCGAACATCTATATCGGCTTCGCGGTCGCCGCAGCGCTGTGGGGCGGCCCCGGGCTGGCGCTTTTCTCGCTCGCCGTCGCCATCGCCATTCCGCTCGTCAACCTGATCGCGGTGGTGCTGCTGACTCGCTTCGGGACCGCGACACCCTCCTGGCGGGAGACCGCCCGGCAGATCGCGGTCAATCCGATCATCCTGGGCTGTCTCGCAGGCATTCTTCCGAGCCTGAGCCCGGCCAAGCTGCCGGTGCCGGTGGCCGACACGCTCAAGCTCCTCGGCCAGGCCTCCCTGCCACTCGCCCTTCTCTCCGTCGGCGCCAGTCTCGACTTCACTCTGCTCAAGGGAGCGCCCGGCTCCCTGCTGGCGGCAAGCTTCGGCAAGCTCGTGGCGCTCCCGGCCGCAACATGGTTCGCCTGTCGCTCCCTCGGCCTCGATCCGCTGGCAACGGCGGTCTGCACCCTGTTCAACGCGCTTCCGGCCTCGCCATCCTCGTATGTCATGGCGCGCCAGATGGGCGGCGATCACCGGCTGATGGCGGCAATCCTCACCTGCCAGACGCTGCTGGCCGTCGTCACCCTGCCGCTTCTTCTCAGCCTGGTGCGCGGATGACCGCACCGATTGACCACCAGCCGGCGTTCGCGGCCGCCTTCGCGCTGCACCAGGCGGGACGGGCGGCCGAGGCGGAAGCGGCCTATGCCCGTATCCCGATCGACAGCCCGCCGGGGCCGGACGCCCTCTTCCTCCGCGGCATTCTCGCCAATCAGGCGCTCCGGCCGGCCGATGCGGTGCCCCTGATCGCTCGCGCCATCGCCCTCCGACCCGAGGCGGGGCACTTCTACATCGATTTCGGCACGGCGCTTCAAGCCTGCGACCGTCTCGACGAGGCGGCGCGCGCCATGCTGCGCGGCATCGCCTTCGACGGCGAGAGCGAGGCGCTCCGGCACAATCTCGACCGCCTCGCCTATTCCTTCGGCCGGCTCTCGGTCTTCCGACGCGATGCCGCCGATATTGCGGGTGCCGACCGGGCGATGCGGCGTGCGCTTCTCCTCGGGCCGAGCGTTCCGGAAGCCCATTTCGCCCGCGGCACGCTGGCCTTCTCACAGGGGCTCTGCGTCGA
>Ga0194132_10005662_pt1 | contig 20017 bp, 20 predicted proteins | sample TA2KigOf80mmetaG_FD_148612 | JGI IMG/M metagenome (GOLD analysis project Ga0194132, IMG submission 148612) | Freshwater microbial communities from Lake Tanganyika, Tanzania - TA2015054 Kigoma Offshore 80m | ecosystem: Environmental > Aquatic > Freshwater > Lake | place: Tanzania: Lake... | reverse complement strand
TAACGCTTTCGCCCATATTTGGAGGGTAATCAACAATGCCCCCGAGGGGGCTTTGGAGACCCGAAAATGGCAGATTATCAGAGCCCGTATCTCACTCGCACGGCCGAGCAGACGGCACTCCTCGACGAGGGCCTGCGCTCGCACATGCTGCGGGTCTACAACTACATGGCGTCGGGCGTGCTGCTCAGCGGCATCGTCGCCTATGTGGTGGCCAACACGGCCCTGGCCGGAATCATCTTCGGCACGCCGCTCAAGTGGGTGGTGATGCTGGCCCCGCTGGCCTTCATCCTGGTGCTGAGCTTCGGCATCCATAAGCTGTCGTTCTTCTCGGCGCAGGCGCTCTACTGGGTGTTCTGTGCCCTGATGGGCGCCTCCTTGGCCTCGATCCTGCTCGTCTTTACGGGAGCAAGCGTAGCCCGGGTGTTCTTCATCACCGCCGCCATGTTCGCCGGCACCAGCCTCTACGGCTACACGACCAAGGCGGACCTGTCGAAGTTCGGCTCGTTCCTGATGATGGGGCTGATCGGCATCGTCATCGCCAGCGTGGTGAACATCTTCGTCGCCAGTTCGGCACTGCAGTTCGCCATCTCCGTGATCGGCGTCCTGGTGTTCGTCGGCCTCACCGCCTACGACACGCAGCGCATCAAGGAGGAGTACTACGAGGGTCACGACCACGAGACGACGAGCAAGATGGCGCTCATGGGCGCACTCTCGCTCTACCTCAACTTCGTGAACCTGTTCAGCATGCTGATGAACCTGATGGGCTCGCGCGACGAATAAGCGCAGACCTCAGCATCCAGACGATCGAACCCCGGAGGTGCAAGCCTCCGGGGTTTTTCTTTGCCTGTGCCGTCCCCTACCAGCCGATGGCCTTGGGCAGCCAGAGCGCGATGCCAGGGAAGTAAAAGACCAGCACCAGCGCCAGGATCTGCATCGCCACGAACGGGACAATGCCGCGGTAGATGTCCCCGGTGGCCACCTCGGGTGGGGCGACGCCACGCAGGAAAAACAAGGCCCAGCCGAAAGGCGGCGTCAGGAACGAGGTCTGCAGGTTGACGCAGATCAGCGCCGCCAGCCAGACGAGATCGACGCCGGCCTGGATGAAGACCGGCAGGAAGAGCGGCACGGCGATATAGGAGATCTCGATCCACTCGATGAAGAAGCCAAGCACGAAGATGATGAACATGAGGAACCAGATGTCCGCCGCGGTTCCCCCGGGCAGGAAGGCGAAGAAGTCGTGAACCAGCTTCTCGCCCTGCAGGCCGCGGAAGGTGAGCGCAAAAACCTGGGCGCAGATCAGGATGAACATCATCATCGCGGTGATCTTGGTCGTGGTCTGCACGGTGTCTTTGAGCACCTGCCAGGAGAAGCGCCGGCCGATAATGATGACGACGATGGCACCGAGTGCGCCCATCGAGGCCGCCTCGGTGGGGGCGGCGACGCCGCCAATGATCGATCCAAGCACCGCACCGACCAGGGCGAGCGGAGGCAGGACGACACGCAGCATCTTGGCCGCAAGATCGCCGCGCGACAGCATGGCGCGCTCCTCAGCGGAGACCGCCGGCACCATTGACGGCCGCACGATGCCCAGCCCGAGAATGTAGAGGCAGTAGATGCCGGCCAGCATCAGGCCGGGGATCATCGCCGCGGCAAATAGCGTGCCCACCGACTCGTTCAGGATGTCGGCCAGGAGGATGAGGATCAGGCTGGGCGGGATGATCTGGCCGAGGGTACCCGAGGCGCAGATCGTGCCGCAGGCCAGCCCTTTGTCGTAGCCGCGGCGCAACAACGTCGGCAGGGTGAGCAGCCCGAGCGTCACGACGGTGGCTCCCACGATGCCGGTGGTCGCGCCCATCAGCACGCCGACGGCAATGATGCCCACGCCGAGGCCGCCACGCAGATTCCCTGCGGCATGGCCGATGACCTCCATGAGATCTTCGGCCAGTTTGGACTTCTCCAGCATCACGCCCATGAAGACGAAGAGCGGCATGGCGATCAGCGTGTAGTTCGTCACCACGCCGAAGATGCGGTTGGGCAGCAGATTGAAGAGCAGAGGCCCGAAACCGAGATAGCCGAAGACGAAGCCGGCAGCGGCCAGGGTCAGCGCCACCGGGATGCCGGCCATCAGCAGGACGAAGAACGAGACCAGCATCAGGATGGCGAGAATCTCGTTGGCGGGCATCAGCCGGCCCTCCGCCAGACATGGTAGCTGCGGATCGCCTCGGCCAGCGACTGGACGAAGAACAGGGCAAAGCCGAGCGGTATGAGCGCCTTAAGGATATAGCGCGCCGGGATGCCGCCAGGATTGGCCGAGCCCTCGCTCATGCTCCACGATTGGCCGACGTAGTTCCACGACAGTCGTATCACCAGCACCGAAAGAAGCATCGCCAGGATCGCGGCGATGAGGTTGACCAAGGCCTTGGTCTTCGGAGAGAACGTGTCATAGAGCACGTCGACGCGCACATGCTCGCCATGACGCAAGGCATACGACATGCCGAACAGGCAGATCGGCGCCATCAGGTGCCATTCGAGCTCCTGCGCCCACACCGACCCGTAGGAGAACCCGTATCGCAGCAGCACGTTGCTGCCCATGACCACCGCAAGGGCAAACGACGACCATGCGGTGATGCGGCCGACGACATCGATGAAGCTATCGATGCCGCCGGCCAGCTTCTCTCCCCCCGTCACCCTCAGCCGCCCGCGCGGATCTTGTTGTGGTAGACGGTCTCGCTGTAGCCCGCCCAGGCATCGTACTTGGCCTTGTAGGCCATGTACGAGTCGTGGACCTTCTTGGTCACCGGATCGCGGGCCACGGCCTCGGCCAGGATTTTCTCGTTGGCGTCGCGCAGCGCCTTGACCACCGCATCCGGCAGCGGCGCAGCGATGACGCCCTGATTTTTGATCAGATCCTCCATCGCCTCGGCGTTGTTCTTCTGGCACCACGCTTCGGAGATGGCGTTGCACGCAGCGCAGGCGTTCTCGACGATCGCCTTGAGATCGGCCGGCAGCCGGGCCCACGCAGCCTTGTTGACGATCAGCTCCGACGCCGTCGCTGTCTCGTGCCAGCCGGTCGTGTAGTAGTACTTGGCGGCGCGATGCAGGCCGAGTTGCCGATCAAGGAAGGGTCCGACGAATTCGGCCGCGTCGATGACTCCGCGCTCCAGCGCCGGGAAGATCTCCCCCGCCGGCAGCAGGCGGACGTCGACGCCCAGCGCCTGATAGACGCGCCCGGCGAGACCGGGGATGCGCATTTTGACGCCGCGGAAATCCTCGACTTTCTCGATCGGCTTCTTGAACCAGCCGGTCATCTGCACGCCGGTGTTGCCGCAAAGGATCGGGTAGAGATTGAAGCGGTCGTAGACCTCGCGCCACAGTGCAGCGCCGCCGCCGTCGTAGTACCAGCCGTTGAAGCCCTGGAAGTTGAGCCCGAAGGGTACCGCCGTAAAGTATTGTGCCGCGAAGCTCTTGCCGGTCCAGAAATAGGCGTTGGCATAGTTCATCTCGACCGTGCCGGCCGACACCGCGTCGAAGCCTTCGCCGGCCGGGATCAACTCGCCCGCGCCGAAGAACTGGATCTTGATGCGGCCGTTCGACATCGCCTCGATGCGGCTGATCAGGTCTTTGGCGCTGCCCGGGCCGGTCGAATAGAACGCGGCATTCGGCCCGTAGAAGCTGGTCATCTTCCAGTTGAACGTGGTCTGGGCGGTGACCACCGCCGGCGCTGCGAGCGTACCGGCCGCACCTGCAGTCGCGGCGCTGAGAAACTGACGACGCTTCATGAAATCCTCCCTCCGTTGACACCGAGGACTAAAGACGACACCTCAGGCGCAAGGTTCATGCCATGCGCGATATGTTCTGATTCAAATGTCGGTGGTCCGCCCCGTCCCGTTTAGCGTCTTTCGTTGACCAACCCGCCGACCGCCTCGCTTATTCCGTAGGCAGGCGATGGTCCCTGATTAAATCAGATGCAGCGGCCGCCGTCGACTTCGAGGGCGACACCGGTGATGAAATTTGCCTCATCGCTGGCCAGGTAGAGTGCCGCGTTGGCGATGTCCTCGGGCGTCGACAGGCGCCCGATGGGGATGGAGGCTTGAAACCTGGCGCGGTTCTCCGGCGTGTCCGCGCCCATGAAATCGCCGAGCATGCCGGTGATGCCGGCGACCGGGCAGAGGCAGTTGACGCGGATCTTCTCGGGCGCCAGCTCGGCGGCCATCGACTTGGTCATGGTGATCACAGCACCCTTGCTGGCGTTGTACCAGGTGAGGCCGGGCCGCGGCCGCAGGCCGGCCGTCGAAGCCGTGTTGATGATCGAACCCCCGCCCTGCCGGCGCATCAGCGGGATGACCTCGAGTGCTGCGAGATAGATCGCCTTCACATTGACCGCGAAGATCTTGTCGAACATCTCCTCGGGCACGTTGAGCATCGGCTGGTTCTTGTGGGTAACGCCGGCATTGTTGACCAGGACGTCGACGCGTCCGAACTCGCCATTTGCGGTCGCCACCACCGCCTTGACGTCGGCCCGTTTCGAGACATCGCCACCGACATAGACCGCCTTGCCACCCTGCTGCCTTATTTCCTCGGCCACGCGCTGGCCGCCGCTGGCATTGAGATCGTTGACCACCAGCCTGGCGCCCTCGGCGGCGAAGCGCCGTGCCATGCCTTCACCGAAGCCCGAGCCACCCCCGGTGACGATCGCCACCTTGTCCTTGAGACGCATCCTGTTCCCCATTAGCCGTGTTTCACCGCGACTGTCTTGAGCGCGGCAAAGCCGTGCAGCGCCTCGAAGCCCTTCTCGCGGCCGAAGCCCGAGCGCTTGACGCCGCCGAAGGGCAGTTCGACACCGCCACCCGCGCCGTAATTGTTGACGAAGACCTGGCCGGCCTTGAGGCCGCGGGCGAAGCGCAGCTGGCGTGCGCCGTCGGCCGTCCAGACGCTGGCCACCAACCCGTATTCGGTGCCGTTGGCGATGGCCAGGGCCTCGGCCTCGTCGCGAAACGGTGTCGCTGCCAGCACCGGGCCGAAGACTTCCTCCTGTGCCAGCACGTGCTGCGGCGGCACGTCGCCGACCAGGGTCGGCAGCACGTAGTAGCCGCCGGGCGGCGTATTCGGCGCCATCCGCCCTTGCGCGCACGATTTGAGGCCGTCCTTCCTGGCGCGGTCGAGGTAACCCTCGACCCGCTGCTTCTGCTGCTTGTTGATCACCGGGCCGAGATCAAGATCCATATCGGACGAGCCGACCTGTAGCCTGGAGAAACGGTCCGCCACCTGATCCATCACCCGGTCGTAGGCGCTGCGTTCGACCACCAGCCGGCTGCCGGCCGAGCAGGTCTGGCCGGCATTCTGGATGATCGCCCCGACCAGGAAGGGCAGTGCGGCGTCGAGATCGGCGTCGGCAAAGACCACCTGCGGCGATTTGCCGCCCAGCTCCATGGTCACCGGCTTGTTGTGCTTCGCTGCTGCTGCCTGAACGAGCGCGCCGGTTTCCGGCGAGCCGGTAAAGGAGATGTGGTCGATGCCGGGGTGTGCGGCGAGCGCCGCACCCGCATCCTCGCCATAGCCGGTGACGATGTTGATCGCACCCGGTGGGAATCCGACCTCGAGCGACAGTTCTCCGACCTTGAGCACGCTGAGGCAGGCGTCCTCGGCCGGTTTGATCACCGTGGCGTTGCCCACGGCCAGGGCTGCGCCGAGCGAGCGGCCGAGAATCTGCGCCGGGTAGTTCCACGGGATGATGTGCGCGGTGACACCGAGCGGCTCCCAGAAGGTCATGACCGAGTAGCCGTCGAGATACGGAATCGTGTGCCCGTGCAGCTTGTCGGCCGAGCTTCCGTAGAACTCGAAATAGCGCGCCAGCGCTACGATGTCGGCCTTGGCTTGCTTGAGCGGTTTGCCGGTATCCATCGCCTCGAGCTTCGCGAGGACTTCCGCGTCGTCCTGCACGGCGCGCGACAGCTTGAGCAGCAGCCGTCCGCGCTCCAGCGCCGTCATGCGGCCCCAGGGGCCGTCGAGGGCGGCACGCGCAGCGCGCACCGCCGTATCGATGTCGTTCGCCCGGCCGTTGGCGATGCGCGTAAACTCCTCGCCGTCGCTCGGGTTGATCACCGGAATGGAGCCGGCCGGGGCATCGAGCCAGCGGCCGCCGATCAGCAGTTTCGGCGGCGGTAGGGCAATGGTCATGGCAGCGTTTCCTCGGGGATTTCCTGCCAGTGTATCCGCTCGCCCGGCCATGGCCAACCGCGCGCTCGCTGCCGCGCCGTTGCTGTGCTACCAAGCGCGCCGATGTCGATTCACTATCGCGTCCCGCTCGCGCTGGCCGTTCTGCTCTGGCTCGCCGTCACCGTCGTAGGCCTCGCCCTGCGCCCGTTGCTGCCGGTCGACGAAACCCGTTATCTCGCCGTGGCCTGGGATATGTGGCAATCGGGGCGCTACCTCGTGCCGCACCACAACGGCGTTGAGTACCATCACAAGCCGCCGCTCCTCTTCTGGCTGATCAATCTTGGCTGGGCGCTGTTCGGCGTCAGCGAGACCTGGGGCAGGCTGGTGGCGCCGCTCTTCGGTCTCGGCTGCCTGCTGCTGACCGCAATGCTGGCGCGGCTGCTGTTTCGCGAGCAGCCCGCGGTTGCCGGCACGGCGCCGCTGATCCTGGCTGGTGCGGCGTTTTTCGCGTTGTTCACCTCCCTGACCTTCTTCGACACGCTGGTGGCGTTCTTCACCTTGCTGGGACTGATCGGCGTGTGGCGGGCGGCCCACGGCGACGAGAAACGGGGCTGGCTGCTTTATGCGCTGGCGCTGGGCCTCGGCATCCTGGGCAAGGGGCCAGTGCAGCTGCTCGACCTGGCGCCGGCACCCTTGTTGGCGCCGCTCTGGATGGCCGCGCGGCCGGTCTCGTGGCGGCGTTGGTACGGCTGTTTCGCGCTGGCGGTGCTGGGTGGTGCGGCGATCGGGCTCGCCTGGGCAGTGCCGGCGGCACTGAGCGGCAGCCGCGAGTTCGCCTACATGCTGTTCGTAGGCCAGTCGACCAAGCGCGTGGTCGAGGCGACCTGGCACGAGCGGCCCTTCTGGTGGTACGTGCCGCTTTCCTTCGGGCTGCTGTTCCCCTGGCTGTGGTGGCTGGCCTCATGGCGCAGTCTGAAGGCGCGCGAGCCGTGGCGCGAGCCCGGAACGCGTTTCTGCCTCGCCGTCTTGGTCCCGGTGTTCCTCGCCTTCTCGGCCATCAGCGGCAAACAGCCGCACTATCTGCTGCCTTTGATCCCGGTTTTCGCTCTGCTGCTGGGACGCCTGCTGGTCGGCGTCACGGATGCGCGCTGGCAGCGCCTGCCGCCGGTTGTGCTGCTTGCTGGCCTCGGCTTCGCCTTTATCGCTCTCACGCTGTTTGCCGGTCCGGTCGAGGCGCGCTGGCGCCGCCTCGCCGACATCCTGCCGCTGCCGACCGGCGCCGCGGTCGCCGGCGTCGTGCTGGTCGGCACCGCCGTCTGGCTGGCCGTCGATCGTCCGCGAAGTATCGTGTTCCGCGTCGCCAGCTTCAGCCTGGCGACGGCAGCGTTCATCGTGGCCCTGCATATCGCGCTGCAGCCCTGGCTGAGCGCGCGCTTCGACCTGAGCCGCATTGCCGCCGAGCTGGTGGTGGCCGAAGCGGCAGGCCGTCCGGTCGCACAGACCACCGACTATCACGGCCAGTATCACTTCAGCGGACGGCTGACGCGACCTATCGCCGCCCTCACCAAGGATGACGTGCTGGCTTGGGCGCGGGCGAACCCCGGCGGCCTGGTCGTCGATTATCGCCGCGACGACCCGGCGACCTATCTGGCGCTACCGCCCTTTTCCTACGGCTATCGCGGACGCTACGTGGTGATCTGGCCGGCGGCCGAGGTCAATACGCACGGCCGCGCGCTGTTTGCCGATCGCTGACCGGTCAGCGCCGGCCACGCAGCGCCGAGGGGGTGTTGGGCAGCGGCTGCGCCGCGATTTTCTTGAGCGGCGGGTACTGAGCCAGCAGGCCGGCGCACTCGCCCATCTCTTCGACGTCCCGGAACATCGGCACGCCGGCCTTCTCCATGGTCGCGAACCACTCGGCGCTACCCGGCAACGTTCCCATCATGCTGTGCATGAAGGGCACCTTCACTTTGGGCACGAGGCTGGCCAGCCGCGCGATCACAGGTGCAGGATCGACCATGAACGGCACGACATGCATGCCCAGGATGGCGTCGAAATGGCCTCCGCCATGGCGGATGGCGGATTCGAGCGTGAAGCCGAAACGATCCTCACGCGCGTCGGCCAGCAGATCGAGCGGATTGGCTACCGAGGCTTCAGGGGGGAAATTGCCGCGCAGTTCGCCGGCCATGGCTGGTGGCAGATCGACGAGATCCAGCCCGACGCGGTCGGCGCAGTCGCTGGCGATCACGCCGGGGCCGCCGGAGTTGGAAAGGATGAGCACGCGCCTGCCCATGCCCTGCGGGAAGAATCCGAAGCCCTTGGCCGCCAGAAGCATGCCGCGCAGGCTGCGCACGCGGATCATGCAGCACTCGACCGCAAAGGCGGAGATCGCCTCATCCGTATTGGCGACGGCGCCGGTATGGGCGCTGGCGGCACGCGCCCCGGGCCTGGTCGCACCGCCCATCAGCATCACCACCGGCTTCTCGACCGCCACCTTGCGGGCCACGCGCCGGAAGCGATCCGGGTCCTCAAGCGATTCGATATAGAGCAGGACAGCCGTGCAGCGCGGGTCGCTGCCGAGATACTCAAGGTAGTCCTCGACGCCGAGCTGCGTGGCGTTGCCGACCGAGACCACCGTGCCCAGGGCCAGCGGCGTGCGGTTGGCGGCCGAAACCGCTTCCTCGGCAATCGCCCCCGATTGCGAGATCAGGGCGATACCGCCGCCGGGCGGCAGGTCACGCAGAAAAGTGGCGCCGAAGCGCTTGCCCTCCGGCAGGTGGATGATGCCGGCGCAGTTCGGCCCGGCCACCGTCAGGTCATCTTCGGCGATGAGCTGACGCAGCTCGGCGTCGCGGGCCTTGCCGGCCTCACCGGCCTCGGCAAAGCCGCCGGGTAGGATGAGGAAGTTGCGGTGTCCGGTGGCGATGGCCTCGCGCAGCGCGTCGAGGATCTGCTCCGGGCGGATGACCACAACGCAGAGCTCGCAAGGCTCACCCGCCTCGCGCAGGCTACGGTGCATGGCGAGGCCGAAAGCAGTTCCTCCCTTGGGATTGATCGGCGCGATGTGCCCGGGGTAGGTGCTCTTGCGCAGCATCTGCAGCACGGCGCCGCCCGACGAGGTGGGCCGCTCGCTCGCCCCGAGAATGGCCACCGAGTCCGGTGCGAAGAAGGGCTTGAGGTTGCGCGCCATGACGATCAGCGCACCGCGATATTGGACAGCAATGCGAAAACCCGCTCGCGATCGGCCGGCGACAGACCGGCGGCGATGCGCGCCTCGTGCGCCTCGAGATGCGGCAGGAAGCGCTGGATCAGTGCCGTGCCCCCCGGTGCCAGCTCCAGCGCATGGGCGCGGCGGTCAGTGGCGCAGGCCGCGCGGCGAACCCAGCCGCGGCGCTGCAGCCGGTCGATCAGCGGCACAACAGAGGAACGATCGATGCCCAGCGCGTTGCCCAGCTCGCTCTGGCTCAGCCCCTTGTTCGCCTCGATGAGCAACAGCGCACCGAGCTGACCGGGCGTCAGCCCGAATTCCTTCATCTCGGTGGCGAAGTCCTGGAAGACGCGGACCTGAGCGCGGCGCAGGGCGTAACCGAGCAGCTTCTCCAGCCGGCCGAGCAGCAGCGGCGCGCGGCCGCGGGTGCGTGGCGCGTCATCCGTCGGTTCCTCCCGCCGGGCCGGGGCATCGCGCATCTCGGTCACCTCCCGCCCCCGTTTTGTTTGATTAACTAACAATCCAGCCGGCCACCTTAGTGTACGACCCGGGCGCTCGCCAAGCCGCCTTGGATAGCCAATCAGACATATTGTTTGATAATCAAACAATCGTCGGATATCATACTGGGAGTTCCATGAGCTTCAGCGTTTCTGTCCGCCAGTTTGAGGCGCCGCTCCCGGTCGAGATGGGCCAGACCATCCTCGAAGCGGCCCTGGCACGCGATCTCCCTTACCCACACGGCTGCCGCTCCGGCAATTGCGGAGCCTGCAAGTCAGAGCTGATCTCGGGCGAGGTCGAGATGTCGCCCTATTCGGACTTCGCCCTCACCGAGGCGGAGAAGAACAACGGCCTAATCCTCGCCTGCCGCGCCGTGCCGTGGTCCGACTGCGAAGTGAAGTTCCTCGAGGCCGACGAGACGGTCGCGCATCCCCTGCGCCACATGCAGTGCCGGGTGGTCGATCTTGCCGCCATGACCCACGACATCCGCCGTATCTGCCTCGAGGTCAAATCCGGCGGCCCTTACACGTTCTCGGCGGGCCAATACGCCAGTCTCGAATTTCCCGGCCTGCCGGCGCGCGACTACTCGATGGCCAACCGGCCGGGCGAGACGACGCTCGAATTCCATATCCGTCTGCTGCCTGGCGGCGCGGTGACGCCATTTGTCTCGCAGACGCTCAAGGTCGGCGACCGGGTGAAGGTCATCGGCCCTTACGGCACCTCGTATCTGCGCGAGAAGCACAGCGGTCCAATCATCGCTCTGGCCGGCGGTTCTGGCCTAGCACCGATCAAATCGATCGTCGACCAGGCTCTCGACATCGGCTGCAAGCAGCCGATCCACCTCTATCTCGGTGTGCGCGACGAGCGCGATCTCTACCTTGAGGACTATTTTCGCGAGCGGGCGGCAGCGCATCCCAATCTGAGCTTCACGCCCGTGCTTTCCGAGCCGAGCAGCGCGACCGCACGGCGCACCGGTTTCCTGGCCGATATCGTCAGGCAGGATTTCGACGGCGTCGATGGCGCCAAGGCCTATCTCGCCGGCCCGCCGGTCATGGTCGAAACGGCCGTCAGCGCGCTTGAAGCGTTGGGCATCCGCAAGCAGGATTGCCATGCCGACGCGTTCTATACCGAGGCGGACAAGGCCCGCCTCAGCCAGAAAGTTCCGACATGAGCGATGCGCTTCTCACCGGCCGCGTGGCCCTGGTCACCGGCGCCGCCCAGGGCATCGGCAAGGCGATTGCCGAAGTTCTGGTGCAGCGCGGGGCACGCGTTGTTCTCGCCGATCCCGGCACCGGGATTGACGGCAGTGGGGCCGACCCGAAGCTGGTCGAGGCCGTGGCGAAAAAGATCGGCGACGGTGCCGCCGCCTTCGGCGACAGCATCGCTACCCCGTCAGGCGCCGCCGCCGCGGTCGATCTGGCCGTGCGCAGGTTCGGCGGCCTCGACATCGTGGTCAACAATGCCGCGATCCTGCGCGATGCCTTCATCTTCAAGCTCGAGCCGCGCGACTGGGAGGCCGTGCTGCGCACCAACCTCACCGGTGCTGCGTTGGTCACGGCGGCAGCGGCCGCGGTACTGCGCGACAATGCCAAGGCCAATCGCGGTGCCACACCCTATGGCTGGGGCCGCATCGTCAATATCGGCTCGACCGCCGGGTTCTACGGTAATTTCGGCCAGGTCAGCTACGCCAGCGCCAAAGCCGGACTGCTGGGCCTGACCCGCGTCACCGCCCTCGACATGAGCCGTTCCGGCGTCACCGCCAACCTCGTGGCCCCCTTCGCCGCTACCCGTGTCACCGAGACGATAAAGCCGCAGAACGATGCCCAGGCGCAGTACAAGGCGCGCGCCCTGTCCGTGTCGCCGAAGCACGTCGCCAATTTCGTAGCTTTCCTTTGCTCGCCGGCGGCACAGAAGATCAGCGGCCAGGTCTTCGGCATCCGCGCCCGCGAGGTGTTCCTGTTTCAGCAGCCGCGGCCCGTTGCCCGCATCGTCAACGGTGCAGGCGAGTGGACCAATGACGATCTCGCTGCCGCTGTTCAGCAGTCCTTCGCCGCGAATTTCACCCCGCTGACGACCGATCTGGAATCGTTCAGCTCCGAGCCCATCGTGTGACAGGGAGAATTCCCATGACCGACAAGAGCAAACTCCAGGTCAAGACCGTCGAGGAGCTGAAGAAGCAGCCGGAGGAGTATCAGGTCGCCTGCGCCAAGCTAGTGGTCAGTCACGCTATCAACGAGCTCTATGGCGCCCGCGCCTTCGATGAGCCGGCTGTCGCGCTGGCCCCGCATCCCTACGCCAAGTGGCTGACCTGCCGTGTGGCCATGGAGGAATACGGCCACCATGTGCGCTTCTTCGAGCTCGGCCGCGAGATGGGTATCGCCGACGACAAGATGATTCCCGAGAAAACTTCCAAGCGGCCCCTGTCGATCTTCGACTTCCCGCTCAAGACCTGGGAGGAGTTCGTCGCCATCAAGCTGCTGGCCGACCTGGCGGAGATCCTGCAGGTCGAGGATCTGCTCCACTGCACCTTCCACCCGTTGCGCAACCTGGCGCGCATGACCATGCCCGAGGAGCGTTTCCACGCCCAGTTCGGCCTCGATTTCGGCGCCGAACTGGTCAAGACCCCGGAGGGCAAGAAGACGCTGCAGCAGGCGGTCAACAAGGTCTTCCCGACCATGCTGGCGTTCTTCGGCGGCGCCAAGTCCAAGAACAACGAGATCTTCCGCAACTGGGGAATCAAGCTGCGGACCAACGAAGAGATGCGCGCCGACTACATCAACCGGGCGCGCGAGGCCGCCGGCAAGATCGGCCTGACCTTGCCGGACGTCGCGACCGCCGCCGCTTAGGGATAGGATCGGCCCATGGACGCCCAACCGACCCGCACCCCCGAACGCGAGGCCTATTACCGGAAGATCGATGCCAGCAACCTGGCGCCGCTCTGGGAGGTCATCCGCGGTCTGATCCTCAAGGAGCCGCGTTCGCCGGCCCAGCCGGCGATGTGGCGCTATGACGCCGTGCGGCCGTACATCATGGAAGCTGGCACTCTGATCACCGCCAAGGAAGCGGAGCGCCGCGTCCTGGTCCTCGAGAATCCCGGCTTGCGCGGCCAGTCGAAGATCACCAACACGCTCTACGCCGGGCTGCAGTTGATCTTGCCGGGTGAGGTGGCGCCGGCCCATCGCCACAGCCAGTCGGCCCTGCGCTTTATCGTCGAAGGTCGCGGCGCCTACACCGCCGTCGACGGCGAAAAGAGCATCATGGCGCCGGGCGATTTCGTCATCACCCCGTCGTGGACCTGGCACGACCATGGCAATGACAGCCAGGAGCCGATGGTCTGGATGGACGGGCTCGACGTGCCTTTGGTCGGCCTGCTCGACGCCCAGTTCGCCGAAGGCTATCCCGAAGACCGGCAGCCGCTCGGCCGCCCCACCGGCGACGCGCTGGCCCGCTATGGCTCCGGCCTGATGCCGCTCGGCTACGAGACCCAGTCGATCACCTCGCCAGTGTTCAATTATCCCTATGCGCGCACGCGCGAGGCGCTGGAGACCATGCGCCGGGCCGAGGAATGGGACCCCTGCCACGGCCTCAAGCTGCGTTATGTGAACCCGGTCGATGGCGGCTACGCCATGCCGACTATCGGCACCTTCATGCAGCTCCTGCCCAAGGGCTTCAAGACTGTTCCCTACCGCTGCACCGACGGTACGGTGTTCTCGGTCGTCGAAGGCACCGGCCGCACGATCGTCACCGATAGTGCCGGCAAAACTCACTCATACGCCTGGGGCCAACGCGACACACTGGTAGTGCCGAGCTGGCTCTGGCACCGGCACGAGGCTGACGGCGACGCCGTGCTGTTCAGCTTCTCCGACCGTCCGGCGCAGGCGAAGTTAGGCCTGTGGCGCGAGATGCGGGGCAACGAGGCGAGCATGCCGGCGGGTCGCGCCTGACCGACCTTTCATCTGTCACGCGCTTTGCCCGCTCGCTCGGCGCAGCCTCGTGGTTTGCCGCCGTCGGCCAGCCCTTGACCGACGGCGAGGCGCGCGAGGCGCTCGACTACCTCGCAGCACTCGATCTCGGCACGGAGATCGTCGCGGTGTCCGACTGGCGTACCGCCGAGGCGAAGACCCGCGATCCGGCCTGGAACGCCCGATGGTGGAACGCGGAGGAGAAGGAGCGGCTCGTCCTGCTCCAGCGCGCCGGGGCCGAATGGGGCGAAGACAGCCTGATGGCGGCGCTGACCCGGGTCACCGACGAGGCCACCCGGATCACTCTTGGGGCCGCCTCGATCGCCGCCGCCCGCGACGGTGTCGCTGATCCGGCGCTGTGCCGCGTCGCCGCGGGTGCAGCGACCCAGGCCGCCTACCAGGCGGCCCTCGCCCGGGCCGCCGGTGCCGCCGACAGCCACCCCTTCGCCATCAAGTTCCGCCTGTTTGCCGCGGGCCGCTGGCCCTTGGGGCTGGTCGGGGATACATTCCATCTGTTCTGAGTCGCCGCAGGGTTAACCATGCCGCATGTGCTTCGCGATACGTCAGGCCGGATCATGGCCGTGCTGGACCGGCCGAGTGGCGGTGCCACCGAGGAGGTCAGCGCCGATGACCCCGATGTCATGGCCTATCTCACGAGCAAAGGGCCGACCTCGTATTTCGACCTGCTGCGCGCCGACCTTGAGTTCATCCGGGTCATCGAGGATCTGATCGCGGCGCTGCTCAGCCGCGGCGTCATCCTGCTCACCGACCTGCCGGAGCAGGCGCAGGAGAAGTTGCTGCGCCGCGGCAGCCTGCGCCGCCAGTTCCGCGATAAGGCCGGGCTGATGACCGAGGACGAGGACGTTCTCTAGACGCCCGTCAGGCGCTCATCTTATCGACGATGGACTTGGGCACCGGACGCGCCTTGAGGCGCGACGGATCGTCGGGGTGCCATTCGCACCAGATCCGTGTCTCCATGCCTTCGACCGATAATGTGCCCTTGTTGAACACGCGGTGCACTACGTCGAAGGTCTTCTCGCGCCAGTCGGCGACATGGCTGACGATGGTGATCTCCTCGAAAAACCGCGACGGGCTGAGGAACTTGGACTTCGCCTCGACGATAGGCATGCCGGCGAACTTGTACTGGTTGTAGAGCACGTCGGGTGGAAATCCGGCTCTAGTGAACAGTTTCCAGTTCGCGTCGTCGAACCAGGCGAAGTAGTGCGGGTAAAAGACGATTTTGGCCGGATCGCAATCCGCCCATTCGATGCGGCGGGTAATCTCGTTGGTCAGCATCGTTCACTCGTTCCTTGGACGGCGGCACTCTCGCGGTTCCGCACCACCAGCGCAAGCATGATGCCAATCAACGCTCCGCCGGCCAGCACGGCAGGCGACCAATGCCAGCCGCCGGCTGCCGTCGCCACCACGGCCGCTAGTGGCGGCGCCACGAACTGCCCGAGGGCGGCACCCTGCACGATGACGCCGTTGGTCGTCGGCACCAAATGCGGCGCCGGCGCTAGGCGCGTCGCCGAGCCCAGGGCAGAGGCGGGCAGGATGCCGCCGATGCCGAAGAAGGCGAGGCAGAATGCCAGCCGTATGGCGATTGGCAGACCTTCGGCGAAGATGCCGAGGCCGAACAGGCACATCCCGACATGGGCGGCGACCAGCAGGCGCCAGCGCGCAATGCCTCGCTGCAGCAGAAGACCGCCCATGACATTGCCAACCGCGTTGAGAGCCACAGCCACCGCGGTCACCGAAGCCGCGGCGCCGCGGCTGAACTGCAGATCCTCCACCAGCATGGTCGGCAGGAAGCCGACCACGATCAGGTAGTTGCCGGCGTAGGCGCCGAAGCAGAGCGCGATGGCCGCCGGCCCGGACGATGACAGGGTGCGCTGCATGTCGCGCAGCAGCTCGCCGAGCCCGACCCGCCGGATCACCGGCGGCTTCGCGCTTGGAAGGCGTGTCGCAAGGGCGAGCACAACGGCGAAGGCGAGAACGATTGCGACGTTGAGCAGCCACAGGCCGCGCCAGCCGGCGGCCGGGATAATCAGGGGGGCGGCCAGCATGATGATCGCCTGGCCGGTGCCCATGTAGGCGCCCCAGATGCCGAAGGCGAGACGCTGATCCTCGCTACGGACGAAGCGCTGGATAAGTGCCGGCGCGGAGACCTGGGTCATGAGAAAGGCGAAGCCTTCGATGAGGCGCGAGGCCTGCAAGACCGTATCGCTCGTCGCCATCGCCCCGAGGAGTCCGCCAGCAGCCAGGGTCAGCAGGCCGGCCAATGCCACGCGGCGATCGCCGAAGCGCGCCACGACGGCGCCCATCGGCGCACCACCGAAGATCGCCGGAAAATTGAACAGCGAGATCACCCAGCCCGCGGCGATCAGCCCGAAGCCGAGATCGAGGCGCATGTCGCCTAACGCCACCGGCACCTTGCCGATCTGGAAGGCGCCGAGAACGCCGGTGCCGACGGCCAGAGCGACGATCAACCAACTGGTCCTCTGTTCGGCGGCCGGGGTCATTGCAGCAATGTCACGCCGGCCTCAGAAAAGCGAAAGCCCCGGCCGGAGGACCGGCCGGGGCCATGATCGCCAAGGCGGGTCAGCCTTCCTTGATGCCGTTGCGCAAGATACCGACGCAGGTGATCTCGACCTCGACCGTGTCGCCCACCTTCATGAACTCCGGCGGGTTGCGCGCGAAGCCGACACCGCCGGGCGTGCCGGTAACGATGACATCGCCGGGCTTGAGCGGCGTGAAGTTCGAGATGTAGGCGATCTGCTCCGGGATGTCGAAGATCATCATGTCGATCGTGGCTTGCTGCTTGACTACACCGTTGAGACGCGTGGTCAGCGTCTGCTTGGTGATGTCCTTGAGCTCGTCGGTCGTCACCATCGCCGGGCCGAAGCCGCCGGTCGCCGGAAAATTCTTGCCCGGGGTGAACTGGCTGGTGTGCCGCTGCCAGTCGCGCACGCTGCCGTCGTTGTAGCAGGAGTAGCCGACGACATGGCTCATCGCCTTCTCGCGGGGGATGCGACGCCCCGCCTTGCCGATGATCACGGCGAGCTCGCCTTCCCAGTCGAACTTCTCCGATTCCGGCGGTTTGAGCAGCGGCTGCTCGTGACCGATCTGACTGTCCGCCCAGCGGGTGAACAGGGTCGGGTGCACTGTGTCGGGACGACCGGTCTCGGCCCGGTGCTCACGGTAGTTCAGGCCGACGCAGACGATCTTGCGGGCGTCGGGAATGACAGGAAGAAATTGGATCTTGTTGAGCTTGATATTGGGCTTCTTGCCCTTGGCGGCCGCCTTCAGCTTGTTGAGGGCGCCGGCGACCAGGGCGGCGCGGATCGTCGGGTATTTCTTGCCGAATTTCTTCCCCAGATCGAACACCCCGTCGCCCGCCAGGACGCCGTAGCTGGGCTTCTTTTGATAGATGTAACTTACGAATTTCATGGCGTTTTTTCCCTTTCCCCGCGCCAAGGGAAGCCCCCCGCGCCTCGCAAACCGCTGCCTCAATTACAGTGTCCACAGGCTAGGCGCAACCCTGCCGGACGGCCAGCCCGTCAGCTACGCATCCAGGCCTGACCCCAGTAATTCAGAGTGCGTTCCTCGTGTTTCCAGGCGCGCGGCGCTAGGTCGCGCGGCAGGGTCTCGAGCTCCGCCGACCACTCGACCTTGTGGCCATCGGGATCCTCGATCATGAAGAACAGGTTGTTGCCCGGCCCGTGCCGGCCCGGCCCCCACCACAGCTTGATGTCGAGGGTGGCCAGGTGATCGGCCCAGTCGCGAATGTCATTCCAACAATTGGTCTCGTAGCAATGATGATCCGGCCGCGCCTCGGGCGCGCGGAAGGCCGCGAAGCTGTGATGCTCGGGATCGGAGCGCAGAAAGGAGGCGGTTACCGGACCGGTTTCCTTGTCGCCGTCGTACACGTGATCAGAGGCGACGAAGCCGAGTTCCTGCTCGTAGAAGCGAATCAGACGCGTCAGGTCTGCCGTCGCCACCACGACATGCTGCAAGCGCCCGGGCAGACGGCCCGCCTTGAGGTCGCTTGCCGGCGGCGCGTCGAATGCCGGGTCCGGCAGACCGAAAGCGGCCAAGCGGCCATCGGGGTCGCGCACGGCAAACCCCTCCGAGAAGAGCGGCGTTGGCAGCTTTAACAGCGGAATACCGCGGCCCTCCAACCAGGCCCGCAAAGCCGTAAGCTGCGGCTTCGACTGGACGCGGAAAACGTTGAGCGGCTGCTCGCCGCGCGAGCCGGCGCCGATGAGGATGCGGCGCTGTGCCCCTTCCATCAGCCAAAGCGACGCGCCTACCTCACGCGGCACCAGTCCGGCCGCATCGCGATAGAAGCTGACCAGCGCTTCGGGCCGGTCGCTGTTGCGCTGGATATGGTCGAGCTGGGCGGGCCACAGCGGCGACTGGTTCGCGAGGGCGCGGACAGGAGCGGCGGTCATGAGCGTTCCTCCGCTGCCGACCTTGCGCCCGCTCCTCCTCGAAGTCAATTGCTCCGTCTACGGAGCAATTTTCCTTGGCGCGCGCCATAAATTGGTGGACAGTCGAACAAATTGACTTTTGGTTATTGCCGCACCACGATGCGCATCTCGCGCGCAACGCATTCGCGCGGTAGCTTGTCGAGAAGCATCAATCTCCGGGGAGGACGATCATGCGCTTCTGGAAATCCTTCATCGCGACGGCCGCCGTCGCGCTTCTGCCCTGGGCGGCCGGTGCCCAGACGGTGAAGATCGGCATCATCAACACCTATTCCGGGCCAAACGCCACACTCGGCGAGCAGATCGACAATGCGATCAAGCTCCACCTCAAGGAATACGAGAAGAACCTGCCGCCGGGCGTGAAGATCGAGCTCATCCGCCGCGACGACACCGGCCCGAACCCGGAGGTCGCCAAGCGGCTGGCGCAGGAACTGATCACGCGCGACAAGGTGAACATGCTGGCCGGCGTGGTCTGGACGCCGAACGCTTTCGCCATCGCGCCGCTGGCAACCGAGGCGAAGGTTCCGTTCATGATCATGAACGCCGGCACATCGGCGATCACCACCACCTCGCCCTACATTGCCCGGGTATCGTTCACGCTCTGGCAGTCGTCCTATCCGATGGGCCAGTGGGCCGCCAAGAACAACATCAAGCGGGCCTATGTCGCGGTCAGCGATTTCGGCCCCGGCCACGACGCCGAAGCCGCCTTCATCAAGGGCTTCAGCGACGGCGGCGGCCAGATCGTCGGCCAGGTCCGCATGCCGCTCGCCAACCCGGACTTCGTGCCGTTCATGCAGCGGGTCAAGGACGCCAAGCCCGAGGCATTGTTCGTCTTCATTCCGGCCGGCCGCCAGGCCACTGCGATCATGAAGGCGTTCGGCGATCTCGGACTCGGGCAGGCCGGCATCAAGCTGATCGGCCCGGGCGACATTACGACCGACGAAGAGCTGCCCAACATGGGTGACGTGGCGCTCGGCGTGATCACGGTGCACCACTACACGTCGGCGGCCACGCGTCCCGCCAATCAGGCTTTCGTCCAGGCCTGGAAGCGCGAATACGGCCAGAACTCGATTCCGGCGTTCATGGCTGTCGGCGGCTGGGACGGCATGGCGGCGATCCTGCACGCCGTCCGCGAGCAGAAAGGCCGGATCGACCCCGACAGGACCATGGCGCTCTGGAAGGGCTGGAAGAACGACCAGAGCCCGCGTGGGCCCATCATGATCGATCCCGAGACGCGCGACATCGTGCAAAACGAGTATGTGCGTCGCGTCGAGCGGGTCGGCGGCGCGCTGGCCAATGTCGAGTTCGAGACGATCCCGGCCGTCAAGGATCCGTGGAAGATCATCAACGACAAGAAGTAACGGGCTGTCGCGGCCGCCGGCACCCTCGGCGAGGGTGCCGGCGGCCGTTCCGCTAGAATAAGCCTCCATGGACGGGTTCTTCGCCGCCGCGATCAGCATTCTCTTCCTCGGCGTCTCCTACGCGATGGTGCTCTACATCATCTCGGTAGGCCTGTCGGTGACCATGGGGCTGATGGGTTTCGCCAATCTTGCCCACGGCGTCTTCGCCATGGCCGGCGGGTACCTGACCACCACGATGATGAACGACTATGGCGTGCCCTTCGGCGTCGCCCTGGTCTTTGCCGCTGTCGCCGTCGCCCTGATCAGCGTCGCTCTAGAGCGCACTCTCTATTCCCGTCTCTACGG
>Ga0194132_10005661_pt1 | contig 20022 bp, 14 predicted proteins | sample TA2KigOf80mmetaG_FD_148612 | JGI IMG/M metagenome (GOLD analysis project Ga0194132, IMG submission 148612) | Freshwater microbial communities from Lake Tanganyika, Tanzania - TA2015054 Kigoma Offshore 80m | ecosystem: Environmental > Aquatic > Freshwater > Lake | place: Tanzania: Lake... | reverse complement strand
CGCTCGCCCGTCAGCTTGCGGCGGAGGTCCTGGCACAGGATGTCGGCCGACGCGATGGCGATCTCGTTCTTCTGCTGATGCGCCCACAGGAGCGTCACGATCATCACGATCGTGTCCTGCACCCGCTGCGACAACTCGGCGATTCGGCACTGGCGATCGGCCAGCTTGAGTTGATGCTTGCTCATGGCGTTCGATAGCTCGACCGGAAGCGCCTGACACATGTCCTGAGCGAACTGCAAATGCTCCGCCAACTTGGCATTGAGCCCATTGACCGTGCCGCGATCGCTGCCCATGAACTTGCGGCCCAGGGACCATTTTGAGTATTCCCACAACTCGCCGCGCAACTTCCATAGGTGCACCGGGTTCCACGGGCTGAAGTCCTTGATCTCGTTGGCTTGCAGCGCTTTGCCGATCGGCTCGAAATAGGCCTTGCCATGCTCCTTGACGAGCGACTTGAAGAAGGCCATGCCGAGCATCTCGCCTTCGCCTTCGTAGATGCAGGGGGCGAGGTACTCGTGAACGTTGTCGCCGAAGAGATGGCCGTGCAGGAAGGATCGGCCGCCGTGCGTCTTCATGAACAACTCGATGGCAGCTTCTTTCTGCGCCTCGGAGCCGAAGATCTTGGCGATGATGCATTCGAGTTCGCCGCGATAGCCCAGATCGATGAGCCAGGAGCCCCAGGCGACAAGGGCATCCGATCCGGCGATCAGGGCGGCGAGGCGAGCGATACGGCGTTTGACCAGCTCGCGCGTCTCGATCGCCTGGCCGTAGGTTCGGCGGAAGTTCGCCCAGGGAAGGATGTTAGCCAGAAAGACGCGCATCGCCGCCGCCGCTCCGGCGCAGAGCGCAAGTCGCCCCAGGTTCAAACCGTGATACGCGATGGTCAAACCGTCGCCGGTCGGCGGCACCAGCAAATTTTCTTTGGGCACTTTGAATTTGTTGAACTTCATGCCGACGTTGTAAGCCTGCTTGAGAGCATAGAGCCCATAGCGGACGATCTGAAACTCCGCGTTCTCCGCCATCGGCAGCTCGGCGATCAACACGGCCGGCTTGCCGTCGATCATCGCGACTAATCCGATCATGCGGCCCGGCACGATGTTGGTAATGAAGAGCTTCTCGCCGGTGACTTCGTAGTGATCCCCAACGAGCGTGGCGGTCGTTTTCAGCGCCGTCAGGTCCGATCCTGCGCATGGTTCAGTGAGGGCGAACGCGGAGATTTTTTTGCCGCTCGCCAGGATCGGGAGCAAGCGCTGCTTTTGTTCTTCAGAGCCGAAGGTGCGCAGCGGATCGACGGCGCCAATGCAACCGTGGACGGAGGCCATGGCGGAGGTCATCGAATCGACGACGCCCATCCTGGTCAAGAACGGGGCGAACCGCGCGAAGGGCGCTCCGGTGCCGCCGTATTTTGGGTCAATTAGCAGGCCCCAGTAGCCGGCGGCGGCAAGCTCATCGATCGTCTCGGCGGAGAGTTTCTTGTCTTGATTCAGCAGTGAGCGTTCTTCGCGGCGCCGCTTGATGATCTCCAGGGATTTGTTCATCACGGGATCGCAGGGGAGATTCTGCGGCGGCGCAGGAGGCAGGAACAACTCGAGCGGTACGGCGCCGTCCCAGATCGCCTTGTGGATCGGGCTGTTGGCCGTCTGAAAGCGAAAGAGCCGATCGACCTGCTCGTCGGCCTTGTCGACGGCGCCCATGCGCTTGGCTTCTTCCTCGCTTTTGCCGCCCATGCGCATGGCGGTTTCGGCGAAGCTCTGGGCTTCCGGTTCCTGGGTCGGCGGGGCCTGGCTCATCGGCGGACTCCGTGTCAGGGTCTGTTTTTACTATCGAGATCGATGTTTACGTTTAGCGTTCGCGCGGCGCCCCGCGAGCGCTAAATGTCAACGAGTCAGTTGCTCCACCACGTCACCTTCGAACGCACGCCCTTGAGACGCTCGTCTTCCTCCACGGCGCGGACCACGCGGAAACCGACCCAGTCGGCGTCGGTCATCCACCAAATGCTCTGTGGCCGCTGAGGGTCGCGTTTGAGCCAGGTCTTGTCGGAATGGCGACGAATGGCGCTGCGGCACTTCTCGGCAGGATCATTCCACGACCCGCCGCGCACTACGTCGGGATAGCGATCTTCCATCGGTGGCGTGAATGGAAGCAGCGTTGGTTTGTCCTTGGACAGCGCCGAAAAGATGTCCTTCTTGTACGAATCGAGGCACCACTCCGCGACGTTGCCGTGCATGTCGTGCAACCCCCACGCACTGGGCTTCTTCTTGCCGACCGGATGCGGCATGTCGCCGGAGTTCTTCTCATACCATGCGTGCTCGTCGAGCTTCGTCAAGTCGTCCGTGGTCGTTCCGGCGCGGCAGGCCCATTCCCACTCGGCTTCGGTGGGGAGACGATAGACCTTGCCCGTCTTTTCCGACAGCCAGCGGCAATACTCCATGGCGGCATGATGCGTGACCGCGATGACAGGGAATCCCTTCTTGCCGAAACCGAAGGTTGGATCGTCGTAGGGCGGCGTCGGGCTGGTGACGGCGTCGGGGAGCTTGTCTGGCTTCTTCGAGAGATCGGGGCGTGGCGGCGGACCCTTGGGGCGATTTTCCCAGTAGATGTCGTACTCGTCCCAGGTGATCTCGCACCTGGCCATCCAGAACGGCTTGACCGTCACGAGGCGTTGTGGGCCTTCGTTGTCGCCTCGGCCCTTTTCGTTGTCGGGGCTGCCCATCGAATAGGCGCCGCCGGGGATGGGGACCATGTCGAAGGCGATTTTGTCGTTGATCTTCTCGGTGTAGGCCTGATGCTTGACGGCATCGACAATGGGGTATTTCGCCGTCGCCTGGGGGGACGCCGATTCGCCGATCACGGCCACGACGGCGGCCAAAAGTCCGAGCGCGAGAGGATACTGTATAATACGGATCATGGGTGGGATCCTCGGTTTCCCCCGCTTGCGTTTAGCGCTCGCCATGCGCAACGCGAGCGCCAAACGCAAGCCGGTGTCTTGATGCTCGCACACGTCACCTACAGTTTATTGATTCTCCTTGCCGGCCTCGGCGTTGTTTCAGCATTCCATCCGCCTGAACTGCAGCGATTCGAATTCTCCGAGCCGCACATGGGCACGACGTTTCGCATCGTCCTCTATGCGGCTGACGAAGCCACGGCGAAGAAAGCAGCGAAGGCGGCGTTCGCGCGGATCGCCGAACTGAACGCGATCATGAGCGACTATCAGCCCACCAGCGAACTCATGAAGTTGTGCGAGAAAGCCGGCAGCCCACCCGTGCAGGTCAGCGCCGATCTCTTCGATGTATTGCGCAAGGCGGACGAGATATCCCGGATTACCGACGGCGCATTCGATGTCAGCATTGGCCCGGTAGTTCGGCTCTGGCGCAAAGCGAAGCGGTCGCGCGAATTGCCTAAAGCGGACGACATCAAGAAGGCGCTCGATCGCGTCGATTTCCGCAAGATCAGGCTCGACTCGAAAGGCCGCACGGTGCAACTCCTGTTGGCCGGCATGCTGCTCGACCTCGGCGGCATCGCCAAGGGCTATGCCGCGGACGCGGCGCTGGCTGTACTGCGCCAACATGGCATCACGCGTGCTCTCGTCGCGGCCGGCGGTGACATCGCGGTCGGCGACGCTCCACCGGATGCCCCTGCCTGGCGCATCGGCATCGCGCCGCTCAGAAACCCGGGCGCCGAGCCGACGCACTATCTCGCGCTCAAGAATGCCGGCGTCTCCACGGCGGGGGATTCCGAACAGTTTGCCGAGATCGAGGGCAAACGCTATTCGCACATCATCGATCCGAAGACCGGCTACGGAGTCGTCGGCCGGCGCAGCGTCACGGTAATCGCGCCAAATGCCACGACTTCGGACGCTTTCGACACGCCGATCTGCGTACTCGGCATCGAACGCGGTTTGAAGTTGATCGAGAGCCGCGACGACTTGGCGGCGCTGCTTGTGTTCGAGACCGACAAGGGCATTGAGACAATACCCTCGAATCGATTTGCCAATTATTTGTGGAAAGATACGAAGTAATGTTTAGCCGTTCGACTTCGGCGAGCGCGTTCCTCATGGCCGCGCTGGCCAGAGGCGAGCGGCTAAACAAATGGAATCCCTATGCCGCCTGAAAACGAACCGCTCTTGCGAACTCTTGCCCCCGCGCTACGTGAACTGGAACGGCGCCTGCGTGCCTGGCTGGCGACCAAGCGGCGCTATCCGTTGACTACGTTGCAGTACGCCACGCTGGAAGGGTTGGCCAACGACCTGGCTCGCCAATCGGCCGCCCTTGAGATGGAACGTCCGCTCTTGATCATCATGCTCATGGGCGGCACCGGCGTCGGCAAATCGACTCTGCTCAATGCCCTTGCCGGCGGCGCCATCGCCAACGCCTCCTTCGCTCGCCCCACCACGCGCGACCCGGTGGTGTACTACCATCACTCCGTTCAGACGACGCGACTCGATCCCGCTCTCCAGTTCTGCAAGCTTGCCGCGCACGATAGGCCTGCGCTGGAGCAGAAAATCCTCGTCGATACGCCCGACCTCGACAGCAACGACCTCGCCAACCGCGAAAAGCTGATGCGAGTCCTCCCCGTGGCAGACATTGTGCTTTACGTCGGTTCGCAGGAAAAGTACCACGACAAGCTCGGTTGGGAACTATTCCTCGAGCAACGCCAACGCAAGGCATTCGCGTTCGTCCTCAATAAGTGGGATCGCTGCCTGCACCCCGGCGCGGTCGGCTTGCGCCCCGACGAGGACTTGCTTCGCGATCTGAAATCGGAAGGTTTTGAGAATCCTCTGCTTTTCCGCACATGCGCCCAGCATTGGGTCGACCATCCGTTCACGTCGGCCGGCAATGCGCCCCCGCCGGTCGAAGGCGAACAGTTTGTCGAACTGATGCGCTGGCTGGAAATGGGCCTGACGAAAATGGAGGTCGAGGCGATCAAAGCGCGCGGCGTCAGCCAGCTGCTCAAGCACCTCACGGAGAACATGAAGGCCGTTTGCCCGCCGGACCTCACCGAGTCGGCCGAACGTATTCGCACGGCCTGGACGCGCCGCCTTGGCGACGAGGCGGAGGCGGATTCTGCCGTTCTTCTCAATACGCTTGATCCCTATCAGAAGGAGATCGAGCACCATTTCGCGACGGAGATGCAAAAGCAGTTCAGCAACTTGATGGGCTGGTATCTCAACATGTTCAACAAGATGCGCTACGCCGGCAGCACCTTGCGCGACAACATCCCGTTCGCCGGCCGGAGCGCGCCGGTGCATGCTCCGCAGGATTGGGACCTCGTGCGCTTCACCGAAGCCTGCAGTGCGGCGGCGTCAGAACAGCATCTCAACTCGCGACTCAAGGCACTGGCGAATCATCTGCTCGTCGAGGCCGACACGCTAGGAATTCCGATTGGGTTGTTAAGTGAACAGGCGGAAATGCTTGTGAAACTGGATTGGCGCGGGCGATTCGCCAAGGCGATGATCGACGTGATCAGCGCCGTGCAGCGTGATTGGGCGGAGCCGAGCGGCATCCATTGGTGGATCCACAAGACGATTGTGCTGATGGCCGACTGGTTGCCGGGACTCGCCGGCGCGTCCATGGGGACTTTTCTGCTCTGGCAGTACATGATGTACGATCCGCCGCGCCGCTTCGAGTGGCTTGACCTCTTGCAGCCCGTGGCGGCCATCGCCATCGTCCTGATAGTGCTTCACGCGTTGATCACACTGTTGCTGCCATTGCGCTGGGAAGGGATTCGCGGGCAGTTTCACGAACAACTGACCAAACGTCTGATGGATGATTTGACGACGCAGTTCCAGCAGCTGATCACCGATGTCGTAAACGACATCATGACGGAGCGCCGGCACAACGAGATGTTCCACAAGGAAATCGCCGAGCTGTCCAGCTGGCTTGCCGATCGCGAACAGGCGGCGAGCATCGTGAATCTATATGGCAAATGACTCGCCGCTTGCGGCTTCGTGCTCACCTGGCACATCGAAAAGCACGAAGCAGACAGCGGCAAATTCGTCCCTTGAATTCACCCCGTCGCTACGGTATGGTGTTATTACCTCTGCGGTGTACGTCATGCTTCGTTACTTTTGACGAACCGATAAGAACTCGTATGGGAGCCTAATATTCTTCGTTCGGTGCTTGCAAGCCCACCCAGTAGTGGGATCCAAAAGCCGAGCGAGTGGCACCCCCGATTTAATGCGGGTTCTCAAAAGCGCAGCAAACGGCACAGGTGGAGGTTTTTTTTGCGCGCCGCGTTGCGCCGATAGCGGTTTCACGCTCCACCTTTCCATGGACCGCTCGCCAATTCTAGATTCGTGACGAGGCGGCCACCTTGCTGGCAGGTGGCAGAGTAGTCGTGACCTGTCACCGGAGCCGGACAGTTCCCATCGACTTTGCTGCGCGAAGGAGAGCCGCCGGCGTCGTGCCCCGAAGGGGCCGCAACAAGAAAGCCCAGGGCAGCAAACCGCAATGCAGCGCCGCCCGGGAAAATGGCCGAGCCGGAGAGAATCCCTGTAAGGGGCGCAACAGAGAGTGAGCGCTCGGCCCGATCACCCATAAAGGTATTGTTGCGTAGACACCTCGCCGCAGCAATGAACGCCGTTGAGGGAGGCGTCACCCTGACCACATCCGAACTACTGCGGCGGTCGCAAGAGATCTACGATCAGCGACTGGAACAGAACCCTGAGCGCATTCATCTCCACGCGCTCGTCGCCATCGAGCCAGATTCCGGCGATTTCTTTCTGGGAAGCTCGCTCAGCGAGGCCGCGGCGCACCCCGATCGGCCAACGTGTGTTCTCGGCGTCGGCCATGACACCACCACCATCGGGACCGGCCTGTCGTGATCGGAGCCGTCGACGCCGCTGGACGAGCGATGCTGCCGATTCGTTTTGAGCAGTCGGCTCGGATATGGCGGGTGAACAAATGATGTGAGGTTAGTACACTTCGATCAGATAAGTCGTAATGCGAATATCAATCTGCTGAAACCGCGTTTTGAGTAGTTCTTTGTAATCGCGAAAGAACTGCTGATTCTCTTGCGTATCAGCGACGTCGACGAAAATACGACTCAGTTCATCGCGGTAGGATTGGCCGGCATGCTCCCAGACACCGCGAATGATCTGCGTGTCGGTGGAAAGCGCGCCGAATTGCTTGCGCAGATCAAGAAGAGTTTTGCACGCGCAACTCATCCGGAATCTGCGTGCCATCGTTAAACCGCAGTGGCAGCAGGATTTCGAATCGGCGTTGCAAGCTGCTCATACTTGGCGGGCCCTTCAACGATGAATGAAATCCCTTCCATCGCCAACGACGGTAGCGCGTGCGGAGGCACGGCGGTTTCACCGGTGTCCCACGTCTTGAAAGAGAACCGGCCGAGCAAGTACCCGAGGGCACGACGTTCCATTTCGGGATTCGCGAAGCGGATGATGATCATGTTGGTATCATAACCCGATTTGCGCCGCGTTGCAACAGACGCCGTAAAACAACCCAGCAGCAGCGCTCACTGTTTCGCTCTTTCAGAGCTCAAATCCGATACGATATCGTAACCCAAGGCGGCGCTGCGTCGCGTTGCGGCTTCGCTCTGCCCTGGGTTTTCTTGTTGCGCCCCTGCGGGGCAGGTTGTCTTCAATGTACAAATTCACAGCGAAACTCGATGTTTCCAATTTTCGTAAACTACCGCAGATCGTTGTCGTAGAACCCTGGGCGAACGACTATACGCTCTTGCCAGGCGAGGAGCTTGTAATTGTGGCATTTGATGACCGCCAAGTGCCGTGGTTTCATGTCAGAGAATGGGATGGCACTACGCAAGTCTACGTACAAGTTGGTGCCGATTTCAAGGTTTGGCAAGGAAAAAACGAGCTCCAATGTGGCCATAACCGTCAAACGGAGGCATGAGCACCTATGCCTCTGCGCGGCGATTCACCGACCAAACATTCTTGGGAGATAGTTAATGTCCACCCCCTCCACCAATATCACCAGCGTCCTCAAGGAAACGCGCACCTTTGCGCCATCCAAGGAATTCGTCGCGCAAGCCCATGTCAAAGGCATGGCCGAGTATGAGAAGCTCTGGAAACGCGCGGCCGACAATCCCGAAGCGTTCTGGGCCGAGCAGGCCGAGACGCTGTCCTGGTTCAAGAAGTGGGACAAGGTCCTCGAATGGAACGCGCCGTTCTCGAAGTGGTTTCTCGGCGGCAAGATCAACGCGTGTTACAACTGCGTCGATCGGCATCTCGATGGGCCGCGCAAGAACAAGGCGGCGATCATCTGGGAAGGCGAGCCCGGCGACACGCGCGTGCTGCGCTATCAGGACCTCTATCGCGAGGTGTGCAAGTTCGCCAACGCTCTCAAGAAGCTCGGCATCAAGCCGGGCGATCGCGTGACCATCTACATGCCGATGATCCCGGAAGCGGCCATCGCAATGCTGGCGTGTGCTCGCATCGGCGCGACGCACTCGGTCATCTTCGGCGGCTTCTCCGACACCGCCGTCGCCGACCGCAACAACGACGCCAAGGCCAAGCTCGTCATTACTGCCGACGCGGGCTGGCGACGCGGCAAGATCGTCCCGTTGAAGCAGAACGTCGACGCCGCCCTGGAAAAATCGCCGACGGTCGAGAAGTGCATTGTCTTCAATCGCTGCAATCAGCAGGTCGCTATGAAAGCGGGCCGCGATGTGTGGTGGCATGAGATCGTCGCCAATGAACCTGCCGTCTGCCCGCCCGAACAGCTCGACAGCGAGCATCCCCTCTTCATCCTCTACACCAGCGGCTCCACGGGCAAACCCAAGGGTGTCTTGCACACGACCGCCGGCTATTTGCTCGGTACGTCCATGACGCACAAATGGGTCTTCGACATCAAGGAGGACGACACCTACTGGTGCACGGCCGACGTTGGCTGGGTCACCGGCCACAGCTACATCGTCTATGGTCCTCTGTGCAACGGTTCGACCGTCGTCATGTACGAGGGAGCGCCGAACCACCCGCGCGAGGATCGCTTCTGGGACATCATCGAGAAGTATCGCGTCACCATCTTCTACACCGCGCCGACCGCCATCCGCGCCTTCATCAAGTGGGGCGATCAGCATCCGAACGGGCACGACCTGTCGAGTCTGCGCCTGCTCGGCACGGTCGGCGAGCCGATCAACCCCGAAGCGTGGATGTGGTATCACAACGTCATCGGCAAAGGCAGATGCCCGATCGTCGACACCTGGTGGCAGACCGAAACCGGCGCGATCATGATCTCGCCCCTGCCCGGCGCGATCTCGACCAAGCCCGGCAGCGCGACCAAGCCAATTCCCGGCATCGTCGCGGAAGTCGTTGACAAGCAAGGCAACCCGGTGCCCGCCGGATCGGGCGGATTTCTCGTCATCAAGAAGCCCTGGCCGGCGATGATGCGCACCATCTTCGGCGATGACGAGCGCTACAAGCAGCAATACTGGAGCCAAATCCCCGGCGTCTACTTCACGGCCGACGGGTCGCGCATGGACGAGGACGGCTACCTATGGATCATGGGCCGAGTCGATGACGTGCTCAACGTGTCGGGCCACCGCCTGAGCACGATGGAAGTCGAGAGCGCCCTCGTGCATCATCCGAAGGTTGCCGAGGCCGCGGTCGTCGGCAAACCGGACGAGATCAAGGGCGAAGGCATTTCCTGTTTCGTGACGCTCAAAGCCGGCATCCCCGCCAGCGATGAACTGAAGAAGGAACTGCAAGCCCATGTCGTCAAAGAGATCGGCGCCCTCGCCCGGCCCGACGAGATCCGCTTCACCGACTCCTTGCCGAAGACGCGCTCCGGCAAAATCATGCGCCGCCTGCTCCGCGACATCGCCAGCGGCAAGCAAACCACGGGCGACACCACGACGCTGGAGGATTACTCGATCCTGGCGAAGCTGAGGGAGGACGAGGAATGAGTTTGGCGAGCCGAGTTGAATAGGCTTTGGCAGTTGTCGGTTGTCAATTCTCAGTAAATGCCGGTCCTTGGCTGTTTCTGACAACTGCCAACCGACAACTGACAACCGTAGAGTGACCCACGGCGGCAACCGACGCCTTGCGGTGCTCGGCTTGCCATGTTCCCAAAGGAGCATCGCCGATGCATCGTCCTATTCTCATCCTGGCCGTCGTGATTCTGGTTGCCTGTACGCTCCCGGTCGGGGCAGGCGGAATCCCGGACACCCACAAGCCGGTCATCAAGAAAGGCTTGGAATGGCTCGTCGAACACCAAGGCAAAGATGGAAGCTACCCCTTTGGAATCTCCGACCCGCACTATCACACCGTCGCCACGTCTTTTGCCGGCCTGGCTTTGCTCGCGGAGGGTAGTACGGCCACCAAGGGCAAGTACGCCGCCAACATCGATCGCGCCACTGAGTGGCTCGTCCGCAACTGTGGCAAACGCGACAGCGATGGCTTGCTCACTGGTGACAGAAGCCAGGGGGGCATCTACATGTTTGGCCACGCCTACGCCACGTTGTTCCTGGCCAGCGTTTGCGCACGGTTCGACGTGCCCGACGATGGCAAGAAACCGACACTGCAACAGCGCATGGACCGTGTTCGCCGCAAGGAGTTGCAGGAAGTCCTCAAACGGGCCGTGGCGTTCAGCGTCAGGGCACAAATCTCCACTGGCGGCTGGCATTACGTCTCAAGCGAGGAGGCAGGCGCTATTCCTGATTTTCAGAATTTTCTCGATGAAAGTACCGTAACGCTCTGCCAGATTCAGGCGTTGCGGGCTGCCCGGATGGCCGGCGTCGCAGTCCCTGAAGAGACGATGAAAAAGGCGTACGCCCGCCTTGCGAAGCTAACGACGGCAAGCGGCGGGCTAAGATACGCTAGCGGAAGTCGAGGAGACTTCAAAAGTATCCCTCTGACCATCGCAGCCATCGCGTGTGCCTACGACCCTGCCGACTACAACAAAGAGCTGCCGAAAAAATGTATCAAGTTCAGTGAAAATTCGTTCACGCCGGATAAGAAGTCGCGATTTCCAGATTACACGTACTTTCATGCCGCGCTCGTCCTGCACGGACTCGGTGAAAAGGGTTTTGCCGACATCTTCGGGAAGGAACAGCCCGGCATGAAGTGGAGTGAGCATCGCAAGCTGTGTTTTGAAAACGCCCGCGACACACAAGAAGCCAACGGCAGTTGGAAGCCCGCCGATCCCAGGGCCGATCAAGTCTACGCCACCGCGATCAAGCTGATCGTTCTGCAACTCGACAACGAAGCAGTGCCGATCTTTCGCACGAAGGCGGAGGGGAAGAAGAAATGACGAAAGGCGGCCTGACGTCATCGGACCAACTCGGATGAGATTCGCCTCACCGACTCCTTGGCGTGCCCCGCTGCGGCAAGATGATTCGCCGCCTGCTCCGCGACATCGCCAGCGGCAAGCAAACCAGCGGCAACACGACGACGCTGGAGGATTGCTCGATCCTCGCGAAACTGAGCGAGGATGAGGAGTAGTTCACACCGAATCTCTGGAGGCAAAAATGCGTCTGAAATGGAAGTGCCTTGCTTTGGTTTGTGTTGTCACCATCTCGTTGGCCGGATTGGCCGTCAGGCCCTCGCACGCCCAGGATACAACCGAAACAATCAAGCGACTGCGAAAGGAACGGAGCAAATTGCTCGATGACGCAGCCAAAGTAGCAAGGGCCGGCTGGATTGTGGGAGGCGTGGAATTCGAGACGGTGGTCCAATGCCGACGGGACGCGGACCGGGCCAGGCTGGAGCTTTGTGAGAAAACGGAGGAACGAATCGCAGTGCTGGCCGATTCCGTCAAGGAAGCCGATGCCGTGGTGGAGGCGGCTAAAGCACGCGCGAAAATCGACCGAAATGGTCAGCTTCAGTTCATGCGGGCGAGAGCATTCCTCTTGGAAGTGGAAATCATGCTGGTCCAAGAAAAAGCGAAATTGACCGCCGATAGCAAGAAATGAACGTTGCCGACGACGCGGTCCTCCGGCAAGATGATGCGCCGACTACTCCGCGACATCGCCAGCGGCAAGCAAACCGCGGGCGACACCACAAGGTTGGAGAATTGCTCGATCCTCGCGACCCAGAGGGAAGACAAGGAGTAGGCTTCATGCCGAGGCCGCGTAGCGTTTAAGCAGCTTTGGCGGCTCGTGCATCTGCAGACGAAGGAAGCCGTCGCCGCCGGAGTTGGTGCGAAAGCCGGAGATGTTGCGGCGTTGTCGCGGCGTGCGGCGACTTGACAATCTGTTGGTAAGACGGCATCTTACCGGCATGAGTACCACCGTTTCCACCAAGGGGCAGATCGTTTTGCCCGCCGAAATCCGCGAGCAGGACGGCATTGAGCCAGGCCAGGAATTCGACATCGAGCGCATCGATTGCGGAGAATATCGGCTGGTGCGCCGCAAGAAACGACCTAATGAGGGGCTCATTGCCTGGCTTGAAGCGTGTCCGGAAAAGGACTGGTTTGTTCCTATCGAATCCGAATCCACAGACACTTTGGGCACTATGTGAACTACCTCGTCGATGCCAATGTGCTGTCCGAGAAGACCAAGGTCAAGCCAGATCCCAGCGTCGAAATCTGGCTCAGCGAAAATGAGGCGGACCTCGTGGTCGATCCCATCATCCTCGGTGAAATTCAGTTGGGCATTTATTTGTTGCCTGCTGGGACTCGGTCACGGCCCATGAGGAACACCCTCGCCGGCAGGAAGAATCGCTGGGAAAATACGATGCTGGGAGAATATGGAAATAGAACGCCGGGTACAAGGAGCGCCAGCCGCTTACTCCGTGCGCGGCTCTCCTTCTCGCTTGACATTTTGGCTCTATCCGGTGTACTTTGGGCGTCGGCCGAATGCCGCCGGGATGGACGCTGCGCGGATCGGCTCGTCTTTTCCACGCCAAGGAGGGCGCAATGGACCTCAGCAAATGGCTCAACGATGATCGCTTGCTGGCGAATCTAATCGGCATCCACGTCATTCTGGCCGTCATCCTCATCGTTGCGGTTGTCCTGCGCAAGCTCGTCAAGAACAGCGGCGAATGGCTGGCAAGCTGGACGGGGCTAACCTGGCTCGACGGAGCCAGCCAAGAAGCCATCAAGAGCCTTCGTTCCGTCCTCTTCTGGGCCACCATTGTACTCATGATTGGCAGCATCCTCTCGGTGGCGATCTACCACGTTTCGGGACGACACATTCAGGAAGACCTGAAGGACTGGTACGCCCAGATGACGAGCGAACATCTCAAGGTGTTCGGAATGATCGCCGTCAAGCTGGTCGCACTGGCATTGGGTGTTTTTCTTGTCTTTCGCGTCATAAGCAACTTGCGCATCCTTCTGGAAGCCCATACTCACTACCATTTGCCAAGCCACGTGCATCCCGAGCTTGACAAGAGCGATCCAGCCGCGTCTTCGGGCGCCGCGACGCCGGAGCCGCCCGCAAGCGACAGTGAGACGGCGCCGAACGACCGCCGACAAAGCCTGGAAAACACGATCCACAACTGGTTCACGATGTTCGAGCGATTCGCGATGGTGTTGACGTGCCTGGGGGGACTCTGGTTGGCGGCACGGATCGTGAACTTCGCCGAGGCCGACGCCTGGGCCGGCCTCGTCCTGCGTGTCGTGGCCTACTTCATGGTCGCCAGACTTCTGACGCTCGGCTGCCGAACCATGTTTCACGTGTTCGCCAACTGGGGCAACAAGCATCTCGACAGAGGTAGCTTCCACCGCTACTGGGAGCGCATTGTTCGCTTGTTCCCGCTGGGAGAACGCTGCTTCGAGGCCGCGGTCTGGATCTTCGCCGCCTCGCAGTGTGCCGTCGCCTTGAGCTTCATCGCGTTTGTCTCCCATTTCGGCACCGGCATCGTCCAGTGCATCGGCATCTTCTTCGGCACCCGCGTTCTGATCGAGTTTTTGCACGTCTTCATCAACGAAGCATTCGGGATGTACGACGACGATCGCGTTCAGGATCAGAAAGGCCAAACGCTGGTTCCGCTGCTCGAATCGGTGTCGCAGTACGTGCTCTATTTTGGCTGCGTGCTGGCGATGCTCCGCGTCTTTGAGATCGACACGACGCCGATCCTCGCCGGCGCCGGTGTCATCGGCCTGGCTGTCGGCCTGGGCGCCCAGAGTTTCTTCACGGATCTGGTGTCCGGCTTCTTCATCCTTTTCGAGAATCAATATCTCGTCGGCGACTTCGTGCAAATCGGCGACGCCGTCGGCCGGGTCGAGGCGATCAGCATCCGCACTACGCAGATTCGCGATGAGTCGGGCAAGCTGGTCATCATTCCGAATGGACAAATCAAGACGGTCGTCAACTACTCGAAGGATTACGTCAATGCCGTGGTTGACATCAAGGTGCCGATCAGTTCCAACCTGGAGCAGGTGATGCGCGACATGGCCGAGGCGGGACGCCGTTTGAAACAGGCCCGGCCTCAGGATGTGCTCGAAGAGACGATTATCAAGGGGCTGGTCGAACTGACGCCAACCGAGATGACGATCCGTGCCGTCACAAAGGTTCAACCGGGCACCCATCTGGCCATGCAGCAAGCGTATCGCAAGACTCTGAAGGAAGTCTTCGACGAAACAGCCGAACGCCTCGCGCCCAAGGCCATGGCGGCGTGAGCGGCCCCGCTTCATGCCGGGCCGTAGTATGATAGGATCAAAGGCGCAGCGCACGAAGCAGGCGGCTGGGGCAATACTTCGCCGCTTACGTCGTGCGCGGCTCTTTACTCCCGGTCGTCTTGAGGCGCTGCCATGCGTCACTCCGCCGCCATCGTTGGGCTCACGCTTTTGGTCTTCATCGGCTGCAATCGTGAGCCTACGAAGCCGCCAGCCGGCGTCGCTGAGAAGCCAAAGGTCGAATCGGCCTTGGCGATCACCGACCTTTTGCAGGACGAGTACGATAAGCTCAGGATCAAGACCAAGGCGGCGACCCTTGAAGAAGTCCACGAACGCTTGACGCTTACCGGCTGGATCATGGCCAGGCCGGGCAATGAAGTCACCTTGACCGCTCCCGCCGCCGGTTACGTCCGATTGCCCAAGGACAAGCCTTTCCCCATCCCAGGCCAGACGATCGGTCCGAACACGGAAATCCTTGCGATCGAACCGGTGCTGTCGCCGATCGAGAAGATTCAGGCCGACGCGCTCGAACGCAGCATCCGCGCCGACAAGACCAAGGCGGAAACGACGCTCGAACTGGCCAAGAAGGACCACGATCGCGTCGAAAAGATGTTCGCGCAGAAAGACGACAAGGGGGAGGTGCTCAAGCTGAAGAACGACCAGGAACGCGAGGCGGCGCTGAAGGCGTACAAGCATGCGCAAGAAGAACTCGCCGCGGCCGAGGCCAAGCTCAAGTTGTTCGCGCTTGCGAATCGCCCGATCATGGCGCCGCAGCGCGGGACCGTGTTGCAAGTGCACGTCGGCGTCGGGCAATATGTCCAGGCCGGCGCGCCGTTGGCCGTCGTGATCGATCTGGAACCGATCTGGATTCGCGTGCCGGTTCCCGAGTCCGACCTGCCGGCAATCGATCGGTTGGCACACATCGAAATCGTGGCGACCAAGACCGACAACGACCGCCCTGACGACGAGAAATCGCCCCACTTCGCCGCCGTGCCGACCGGCCACGCCGCCCAGGTCGATCCGATCAAGCACACAGCCGAGCTCTGGTATCAACTCGACAAAACGAAGATCACGCCCAGCTTCGTCAAGGACCAAATGGTGACGGCGCGTCTCAAAGTGGGCCGCAAGGAGCAAGCGTCGGTCGTGCCGTACTCTGCGATCGTGTTCGACTCGCACGGCAGCGCATGGATTTACGTCGAACAGCCGAACGTGAAGGAGGGCAAGCACCTGTTTGAACGCCGCCGAGTCGAACTCGTGGCGTCGGTCGACACGGGCATCGTCGTCCGGCCGATGCTGACCAAAGGCGATCTCGTTGTCGTACACGGCGCAGCGGCCCTGTTGAGCCGAGAATTCCACAAACCGCCGGTTCGGCCGAAATGAATCCGAGTTTACGTTTTGCGCTCGCCTGGCGCCGCGCGAGCGCTAAACGTAAACGGCAGTATGAAGGTACGTGATGTTGCGCGGACTGGTTGACCTATCACTGAAGCAGCGGTACATCGCCGTCGTGGCGAGCGTGCTCTTGCTTGTCTATGGCGGATGGTCCGCGCTGCAGGCGCCGCTCGACGTGTTCCCCGAGTTCGCGCCGCCGCTCGTTGAAGTGCAAACCGAAGCGCCCGGCATGTCCAGCGAAGCGGTCGAAAGCCTCATCAGCATTCCGATCGAAAGCGCGCTCAATGGCATACCGCACATGACCCGCCTGCGCTCCAAGTCCGTCCAGGGCGTGTCGCAGGTTGACATGCTGTTCGAACGCGGGACCGACATGGTCAAGGTTCGGCAAATGGTGGCGGAGCGCGTGGCGGCTGTAGCCGGATCGCTGCCGGCGCAGGCCAAAGCGCCCATCGTCATGCCGCCCTTGTCTTCGACGAGCCGGGTATTGCACATTGGCCTCACACCGAAGAAGAAATCGGAGCTCGAACCCGGCGAGCCGCTCCTGACGCAGACGGATGTCTCGGTGCTCATGCGTTGGGTGATCGAGCCCCGCTTGAAGCGCGTGCCGGGCGTCGCCAACATCTCGACGTATGGCCAGCACGACAAGGTCTTTCAGGTCCTCGTCAAACCGGAGATGCTGCGGGCTCACGAAGTGACGCTCGAACAGGTCAAGAAAGCGGTCAGGGACTCGGTGGGCCAAGGGAGCGCTGGATTTCACGATGGCAAGAACCAGCGCATCGCAGTGCAGTATTCATCGAAAGTCAAGGCGCCGGCCGATCTCGCCAATATCGTCGTCGCCCACCGCAACGGCAGCGCGATCACCTTGGCCCAGGTCGCCGATCTTCAGGTCGGTAATCATCCGTTCATCGGCGAGGGGGTGATCCAGGACGAGGCCGGGCTCTTCGTCGTCATCGAAAAATACCCCTGGGCCAACACGCTGGAAGTCACCCGCGAGGTCGAGGCCGCCATGGAGGCGCTGCGCCCCAGCATCCCTGGCGTCAAAGTGCTGTCACGCATCTTTCGGCCCGCGACGTTCATCGAGCTTGCCCTGGCAAACTTGCGTTTCGCCATGATCCTCGGCTGCATCCTCGTCAGCCTGATCCTGATCGCGTTTCTCTTCGAATGGCGCACGGCCGTAATCAGTCTGACGGCGATTCCACTATCGATCGTCAGTGCCGTCATCATCCTCGTGCAAATGGGAGTGACGATCAACACGATGGTGCTGGCCGGGCTGGCGATCGCCGTCGGCGAGGTTGTGGATGACGCCATCATCGACGTCGAGAACATCGTGCGTCGGCTCAAGGAGAATGCCACGAAACCCGAACCTGCCTCGGCATTCAGCGTCGTCCTCGATGCGTCGCTCGAGGTGCGCAGCGCCGTCGTATACGCCAGCTTTATCGTCATGTTCGTCTGTTTGCCGATCTTCTTCATGAGCGGCGTCGCCGGCGCGTTCTTTCGTCCGCTGGCGACGGCGTATGTGCTGGCCGTGCTCGCGTCGCTGGTCGTCGCGCTCATCATCACGCCGGCCTTGTGCATGATTCTGCTGCCAAACAATGTCGACACGGGAAGTGAGGCATGGGTATCGCGCTGGATTCGCGCGGCGTACGGCGCCGTGTTGCCGAGCATCATCGAACGGCCGATCGTCGTGTATGCGACGCTGGCCGGTGCGTTGGTCGCTGCCGGCTTCGGATTCTTCATACTCAAGGAAGACTTTTTGCCGCAGTTCCAGGAAACCGACTTTCTCATGCACTGGGTCGCCAAGCCGGGCACGAGCCTCGACGTAATGACCGACGACATCAAAAACGTTGGCCGTGAAATGCTCGACGAGACCGATGTCAAGGAGTATGGCTCGCACATCGCCCGAGCCGAGGTTGGCGAGGAAATCTATGGCGCCAACTTCTCCGAACTATGGGTAAGCCTGGGCGATTTTCAGGGCGACCATGCCGAAGCCAGGCACAAGATCGAGAAGGTCATGGCACGTCACGCCGGCTTCGAGCATGATCTGTTGACCTACTTGCAGGAGCGCATCAAGGAGGTCATCTCCGGCACGGGGGCGTCGGTGGTCTTGCGCATTTACGGCCCGGAGCTGGACGGCCTGCGCAGCCGAGCCGCCCAGGTGCGCGACTTGATCGCCAACGGCCCCGCCAAAGAAGGCATGGTCCCCGGCGTCATCGATCTCAAGGTCGAAACGCAGACGTTGATTCCGCAGTATGATCTCGAGTTCAAATCGTACAAGATGGCCGCGTACGGACTGCGCCAGCGCGACGTCGCCGACGCCCTGACGACGTATTTGAACGGCAGCACCGTCACCGAGGCGCATCTCGATCAGCGCAAGTTCGACATCGTCGTGCGCGGACATACCGACGCCACGCGGCACATCTTCGACATGCGCCGCTTGCCGATCGATTTGCCCAGCGGAAAAGGCACCGTGCCGTTGATCGCCGTCGCCGACTTGCGGCCGGTGAGCGCGCCGAACGCCATTCGCCGGTACAATGCGTCGCGCACCATCGATGTGACGTGCAATGTGAAGGATCGCGATCTGGGGAGCGTGGTCGCCGACATTGAGGCGCGGCTCAAGTCGTTGCCGCCACGCGAAGGGTATCGCGTCGAATCGCTCGGCGAGTACAAGGCCCGCAGCGAAGGGCAACGGCAACTAGTGCTCTACAGCATCATCGCCCTCATCGGCATCGCCGTCCTTCTGTACATGGATTTCCAATCGCTGCGGCTCATGCTTCTGGTGCTCTTCACGTTGCCGTTCGCCTTGATCGGCGGCGTGGCGGCGGCGCTCTTGGGCGGCGGTATCCTCTCGCTCGGGTCGCTCGTCGGCTTCATCACCGTCCTGGGCATCGCGGCGCGCAACGGCATCATGCTCGTCAGCCACTATCGCCACTTGCAGGAAGAAGAGAAAATGGAACTGGGGCCCGACTTGTTGATTCGCGGCGCCCTCGAACGCGTCGTGCCGATCTTGATGACCGCCCTCGCCGCCGGCCTGGGACTGCTCCCGCTGGCGATCAGCGGCAACAAGCCGGGCTACGAGGTCGAGTACCCCATGGCCATCGTCATCCTTGGCGGTTTGATCACATCCACGATCCTCAACCTCGTCGTGCTGCCCGTGCTCTACGGCCATGTGGCGTCGGCGCAACGATCAGAGCCCGAAGCGTGAGCGAGGGAATGCGCATCCCTCGCTCACGCTTCGGGCTCTGATTGCAAGTGGTGAGAGTCGGGATTGAACCGACGACCCCAGCCTTTTCAGGGCTGTGCTCTACCAGCTGAGCTATCTCACCTCGTTCAACGTGCATCTCATTTTACGCTCGTACTGTACCGCGTCAAGCGGGGGATCAGCCTTCGGCTTCGGCAAGATCGTGACGGAGACCGCCCCCACCGAACGCGGCCGCTACGCCTTCACGGGAAGAGTGCGCGACGACGACGTGGAGATGCAAGGCCACCACGCCCGCTGGTACGACTACACCATCGGCAAATGGATCAGCCAAGACCCACTCGGCTTCGACGCCGGTGACAGTAATCTGTACCGGTATGTGAATAATCAGGTCACGGTAACTACGGATGCGTCTGGTTTTCAGCCTGGTTTCAATTCGTTTTATGAGAACGGCACAAAAACCCGAGTAAAGAAAAGTGGATCCGTTGGAGAATTCGCACTGGAAAATTTCAAGAAAGACGACGCGGAAAAGCTCGAAAAACAGGTAAAGTTGGTTGCTAAACTTGCGCAAAGGTTCTCCGGTGAACTGGGCGCAGCCGTCGCCTTCCCGAAAGCCAAAAAATATGGGTTTGAAGAACTGCGGCCGCGCCTGGACAAGTGGTTCGAAGGTGAAGATCGAAAGCTTAGACCCGTTGACTATTCGCTTATCTCCCAAACCTTTCATCGAATCGCGACCGGTCTCAATAATGGCTCCGTAAGAGTCTTCGAACGAGGGGTGCATTGTTTCACCCGATCTGGCACAAAACGGCCTCAATCGGAAGCAACCTTCTCCCCCACTTCAAAGGCTAACGTTCCTTGCTCCAGGCCCAGGTTCCTTTCCCGCCTCCGGTGTCTCGCCTCCACCAA
>Ga0194132_10005658_pt1 | contig 20033 bp, 18 predicted proteins | sample TA2KigOf80mmetaG_FD_148612 | JGI IMG/M metagenome (GOLD analysis project Ga0194132, IMG submission 148612) | Freshwater microbial communities from Lake Tanganyika, Tanzania - TA2015054 Kigoma Offshore 80m | ecosystem: Environmental > Aquatic > Freshwater > Lake | place: Tanzania: Lake... | reverse complement strand
GCCGGCCCCGACGCCGACGCCCACTCCAACGCCCACGCCGACCGCGACGCCGACACCATCGCCGACGCCGGCACCGACCGCCACCCCCACGCCCGGTCCAACGCCAACCCCGCTGCCGACGCTGACGCCGCGCCCCACGCACACTCCGGTCGGCAACCTGCGGCCCTACGCCGCGCCGGGTTGGGCGGCGCCGCTCGTCATCAACGCCAGCGCCACGCAGCCGACGGCGGGCGCCGTCTCGCTGCCGGGGCCGGTCCATGTCCACTGGGCGATGCACAATGCCGGCCCCACCGCCATCACCGGTATCGACTACGCGGTGGACGTCTACTACGACGGCATTCTGGTCGAGCGGTGGAACAGCAGCAACGCACCCGTGGGCAGCTACCAGTTCGTGCGCGGCTGGGACGCGTTGGCCGCGTCGGTGCGCCTGACCCCCGGCGAGCACACGTTCCGCCTCGTCGTGGACCCGCTCGACCAGGTGGTCGAGACGGACGAGACCGACAACGTCTTCGAGACCACGGTGGTCATCGCCGGCGACCCGCCCACCGTGGCGGCGGGGCCGCGCCTGCCCGACCTGGCTGCCCACGCGCCCGCCGGTTGGAGCGGGCCGCTCATCGTCTCGCCCCGCGATGACGCCACCGCGTCGGCGCCCGTCTCCGCCGACGTGCGAACGTGCATCCGCTACGCGCTCCGCAACGACGGCCTGTCGAGCATCGTCGACGGCGTGCGGGTGCACGTCTACCTCGACGACGCCGTGGTGCGGGAGGAACAGTGGAGCTGGGTGCTCGCGGGCCAGGTCATCGAGTCGTCGCCCTGGTGCGGGCTCAGCGACCTCGTACGCGTCACGCCGGGCGAGCACACCCTCCGCGTCGTGCTCGACCCCGGCGGCTTGGTGCCTGAAACCGACTCGGCGAATAACGTCCACGAGCTGGCGGTGACGTTCCTTGCCGGGCCCATCGCCCCGGCGCCCACCGCGACGCCCACGCCGGCCCCGACCGCCCCGGCCCCGCTGACGCTGCCGAACCTCATCCTCGGTTGGCGCTTCGGCTCCGACGGGCCCATCGTCCTGTCGTCGCGCGGCGGCACCGCCACCCAGGATCCCATGGTCGTCGGCGCCCGGCCCCACGTGGACCTGGCGGTCGAAAACGAAAGCCCCATCGACTCCGGCCCGTTCTCCGTGGACCTCTACCTCGACGGAACGAAGGTCCACACCGTGCGGTTCGCCACGGGCATCGCCGCGCGCTTCACGCGCTGGCTGGAGGACTGGGAAGGCCTGGGCGCCGCCATTGGCGCGGGTCCGCACCGCCTGCGCATGGTGATCGACCCTGATAACGCCGTGGCGGAGGCCAACGAGAACGACAATGTGCACGAGCTGGAGGTGACCTGGCTGACCGCCGCGCCACCCGCGCCGTCGCCTCGCTCCTACACGCAGGCGCAGCTGCGGCAGATGCTGGACGGCCTGCCCGCCGCCGTCGACGACCAACGCCCCGTGCTGGGCGCAGGCGCCTCCGGCCTCGTGGAGCCGCTGCTGCGCTACGCGGACGCCGGCTACTACCGCCTCACCGGGCGCAGCATCCGCGATGAGCGCCTCGACGTGCTGCTGTTGAGCCACGACGACTACCTGGCCTGGCTCGACCGCTCGTTCGACGAGCGTTTCGCCGCCGCGGCCGCGTCGGACCATCCCGCGCTGCTGGCCGAGCGCGAGCGATTCAAACAGTCGAACCCCGCATTCAAGACGCGACACCTGGGCAAGGTGGCGGTGGTGGTGAACGCCGAACGCCCATTCGGCGACGTGCTCGACGGCCTGGTCCACGAGCTGGGCCACGCGCGGCAGGACTTCGTGAATCCCGGCCAAACCGACGCGTCATCGACGCCCGCCCTGGCCGGCCTGCACGAGGCGCAGGCCCAGCAGTTCCAGCGGGCGTTCTGGCTGGAGGTCGAGGACTTCCTGGGCGTCTCGCTCATGCGCTACCGGGCCAGCGGCGCGTTCGACGCTTACGTCGACAACCGCGTCGCCGCCTGGCTGCGCGACCACGCCGGCGAGGAGCACGCGCGCGGCTACCTCATCCAGTGGCTCGCCATCTTCCTCGACGCGCCGCTGCAATCCCAGCGCGACGAGCTGCAACGCGACGGCGCGCTTTCCGCCGTGTCGGCCCTCGCGATGTACGAGCACCTCGTCTCGCTCGACGCCGCCATCGTCGACGCCTACGTCGCGGAGCGCCTGCAACGGCTGAGCGAGGTGGCCCCGCTGATCGGCCAATACGCCAAGGCGCGCCTTGTCGAGCGCCTGGAGCACGCCGCCGAGGGCAGCCAGCACCTACGGGTGAGCGGATTGCTCGTGCCGTGATCGCCTAACCGGGCCCTGGCCGCGCCCACGGCGGTAGAATGCGGTCGCCCAGTCGCCGGCGCCTCGCCGCCGGCATTCGAAACGGGAGCATGGCTATCGCGACCTTGAAGGCGCCGCTGCGGTGGCTGCTGCGCGCCACCGTCGACGGCAGCAAGCTGTTCACGCGGGGCGGCCTCCGCGCGTTCACGACGCGCCAGTTCGCATCCATCGCGCCGGGCGCCGACGTGCTGTTGGTCGGCGCCGGCGGCGAGATCAACGGCCTGCTGTTGCGCTTCGCCCGCGAGCGGGGTTTCGCCGTGACGCAGATCGACGTCGACCCCGCGCGCAACCCCGACATCGTGGCCGACATCTGCGACTGGCGCGCGCCCGCCGCCTACGACGTGGTGGTGATGTGCGAGGTGCTGGAGCACGTCCACGCGCCGGCGCGGGCCATCGAAAGCGTGCTGCTCCCGCTGCGGCCGGGCGGCAGGCTCATCGCCACCGTGCCGTTCATCTACCCCATCCACGAGCGCCCGGTGGACTACTTCCGCTATATCAAGTTCGGCATCCGGCGCCTGCTGGCCGGCTTCGAGTCGGCCGACGTCCGCGAGCGCGATTCCTGGCCGGAGGCGATGCTGGTGCTGGGCGTCCGCACGGCGATGAGCGGCAGCCGGCGGCTGGCGGCCGTGTCGCCGCTGTTCGTCGTCGCGGCGCTCGTCGGGTATCCGTTCGCGTGGGCGCTGGGGCGCCTGTTCCCGGCCGACTTCCTCACCTCGGGCTACCTCGTCACGGCGGTCAAGGGTGGCGGTCCGCCGGGCTAGCCCCCCCCCCCCCCCCCGCGGCCCTCGCGCGCCGACGCCGCATGCGGTAGCATCGCCACGCCGGCCATGCCCGGCCACCACCGGCGGGAGGCGTCGCGATGAACGACCTGCTCGACATCCGCATGAAGCGATTGGACGGCGTCGAGCAACACCTGGCCGACTATCGCGGCAAGGTGCTGCTGCTAGTGAACGTGGCGAGCTATTGCGGCAACACCCCACAGTACCGCGACCTGCAAGCGATGCACGCCGAATACCGTGACCGTGGCTTCGAGGTGCTGGCGTTCCCCGCCAACGACTTCGGCGCGCAGGAGCCCGGCACCGACGCCGAGATCGCCGAGTTCTGCGCGTCGCGCTACGGCGTCACCTTCCCCGTGTTCTCGAAGATCACCGTGCGCGGGCGCGACATCCACCCGCTTTACGCGGCCATCACCTCGCGGCCCGCGCCCATCGGCGGCGAGGTGACATGGAACTTCCAGAAATACCTCGTCGACCGGCGCGGCAACGTGGTCGCCAAGTTCCCGCCGTCGCTGTCGCCGCGCGACCGCTCCATCGTCGCCAAGATCGACGAGCTGCTGAAGCAGCCCTAGCCGCCGCCGGCGCGGGCGGAATCGCCGCCGTTGACGCTCCGCGAGGCGCCCGTCTACACTTGCGCCAACCAGTCCACGGCGCGTCGGTGCGCGCCTCTCTGGAGGCGGACATGACGACGCACTACCCCATCCGCAAGTCCGGGCCGTTCCGTGTCGCGCCGAACCTGGCCGATCACGACAAGGCGCGGGCGGCCTTCCAGTGGGCCGACATCGAGCGCGAGCTGGACTGGCTGCCCAACGGCGGCCTGAACATCGCGCACGAGGCCATCGACCGTCACGTACTGCGCGGCAACGGGCAAAAGGTGGCGATGCGGTGGGAGGGCAAGAACGGCGAGCGCGAGGACGTGACGTTCGAGCAGTTCCGCCGCGAGACCAACAAGTTCGCCGACGTGCTGCGCTCGCTCGGCGTGGCGAAGGGCGAGCGGGTGTTCACCTTCATGGAACGCCTGCCGGAGATCTACCATGCCGTGTTCGGCACGCTCAAGGCGGGGTGCATCGCCGGGCCGCTCTTTTCCGCCTTCGGCCCCGACCCCGTGCGCGACCGCCTGGACTACAGCGGCGCCACTGTGCTCGTCACCCAGCCGGAGCTGCGAAAGAAGGTCGAGCACATCCTGCCCGCGCTGCCCAACCTCAAGCACGTCATCGTCGTCAACAAGAACGGCCGCTCGAAGGAGCCGCTCGCCAAGGGCGACCTGGACTACGACGCGCTCATGGCGAAGGCCAACCAGAGCTTCGTGCCGCTGACCACCTCCCGCGACGACTACAGCATCATGCACTTCACCTCCGGCACCACCGGCAAGCCGAAGGGCGCCGCGCACCGGCACAACTCCGTCATCCAGCAATACGCCACGGGCAAGTGGTGCCTTGACCTGCACCCCGACGACATCTACTGGTGCACCGCCGACCCCGGCTGGGTCACCGGCACCTCCTACGGCATGATCGCGCCGTGGACCAACGGCGTGACGCAGGTGATTTACGAGGGCGGCTTCAGCGCCCGCAAGTGGTACGAGATCATCCAGCGGTACAAGGTCACCGTCTGGTACACCGCGCCGACCGCCATCCGCATGCTCATGAAGTCCGGCGCCGCGCTGCCCAAGAGCCACGACCTCTCCAGCCTGCGCTTCATCGCCAGTGTCGGCGAGCCGCTGAACCCCGAGGCCGTGATGTGGGGCCTGGAGGCGTTCGGCATGGGCATCCACGACAACTGGTGGCAGACCGAAACCGGCGCCATCATGATCGCCAACTACGCCTCGATGGACATCCGCCCCGGCTCGATGGGGCGCCCCATACCCGGCGTCGAGGTCGGCATCATCGACGGCAAGGGCAACGAGGTGCCCACCGGCGAGGAGGGCGACCTCGCGGTCAAGGCCGGCTGGCCCTCCATGTTCCGCACCTACTGGAACGACGAGGAGCGTTACCGCTCTCGCTTCCTCGGCGACTGGTACATCACCGGCGACCGCGCCCGCAAGGACAAGGACGGCTACTTCTGGTTCATCGGCCGCGCCGACGATGTCATCAACTCGTCCGGCCACCTCATCGGCCCGTTCGAGGTGGAAAGCGTGCTGATCGAGCACCCCGCCGTGGCCGAGGCGGGCGTCATCGGCAAGCCCGACCCCATCGCCATGGAGGTCGTGAAGGCGTTCGTGTCGCTCAAGGACGGCCACGAGCCGACCGAGCAGTTGCGCCACGAGCTGATGCGCTTCGCGCGCTCGAAGCTGGCCGCCGCCACCGCGCCGCGCGAGATCGAATTCGTGAAGTCGCTGCCGAAAACGCGCTCCGGCAAGATCATGCGCCGCCTGCTGAAAGCACGCGAGCTGGGCCTGCCCGAGGGCGACACTTCGACCCTGGAAGACGACTAGACCAATGCGCCCAGGCGACGAGGCTGCCCTTTTCCAGCCCCTGCTGCGGCGCGGCGAGCGCGTCCTATGGACGGGCCGCCCCCGGCCGGGCGTGCGTCTGGCCCCCATCGACCGCATCCTCGTGCCGTTCAGCGGCGCGTGGGCGCTCGTGCTCGCGCTGGCCTACGTCTCCGCCGCGCGCCAGGGCACCCTGTCGATGACCTGGTTCGTGCCGCTGGCCGCCGTCGCCGCCTACCTCGTCATGGGCCGCTTCATGCTCGGCGCCTACCTGCGCGGCCGCGCGCGCTACGCCATCACCAACCGCCGCGTCATCGCCGTCGGCGGGCTGTTCGGCCACACCGCCACCAGCCGCGACATCGACTCCATCGACGCCGTCGCCATCGAGCCGCACCCGGACGGCGCGGCGACGCTCTGGCTGCGCAGCCCCGTGCTCCAAGACCGCTGGGCGGCGGCCGCCTTCCCCGGCCTCGCGACCGGGCGCGGCGCGCTCGTGGCCGTCGACGGCGCGCGAGCCGCGTTCGATCTACTGAGCGAGCGCCTGCGACAGCGCCGCTAGGGGGACACCATGGCGACCGACCTTCCCGACCGAGTCAACGTCCTCGTGATCCAGCCCTACCCGCCGGCGACCATCGAGTGCATCCGGGCCGTCTCCCCACGCCTCGACGTCATCCCCGCCTACGGCGATTTCCACGAGGAGATATGGTCGCGCGCGCCGCAGGCCCTCATCGACCTGGCGCCGCGCACGCCGCCGCCGCCGTCGATGACGCCCGAGCAGCGCGAACGCGCGCTGGCCGAGGCCCACGTGATCTTCATGCCGTTCCCCATACCGCCGGGCATCCGCGAGCGCGCGGGCAACGCGCGGTGGATGCACTTCTCGTTCGCTGGCGTGTCCAACCTGCTCGGAACGCCCTACTGGGGCGCGCCCTTCGCCGTGACCACCAACCGCGGCGGCAGCTCGCCGGAGCCCATCGCGGAATACGCCGTCGTCGCCCTGGCGATGTTCGCCAAGAACTTCCACGTCGCGGTGCGGAATAACCTGCGGCACGACTATGCCCGCGCGTCGTACCCGCCGGCAAGATGCTGCGTCTCCGCACCGTGGGCATCGTGGGCCTGGGCGGCATCGGCCGCGAAGTGGCGCGCCTCGCCAAGGCGCTGGGCATGCGCGTCGTCGCCACGCGGCGCTCCGCGGAGCGCCGGGCCGAGCACGCCGACGGCGTCGACATGCTATACCCCGCCGCCGAGCTCCACGCGGTGCTGGCCGAAAGCGACTTCGTGGTCGTCGCCGCGATGCACACGCCGGAGACGGAGGGCATGATCGACCGGGCGGCGTTCGACGCGATGAAGGTGGGCGCCGTGCTCATCAACATCGCGCGCGGCAAGATCGTCGACGAGCAGGCGCTCATCGCCGCGCTGCGGTCGGGCCGGCTCGCCGGCGCCGCCCTGGACGTCTACGGCGACGACTTCCACGACCTCGCCAACCCGCCGAACCCAGAGCTGACCGCGCTGCCCAACGTGTTCGTGACGCCGCACGTCTCGGGCCGCACCGAGGTGGCCGACAACCAGGCGGTGGACGTGTTCTGCCGCAACCTCGCCCATCTGCTCGCCGGCGAGCCGCTGGAGAACCAGATCGACTGGGAGCGCGGCTACTAGCCCCGCGCGTCCGCCGGCCCGCCCCGCGAGCCGTGGCCGTCCGTCAATACCCACCGCCGGCTAGTCGCGGCCGCGACCCTTGGCGCGTCCTCGGTTGGCGCCGCGGTCGTCGTCGTCATCCTCACCCTCGTCATCATCATCGTCGTCGCGGTCCTTGTCGCGCTCCTTACGGCCCTTGTCCTTGTCGTCTTCATCGTCGCGGTCGTCCTTGTCGCGGCCTCGGCCCCGATTGTCGTCGTCCCCGGCGCGCACGGTCACAATGGGCAGCAGGGGGCGCGGCGACGGCGTCGCGGTGGGCGTTGGGCTTGGTGTCGGCGTGGGCCGCGGAGTCGCGGTCGGCGTCGGACGCTCCGCCGTGACGATGGCGACCTGGCGCGCGTCGACCGTCGGCGTCGGCGTGGGGCTGGCCGTCGGTGTCGGCGCGAGGCCTGCCGCCGGCGTGGCGGTCGCGGAGGGCGTGCGCGTTGGCGTCGGCGTCGGGACCAGCGTGGACGGCACCGGCGACTGGCCGGGCATCACCGTCCCCGGCGCCGGCGTTCCGCGCGGTGGCGTCAGATCGAGGTCGGCCGCCGGCCTGGCGGAGGCGAACTGGATGACGCCCGCCGCCACGATCATCAGGTTTCTCGGCATTGCCACACCCCCTCCAGCCACCCCCGCGTGCCTCCAGCCTACGGCGCGGCCTCCGCGACGCAATCCGCGCACGTGTCGATTTCCGGCCCTGGCGCGGGACTAGGCGAGGCCGCCTACGGCGCCCGGTGGGCGTAGCGTGTGCGAGGACGCCGCCCGCCTGGTAACCTCCGTGCCAATCAACCGTGAGAGGCGCCTTGCCATGGCCGTCAAACTGCCGCGATTCGGCGAGCGGATCAACGTCGTCACTATCCGCGTCGACAACCCCCAGCAGCTCCAGATGATCCGCGACGTCGCCCCCGGCCGCGTCGATGTCACCTCGCTGTGGGACAGCCTGCAAGACGACCTGAAGCGGGAATGGCCGGCCTTCCTGGTGGACCGCTTCAACCCGCCGGGGTTCGTGCCGAAAAAGCTGCCCCGCGCCGAGGTCGACAAGGCACTACGCGAGGCCGACGCGGTGGTCATCGGCTTTCCCTACCTGCGCGACCTGCGCGCCCGCATGCCCCGGGTCCAGTGGCTGCATTGCGCCTTCGCCGGCGTGTCCAACGTGCGCGAGTCCGACTTCTGGGGCTCCGACGTGTTCGCGACGAGCGCGCGCGGCCACACCGGCGCCCTGCCCATCGCCGAGACGGCCCTGGCCGGCGTGTTCATGTTCGCGAAGAAGCTCAACCTCGGCGTGCGGCAGACGGTGGAGCGCACGTTCAACCTGCGGGCGTACACGGGCATTCAGCTGATCGAGGGCAAGACGCTGGGCATCATCGGCCTCGGCGGCATCGGCCGTGACCTGGCGCGGCTGGCGAAGGGCGTCGGCATGCGCGTCGTCGCCACGCGCAAGTCGGCGGCCCGTCGCGAGCGCGACGTCGACGGCGTGGACGAGTTATTCCCGGCCGCCGGCCTGCTGGAGATGCTGCCGCAATGCGACTACGTCGTCGTGGCCGCGATGTGGACGCTCGAAACGGAGCGCATGGTGAACAAGGCCGCGTTCGACGCGATGAAGGACGGTGCCGTGCTCATCAACATCGCGCGCGGCGAGATCGTCGACGAGCAGGCCATGATCGCGGCGCTGCACGCCGGCAAGCTCGGCGGCGCCTACCTGGACGTCTACACCGACGAGTTTTACCGCGAGCCCGACCCGGCCCTGACCAGCCTGCCCAACGTGGTGATGACCCCGCACATCTCGGTGCGCGCCGACGTGAATCAGAGCTTCGGCATCGAGGTGTTCCGCGCCTATTTGAAGCAGGTGCTGGAGGGCCGGACGCCGGAAAACGTGATCGACTGGGAGCGCGGCTACTGACGCCCCGGCGGGGTTAGCGCCCGGCCGCGGGCGCGCTACAATCGTTGGTCATGGACGAGTTCACTCGCGCCTTCCTGGCGCTGCTGCGGACCATCATTCCGTCCGACCTCATCGCGCGCTACGCGGGCGTCGAGGCCGGCGACGGCATGGTCACGGCGATGGCGGCATCGCACCGCGAGCACCTCCGCAAGGAGTGGCGCCCCGCTCACGAGGCGTTCACGGCCCTGACGCCGCCGCCCGAGCGCCGGGCCGCGCACCACCGCCTCGCGACCGCCTCGCGCGCCTACGGCTCCGCCATCGCCTGTTTCGTCGATCTCAGCACCTGGCAATCGCAAAACCTCATGGGCACGGCCGCCTACCTCCGCACCCGCGAGAACGGGCGCGAATGGGACCGCCTCACCAGCGAGTACGTCCGTTCGCTACTGGACGAGCTGGAGACGACGGCCGAGGGCCGGCGCCTGCTCGACGCCGCCGACGCCGAGGGCGTGTCGCTGAAGCGGCTGCGCGCCATCGCCGAGGGCACCGACGACATCATGGCCGACATGGGCTTTGGCGCGGTGGCGAGCTTCGTGTAGCGTGGCCCGCCGCCGCGATTCCATTACGAGCGATGCTCATCCCGAAAGCCGTACGCTGGCGTGTACCGACGCGCGCTGCGCGACGGCGCCGCGCCGCGCTACGCTTCCTGCAACGGCGGCCCCCGGAGCGGGTCAGTCGATCCCCCCATGGAGGGAGGTGACAACCATGGCTACCAGCACGAAGTAGACCGTCGCCAAGAAGCCGGTGAAAGCTACCGCCAAGGCGAAGACGTCCGTCAAGTCGAAGAAGTAATCGCTCGGGCCACGGCCTCAGCGACGAGCGCGCCCCGGTCACGAACGGCTCCAGCGTGATGGGGGCGCACTATTTTAACCCCGTCTCGCCAGGCGGCCCCCGCGCTCGTTACAATCCACCGCATGAGCATGCGCGACCTCGGCCACAACCGATCCGAAGTACGCAAGGCGCTGGGCGGCGAGCGGGCGGACGACCACTTCCACGAGCTCGCCGGCACGCGCGACTTCTACATCTACCTCACGCCCAACAAGAAGCTCTCGGGCTACGAGCAGCTGCGGTCGCTCGCCACCGCCGGCGGCTGCACTGTCGTCGTGACCGACGAGGCGCCGGCGATGCCGGGCAAGGGCTACAAGGCGGTGAAGATCACGGTGGCGAAGGGCCTGCTGCCGGAGCCGGTGCTGCGGCAGGCGCACCGCTGGGCGCACGCCCGCAACTTCCTCCACTCGTTCTACAAGCCCGCCATGCACCCCACCTGGCTGCGCTGACCGCCCCGCGCGGCGCGTGGAGGGCCCTCCACGCGCCGCGGTGGAAGGCCCCCCGGTTCAGCGGACGCATGGCCGGCTAGGGCGTCGCGCCGTTCACGCCCGGCTCGCCGCCGGGGCGCCGCAGCACCAGCGCCGCGCCTTGCGGCCCCTGGCCCACGTCGACGATCGCGTCGCCGAGCATCGCCTCCACGGCCGGCTCCACGGCGAGGATCGCCTCGCCCTCGTGCCGGAGTATCTTGTCGCCGGCATCCGGGCGCCCCGGCTCCAAGGCGATCTGCGCGTCCTCGGTCCGCACCAGGCGCATCAACTCACCCTCGCCCAAGCCGCTGGCGCTCACCGTCTCCTTCAACGCCATGGCCGCGGTTTCGGTCATCTCGAGAGCCATCCGGCACCTCCTTCTTGCGCTTGCATCATGGCTCGTCACGCGGCGTCGTCGTTCCGCCGCTTCGCGGGGAACCGGGGCGCCGCGCGCTCCCGCGTGGCCTCCGGCGGCCGGTAGCCACACTGGATGCACACCACCTCGACGAACCCATAGGACGCCGCCGGTCCCGAGGCGACTTCCCGCTCGAACATGTCGCCGCCGCATTTCGGGCAGGCGCGAAGCAACATCGCTCCTCCCAGGGCCGTGTTGGGCGCGGCGGCGTGGTGCCGCCGCGCAAGGCCAGGCTAGGGCGACGGCGGACGGGGCGACATCGACCGATGGAGTGACGGGACGGCGACGGAAGAGGTGTCGGCGGCCGCCATCAGCGCGGCGGCGTGGCAGCAAGTCTAGGAGAGGCAGCGCGCGACGGCAAGCGCCACGAGGCTTTCAATGCGCCCCGGTCTCGGTGGGGGCCACGGCCGGCTCTCCGCCGGGCGCGGCGCCGGCATCGCGGCGGTTCCGCAGCACCGACGCCACGGTGGCCACGGTGAGCGCCGTCGCGATGAAGGCGAGCGACAGCAGCACCGGCACCTTGTAGAGCTCGCTCGCCAGCATCTTCCCGCCCACGAACACGAGGACGACCGCCAGCGCCGGCTTCAGGTAGCGCAGCTTCGTCACCGCGTGCGCCAGCAGGAAATAGAGCACCCGCAGGCCCAGGATCGCGAACACGTTGGAGGTGTAGACAATGAACGGGTCGCGCGTGATGGCGAAGATGGCCGGGATCGAGTCCACCGCGAAGATCAGGTCCGTCACCTCGACCGCGACCAACACCACGAACAGCGGCGTCGCGATGAGCCGCCCGGCGTTGCGATGAGCCGCCCGGCGTCGCGGATGAAGAATCGCTGGCCGTGGTAGGCGTTCGTCACCGGCACGAAGCGGAACACCAGCCGCAGCACGGGGCTCTTCAACGGCTCGGCCTCCTGGTGAGTGGCGGCGCACGCGCGGACAACAAAAAGCGAGACCGCACGGCTGCGCGCCGATTACGGTCTCGCCACTAGTCGATGCGACCAGCGAACGGCCGGGAGTCCCGTCGGAGGGGCTCCGTATTGACGACCGTTCGTCCCGGACAGGCCGGGGAGGCTACTCCCACGTTGCCAAGCATGGTGGCACGAACGGCGCCCGCGGTCAATGGCCCGTCGCTACGGGTGCCTCGGCTCCGCGCCGTGCACGCCGCCGGCCACCTCGTGGCGCACGCCGGCGCCGGGGTGCCGCTTGCTCCACTGGATCGAGGCGATCATCGCGACGACGAGCACGCCCATGATCACCGAGAGCGAGACGTAGCTCTCCAGGTGCACCCACTCCGACAGCAGCATCTTGGCGCCGACGAAGCTGAGGATCACCGCCAGCGCGGGCTTGAGGTAGTGGAAGTTGGCGATGGCGCCGGCGAGCAGGAAGTAGAGCGCTCGCAGGCCCAGGATGGCGAAGATGTTGGACGTGTAGACCAGGAAGGGGTCGGTGGTGATGCCGAAGATGGCCGGAATCGAGTCCAGCGCGAAGATCACGTCGGTCGTCTCGATCGCCACCAGGGTGATGAACAGCGGCGTGGCGAGCCGGCGGCCGTTCCGCACGATGAAGAACTTCTGCTCTTCCTGCTCGCGGGTCACGGGCAGGAACCGGAAGATCAGCTTGAACACCGGGTTCTCTTGCGGGTTCATCTCGCCCTTGGCGAACGCCAGCTTGATGCCCGTGTAGACCAGGAACCCACCGAAGACGAAGATCATCCAGTGGAACGTGTTGAGCAGCGTGGCGCCCACCAGGATGAACGCCGCCCGCATGACCACCGCGCCCACGATGCCCCAGAACAGGACCCGGTGCTGGTAGGCCGGCGGTATCTGGAACGCGGCGAACAGCAGCACGAAGACGAACACGTTGTCGACGCTGAGCGAATATTCGACCACGTAGCCGGTGAGGAAGGCGAAGCCGTCGTCGGTGCCCCGCCACACGAAGATGCCGACGCAGAACAGCAGCGCCAGGCTCACCCAAACGCTCACCCACACCGCCGCCTCTTTCGTGCTCGTGGCGTGCGCCTTGCGGTGCAGCACGCCCAGGTCCAGGGCCAAGATGCCAACGATGATGACGGTGAAGCCGATCCACAGCCAAATGGTGTCCACGCTGCCACTCCTCGCAGGGCGCCGAACAGAGCGAAAGGCGAACCGCCCGGCCCGCGTGGCGCCGATGCAGTCTCGCCTTCTAGTCGACGTGCTCGCTAGCGGGCAGCCGGGAACCCCGTTGACGGGGCTCCGTGTTGACGACTGCCACGTCCCGACGAATCGGGCGGCTACTCCCTACAAGGGCCGCATGTTGTCACAGCGCCCCCCTGGCGTCAAGGCGTTGGCAGTCCACGGACGCCCCGGCGCGCCGCGCGACCCATCGCGTTGGCGCATGGCCGCCCGCTGAGTAAAATGCCCTCATACCGCCCCGGGAGCCACCACATGGCGCCGTCCAAGTCCAAGGCCAACGGCACGACCGCTGGCGCCTCGCTGTTCGACCAACCGGCCGCGCCCGCCGCCGAGGCGCGCAAGCCGCTGCTGATGCTGCTGGACGGCCACGCGATGGCGTTCCGCGCCTACTTCGCGTTGCAGCAGGGCCGCCCGCTCACCCTGCGCTCCACCGGCGAGGACATACGCGCCGTGTACGCCTTCGCGCAGGCGTTCCTCAAGGCCCTGGCCGATGTCAGGCCCACGCACGTCGCCATCGCCTTCGACGCCGCCGGCCCCACCTTCCGCCACGCCGAGTACGAGGCCTACAAGGCCCACCGCGCCGAGACGCCCGCCGACTTCCCCGGCCAGGTCGAGTGGATGAAGAAACTGATGCGCGCCTTCCACGTCCCCATACTGGAGGTGCCCGGCATCGAGGCCGACGACGCCATCGGCACGCTGGCGACGCGCATGGCCGCCCAGGGCATCGACGTGGTCATCTGCACGGGCGACACCGACACGCTGCAGCTGGTGCGGCCCGGCATCCGCGTGCTGCTCACCACCGGCTTCGGCGAGCAAAAGGTGTACGACGAGGCGGCGGTGCGCGAGAAGTACGGCGGCCTGGAGCCGCGCCAGCAGGTGGACATGAAGGCGCTGAAGGGCGACGCCTCCGACAACATCCCCGGCGTGCCCGGCATCGGCGAGAAGACGGCGACGAAGCTGATCCTGCAGCACGGCTCGCTGGAGTCCCTCTACGCGCACCTGGCCGACGTGGCCCCGCCGCGCGTGCAACAGCTGCTGCGCGACCACGAGCGGGCCGCCCGCGACAGCAAGCGCTGGGTCACCATCGTCACCGACGCGCCCGTCGATTTCGACCTGGAAGCCGCGCACTTCGGCCAATACGGCCGCGACGAGGTGCTGGAGGTCCTCCAGGCGCTGGAGTTCAACAGCCTGGTGAACCGCATTCCGCCCGGACACGGCGAGCCCGCGGCACCCCCCGCCAACGGCGCGCCGGAACGGGCCGGCGGCCCCGCGACGAACGGCGGCGCGCGCACGCGCGCGCTCATCGTCGACACGCCCGAGGCGCTGCGGGCGCTCGTCACCGCGTTGCGGGCGTCGGAAGTCTTCGCGTTCGACACCGAGACCGACGGCATGGACCCGATGCGCGCCGGCCTCGTCGGCCTCTCATTCGCGGTCACGGCGGGCGAATCGTTCTACGTGCCGGTGGGCCACCGGGAAGGCCGGCAGCTGCCGTTGGACCAAGTCGTGCGCGAGGTGCTCCCCCTGCTGGAAGACGACCGCATCGGCAAGGCGGGGCACAACGTCAACTTCGACCTCACCGTGCTCGCCAAGTACGGCGTGCGGCCGACCCGGGTGCGCGTCGCGTTCGACACGATGATGGCCGCGCACCTGCTGGGCGAGAAGGCGCTGGGGCTGAAACAGCTCGCCTTCAACAAGCTGAATATCGAGATGACGCCCATCTCGGCGCTCATCGGCACCGGCAAGAAGCAGACGACCTTCGACCATGTCGCCATCGCCCACGCCGCGCCCTACGCCGGCGCCGACGCCGACATGACCTTCCGGCTGATGGAGCTGTTCAAGCCCCAGCTGGAGCAGGCGAACCTCCTGGGCGTGTTCGACACTCACGAGATGCCGCTGGTGCCGGTGCTCGTGCAGATGCAGGTCAACGGCATCGCCGTCGACGTCAAGGTGCTCACCGATCTCAACGAGCGGCTCACCGAGCAGATCGGCCAGATCGAGGCCAAGATCTACGACGACGTGGGGCACCGGTTCAGCGTCAACTCGCCCACGCAGCTCAGCGAGGTGCTGTTCAAGGAGCTGCGGCTGCCGCCGTCGCGCAAGACGCAGACGGGCTACTCCACCGACGCCGACACGCTGCAATCGTTCCACCGCATGCCGCCCGAGGCGCTGACGAACACCAACCCCAAGGCACTCGACATCATCGTCAGCATCCTCACGTTCCGCGAGCTGACGAAGCTGAAGTCCACCTACGTCGAGACGCTGCCGCAGCAGGTGAACCCCGCCACGGGGCGCATCCACACGCAATACGACCAGGCCGGCGCCGCCACGGGGCGGCTCGCCAGCAAGGACCCCAACCTCCAGAACATACCCGTCCGCACGGAGCTGGGCCGGCGCGTGCGGAAGGCGTTCATCGCCGAGAAGCGGCCGGCATGGATCCTGCTCGGCGCCGACTACTCGCAGGTCGAGCTGCGCGTGCTGGCGCACCTCTCGCGAGACCCCGCGCTCATCGCCGCCTTCGCCAACAACGAGGACATCCACGCCTCCACCGCGTCGCTGGTCTACAAGGTGCCGCTGAAGGAGGTGACGCGCGACATGCGGCGCATCGCCAAGGTAATGAACTTCGGCGTCATCTACGGCCTCAGCGCGTTCGGCATCGCGCAGCAAACGGAGCTGACGCAGGAGGAGGGGGCCAAGTTCATCTCCACCTATTTCGGCACCTACCCCGGCGTGAAGCGCTATCTGGACGAGACAGTGGCGAAGGCGCGCACCGACGGCTACGTGGAGACGCTGCTGGGCCGCCGTCGCTACGTGCCGGAGATCAATGCGTCGAACTACCAGGTGCGCCAGGCGACCGAGCGCATGGTGGTGAACATGCCGGTGCAGGGCACCGCGGCGGAGATCATCAAGGCGGCGATGGTGCAGGTGCAGCGCCAGCTGGAGCTGCGCGAGATGCGGTCGAAGATGCTGCTGCAAGTGCACGACGAGCTGGTGTTCGAGCTGTCGCGCGACGAGGAGCCGGCGCTGCGCGCGCTGCTGGAGGAGATCATGCCCACCGCCATCCGGCTCGTCGTCCCGCTCCAAATCGAGATCAAGACCGGCGAGACCTGGGGCGACATGGAGTGAATATCGACTGGAACAGCGTCGCCCAAACACTAACCGCGGTCACGCACCCGCTGCTGGGCGTGACCATCGCGCGGCTGCTGGCGAGCCTCGACGACCCGGCCGACGTGCGCCCCCACGACGCGACGCTCGGCGGTTGACGCCGACCGTTAACGCAGCTGCGCCAGCGCCGTGACGACGGCGACGGTGACGACGACGGCGCCAATGGCGACTCCCAGCCACGGCCGCTCCGCCAGCGCCACCGCCTCGTTGCCGCCCAGCGCCTGCTCCGGCGACGTCGCCGCGCGGCCGATGGTGCCCACGATCCGCCGCGCCACGCGCTCGCTGGCGCCGAACGCCCATTCCAGCGGCTGCTGCACCAGCACGCGCACGGGCGCCGCCGCCCGCCGGTATAACCAATCGGTGTCCAGCGTGATGCCGTGGTGCGGGCGCATCCAGCGGATGAACACCATGAAGCCGACGAAGGTGAACGCCAGGAGCTGGAGGCTGTTGACGGTGTGCGACGGCGTGTAGGGGTCGTAGGTGACCTCGTGGGGCAGCGCCGCGTAGAGCGGCTGGGGGTAGACGCCGATGCCGACGCACAGCACGGCGGCGGCCACCATGCCCACATACATGCCCGGCGGCACGCGCCCCACCGGCACGTCGTCGCGCCGGGGGCCGCCCCAGGTGCCGTAGGGCAGCTTCAGCGTCGTGCTGAGGAACGTGCCGACCGACGCGAGGTAGAGCGCGAACACCACCCAGTCGATGTGCTCATGCTCGGCCGCGTAAATCACCAGCGACTTCGTGGTGAAGCCGCTGAACAGCGGCACCGCCGAGATGGAAAAGCCCGCGATCATGTAGAGCGCGAACACCCAGCGCATGCGGTGCAGGATGCCGCCAAGGTCGGTCATCTTGCGGCGGCCCGTCGCCTGCATCACGGCGCCCACGCCCATGATGAGCAACCCCTTGTAGAGCACGTGCGCGAACGCATGGGCCGACGCCCCGTTGATGCCGTCGGGCCCGCCGATGCCGATGGCCGTCACCATGAAGCCCACCTGGCTGACGATGTGGTACGACAGCAGGCGGCGCATGTCGTTCTCCAGCATCGCGTAGACGATGCCGTAAAGCGCCATCGCCACGCCGGCGAACATGAGCAGCTCCCAGCCCGCGAAGCCGCGCGCCAGCACGTACACCGCCGTCTTCGTCGTCACCGCGCTCAGGAACACCGTGCCGGTGACGCCGGCCTCCGGGTAGGCGTCGGGCAGCCACGCGTGGAATGGCGGTATCGCGGCGTTCACGGCGAACCCCAGCAGGATGAGCCAGGCCGAGGCGTGGCCGGTGTCGAACAGCACGAACTGGAGCGAGCCGGTGTCGCCGTAGTGCCACAGCACGCCCGCCAGCAGCGCGGAGCCGCCCACCAGGTGCACGAACAGGTAGCGCGTGCCCGCTTGCAGCGACCGCTCCATGCCGCCCGCCGCGATGAGGTAGTACGACGCGACCGCCTGCGCCTCCCAGAACACGACCAGGGTGAGCAAGTCGCCCGCGAACACCACGCCCAGCGCCGTCGCCGCGTAGATCATCGCCGCCACCTGGCGCCCGCGGATCGACATGTGCCACGAGAAGAAGGTGCCGATGAGCGCGATGATGACGAACACCGAGCCGAACACCAAGCTCAGCTTGTCGACCCGCAGCACCGCCATGTCGAATCCAAGCCATTGCACGTGCAGCTCGTCGCCGATCTCCAGGCCCAGGAACAGGTAGGCGAGCGTGGCGGCTACGAACGCCAGCATGGCCCAGTGGCGCCAGAACCGCGGCACCACGGCCACGGCCACCGCGCCGGCCAGCATGATGAGCGCGGGCGGGAAGCTAGGCATGCCAGCCCCCCTCCGCGTCGTGCTGCCGGTGCAGCTCGTCGTGGCGGTCGTAGTAGTCCTCGGGCCGCTCCAGCAGGTGGTGGCCCAGCAGCCACGGAACGAAATAGACCACGGCCATGCCCACGAGCCCCAGCAGCGCCCACCAGCCCGGCACCGTGGAGAACCACGTCACTTGCTCGGCGTGGCCCGTGGCGAGCAGCGCGGCGTCGGCGGCCAGGCTCGCCACCAGCAACGCGGCGGTGCCCAGGGCCAGGCGCCGCGACCAGTGGAGCCTCATGGCACGCCTCCGGCGATGGCGGTGGTGCCCGTGACCGCCGCCGCGACCGCCGTCGCCAGGTCGAAGAAGCGGAACGGCAAATCGGGCGCGATGCCCAGCCACAGCGCGAGCACCCCGGTGATGAACAGCGGCGCCACCATGAACGGCGACGCCTCGCCGAAGCGCGGGAACGCCGCGGACCGGCGCAGGAACGCCCGGATGCAGATGGGGAACAGATAGCCGGCGGCCAGCAACCCGCTGACGACGTAGACGAACATGAACGTGGGGTTGCCGGCCAGCACGGCGCCCCTGCCCAGGAACCACTTGCTGGTGAACAGGACGAACGGCGGCAGGCCCACCATGCTGAGGCTGGCGAGCGTGAACGCCGTCATCGTGAAGGGCATCTGCCGGCCGATGCCCACCAGCTCGCTCACGTTCTCCTTGTGCGTGCGGACGTGGATGGCGCCGGCGCAGAAGAACAGCGTGATCTTGGTGACGCCGTGCCCCACCATGTGCAACAGCGCGCCAGTGAGCGCCATCGGCCCCAGCAGCGCCAACCCCAGCACGATGTAGGACAGGTGGCTGATGGTGGAATAGGCGAGCCGCCGCTTCAAATTGTCGTGGCGCAGCGCCAACAGCGACGCGATGAGCACCGTGGCGGCAGCGGCCACCGCCAACACGTTCCACGCGCCCATCTCCTCCAGCAGCGCCGGGCCGAACACGAAGCCCACGACGCGCACGACGCCGAACACGCCCGCCTTCACCACGGCCACGGCGTGCAGCAGCGCGCTCACGGGCGTCGGCGCCACCATCGCCGACGGCAGCCACGAGTGGAACGGCATCACCGCCGCCTTCACCGCCACGCCGAACGTCAGCAGCGCGAACAGCCCCCACAGCGTCGCGTCCTCGCCCCGCAGCGCGTCCAGGATCCCGCCCGCCACGAAGGTGCCGTCGACCCGCAGTATCTCCAGCCACGCGGCGCCGGCGATGAGCGCCAGGCCGCCCGACAGCGTGTAGGCCAGGTATTTGCGGCCCGCCGCCACGGCCTCCGGCGTCTGCCGGTGAACGACCAGCGGATAGGTGAACAGCGTGAGCAATTCGTAGAACAGCACGAACGTCAGCAGGTTGCCCGCGAACGCCACCCCCACCGTGGCCGCGACGCTGAGCGCGAACGCCGCGTAGAAGCGTGTTTGACGGTCCTCGTGGCCGCCGCGCATGTAGCCGATGGAGTAGAACGCGGCCAGCACCCACAGGAACGAGGCAAGCAGGGCGAACACCATGCCCGCCGCGTCGGCGCGCAACACCAGCTCGATGCCGGGCGACAGCGTGAACAGCCGCGCTTCCGGCGTGCCGCCCTCGACCACGCGCGGCAACATGGCGACGACGATGCCCAGCGTGAGCGCGGCGGCGGCGATGGATGCCCCCTCGCGCAGGTCCCGCCGGCGCTCGCGCAGCAGCAGCACGGCCAGCGCGGCCAGCGCGGCGGCGAGCACGGCCAGCAGGGGCAGCGGCGATGCGAACGGCGTGCCCACTACGTCACCCCGGGCCGCAGGATGTGCGTGATGATGGCCGCGTTCAGCAGCCCCAACGCGATGGTGGCCGCGCCCAACAGCAGCGCCGGCACCGCCACGTCCAACGGCGACTCCTTCACGTGCTCCACCTCCAGCGCCACGGCCGTCGCCACCGCCACGCGCGCGGGCTCCGGCTGGTGCGGCTTCGTGTGCTC
>Ga0194132_10005657_pt1 | contig 20034 bp, 17 predicted proteins | sample TA2KigOf80mmetaG_FD_148612 | JGI IMG/M metagenome (GOLD analysis project Ga0194132, IMG submission 148612) | Freshwater microbial communities from Lake Tanganyika, Tanzania - TA2015054 Kigoma Offshore 80m | ecosystem: Environmental > Aquatic > Freshwater > Lake | place: Tanzania: Lake... | reverse complement strand
CCTATCGGCTGAACCGCCGAACGATGGAAACCAACTTGTTTGAGCGACTCACCAAGGCCTGTCTCAACACCACCACGATCACTTACAAGCACCTGACTGTAGCGCCGGAGCAAGCGTGATATTCATCCAGGGATATTCTCCGATCCAGCCTAGATGCTTCGAGAACAGGCAGACTACCGGATTTACAGGCTTCGGAGGGTTCGCGGCAGGAGGGCCGGCAGGCTTCTCGGCGAACGCCAGCACCGGTGCACCGGCGGCCAGCCTGAGAAAGCTTCTCCGAGAAGGACTGGAATTCATGGGCTCTGGATGAATGAAGTCTGGCGCTGGGCGCAACGCCGGTTCGCACTGGAATGACGCATCCGCCTGGGGTTGGGGCAAGGCCTGGGCTAGGGCAGCGTTTCGATTGGAGAGAACGCGAGCGTTCTGGCCCGCCTTTCGACCCAGAGGGCAACAGGGCGCTTGAGGTGGTCGAACTCAACCAAGACAACAACGCCAGTGCCTTCCGTTTTGGATTTCACAATCCGGCTGCCACCAATCTTGCCGTAGTAACCGTTGCCGCCCCAGTCTGCCATGAAATCCTTGAAGGAGTAACCCTGGGTGGGCCCCCAGGTTTGATACGCCTGCTGGAACTGGCCCGCCTTCAGTTCGTCTAAGAACTTCTGCACGAGCCGCTCCTCGCGAAAGTTGCCGAATCGATAGACGAGCAGAATGATTGCGACCGCCCCCAAAGCGAACAGGACCGGTGGACGCATCAAAGGACTCTTCTTCAGCATCATGGGTCTGTAGTGCAGCTCGACGACTCTCTGGAGCAATCTTCGGAGAGTACCGCGCTGTCAGCAGCACCATTTCTCATCGGAGCCTGGCTTTCGCGGCAGAACCAAGCCACGGCTCCACCCCGATATCCGCAGTGCTGAGGAAATGGTTCTTCTGCTGCTCCCGCTTCGCAACGGATCAAGTTCGCTCCGGGCCGGCAGCAGCCTGTCGAGCCTTCCCTGAAGATTTTAGACCAGAACGAGGCTGCCTGTTACACCAAAGCCTGCGGTGGTGCGGGCTCGTCTGGCGACCCCGCGTTGCTTAGAGGAGTCCGTACGAGTAGCAGTGCCATACCCCCAAGCACCAGCAGGCCTAGCAGGTACGAATCACTGCCGAAATCGGGAATCGAACCCTGAGGCAAGAACTGCATGGCGGACCATAGAAGCCCCACCAGGGCTTCCCCGGCGATCAGACCGGATGCTGCCAGGATTCCGGCATTTTCCACACGAGTCAACTGGGCCTCGTTGTACCCACGCCTTTGAGCCACTCCTTCGGCGATCCAGCGCACGACACCACCCAGGAAGATTGTGAAGGTCGTTCCGAAAGGCAAGTACATACCTACCGCAAACAGCATGGGGCTTCTGACCTGCACCATGATCATCGTCATTCCGAGGAACATGCCCGCGACGACCAAAGGCCAAGCCATGTCACCGCCGACGATACCATCGGCCAACATGGCCATCAAACCGGCTTGCGGCGCCGGCAAGGCTTTGCCGCCGAAACCGATGCCCCCTTGCCGCAAGTCGCCTTCGTGCAGCAGCCAGAGCGGGAAGTACATCACGGCGCTGGCGATAACCACGGCGATCAGTTCGACGATTTGGATGTTGCGCGGCGTTCCGCCCAGGATGTAGCCTACCTTGAAGTCCTGCAAGAGCTCGCCGGCGACCGCTGAAGAGACGCAGACTACTGCGGCCACACCCAACACAACCGCCACACCGGTAGGACCTCTGAAGCCAAGCGCCACCATCAGCAGCGCGGCGATGATGAGTGTGGAAAGCGTTAGCCCCGAGATGGGATTGTTGGAAGATCCGATGACGCCAACCAGGCTGCCTGAAACGGTTGCAAAGAAAAACCCGATCACAATCATGACCACTGCGGCGACCAGCGCTGCGGCAATGTTGCCCGAGATCAACTGGTACAGCACAATCATCAGCAGAAACATCAGCGCGATCAGTGACAAGACGGTCTTGGAGCTCATGTAGCGTTCCGTGCGACCCAGCGATTCCAGTGCCGGGGGCGCACTGCGCAGCTCGGCAAAAGCCCGGCCCAAGCCGATCGACAGGCTCTTCCGCATTCGGAATAAGGTGTAGCCGGCGCCCACAATCATCCCGCCAACGGCGATCGGCCGCACGATGAATCGCCAGAGGGCGGCAGCCATGCCATCCCAATTCGTGGCACCGTTCGTTGTGTAAGCCGGCGCCAGCTGAGGTCCAAGGAAGAACGCGAGCAAGGGAACCATCAAACCCCAAGCGAAAACGCTACCCGCAAACTGCAGGGATGCTAGCCTTTGCCCAATGATGAATCCAACTCCCAACAGCGACGGGCTGATATCGGGAGCGGCTACCGACGTGAATCCACCAGCAGCGGCTGCCTGAGCAGGGTCGGCGGCGCTGAGGCGCACACGGCTTTGACCTAGCGAGCCAACGCCAATGCCGGTAAACTGATGGTCCGGAGCGAACAGCTTGAACCGGCCGGCAATGTAGATGACCGCTCCGACCAGAATGTTGTTGAAGAGGAACTTCACCGCCTGAGCGCCGCGCGCCCCGGCTTTGTGAATCTCCGACGCCGCAACCGATTCGGGGAAAGGAAGCTCCGGATCTTCCACCATCACCCGGCGCACCAGTGAAACGAACAACACGCCGACGATGCTGCCCACGAGCATCAACGCCGTGGATTTCCAATAGGCACCCTCGCCGCCAAACGATCCCCAAGCTTTGGCAATGACGAAAGCGGGCAGAGTGAAGATGGCGCCCGCAGCGACCGACTCCCCAATCGAGCCGGCCGTTCTGCAAATGTTCTCCTCAAGTACCGATCCTTTGAACGCTCGCAGAGCCGCCATGCCAATCACTGCAGCGGGATAGGTAGCTGCAATCGTGATACCCGCGCGCAATCCCAAGTAAGCGTTGGCGGCGCCCAGGACCACGGTCAGCACCAGTCCGATCAGCACAGCGCGCAGCGTCAGCTCGCTCATCTCCATCGATTCGGGAACGAACGGCTGGTATTTCTTTGGTTCTTTAGACATAGTGGGTCTTCCTTGAAAACGAACTCAGATCCGAACCCCGTCTGCGTCACTGATCTGTTGTGAAGTGAATCTCTTAGCGGCGAGCGGGCAAAGTAGCACCGGGCTAAACAGCCCGTCAAGACAAAGTTAGGGGTCGCGCGGTGAACTCTCCGGACTGGCTCGCGAATGAAGCCGACAAGCTGAATAGGGCAAGAATTTTCTCTAATCAAACATAACCCAATGCCGATGAGTCGATTAGTTCAGGGTGAGGGATCTAAAGAAGCGAATAGAACTCCGATGTGGCCGCTACCGGCCGTTCTCCCAGTCGGTGAGCCTGAGTTTCCATAGATCTCTTGACAGCATTGAACTTAATTCTCTAGACTAGCACCATTTCTGCCTGAGCAAGGAAGGTTCACCGTGATCAAGCTAGATATCATCAACCAGGTCGTCGAGCGCATAGGCATCCCCAGAACAAAAGCGGAGCTGGCAGTCGACTCCGTCTTCGACGCCATGAAAGCGGCTCTCAAGAGGGATGACCGCATTGAGCTCCGCGGCTTCGGTGTCTTCACGATCAAGCCTCGCAAGACGGGGATTGGTAGGAATCCACGGACCGGAGAAGAAGTCTCAATTCCTCCAGGGAAAGCAGTTCGCTTCAAGCCAGGCAAGGATCTTCAATCGGTCTGACAGCTCGATTGTTTGGTTTGATAGGCTCCAACGGGAACTAACAGATTGATTCAGAAGAAGGCGAGTCTCCGGATCGCCTTCTTTCGTTTGCTGCCGATCTCAGTTCACATGATGTTCTGTGGGTCGATGTCGATGTGAATCTTGCTGGCCTCCAACCCTTCTTTCTCAGCAACCACAAGTGACCGCTTGAGCAGCTCTCGAAGCTCCCGCCGTGTTTTTGCTTTGATCAGGAGCTGAAAACGGTGCTCGTTCTTCAGCTTGGCCAGAGGAGACAGGGCAGGACCCAGCAGTCTCACCTGTCCAGTCGCTTCATTCTGAACGATCTTCGCCATGTGGCTGATGAGCTTGGCAGCCTTGTCCACGTTCCGGTCGCGAACCAGCAGGTTTGCCAGACACGTGAATGGAGGATAGTGCATCATTCTTCGAAAGCGAATCTCCTTTTCGAAGAATCCCTCGTAGTCGTGTTGTGCGACGAGCTTCAAGCAGTAATGTTCGGGATGAAAGGTTTGAATCAAAACCTGCCCCGGCCGGTCGCCGCGGCCGGGTCGCCCCGACATCTGGCTCAACAGGTGAAAGGTGCGCTCGGCACTGCGAAAATCGGGGAATGAGAGCGACGTATCGGCGGACAGAACGGCTGCCAAGGTGACATTGTGGAAGTCGTGGCCCTTGGCGATCATTTGCGTGCCCGCGAGGATGTCGATCTCGCCCTTGCGAAAACTGCCCAAAATGCTTGCGTGAGCGTTCTTTCTCTGAACTGTGTCGCGATCCAGGCGGGCGATGGCGGCGTTCGGAAAGAACTTCTGGAGCAGGGCCTCGACTTTTTCCGTGCCTTCGCCTTGAAAATACAGATGTTCGCTGCCACAGCGAGGGCACACCTCGGGCACTCGCTGCTCGTAGGAGCAGTAATGGCAAACCAGGCGGTTGGCGGCTCGGTGAAACGCCAGAGAGATGCTGCAGTTACGGCACTGGATGTTTTGCCCACAACTGCGGCACAGCACACTGGCCGAAAAGCCGCGCCGGTTCAGGAGAATCAGCACCTGTTCCTTCCGCTCCAGCCGCTGGGCGACTTGAGACTGCAGGACGCCAGATAAGACAGCCGGTTTCCCGGCAGCTTTGAATTCCTCCCGCATGTCTACCAGCGTCACCTCCGGAAGAGGCCGCGATTGTACGCGTGACGCCAGACGCAGAAAGCGATACTTGCCCGAGCGGGCGTTATGAAACGTCTCGATGGCAGGGGTAGCCGAACCCAAAACCACCAAAGCTTTGGCCAGCTTGCCTCTCACCAGCGCCGTGTCGCGAGCGTGATAACGCGGGCTCTCCTGTTGCTTGTACGATGCGTCGTGTTCCTCGTCGACGACAATCAGCCCCAGGTTTTCGACCGGGGCGAAGAGCGCGGAGCGTGTGCCAATGACGACCCGTGCCTCGCCTCGCTTGATTCTCCACCATTCGTCGAAACGTTCTCCATCGCTCAGACCGCTGTGCAGAATCGCGATGTCTCTTCCGAGGCGTTGGCGGAACTCTTCGGCAACCCTCGGCGTAAGCCCGATTTCCGGCATCAACATGAGTGCAGTTCTGCCAAGCCGCAACGACTCTTCAATAAGACAGAGATAAATCTCTGTCTTGCCGCTGCCTGTCACTCCGTGTAACAAGGCGGGAACGAAGGAGCCGCTGGACAAAGCGCAGCGCAGTTCCTTGAGCGCTTGAACCTGCTCTGACGTGTGCGCACGCCCGCTCAGGCTGGTTGGGACTGCGATGTTCTTGAGCGGATCACGGCGCACTGCTTGATTAGAAAAAGCCAGCAGGCCTCGCCGGTGCAGGCCGTTCAACACCGAGGAGGAAATCGACAGCGCTTCCAACAAGTCTGCTACTGGCACCGGTCCCTGGCTGGCCTCCAGGATTCGTATGACATCGCCTTGGCGCCTGGTAAGCTTCGACGCTGCGTCAAGAGCACCGTCCCGCAAGGTGGCGCATCGCTGGAATCTCGCCGTGACGGCGGGCTTCGCGAGCTGGTGGTGAATTTGCACATATTGGTTGGAAACGAGGCGCCGCAGGCTCTTTTCGCGAATTTCGAAGCCCGCGTATCGCTCCAGGTCGCCAAGGTCCAGAGACTGATGGTCACGCAAGATGCAGAGAATCTGGCGCTCCTTCAAAAGGAGATCGGCCGTCTCTTCGTCCAGTCCGAGGGCCTCTAGACCTGGCTGCCGGATGGCCACAGCGATGCGGGTCTCAACGTGTGCCTTCGGCGGAAGGCAAGCGCGCAACACTTCTCCCCTGGACGCGAAGTAGTATTCCGCCACCCACTCGGAAAGCTGCAGCAGCTCGGCCGAGATCAAACTCGATGGGTCAATGAGATCCAAGACTTCTTTCAGAGCGATTTCCTCCGGCAGCCCGGGAGGAGGCGTCTCGCTGCTCTTGACGACAAAACCCGCCAGGCGCTGGTTGCGAAAGGGGACGAGGACCCGTTGCCCAGGATGCACCTGAGGGAAGACCGCTGGCGGGCAGCGGTAGGTAAACGTTTGGAGCAGCGGCAAGGGCAAGGCCACTTCAAGAAACATGCCGCTCTCTTATCTCAAGTCAAATCGTTTGAGAAGGGGTTTGTCGGCGAGCGTCAGGGTTCTGTCGTAGGCCCTCGAGTCGAGGTCGAGACTTGCTTGCGCGTCGGCTGTCGATTTGGCTTATCCGGCTCTTGCTGTTCGGCAGCCCGACCGCCGAGGACTCACAACTTTGACGTGACTCTGAGGTGAGAATGGTGCCTTGTTGAGGAGCAACTTCGCGTTTTGCTCGTTGACCGGTTTGACAACGTGGAACCGGAATCTTATTTCTAAGCCCGGCTGAGGCAGGGGTTGTCAGGAGCCCTACAAAACTAACGAACTGCGAGGAGAAAAAAGATGCTTACCCTGGTACGAAGAAACCCGATCAATGAAGTTTTGGAGGAGTTCGACAACATGTTTCGCCACAGCTGGACCTGGCCAGCAAGCCCGGCAAGACTTGACTTTGGGCCGGCCGTCGAGTCCTACACGAAAGAGAACCAGTTGGTTTACCGGTTCGCGATTCCCGGCGTTGATCCCAAGGACATCGACATCACCACCGTCAACAATCACCTGACGGTCAAAGTCGAAAGAAAAGCCCCCGCGGATGTGAAGGAGGGCGACTGGCACTTGCAGAGCTTTTCCTACGGGAAGTTCGAGCAGGCGGTGGCTTTGCCTCGGGGCACCGACTCCGAAGCTGTGAGCGCAAGCTTCAAAAACGGCGTGCTGGAAGTTGCGATTCCGCTGCCCAAGGCAACGCTGCCGAAGAAGATTGAAGTGAAGGAGCTTGCTGAAACCAATCGCTGAGTGGGTTGTTTCCGCCAGCGTTGCGAGGGGCGTGCGATGTTTCCGCCCCTCGATGTGTTTCAGGAATCGCCGGCGTTGGCGGTGCAAACGATCGGCGTAGCGGGAACAAGGTAGAGGACCGGCTTGCCCGTTTGTCGACTTCAGTCACTGGCCAACGACAGCAATTGCTAGTTTTCGGCTGGAAACATTGTGGGCGAAATCTTCCGCGAAAACTTCCAGGGCATACTCGCCGGTCGCGATCTCCATTGGCAGGGCGATCCGCCCGATGCTAGCCTTTCCTCCCGCGTCCCAACGGGCTTCTGCGGGTTCCAGACTCGCCAGCCGCAAACGAATACGGCGAGTGTCGCTATCGCTTTTGACTCTGACCTCAACCGTGTCACCGGGCCGGTACGCCGAGCGGTCAACGCTCGCCTGAATGGCCGGAGCCCGGCTGTCAATGACGAAACTCTTCCTCTCCTCAAACGCTCTCCCAACCCGGTCGCGTAGAATCAGCCGGCAGTAGTAGAGGCCATCCACCATTTCCTTGGGTGCCAGAAACCGGGTTTGCCACACCTGCTCGCGAGGCAGGTACCGCAATGGCTTGGTAAGGCCAAAGGGGAATATCGCTGTGACAGTTCGAATGTCGGGGTCCGTACGGACGCGCAGCACCGGATCGCCCGGCTTGATGAGCCGCGGACGGAGAAGCGATCTCGGGGCTGCCAAAAAAGATGTGTAGGGGGTAACCAACTTGTATTTCTTCGATAGCGAGACAATCTCGCCGATGCTTGCGGCGTCTTCCCCTTCCATCTCGATCTTGCGAAGGAGAAAGTCGACTCGCGCCTTCGCCCAATTGCGGGGAATGAAAAGGTGCTCGACCGCTTCGCTGGGCAAATCGACGGTGCGCTTCAGCTCGATTGGCCCGGCCAGTTGCCGAGCTGCCACGGTGAAATTCACTGACCGAAGCGGCTGGCGATACTTTCCCACCCACTGAGCTGAACTCTGGTTGAACACCGGACCTTCCGGTGTGCGATAGACTTCGGAGAAGTTTGGGTAATTCGAGATCGTAAGCTGGGGATCGCTCAAAGGGTCGATGGTCAGATGCGCGACGAAGTTGTTCAGCTTGAACTCTGCCGCCTCGGTCTCTCCAACGAACTCGAACAACCCTCCGCTCGATTGCGCCAGCGCACGCAGCAGGACCTTGTTACAGCCGTTCCCCGCGCCGTAGGCGCAGAGCTTGATCTTGGGCCCTGCCGGCGTTGCAGTCGCTGAAGAGAACCATCGCGCCAGCTTCTGTGTCTCAACGGTTCCAAAGGTTGGATTGCCATCGCTAATGAGGACCGCTCTGCCAGTAAGTCCAGGCTGCGGCTGGAAATTGTCCAACGCGGTCTGTAACGCCTGTTTGAGATCGGTGCCACCCGCCAGAAAGCTGCCCTTCACGAAGTCGAGTGCGGCAGCAACGTTCTCGGGTGTGGCCGGAACAGAAGTTGGGCGGAAAAGAGTGGCCTTCGAATTGAAGAGCAGCAGCTGAAACCGGTCTTCGGCGTGCAATTGGTAGAGGATCTTTTCCAGCGCTTCAAACTGGCGTTCCAGCTTGTCCCATCGGACGGAAAGCGAAGTGTCGAACAGCAAGACGAATTCCGACGGCCGGCGTTTCGCTGCCGCCGATGCCGTTGTGTTGAACAGAGCGCTTGCCTCGAAGTAGCCCGCTTCAGTTTCGGCATCGCTTCGGCCGGGCCTCTCGAAAGCCGTCACCGGCAGTCCTGATTTCAAATAGCGGTCTTCTTTCGACCGGTAGAACAGGACCGAAAGGTTGCTTGGAGACTTCAGCTCATAGGTCAGAGCGAAATCGTCCGAGAGGGTGACGTTACTGCCTTCATAGTGTGCCCGAATCTCCGTGGTTGTCTGGCGGTCGATGGTCAGCGGGTATTGGGCACTGGTCTGCTTGAAGTTGCTTAGAGGCAACACGTGCCGCAGCGTGAGGTCGACGCGCAATCGCCCCGCTGCCTGTTCTTGAAATTGCCTCGGCTTTAGCGGGAAGTAAAAGTAGCTCTGCAGCTGCTCAAGACGCAACCGCTCGCTGTATGCCAGTTCCAATCGCTTCGTGCCATACGGTGGAATGGGAGTTATTCGGGCGGAGAAGAACGACACACGGCTGCCTCCTTCTTCTCCCTGCTCGGCCTGTTGCAGCAAACCCGGATCGATCGCTTGCAACCGCAGAGCATCGTAAATCTCCTCCGCCCGCTTGCGTTCCAAGATCACGCCTGGAATGCGGACGGGACCATCCCAAACCGCGAAGTCGGAGATCAGCGCTTCCGGATTGATCGCAAACAGATACTGGCCCTCGAGAACGGAGCTCATGTGGCTGGCGAAAATTTGCCGAAGGCTGACACTCGCATTCTGGTTGTCGATCACGATCGACACGTGCATGTCGGCGAGCGAGAGCTTCGTCGGATCGGGCTTGTCGTTACCCGGAGAAGGAATCAAGACACCGGCATCACCCCAGGCTTGTGGGGCGAGCAGAGAGCAAATGCACAGGAACAATAGAAGCGGGGTTCTCATATCCTGATCTCAGGCGAGGCTGGTGTTCGATTCTATCCGTTTTCCACGTGCATCGACAGTGGCAGCCTGGCCGGTTCGACGCGCTTTGACCACAAGCGCTTGACTTGCGCGGTATCAGGGGCGAGGCAGCCTTTCTGGAGCTGAGATCAAAACACGTCTTTGCGGATTTCGACGAGACCCCGGCTCGTTCCAACCAACACGCGGTCGGCGGCGAGTGCAAAGGCGGTCACATTCTGCGACGGCAATCCGTCTCGCAGAAGCTGCCACCGATTCTGGCGCTCATCGTAGACATGAATGCCTCGGTCGAGTGTGCCAACATACAGGCGCTCGCCGTCGACGGCCATTGCGTTCGGATTCACTTCGAACCGGCCGATCGCTTCGGCATAATCGGTCCATTGTCCATCGGCTTCTACGCTCTGAATGCCGCCGCCATAGGTGCCAATGAAGAGCCTTCGTCCAAGAACTGCCATCGCGTTGACCCAGTTGGCTGCCAATCCGGAATTCGCCGTGTTCCAGCTAGAGGTCAGACGTCCGTCCTGAAGAACGCTGATGCCACCGAGGGTTCCGATATAGACGCGGTTCCCTAGCTTGCTAGCACAGTACACGCGGTTGCTGGCGAGACCGTGGAGAGCGAACAGATTCTGGGTTGCCCGGTTCCCTTCGAAGAAGCTCACCCCTTCGGCAGTTGCCGCGAGCCACCGGCCATCGTCTTCCCCCAGATCCAGCGTCATGACCACAGCCTTGTGAATGAGCCCTTCTTTTTCCGTGATGAAGTGGCGGAGCCTGGTTGCATCGCAGATTGCCAGGCCGTTGGCCGTTGAGACGGCCATTTGTCCGTCGCCGAGAACCAGCAGGTGATTGACGCAGAACAGCCGGTCGTCTTCATGGTGCACCAGGAGCCGGCCACCCGGATCGAAGACATCCAGCCCACGATCGAAATAACCTACCCAAAGGTTCTGGTCGGGGTCGAACGCGATGGCTGAGACGTTGATGTCGGAAAGCTCCCACAGCCCCGCCCGGCCCGAAGATGCGAGGCTTCTGTCAGACGAGCGACTGACAAATCGCTCCCATGCGTTGCGCTCCAGCGAGTCCGTCGTGTAGAGGCCGCTGTCAGTGAGCGCCAGCCAGCCGTCGGACAAAGGGAGCAAGCGGTTGATGCCGGCTGGAGCGACACCGCTCTGACCGAATCGTCCGGGGTTCGGCCCTGAAGCAAGCGCCCGAGCAGAGCTCGGTTGAGGCGCAGAAAGCGTGACGATTCCTTGGTCCGTAACCGCGACGGGTCTAGGAGCTGGGGCAATCGCGCGGATGGCCAGCCCTTCGGCAAAGTTTCTCACCGTCCTGCCATTGCGAATCTCGGTGGCGCCCAAGGGTGTGCCGACATAGACCGTCTCGTCGCTGCAGGCCGCCGAGGTCACTTGATTGTCCAGCAGGCTGCCTTGCTCCCCGGAGTCTTTCTTGAAGTGAGAGACCAGCCCCTGTCGATAGATCCAGGCGCTTTCATCGAAAGTCCCAATGACTGCTTGCTGGTGGCCGCCTTCAAGCGCTGTGACAAATCGTGACCCGATCGCGGGCACGAACTCCACGGCGCGATCATTCTGAAAAACCACCAAACCGCGTTGCTTCGTTCCGACCCAAAGTTCTCCGGAAGGCATTGCGAGCAGTGCGGTGACCTCGAAATCACTGGCGTTCTCCGCGTAAAACAACTCGAATTGAGTTCCCGTAAACTTGAGCAAACCCTGGGAGCCAGCGCCAACCCAGAGAGCTTCAGCGGTCTTTGCGAGCGCGGTCAGCTCGTGGCCGGGGAGACCGTCGACACTAGTGTAGCGCTTCACCTCCCGCCCGGCTGCGTCGAACTGGAGCAGGCCCAGATTCGAGGTCACAAAGAGATGGTCCCGGAACCAGATACCGTCTGTGGCGCGCAAGGCCGCTGGAAACAGACGATACCCTGTTTTGCCTTGCGGAATAATCGTTCTTGATTTGAGGCTGACCGAATGCCGGTCGATGACGGTTTGGCGGGCGGCGGTTAGCGTGCGATCGGCGTCGCGTTTCAGCCGGAAAAACGCCGCAGCGGCGCCGAGCAAAACCAGCAGGACGGCGAAAGTGAACAGCAGTTTGGAGCGGACAAGCATCGAAGGACGCCTTGCCGGTCTGAAAGCGCAGGCGAACCGGCTTGGCGCTATAGCATGCCGAGTTGAAGCTTGGCGGTTTCCGACATCCGGGAAGGACTCCACATGGGATCCCACACGAGGTCGACCTTCACGTCGCTGACTCCCTTGACACGGCGAGCCTTGTCCTCGACCTCCCCCGGCAGAATTCCAGCGGCTGGGCAAGCCGGCGATGTGAGAGTCATGCGGATGTTGACAGCGTTGGCGGGATCGACGTCCACTGAGTAGATCAAGCCGATCTCGTAGATGTTCACTGGGATCTCAGGGTCGTAGATCGTGCGCAGCACATCGACGATTCGCTCGCGGAGCACTTCAGGGTCCACTGACGGAACCGGTGCAGCAGCCGACCCCGAGCCCGCGTCTGCCGGCAGGTCTCGAGACAGAGTCTGGCTTTCCGTAGGCTTGGCACTGGATTCCATATTCATACTCCTCTTCAAGTTTGTGCGAACGAAAGAAACTATCGGTTCTCACCCGCCCCGAAATCCGAGCGAACACCTGGATTCTATACCCTGCATCGCTATTCGGTCGATACGGGCTCAGCCTCGTGCCGCATCGCGGCGTTCATGGTATGCCACGCCAGCGTGGCACACTTCACCCGAACGGGAAACTCTTTGACCCCGGAGAAGACCACCAGCTTGCCGAGCTCCTCAGCGTCTTGCACTTCAACATCCGGCGGAGAGGTCAGCATCTGATGGAATCTCTCGAACAGCGTTTCGGCTTCCGCGCGCGTCTTGCCTTTGATGCTCTCAGTCATCATCGAAGCGGAGGCAGTTGAGATCGCGCATCCGGAGCCTTGAAAGCGGGCGTCCTTGACCACACCGTTCGACACGTCCAAAAAGACGGTCAACTTGTCGCCGCAAAGCGGATTGTGGCCGTCAGCCCTGCAATTGGCGTTCTCCAGCGCGCCGAAATTTCTTGGATGCTTCGTATGGTCGAGAATCAATTCCTGATAGAGGTCCCGTAAATCCGACATCAGCCGAAAACCTCCATCACCCTGCGGATTCCCTGCACGAGGGCATCGATCTCTTCCTTCGTATTGTAGAAGGCAAAAGAAGCTCGGGCCGTTGCCGGTACGTTGAATCGATCCATCACTGGCTGCGCGCAGTGGTGGCCTGCTCGGATGGCAATCCCTAACTGGTCGAGGATCGTTCCAATGTCGTGCGGATGCACACCATCCACCGTGAACGACAGAACGCTGGCTTTCGCTTGAGCCGTTCCCAGAATGCGCACACCCGGAATCCTCGCAACTTCCTGCGTCGCATAAGCCAATAACTCTTCTTCATAGGCGTTAATGGCTTCAATGCCAATCGACTGCAAATAGTCGATGGCGGCGCCCAATCCGATCACGCCGGCAATATCAGGTGTGCCGGCTTCGAATCGGTGTGGGATCTTGTTGTAAGTCGTCTTTTCGAACGTCACCGAGACGATCATGTCGCCGCCGCCCTGGAAGGGGGACATGGCTTCCAAGAGGTTCGCTTTCCCGTACAGTGCACCAATGCCAGTGGGACCACAGAGTTTGTGTCCCGAGAATGTGTAGAAGTCGCAGTCTAATGCCTGAACGTCGACCGCCAAGTGGGGAATACCTTGTGCGCCGTCAACCAGCACGGGAACTCGCTGGCGATGAGCGATCTCAACCATGCGCCGAATTGGGTTGATGGTCCCGAGGGCATTCGATACTTGCGTGACTGCAACGAGCCGAGTTCTTGGATTCAGCAGCCTCTCATATTCCTCCAGGATCAGTTCGCCGTCATCGCTAATAGGGATGACCCGCAGACGGGCGTTCTTCTCCCCGCAGAGCATCTGCCAGGGCACGATGTTGGAATGGTGCTCCATGCCCGAAACCAGAATCTCGTCTCCAGCTTGAAGCCGCGGCCGAAGGTAGCCATGCGCCACGAGATTGTTGCCTTCGGTCGTTCCACGAACAAAGACGATCTCGCGGTCCTCGGCGGCGTGAACGAATCGCTGCACTTTGACCCGCACGGCCTCGAACGCCTGCGTCGCCCGCTGGCTCAGCGTGTGCACGGCGCGATGGATGTTGGAGTAGTCTTCGGCATAGAAACGGCTGATCGCCTCGATCACCTGGCGCGGCTTTTGCGATGTGGCAGCGTTATCGAAATAAACCAGCGGCCGGCCGCACACCTGTTGCTTCAGAATTGGGAAGTCTTCGCGGATTCTGGCAACGTCCGCGGAGCTCAGGGTCTTGCGGGTTTCTGGTGCGAGCACTTCAGAGAGGCCTTTCATGGTATCCCTCAAACGTCTTCGCGACCCTCAGCCAGCCGGGCAAACAAGCTCGCTTCCAGAGCGGCTCGCAGGGGATCGATTTTCAGCCGGTGAATGAAGTCTCCAGCAAAGGCGTAGGTAAGCAGGTGCCGGGCCGAATCCAAATCGATGCCCCGAGACCGGAGATAGAATATGGAGTCCGCATCCAACTGCCCGATGGTGGCGCCATGGGTGCACTTGACGTCATCGGCGTAGATTTCCAGCTGAGGGTTCGTGTTCACGAGCGCCTCTTCGGAAAGGATCAGATTCTTGTTCGTCTGCTTCGAATCCGTCTTCTGCGCGTCGGGACGCACAATAATCCGGCCGTTGAACACCCCATGCGCCTTGCCGTCAAGAATCCCTTTGTACAGCTCATGGCTGCTGCAGTGTGGCTTGGCGTGGTCGATGCAGGTGTGGTTGTCAATATGTTGCCGCCCGTTGACCAGATAGAAGCCGTTGAGCGTTGCCTCGCCGCCTTCGCCGTCCAATACTGCATTCACATGGTTCCGCACGAGCGAGCCACCGAGCGAGATCGTCTGGGTCGAAACGTTGGCGCTGCGGCCCATGTGCAGCTGAACCGTACCCACATGAAATGCTTCCAGGCTTTCTCGCTGCAACTTGTAGTGGTCGACAAAAGCATTCTCTTCCGCAACCAGCTCCGTAACCGCATTGGTCAAGCAAACCCCAGGCCCGAGGCTGGCATAGCTCTCGAGGATCCGCACCTGGGCGTTCGCTTCGGCCACGACCAGCACGCGAGGGTGGCAAACCTGCGGTCTGGCGGCCTCAGCGCTGGTGAGGAATATCAGGTGGATTGGCTCGTCAACCACGCAGCCTCTGGGTAAACGCACAAAAGCGCCATCAGACAGGAAAGCCGTGTTTAAGGCGGCGAAAGGCTCCGTCGAAACACGGGCATACCGCGCCAGGTGTGGCTGCACGCTGGAGGGATTCGTTGCCCAGGCTTCTGCCAAGCTGCCTGCTGACAGTCCGGTAGACGCTGCCGGATTCCAAGAGAGCTCTCTCGAAAAGACGCCGTTGATGAAGACGAGCTGAATGCCGGGCCAGGAGCCGAAGGTCCATTGCGCCAGCGTGGCACTGTCTGGGGCTTTCGCGTTCGCTGCGAGCTGGAAAGGAACCCGAGCGATGGGGGCAACGCTCGTGAAACGCCACTCTTCATCGTGAGTCGATGGAAAGCCTAGCCGCAAGAAGCTGTCCAGGGCGGAACGCCGCACCTGCTTCAGCCACGCTGGATCCTGCGAGCCACGTTTTCCTTCGAGAGCTGCATAGCTGGCTGCATAGTTTTCGGTTTCTTGAATTGTGTCGATCATCTCGAGTCAGACCGCTTCTTCCAGCCAGCCATATCCTTTCGCTTCCAAGTCCAACGCCAATTCTTTCCCTCCAGACTTGACGATCTTGCCTCCCGAAAGCACGTGCACAAAATCGGGGACAATGTAGTTAAGTAACCGCTGATAGTGGGTGATCACGATCATCGCACGCTGTGGGCTGCGCAGCGCATTGACGCCCTTGGCGACGCTCTTCAACGCATCGATATCCAGCCCGGAATCGGTTTCGTCCAGAATCGCCAGTCTAGGATCCAGCACGGCCATGTGAAAAATCTCGTTGCGCTTCTTCTCGCCACCGGAGAAGCCCTCGTTGACAGATCGGTTAATGAGGCCTTCATCCATCTCCATGAGCTTCACTTTGGAGCGCACCAGCTTCAGGAAATCCATGGCGTCGAGCTCCGGCTCGCCTCGATGCTTGCGAATCGCATTCAAAGCGGCCTTGAGAAAGTAGGTGTTGTTCACGCCAGGAATCTCGACCGGATATTGGAAAGCCATAAAGATGCCCTCGCGAGCGCGTTCTTCCGGAGCCATCTCGAGCAAATCCCCCCCTTGGTAAAGGACCTGGCCCTCGGTGACAACATAGGTCTCTCGGCCGGCCAATACCTGCGACAACGTACTCTTGCCTGATCCGTTGGGCCCCATGATCGCGTGGACCTCGCCGGCATTAACCTTCAGGTCGATGCCCTGCAATATCTTCTTGCCGCCGATGCCGGCGTGCAGATTCTTGATTTCCAGCATATCTGTGCGTTTTCTCCGTGCTTCAACTATTGATGGTTTGCAGAGGAGGGGCGAGCAATCCTCCGGTTCAGCTCTGGAGGCTGGCAGTGGGTGCCGGCGCCATCCTACCCTACGCTGCCTTCCAGGCTGACGCCGAGCAACTTCTGGGCTTCGACGGCGAATTCCATCGGCAATTCGCGGAAAACCTCCTTGCAGAAGCCGTTCACAATCATGCTGACGGCATCTTCAGTCGACAGGCCGCGCTGCTTGCAGTAGAAGATCTGATCTTCGCCGATCTTTGAGGTGGAGGCCTCATGCTCCATCTGGGCTGTGCTGTTCTTCACTTCGATATAAGGAAAGGTGTGAGCCCCACACTTGTCGCCCAGAAGCAGGGAATCGCACTGTGAGTAGTTGCGCGCCCCGCTGGCGCCTTTCAGGATCTTCACAGCTCCCCGATAGGTGTTCTGGCCATGACCGGCCGAAATACCCTTCGAGACGATGGTGCTCCGGGTGTTCTTGCCGATATGGATCATCTTTGTGCCGGTGTCGGCCTGCTGATAGTTGTTCGTCAGCGCGACGGAATAGAATTCACCAACCGAGTTGTCGCCCTGCAGAATGCAGCTCGGATACTTCCAGGTGATTGCCGAGCCGGTTTCAACCTGCGTCCATGAGATCTTAGAATTCAGGCCAAGGCACTTTCCCCGCTTCGTCACGAAGTTGTAAATGCCACCCCTGCCTTGCTTGTCTCCAGGGTACCAGTTCTGGACTGTGGAGTATTTGATCTGCGCGTTCTCGAGCGCCACCAACTCTACCACCGCGGCGTGAAGCTGGTTCTCGTCCCGCATGGGAGCCGTGCAGCCTTCCAGATAGCTGACGTAAGCACTCTCTTCCGCCACAATGAGGGTTCTCTCGAACTGGCCCGTGTCTTTGGCGTTGATCCGGAAATAAGTCGACAATTCCATTGGACAACGGACGCCCTTCGGGATGTAGCAAAACGATCCGTCGCTGAAAACCGCAGAGTTCAGGGCCGCGAAGAAATTATCGGTGTAAGGCACCACCGACCCGAGGTACTTCTTCACCAGCTCCGGATGCTCTTGCACGGCTTCCGAAAACGAACAGAAGATGATGCCCATTTCTGCCAATTTGCTGCGAAACGTCGTGGCGACCGAGACGCTGTCGAAAACCGCATCAACTGCCACACCTGCCAAGCGCTCCTGCTCCTGAAGCGAAATGCCCAGCTTCTTATAGGTCTCCAGCAACTGAGGATCGACTTCGTCGAGGCTCTTGGGCGCGGCCTTTTTCGACTTCGGGGCCGCATAGTAGATGACGTTCTGATAATCGATGGGAGGATATTTCACATTCGTCCAAGTGGGCTCCTTCATCGTGAGCCAGTGGCGGTACGCTTTCAGCCTCCACTCGAGCAGGAATTCTGGTTCGTTCTTCTTGGTCGAAATAATGCGAACGATGTCCTCATTCAGGCCCCGAGGAATCACTTCCGACTCGATCTCGGTGACGAAGCCGTACTGATACTCCTTGTTGGCGAGCTCTTGAATCGTGCTTGTCGAGGTGCTCATGATTCTCCTAAACGTCCTGTTGTATTCCGGAAATGCTGACGAGCTGGGGCTCTGCCACCAGCCTGGCCGTGAGGTGCATGCTTTGCTGCTGGCTCATTTCCTCGATCGTGAGGTTTCGAAATGTCTGGACGACAATGTCGTTGAGGCGTTGCAGCGGGCTCTTTAAATTACACTTCTCAAACTGCCCACAAAGGCCATCGTCAGACACGCAGTTGGTCAGAAACAGTGGGCCCTCGATGGCTTCGATCACCTCGGCAGCGGTGATGTGCGCCGCCGGCCGGCTGAGCGAATACCCTCCATGCGTTCCCGGATGCGAAACGAGCAGACCCTTTTGCACTAGCTTCTGTAGTATTTTGGCCAGGAGCTCTAAGGGAATCCTATAATTCTCGGCGATCTCCCTAGCACTCCAAGAAGAGCGGCGCGCGCTTTGGGCCAGATGCATCAGCGACATCAAGCCGTAATCTACTTTTTTTGAAAGCTTTAGCATCGATCTCTAATTGGCGACCATTTTGGTCGGGGTTGTATTATTAGAGCAGGAACTTGGACTTGTCAAGGGAGTTGAAAAAGTGAAAAAGTGAAAAAGAGAGTGGCTGGGGTGGCTGGCACGATTCCCGGAGGTCTTGCACAATCCTTCCTGAAATTCACTTGGGCGCAGTCTGGAACATGTGGAATGCGTATGGCTGGAATTTCGTTCTTTGGCTTGGTGGGGTGGGGTTGATCTTCAAGTTCGCATTGCTCTCATGTTTCCTGCGTCTTTCGCCGAGCATGTCGCTGTTGGCTGACTTGGCGATGAACGTGACATCATGCCTGATCTTTGCCATCACACCGGCTCCGGCCTTGGTGCCCCCAATGTTATTGCATCAAATGTTGTGGCATTGGTCAGTTGGCATCGGCGTTGAACACCCGATCCATTGGATCTCTGCCCTATTTTTCGCAGCCCTGATCGCAGCGATTGTCGATTTTTTGATCTTGGCCTTGGGCTTTAGCCAGCCAATTAGAGCGGGATTTTTTGGATGGATTCTGGCCGTCAATTTGGTTTGTGTTTCCCTGGCAGCAATCCCACATGTGGCTTACGTGAACTCCCATCCCCCAGAGGCCCGGAGCTCGTACCCAAAATCTGGCGCTCAGCTGTGTCTCTTGCAGATCCCCAGGGCGCGGCATTTCCGCAACATATCCAGGCGAGATGTGTAGCCTATCCGAGACAGCAAGGATTTGGGGATCGTTCAGCTTCGATTCTAAACTATTGATAAAATTACGCATGCTCTATTTCCTGGCGTCTGGATGACGCCTTGCTAAGGCGATGCGGTAAAAGTTCCGCAGTGCTCCCCTGGAGGCAATTCTGACATCTCAACACACTCTGGCAGCGCCCATCTCCTTTTCTGGAGTGGGTCTTCATACCGGCGAGTCGGTCAACCTGAGGATCTTGCCAGCGCCCGTGAACCACGGCATCGTGTTCCATCGGGTTGATCTCGACGATTTTCCCATTGAGGCGACAGTCAAGAACGTCGCGCACGTCGCCTATGCGACGACTCTGATGAAGCAAGGTGTTCTGATCTCGACCATCGAGCACCTGCTTTCCTCGCTCTATATCTTTGGCATCGACAACGCGGTTGTCGAACTGGATAACCTGGAAGTTCCCATACTCGATGGAAGTGCCTTGGACTTCGTGAGGGAGATTCAGCGGGTGGGGCTCAAGCAACAGCCTGCGGAGCGGACCTATGTGGTCATCCGCAAGGAGCTTCATCTGGAGGAGCACGGAAAAACTATCTCGATCTATCCGGCCTCCCGGTTTCAGATCCATTACTCCATCGATTTCCCACACCCGATGATCGGGCAGCAGGCCTATGAGTTCGATGCCTCGCCGGCGAACTTCGCGCGTGACATCGCCCCGGCGAGGACGTTTGGGTTTCTCCACGAAGTCGAAGAGCTGCAGAAGAACGGTCTGGTGCGCGGGGGATCGCTGGACAACGCGATCGTTCTGACCAAGACAGGCATCCTTAACGACATCCTTCGGTTTAGAGACGAGTTCGTTCGCCACAAGATTCTGGATAACATTGGAGATCTGTCCCTCATTGGCCGGCCCTTCATCGGGCGCATCGTCGCCAGCAAGGCTGGGCACGCCCTCCATACACTGCTCGTATCGAGAATCCTCAGCGATCCGGCAAACTTCGAACTCTTGCCAGGCAGCGTGCTCCGGCCTGCTGAAGTCGCAGCCGGATAGGCTTTCCCGAAGCGCCCATATTGTTCCAGTCCAGGATACCCAGGTGGCCAGGGCGAACGCATCTAAAGAGGGCTGGACAAATCTGCATCCATATGCTATGACGACAAGGGGAAATAGCTCCAATGCGATCTCCGGAGCCCTTGTTCATGTCCACACTCAAGCCCACC
>Ga0194132_10005656_pt1 | contig 20035 bp, 18 predicted proteins | sample TA2KigOf80mmetaG_FD_148612 | JGI IMG/M metagenome (GOLD analysis project Ga0194132, IMG submission 148612) | Freshwater microbial communities from Lake Tanganyika, Tanzania - TA2015054 Kigoma Offshore 80m | ecosystem: Environmental > Aquatic > Freshwater > Lake | place: Tanzania: Lake... | reverse complement strand
GCGCAGCTTCTCGAGGACTACCTGCAGAAGACCTGTCCGAAGACCGTCGAGCTGAAGGTCACGCGCATGCACGGCGGCAAGCCGTGGATGACCACCTTCGACAACCTGTACGTCCGCGCCGCCGGCCGTGCGATCGAGCAGGGCTTCGGCCGCGCGCCGCTCTTCACGCGCGAAGGTGGCTCGATTCCGGTCGTCTCGACCTTTCAGGACGAGCTCGGCCTGCCCAGCGTGCTTTTCGGCGTGGGGCTGCCGGACGAGAACGCGCACGCTCCCGACGAGAAGCTGGACCTCGGCAACTTCCACAACGGGATCATTGCCTCGGCGTATCTGTATCAGGAGATTTCGGGGGTGACCGGGTAACGCACCGCATGCCGAGCGACGCGTTCAAGGACATCGAGAAGCTCGAGGCGGACCTCTGGGAGGCGGCGGACAACCTCCGCGCCACCTCCAGCGACTACTTCATGCCCGTTCTGGGCGTGATGATCCCTGCCGGCTTGGGGATGTGCTGACCCTCAAGCGTGGCTACGACTTGCTCGATTCTCACAGGCTGGCTGGCGATGTGCCCGTGGTGTGAGCGCGTCGAGGAGATCCGGGCCATGAGGAGCGGGAGTTCGGATGAGGGGCTGAAAGTCCGTTCACGCTATTTACGGCAGATTGCTTGACAGGCAATCTGCGAGAAATAGAATGCAGGCATGAAGCGCCGCCTGGGCGGGTTGGAAAGCGCGCTCTTTGCCTACGTGCAGCTCCGCAGGCTGCGCGAACTGCGAACGGGCGACCTGGTGCGGCCGCTGCGCATCACCCCCAAGCAGGAGCGCGAACTCTACAGCCGCCTCGCCCGCGCCGGAATGATCGCCAAGGTCCGTCGCGGCCTGTACCTGGTCCCTGCCGAGCTGCCGCTCGGCGGATCCTGGACGCCGGACGAAGGGCTGGCGCTCGCCACGCTCATGGTCGACCGCCGTGGCCGGTACCAGATCTGCGGTCCCAACACCTTCAACCGCTACGGCTTCTCTGAACAGGTCCCGAACCGGGTCTACGCCTACAACAACCGGCTGTCGGGCGACCGCCGGATCGGGGCCGTCTCGCTGACGCTGATCAAGGTGGCGGACAGGCGCCTCGGGGGCACGGAGGTGTCGAAGACGCCGACGGGCGTCAAGGCCGTGTATGCCTCCCGCGTGCGGACGCTGGTTGATGCGGTGTACGACTGGTCGCGTTTCGACAGCCTGCCGCGCGGATACGGCTGGATCAGCCGCGAGCTGAAGGCACGCCGGGTCTCTGCGGCTGATCTGGTGGCCGCCACACTGCGCTACGGCGACCGCGGCACGATCCGCCGCATGGGTGTGCTGCTGGAGCGCGAAAGCGTGGCTGCCGCACAGTTGCGCAAGCTAGAGGCCGCCCTGCCCGAATCCGCCGGGCGGATCCCCTGGATTCCCGCACACCCCACCCGCGGCCCGCTGAACCGGCGTTGGGGCGTGGTGATGAACGGCGAGGGTTGAGGGGTGCCCATCCGCCTGCACGTCGAGGATCCTGAACTGCTGCGACGGGCGGTCGAACTCACGGCCCGCGAGACCGGCTTCAGCCTTCGCCTCGTTGAGAAGGACTACTTCTGCAGCGTCATGCTGGAGTACCTGTTCGAAAGCCACACGGACCTCATCTTCAAGGGCGGAGAAGCTGACCCAGATGCCGGCGCGCAACCCGTTGCGGATGGACTACTACTACGCTGCTGGCGCCGATGCTCGGATGGACCCGGAACGAGACCACGCAGGCACAGGTCCGGGTGTGTATCCTCGACAGGCTGTACGAGACGCTGCCCCGGCCGCCCTTCACCGACGAGGATACCGACGAGATTGCCTCCTAGGTGTACGACTACGTGTGGGAGCGCAGCATGAGCGGCGAGGTGCTGACAGTACCGCCGGTCTAGTTCAAACCCGCCATGCGGCGGCGCAGCGTCTTCACGTGCTCCCAGATCTGCTTCCGCTCGGTCTTGCTCTCGTCGTCCAGTTCACCCGCGCCCGACAGCTGCAGGTACGTCTGCAGATCCTGCAGCGCGCGCGGCAGATCGTTCAGGTGGTAGGCGAGCAGTCCCCGGTCGCGCAGCTCGCTGTGCGCCGACGGGCTCACGACCATCAGCAGCTCGGTCACGTCACGCGCCTGCGGGAACGACCGCATGTGCACGTAGATGCGCTTCAGGTTCAGCAGCATGCGCACGACGATCTGCGACGGCGTCGCGGCCGCGAGCAGATCCCGGTCGAACGGGACCCCCGAGCCGACGTGGCGCTCGAACATGCGGCGGCAGTCCTGCTCGGTGAGCACCGTGCCGCCGTCGAACGGGTCGATGATCAGCCCGGTCGGCGACGCATCCGGGCAGCTCACCAGGAAGTGGCCGGGGAAGTTCACGCCTTCGATCCAAAGCCCGGCCCGGCGCGCCACCTCCATGTAGACCAGAGACAGCGTGAGCGGGATGCCGGTGCGCCGGTCGAGGACCTCGTTCAGGCAGCTGTTGCGCGGGTCTTCGTACCGATGGCGGTTGCCGGTGAAGCCCTCGCGGTCGAACAGGTACGCGTTCAGGCAGCGGAGGCGTCCGGCCACGCTCCTGTCGCCGGTTTCGACGACGTGGCGCTCGATCGCCTGCGCCGCGTCCCGCCCCATGGCGTCCAGGCGCGCCAGATACGGCGCGGGGTCCAGGTCGGGATATTCGATCCCGGCGATCAGCAGCGCCGCCCGGGCGATGCTCTGGTCGGCGGATGCGGCCATCGCGGCGGCGAGCGAGTCAGCGAGGTCCTTGCGCATGGTGGCGGCGGGTCGGGTCATGCCGGCTGCGAGCAGAGTTCATCCAGTGCCTCGATCGTCAGGTCGCCCAGGCCGCCGACCACCAGGTCGGCATCGCCGAGCTCGGCGGCCGGGTAGCTGGTGGTCACGCCAACCGAGCGCAGCCCGGCGCCGCGCGCGGATTGCAGGCCCCAGCGTGAATCCTCGATGGCGACGCACCTGGCCGGGTCCAGCCCGCCGCCGTTGCCCTCGCTCAGCCGCCGGAACGCCAGCCGGTACGGTTCCGGCGACGGCTTGCTCCTCGGCGTGTCGCCGGCGGCGACGATGACCGGGAACAGCGACAGGAGCTTCGCGGCGCCCAGGATGGCCTCGATCTCGGGCCTGAGCGCGCCGGAGGCGACGGCCACCGGCACGCGTACGGCACTCTGCCGGATGAAATCCGCCGCTCCGGGAAACAGGACGGATCCGCTCTCCAGGAGCTCGCGCATCCGCGCCGCCTTGCGGTCCACGAGATCCCGGACGCGGCCTTCATCCATCGGCTGCCCGAGGTCGCGGCCGACCGCCTCGAACAGCCCCACGTCGTCGAAGCCGAGATAGCGCGCGTAGTAGTCGGCGGAGGTGAGCAGCATCCCGGCTTCCGCCAGCGTGTCCTGGAACGCACGCAGGTGGAGCGGCTCGCTGTTGGCGATCACGCCGTCGAAGTCGAAGATGATCGCCTGCAGACTCGCGGGGGCAGCGCCCCGGGGCGGCCGGCTATTCGGCACTGGCGCCCGTCGTGATGCCCGGCAGCGGCGGGGCCGTTCCGGGCTTCATCTTCTCGCCGGCCAGAATCGGAACCTTCAGGCGGTTCGACCGCGGCGGCAGCGGGCAGTCGAACGTGGCGTTGTAGGCGCAATACGGGTTGTAGGCGTCGTTGAAGTCCAGGTTGTAGATCCCCGTGGCCGTGCGGTCGAGATCGAGAAAGCGCCCCGCCTCGTACGTCTCCTCGCCGGTCGTGGCGTCGCTGAAGGGGAGGAAGAGCCGGCGCATGTCGGGCGCGCCCCCGGGGCCTTCGCCCGCGAACGCGGTCAGCGTGAGCTGCTGGCCCTTGACGGTGAACGACAGGGTGCCCACCTGCGTCACCTTTCGCATCTTCCCGGTCGAGGTCGGCATGTCGAACACCGGCTGCTCGGACGCCACCTTCAGCGCCGCGGGAATCCGGTAGTCCGGATCGACGGGGTAGTAGTCGAGCGGCACCAGCTCGTCCTGCCTCTCTTTCGGCACCGGGTTGTCCGGCGCCGCCGATCGGAAGAACGCGTCCTTCTGCGCGCGCTGCTGCTGCATGCGCTCGATGTACGCCTCGGTGTCGTCAAGCGGCGTGGGACCGGAGGTACACGCAGTCGCCAGTGCGCCCGCGAGGGCGATTGTCAGCAGCGGGAAGTGCTGGTTCAGCCTCATCAATCACCAATCGTCAATCGCCAATGCAATCGCCAATCCCCAATCCCCAATCCCTAATCCCCAATCCCCAATCCCCAATCCCCAATCCTCAATGAAAACTATACCGTCCCTCGGCCACCACCGCATCGGCCAGCTCCCGCCGCAGCGCGACGGTATTGACCGGCGTGGCGCGGAGCAGCCGGCGGAGCGCGGCCAGCAGCGTGCGGAGCGTGTCGCCTTCCACCATCGCGGCCAGCGCCTCGCGGGCGGCCATCTCGATCCGCAGCGCCGCCCCCGCCACGAACACACGCGCGGCGCCGACGTGGAGGTCGGCATGGCTGCGGCTGGCGGCTCTGGCGGCCCTGGCGCGCAGCGTGGCGCTTTCGGCCGCGTAGGTCTCGATCAGCAGATCGGCGCAGGCGCTCAGCACCTCCTGTTCGTCGGCCAGCTTCTCGCCGTAGGTCTGCATGGCCGTGCCGACCACGAGCAGCACGACCTTCTTGAATGCGGCCACGCTTCGCAGCTCGTCGTCCAGAGGCGCCGCCGCGGTCGCATCGGCCAACGCCGGCGGCAAGAGGATCTCGTCCTGGAGGCGCTTCGCGGCCGGAATCAGCGGCAGATCGCCCTTGACCGCCCGCCGCACGAGCATCCCCGGAATGAGCAGCCGGTTGATCTCGTTGGTGCCCTCGAAGATCCGATTGACGCGGGCATCGCGGTAGTGGCGCTCGGCCGGGTAGTCGCGCACGTAGCCGTTGCCGCCGTGAATCTGCACGTTCTCGTCGAGCACGAAGTCGAGCACCTCGCTGCCGAACACCTTGGCGATCGACGCCTCGGCCGCGAGCTCCCCGAGGGCCTCGGCCACCGCCTTCGGATCGTGACCGCCGTCCGCGCCGCCTGTTGCGGCCACGGCGCGATCGATGAGGCCGGCGATGCGGTACGTCACGCTTTCGAGCGCGTAGGTGCGGGCCGTCATCTCGCCGAGCTTGTGGCGGATGGCGCCGAAAGTTGCGATGGCGTGGCCGAACTGGCGCCGCTCGGCCGCGTAGCGGGCCGCCTCGCCGATGGCACCCTTGCAGCCGCCGGTACACATGGCGCCGAGCTTGAAGCGGCCGAAGTTCAGCGTGTTGAGCGCGACGCGGTGGCCCTTGCCGAGCTCGCCGAGCAGGTTGCCGGCGGGCACGGGGACGTTCTCGAGCACGATCGGCGTCGTGGACGATCCGGTGAGCCCCATCTTGTGCTCTTCCTTGCCGGACGACACGCCTCCGAACTCGCGCTCCACGATGAAGGCGCTGAACCGGCCGCCGTCCGCCTGCGCGAAGACCACGATCACGTCGGCGAAGCCCCCGTTGGTGATCCACATCTTCTCGCCGCTCAGCACCCAGCTGCCGTCCGGCTGCGCCACGGCGCGGGCGCTGGCGGCAAGGGCGTCGGACCCTGAGCCGGACTCGCTGAGCGCGTACGCGCCGGTGCGTTCGCCGGACACGAGGCCGGGCAGGTACTTCGCCTTCTGCTCGCCGGTGCCGAAGAGATAGATCGGCAGGATGCACAGGTTGGCTTGTGCGCCGAACGTGGCGCCGAACGAGGCGACCCGCGCGATCTCTTCCGACACGATGAGCGACGACACCTTGTCCAGGTCCACGCCGCCGTACTTCTCGGCGACGTTGGCGCCGAGCAGGCCCAGCTCGCCGCAGCGGCGGAGCAGGGCGCGGGCGGCGTCCCAGTCCTTCCGCTCCATCTCGTCCAGCTTCGGCAGCACCTCCTGGTCGATGAACTCGCGCGTGGTGGCGCCGATCAGCCGGTGCTCCTCGGTCAGCTGCTCGGGCGTGAAGACGCCGGCTGGATCCGTGTCGCCCAGCAGCCACGCGCCGCCCTGTGCCGCAGTTGTGTCGGTTGCCATGACGCGTCCCCTGAAGACAGGCGTGGGTGTCGCCTACGCGCGTTCGAAGATGCCGGCCGCGCCCATGCCGCCGCCGACGCACATCGTGACCATGCCGTAGCGGGCCTGCCGCCGTCGCATCTCGTAGAGGAGGGTCGCCGTGAGCTTCGCGCCGGTGCAGCCGAGCGGGTGGCCGAGCGCGATGGCGCCACCGTTCACGTTCAATCGCTCCAAGTCGATCGGCAGCTCCTTCAGGCAGGCCAGCACCTGGGCGGCGAAGGCCTCGTTCAGCTCGACGAGGTCGATCTGATCCATCGTCAGCCCGGTGAGCTTCAGCACCTTGCGGATGGCGGGCACCGGACCGATGCCGAACAGCTCGGGAGGAACGCCGGCCGTGGCGAACCCGACGAAGCGGGCCAACGGCGTCAGGCCGTGTTCGCGGGCGAAGTCGGCGGAGGTGACCAGGACGGCGGCCGCACCGTCGCTCGTCTGCGACGAGTTGCCGGCGGTCACCGACCCCTTGACGTGAAACGCCGGCCTGAGCTTCGCCAGCGCCTCCGCCGACGTGTCGCGCCGGGGACCTTCGTCGCGTGTGAAGGTGACCTCCCGCACCGCGGCCGTGACGGGATCGGCGACCGGGAAGGTCACGGGTACGGTCTCATCGTCGAAGCGGCCGGCATCCTGTGCGGCGACGGCGCGCTGGTGACTCCGCAGCGCGAAGGCGTCCTGCTCTTCGCGCGAGATGCGGCTCTCGCGCGCGTGGTTCTCGGCCACCAGCCCGGTCGTCAGATACACGTCCGGGTAGGTGTCCACGAGCGTCGGGTTCGGCGACAGCTTGTTGCCGCTCATCGGCACCATGCTCATCGACTCGGCGCCGCCGGCGACGACCGCCTGCGCGAAGCCGCACATGATGCGCTCCGCCGCGAACGCGATCGACTGCAGACCGGACGAGCAGAAGCGGTTGATCGTCACCGCGGAAGCGTCGACGGGGATGCCGGCGCGGAGGCTGGCGATGCGCGCGACGTTCAGGCCCTGTTCACCTTCCGGCATCGCGCACCCGACGATCACGTCCTCGATTTCAGACGGCGAGACGCCTGGCGCGCGCCGGAGCGCCTCCTGCATCGCGACTGCTGCCAGCTCGTCCGGCCGGACGGTCCTGAGGGAACCGCTCGGCGCTTTGCCGACAGGCGTGCGCGCCGCCGATACGATGACCGCTTCTTTCATTCCTGCTCTCCGAACCGTCCGCCTTCGCCGCAGGCTTCGGCCACACCAGGGCCTCTACCCATTGGACGCCTGGAAGTCCCCAAGGAGATCCTCGAGCGCGTCGCCTACCTCGCTGGCCTGGCCGTCGAACAGGTGGTCCGCCCGGTCGATGACGACCAGCTCCTTCGGTTCCTCCATCCGGGCGTAGAACTCCCGCACGGTCTTCAGCGGAATGAGGTCATCCGCTTCGCCGTGCACCAGGAACTTGGGTTTCGTCGAGCGTTCGACCGCGCCGAAGTCCCGCATGCCCACGGGCGGCGCCACGCCGATCAGGACGGACACCCGTGGATCGGTTGCGCCCACGGTCATCCCGACGAAGGAGCCGAAAGACGCACCACCGGCCCATATCTCCAGGCCGGGAAACGAGGAGGCCACGTAGTTCAGCGCGGCGGCGAAGTCGTCCCGTTCGCCCTTGCCGTCATCGAAGGCGCCAGAGCTGCGCCCCACACCGCGGAAGTTGAACCGCATGACGACGCAGCCGGCGCGCGCCAGCCCCTTGGCGGCCTGATACACCATCCTGGTGTGCATCGTGCCGCCCTGGGTCGGCAGCGGGTGCGCCAGGACGACGGCGGCACGCGGGTCGCCGTCGGGCAGGTCGAAGAGGACCTCGAGGCGCCCAACCGCGCCGGGGATCTCGCGAACGGACGAGGGGCCGGTGAGGTCAGGCACGCCTGCGCATCTCCTCTCCCGCCTCCACGCCATGCGCGTGGACGAACGGTGCCAGGAGATCGGCGAAGGCCTCCGGGCGCGTGATCAGGCCGAGATGGCCGGTGCGTTCGAGCACCCTCGCCTCGGCGCGGGGCAGCAGTGCGAGGTACCTGAGGGTGTCGTCCACCGGAACGACGCGGTCGAGCGTTCGTTCGCCGGTGACGATCAGCGCCGGCACGGACGGCAGACGAAAGCGGGGCGCGACGGCGGCGGCAAGTGCCCGGACGCGTCCCGCCATCCTGGCCGGCGAGGCGGGATGACGGATGACCAGCAACGCGTACCGGAGCGCAGTGCGAATCCGCAGGCGGAGATCCGGCGTGGCCGTGCGGATTTCGGGGTAGGCGCGGCGTGCCGCGTCCAGCCAGAACAGCGGGGCGAACAGCCAGGGCGCGCGCAGGTACCTGCGTGCCCGTCTGCTCAGCGTCCAGTCCGGCGGCAGCGCCGACACGAGCACCAGCGCGCGCGTGCGCTCCGGGTACCGGGCGGCAAAGGCCCCCGCGGCGAGTCCGCCGAACGACACGCCGCCGATCACGGCGGCGCGCAGGCCGAGACGTGTCATGGCCTCGCCCACCTGCTCCGCGTAGGCGTCGAGGCCGCATCCGCCCCGCGGCCAGCCGCTCGACGGCTCGTCGGCCAGCGAGAAGGTGATGACGCGGCAGCGCGAAGCGAGCGCATCGATCGCCGGCGCCATCCACTCCCAGCGGCCCTGCACGCCGGGCACGACCACGAGCGGTGGGCCTTCACCCCGGTCGATGATCTTCGCCGCCACGCTCAGTTCCTCAGCGGCTTGCCCGTCTTGAGCATGTGCGCGATACGGGCCTGCGTCTTCGGCTCGGCCACCAGGCTGAGGAACGCCTCACGCTCCAGATCGAGCAGGAGCTGCTCGCTGACGATCGCCGGGCCGGGCAGCGCGCCGCCTGCCATGATCCCGGCGAGCTTGCGGCCGATCAGCGCGTCGTGGTCGCTGATGCGTCCGGCACGCCAGGCAAGATGGACCCCGAGCTTGAGCGGCGCGAGGATGGTCTCGCCGCCGGCGCGGATCGCCGTTCGGGGTGCTGGCGGCTGGTAGCCGTCTCGAACGAGCTGGAGCGCACGCGCCTTCGCGTCGCTGAGCAGCCGATCCCGGTTCATCGTGACGCCGTCGGTCGTCCGCAGCAGGCCGATGCGGCGTGCGTCCGGAGCGCTGGCCGAGACCTTCGCCAGCGCGATCGTCTCGAACGCCTGCTGCACGAAGGGCAGCAGGTCCGTGGCGCCTGCCGGCATGGCGTCCATCGCCCTGGCGAGCATCTCCTTGGTGCCGCCCCCGGCAGGAATCAGGCCGACGCCTCCTTCGACCAGGCCCATGTAGGTCTCGGCGGCGGCCTGCACGCGATCGGCGTGCAGGGCGATCTCCACGCCTCCCCCCAGCGTCAGCCCGGCCGGTGCGACGACGACCGGCACGGCCGCGTCGCGCAACGCGAGCGTCATCCGCTGGAACGTGCGGACCATCAGGTCCACCTCGTCCCAGTTGCCCTCCTGCGCCTCGAGGAGGAGCAGCATCAGGTTGGCGCCCGCCGAGAAGTTCGGCGCGTCGTTGCCCACGACCAGCGCGGCGAAGTTGCGCGAGGCTTCCTCTACCCCGGCGTTCAGCATCGCGATCGTGTCGCCGCCGATCGCGTTCATCTTCGAATGGAACTCGACCGCCAGCACGCCGTCGCCCAGATCGACGAGGCTCGCGCCGGCGTTGCTCCTGACGACCTGCGATCGATCCTTCGCCGCCCTGAGGATCCGCACGTCCGCGCCCGCGGGGGTTACGCGTCCTGGACGGAAGCGGTTCCTCCCGCCGTCGAGCACCTCCTGGATGAGCGGCGGCACGCCGGCATCGAGGAGCGACGAGTCGGATTGTCGCGCAGCCTCGAGCACCTCGCCGACGCCGATGGCGTCCATCAGCTCGAAGGGCCCCAGCTCCCAGCCGAAGCCCCACTGCATCACGCGGTCCACGTCGTCGATGCCGTGTGCCACGTCCGGCGTGATGCGGGCCGTGTAGACGAGGGTGGGTGCGAGCGTCGCGCGCAGGAACTGGCCGACCCTGTCCCTGCCGTTGAACAGCGTCTTCACGCGCTCGGCGACATCGTCGATCGCTCTCGCGGCCTCGATCGAAGGCAGGGACGGCCTGCGGCTCTCGTGGTACTCCAGCGTCGCCGGGTCCAGCGCGAGAATCGTGGACTCGCCGGTGGACGACCGCTCGCGCCTGTAGAAGCCGCGGCCGGCCTTTTCGCCGACCGAGCCCTGTTCGATGAGCGCGGTGACGAACGAGGGCAGCACGAACGCCTTCCGGGCGCCTTCGTCCGGCAGCCGGCGGCGGAAGTCGGCCGACACGTGGCCCAGGATGTCGATGCCCGCCAGGTCCATCGTGCGGAACGTGGCGCTCTTCGGCCGGCCGATGGCCGGCCCGGTCATCGCATCGACGTCTTCGATCGAATACGTGCCCTGGGCCACCAACGCCATGATGCGGACGATGCCGTAGAGGCCGATGTGGTTGCCGATGAAGCCGGGGGAGTCCCTGGCGAGGACGACGCCCTTGCCGAGACGGTGGTCGGCGAACCAGGAGATGCGCTCGACGACATCGGGCAGCGTGTCCGGGCCCGGGATCACTTCCAGCAGGTGGAGGTAGCGCGGCGGGTTGAAGAAGTGGGTGCCGAGCCAGTGCCGGCGGAAGTCGTCGCTCCGGCCCTCGGCGAGCGCGGCAATGGAGATCCCGGAGGTGTTCGACGTGACGATCGAGCCCGCGCGTCGGTGGGCGTCGACCTTCTCGAACAGCGAGCGCTTGATGTCGAGCTGCTCGACGACCGCTTCCACGATCCAGTCCGCGCGGCCGATACGCGGCAGGTCGTCGTCGAAGCTGCCCGGAGTGACATGAGACCAGGTGTCGGGTGAAAAGGCCGGGTCCGGCTTGAGCCGCTTCGCCCGCGAGATGCCGTCCCTTGCCGCGTCGAGCGAGACGTCCAGCAACTGCACGGGGACACCCGCATTGCCCAGGTGGGCGGCGATCTGCGCGCCCATGGTTCCCGCGCCGAGGACGGCTGCCGACCGGATGGTGTGCGCCACGGTTGAGTCCAGCGTACTGGCGGCTCCGGCGCGCGTGCAAGACGAGGCCGTCGGCGGTCGTTTGCCGCCCGCTATATGCGCGTTGACAGATGCAGTGCCTGGCCATAGGCTGCCTGCATACGCGAAGGCACATGGGAACAGCCCGTTACGCAATGGCTCCATACAACGTCCTCTTCCTCTGCACCAGAAACTCGGCGCGCAGCATCATGGCCGAAGCGCTCCTGAAGCATTGGGATCGCGGGCGGTTCAGCGCGCACAGCGCGGGGAGCCACCCGGCCGGCCGCGTCCACCCGCTGGCGATCGAGACGCTCGTGCGGCACCGTGTCCGCGTCGACGGTCCCCGCAGCAAGAGCTGGGACGAGTTCGCCACGCCAGGGGCGCCGCCCATCCACTTCGTCTTCACGGTGTGCGACAACGCTGCCAGCGAGACGTGCCCGATCTGGCCCGGCAAGCCGATGACCGCGCACTGGGGGATACAGGACCCAGCGGCCATGACGGGCACGGAGGAGGAACAGCGACGCGCCTTCGTGCGTGCGTTCCGCGAGCTCGACGCCCGGATCAGGGTATTCGCCAGCCTGCGTCTGGATGCGCTCGACCGGCCTGCGCTGCAGGCCAGGCTTGACGAGATCGGCAGGACCCGCACCTCCGCGACCGGGGACTGAGTCCGTCCGCTTCGTCACCCCAGCGGAGGTCGTGCCGATCCCCGACTGCCGCTCGATCGCGAGAGAACTGGAAGACGCCGCCCCTAGGGCCGTGGGGTCAGCGTTGGCCCCCGCTCGCCGCGCCGCGATGGTGGATCGTCTGTTTGCCTGAAACGGTGAAGGTCTGCCCGGTCTGTGCTGGGCCGACCCACTTGTTGTTGACAGCCGACACCAAGCTGCCATAGTGTCGGTATCCGACACCATGGCCCGGCAACCCGTACCCGACCTCCTGCCCGGTACCCTCGACCTGCTCATCCTCCGGACGCTTCAGACCGACGCGATGCACGGCTGGGCGATTTCGGAGCGCATCCAGCAGATCTCCCAGGACGTCCTGCAGATCCATCAGGGCTCGCTCTACCCGGCCCTCCACCGTCTCGAACACCGGGGCTGGATCGAGGCCGAGTGGGCCGTGTCCGAGCTGGGCCGGCGGGCCAAGTACTACCGCCTCACGCCATCCGGCCGCCGCCAGCTGACCGTGGAGGCCGACACGTGGGACCGCATGGTCACGGCCATCAGCCGCGTGATGAAGCTGGCGTAACCCCGTGCACCTCCGCGCTCTGTTCCTGCGCCTGCGAGCCCTGGTCGCGCCCTGCCGCGTTGAACAGGAGCTTGACGAAGAACTCGCGTTCCATGTGGAGCGCGATACGCAGAGACACATCACGAACGGACTGAGCGACGTGGACGCCCGCGCCAGAGCCCGGTCGCGCTTCGGGTCGTTGCTGCTCGCCGCCGACCGGTGCCGCGACGTTCGGGGGACGGCCGCGGTAGACAACGTGGCGCGCGATGTCCGCTACGCCTTCCGTACATTTCGTCGCGCTCCTCTTGCTGCGCTCACGATCGTCGGCACTGTCGCGCTCGGCCTCGGGTTGGTAGCGGCCGTGTTCACCTTCTTCAACGTCTTCCTCTTCCGCGTCGATGCCGTCTACAACCCGCACGAGCTGTTCGCGGTGGAGCGCCCGGCGTCTCCGGACGAGGAGTTGCTGCGGCGGTTCACGCGCGCGGAGTACGAAGCGCTGAGGCGGGAGACAAGCGTCTTCACCGACGCGGTGGCGATGATGAGCGGCATCGAAACGCGCGTCGACGGCCGTCCGGTGAGTGCCGTCCTCGTCACCGGGAATTTCTTTCACGTACTCGGCGCTCAGGCCGTGCGCGGGCGCACGTTTACGCCAGCCGAGAACGAGCCGTCGGCCGCTCGACGGGTCGTGCTGAGCCACGAGGGATGGCTTCGGCTGCTGGCGGGGGACCCGACCGGGGTCGGCCGCCGCGTGTCGGTGAACGGCGTGCCGTGCGAAGTCATCGGGATCATGCCGGAGGATTTCCGAGGCCTGAGCGTGGGCTCGCCCGACTACTGGGCGCCTCTGGCACTCGCGGCGGACCTGCGCCCGGCTATCGCCGGCCGTGAAGGCGACCTGGCGCTCAGCGAGGTCGTCGGCCGGTTGAAGCCCGGAATCTCTCCGGAGCAGGCGACGGCTGGGCTCACCGTGTGGGCCTCGGCGGCAGCGAGTCCGGACGTGTCTGCAGGTCGTCCGCCGCTCATCGAACTCGAACCGCGCCGGGGTGTCATCGCGGACTGGTTCGAACTCGCGGTGCTGTTCTCGCCGATCTTCTTCGCCTTCGGGCTGATTCTGATGATCGGTTGCTCGAATGTCGCCAACCTGCTGCTCGCGCGCGGGATGACCCGCCAGCGCGAGATCGGGATCCGGCTCTCGCTCGGGGCGTCCCGGCGGCGAATCGTCCGTCAACGGCTGACGGAGAGCCTCGTGCTTGCCCTTGCGGCGGCGGCGTGCGGCCTCCTTGTATCGCGGCTGTGCCTGGACGGCGTGATGTACGCGGCGACGGTGACGATGCCAGGGGAAGTCCTGGACCAGTCGGCGATCGACCTGGATGTCCCCGCTGCCGACTGGCGGGTGCTGCTGTTCCTGGTCGCCGGCGCCCTCGTAGCGACGGTGTTCTTTGGACTCGTGCCGGCATTGCAGGCGACGCGCGTCGCACCAGTCCGCCCGATGCGCGGCGACGTCGGGAGCACCGGACGTCCGGGCCGCGCCCGGAACGCCCTGATCGCCGTCCAGGTCGGTGCGTCGGCGCTGCTCCTCATCTGCGCCGCCGTGTTCCTGCGGAGCGCCGCTGCCGCCGCCGTTGCCGATGTGGGAGTTCGGACGAGCGACACGATCAGGGTGCCGATCGCAGACGAGTCGCGGCGTGCGGCGATCGTGGGTGAGCTGACGGCCGATCCGTCGGTACGGGCCCTGGCGGCGGCGTCGGGCAGCGGGCAGGCGTCTGCATTCACTGAGGCCATGGAGGACGAGGGAGCAGCGGCCCCGTCGCGGAGAAGCCTCCCGGTCGCCTACCAGTTCGTATCGTCCGAGTATTTCGAACTGCTCGATATCAACGTGATCAGGGGGCGTGATTTCACGAACGCGGAGCGCACCGCAGGCACCCGCGTCGCAGTGGTGTCCGAGACGGCCGCACGGCGACTCTGGCCGAACGGCGAGGCGATCGGGCAGGCCGTCCGGATAGAGGAGCGTCAGACCGACGCACCGCAGAGCACGACCTTGCCCTCACCGGCCGGCGCCTACACCGTCGTGGGCGTGGTGCGAGACGTGGGTGGTGGCGCTCTGTTTCGGCCCTTTGCCTTCTCGGGCGTGTACCTGCCGATCGACGTGCAGAGTCCGGGCACGGAGCTGTTCCTGCGTGTCCGCGGCGATCCGGAACTGGTGCGGCTGGCGTTGATCGAATCGCTCCTGCGGATAGACCCGGCGCTCGACCACGAGGTCGGCACGCTGCAGATGTTCGCGAGAATGCCCGCCTACATCCTCCAGCTCGTCTCTTGGGTGACCGTCGGGCTCGGTGGGCTCGCCCTTGCGCTGACCGTGTCGGGTCTCTTCAGCGTGCTGTCCTACCTCGTCGAGCAACGTGCCAGGGACATCGGCGTGCGGATGGCCCTTGGCGCGACCGCACGGAGCGTGGCGATGCTGGTGCTGTCGCAATCGTTCCACCCGGTCGGGTTGGGCATGCTGACGGGTGGCGGACTGGCGGCAGGCCTGGCGACGCTGTTGCTGTCGACACCTGTAGGTACAGAACTCGGCAACGCTGTCCGTGTCCTCGATCCAGTGGCGTACGCGGTGAGTCTGCTGGTGGTCGTCACCGCGTGCGCACTCGCCACCACGATTCCTGCCTTGCGCGCCGCGCGCATCGATCCGATCGAAACGCTCAGGCCGGACTGAGAGTGACGGGTCACGCTATTCGCAACGCCCGCTCCACCGCTCGCGGCGCGCGTTCGATGACCAAGAGGCACGCACGGGTAGGCCCTTCCGGCTGGCGCGTGCCTTGCTCCCAGTTCCGAAGGGTGTTGATGCTGAAGCCGTAGCGCGCCGCGAACGCCTGTTGGGTCAAGCCAAGGTTCGTGCGGACCGCCCTGACGTCGACGTGCTCCGGCACGTGCGCCGCACTGCGGGAGTAGAGAGTGACGATGAGACTCCTCGGCCGGTGGCTCAATCGCGTCACCGCTACATCCGATCGGGTCGCGTGAGCGGTGAACCACGCGATTCGAGGGCTTCCGCACGTCACCCTGATAACCTATCGTCCTGCGCCCCTTGGAAAGGGGGCACGTGTCTCATCAGCAGATGACACTGCGGAGACACTGCCTGCTGGATACGCCGACCATACGGCCAGCACGACGGTCGGGCTGGTAGCACGCTACGTGTGCTATAGTGCCATCACGTGATCCGCAGACTCGCTGACGACACCACAAGAGACATCTGGAACGGCGTCAACAGCAAGGCGGCACGGCGCGTGCCCCGCCCGGTGTGGCCGATCGCGCGGCGGAAGCTGGACCAGATCGATGTGGCCACGACACTCGAGGATCTGAAGATCCCACCGGGCAATCGCCTGCACGCCCTCACGGGCGACCTGACGTGGTACTACGCGATTCGTGTGAACGATCAGTACCGCATCGTCTTCCGCTTCGAAGGGCATGACGCCTGCGACGTCCGCTGCACGGACTACCACTGAGGAACTGTGATGCTGCCGACCCATCGCCCGCCGACCCACCCTGGTGAGATGCTCCTCAAAGAGTTCCTCGAGCCTCTCGGTGTGTCGCAGGTGGAGGCCGCCAGACGGATGGACATTCCCTTTCAGCGGCTCAACGCCATCGTCAAGGGGCGGCGCGGCGTGAGTGCCGAGACGGCGCTCCTGCTCCAGGCCCTGACACGATGGGACGCACAGATCTGGCTGGCCCTGCAGGCACGGTGGGATCTCTGGCATGCGATACAGACGCGAGGGCGCCAGCTGCCAAAGGTCAAGGCGCTGCCCCGAACGGCATAGCCCGGGCGACGCTGGAGATTCAGGCGATGCACAAACACCGCGGCGTATGATGACGCCCTGAACCCTGGGTTCGCGGCTGTATTCCGCCGGGTGCCTTGGCGCTCCGGGTGATTGCTGAACGGGTCCAACACCGGGAAGCCCCGCCGGAGTCCGTCAGAGTCACCTGCGCTTCTTCAGCCCGGGTGCGCGTTCTCGTCTGGCGAGAGCTCATCCAGGCTGTCGAGCAACCGGCCGGAGCGCGTGGTTCCGAGGACACGAAACCGGCCTGCCGCCCGTCCCTGAGCGGCCGACGTCCTGGCAGACGTTCGTGCGCGCCCATCGGGGCGCTATCGCGGGCGCCGACGTCTTCGCGACCGAGGTCTGGACCGCCAAGGGCCTGGTCACCTGCTACACGCTGTTTGTCCTCGGCCTGGCGAGCCGACGCGTGCAGGTTCCCGGTTTCACGGCCGGCAAAGGGATAGTACGGTCTCGCAGTGCTCAGTACGCGGCGACTTCGGTGATGGCGCGGAGGACGTCGGCGGAGCCGGGGAGGATGGTTTCTTCGAGCACAGGGGCGTACGCCACCGGGCAGTCGAGGGCGCCGACGCGGCGGACGGGGGCGTCGAGCTGGTCGAAGAGCTCGTCGGCTATGCGAGCGGCGATCTCCGCGCCGAAGCCGCAGGTGAGCTGGTCCTCGTGGGCCACGACGACACGGCTCGTGCGTCGCACCCAGCGGGCGATCGTGTCCCAGTCGAGTGGCGCCAGGGTTCGCAGATCGACGACCGCGACCGACAGCCCCGTCTTCTCGGCCTGCTGCGCGGCCAGCAGCGACTTCTGCACCAGCGCGCCCCACGTCAGCACGACCAGGTCGTCCCCTTCCCGACGGACCGCGGCGCGACCGAACGGGATCGTGTAGTCGGGGCCCGGGTAGGCACCCTTCGTGTACGGCTGGCGGTACAGGTGTTTGTGTTCGAGGAACAGCACCGGGTCGTCGCACCGGATCGCGGTGCGCAGGAGGCCGGCCGCATCTTCGGCGTTCGACGGGAACGCGATCCGCAGCCCGGGGCAGTGCGCGAAGATGCTGGCGCCAGACTGGCTGTGATACAGGCTTCCGCCCCGCAGGTACCCGCCGATCGGCGTGCGGATGACGACCGGCGCCGACCAGGCGTTGTTCGAGCGGTACCGCAGGACGGTCAGCTCGTCGCGGATCTGCATCATCGCGGGCCAGATGTAGTCGAAGAACTGGATCTCGACGATCGGCTTCAACCCGCGCAGCGCCATGCCCACGGCCCTGCCGACGATGTTCGCCTCCGCGAGCGGCGAGTTGAACACGCGTTCGCCGCCGAAGCGGCGCTGAAGGCCGTGCGTGGCCTTGAACACGCCTCCCTTGCCGGGCGCTTCGGCCAGCGCCTCTTCGCGGCTGGCGTCGGCCACGTCCTCGCCGAAGATCACGATGCGCTGGTCGCGCGCCATCTCGTCGGCCAGCGTCCGCCGGATGGCGGCCACCATCGTGTCCGGCTCGCCATCCGGCGCGGCTTCGGACTCGAAGGCCGCCGCCGCGGGGTCGACCTCAGGCGAGAAGACGTACGCCGCCGCGGTGGCCGGATCCGGTTTCGGCGCGGCGGTCGCCCGGTCCGCCGCGTCCGCGACCTCGCGCTCGACCTCGCGCTCCATCCTGGCGAGCTCCGCCTCGTCTGCGAGCCCCTCGCCGAGCAGCACCTGGCGCAGGCGGAGGATGGGATCGCGTCGGGCGTCCGCGTCCCGCTCGGCGGCTGTCCGGTACAGCGACTCGTCGTCGGAGAGCGAGTGCGAGTAGGGACGGATGCAGTGCGCGTGCACGAGCGCGGGGCCGCTGCCCTGCCGGGCCCAGGCGACCGCCTCGCGCATGGCGCGGTGGCTGTCCAGGAAGTCGGTGCCGTCGCAGCGCTGCAGGAACAGCCCGGGAAAGCCCTGGAGCAGCGGTGAGATGTCCCCGCCCGGGGTCTGCGCTTCAACCGGTGTGGAGATGGCGTAGCCGTTGTCTTCGACGAGGTACACGAGCGGAAGGGCGGTCGCGCAGGCCGTGTTGAGCGACTCCCAGAACTCCCCCTCGCTCGTGGCGCCGTCGCCGATCGAGACGTACGTCACTTCGTCCGCATGAACCGTGGTGCCCTCCGGCACGATGCCCGCCTGCCGGTACAGCCGCGTCGTTTCGGCGCACCCGACGGCGTGCAGGCACTGCGTGGCCACGCAGCTGCTCTGCGACGGGATGTGCAGGCGGCGGTCGCTCCAGTGCGACGGCATCTGTCGTCCGCCGGACGTCGGGTCGTCGCTCGACCCGACGGCGCCGAGCAGCATGTCGTACGGCGTCATGCCCAGGGCCAGGCAGAGCGCACGGTCGCGATAGTAGGGGAAGAACCAGTCGTAGCCCGGCCTGAGCACCATCGCCGCCGCGATCAGGACCGCTTCGTGTCCGGCGCCGCTGATCTGGAAGTGCGCCTGGCTCTGGTTGCGAAGCTGGATTTCCCGGTCGTCGGTCTTTCGCGACAGGAGCATGGTGCGGAACGCCGTGAGGAGCACGTCGCGCGAGAGACCGTTGGTGTCCCCGGCGAACGCGCCGGCCGGAGCACCCCCGCGAGGGGCGACGCTCGACGACATGGCGGGCGGATTATAGACCGAATCGCGAGGGCCCGGCCGCGCGCGCACGGTCAACCCCTGCACGGCCGCAGGCGCGTGCCGCCGCGCGCGAATGGTAGAGTTGCGGCATGTCCGCACCCGCCACCCTGCACCGCTGGGACGAGATCGCGCTCGAAAAGGTCACCGAGATGATCTCCCGCAAGATCATCACCGGCGACCGGGAAATGGTGACGCAGATCTACCTGAAACGCGGCGCGATCGTGCCGATGCACGAGCACGAGAGCGAACAGATGACCTACGTGCTCAGCGGATCGCTGAAGTTCCTCGTGGGCGGCGAAGAGGTGATCGTCCGGGAAGGCGAGGTGCTCCACATCCCGTCGTTCCTGCCCCACCAGGCCGAGGCGCTCGACGACACCTTCGAGCTGGACATCTTCAGCCCCATACGCCAGGACTGGCTCGACGGCACGGACGACTACTTCCATCGGGATCTCGAGTCATAGGCGGCGCTCGGCGCCTCAGTGAATCCGATCGCGCCGCCCGCCGTCGTAGACGTCGAAGCGGCGCCGGGAACGGTCGATCCGCCAGCGGACGAGCCAGTACCGAAGCTCCAGGATCGGGTGAAAGCGCCCGCGCTTCAGGAACAGGTACCCCGCAATCAGCCCGCCCAGGTGCGTGGAGTGCGCAACGCCCCCACCCGACTGGCCCACGGACGACAGCAGCGCGATCCCCCCGATGATCATCACGAAGTACTTCGCGGGTATCGGGAAGAAGAAATACATGTAGATCGGCCGGTTCGGGAAATACAGCGCGTAGGCGAGCAGCACGCCGTAGACCGCGCCGGACGCGCCGATCGTCAGCGACTGGTACAACCCGGCGCCGAACGGGCCCGGCAGCCACGCGAGCAGCAGCGTCGTGACGGCCGCCCCTACTCCCGCGGCGAAGTAGTAGCGCGCGAAATACCGGCTGCCCCACATCCGCTCCAGCTCGGTCCCGAACATCCAGAGCGCGAGCATGTTGAACAGGATGTGGAAGAGGCCACCGTGCAGGAACATGTAGGTGACCGGCTGCCAGATCATCAGCCCACCGAACACGTCCGCCGGCCGGAGGCCGAACCAGAGCGTCGGCGCCGGGGCGAAGGTCGTCAGCACGAACGCGGCGATGTTCGTGTAGACGAGGATGCGGATGACCGGCGTGAGCGGCCCGGGACCGAACGAATGCGAGAAGCTGGACGTCGAGGCGTACCGAGGTCGCATCACACCTTCAGGACCTGGGCTGGCCGGCGGTTTCCGGCAGCGGCGCG
>Ga0194132_10005654_pt1 | contig 20042 bp, 16 predicted proteins | sample TA2KigOf80mmetaG_FD_148612 | JGI IMG/M metagenome (GOLD analysis project Ga0194132, IMG submission 148612) | Freshwater microbial communities from Lake Tanganyika, Tanzania - TA2015054 Kigoma Offshore 80m | ecosystem: Environmental > Aquatic > Freshwater > Lake | place: Tanzania: Lake... | reverse complement strand
ATCCCGGCTCGCTGCGTTGCTCCTCCCTCACATATGGCCGATATTCTCGGTCGTCGCGCCTTGCGATCCGGGCGCCGCGCCCCGGGACTTGTGCAACTCATCACGTTTCCAGAGGACTAGGCGATCAGGCGCCTGAAGAGCAAACGCCGGACAGGCGGGTGCTTGAAGAGCGCAAGGATCAGTTCCCTGTGCCGGTTGAAGCGGGCCGTTCGCCGGACGATCGGGAGGATCCCGTCCGTGCGTGCGAGGGTGAACAGCCCGTCCAGCTCGCTGTCCGACATCTGCTGCACGAGCAGGCGCAGCGCCATCTGCGTCCTGAACTCGCCGGCCAGGCGCTTCCGCCATCCCGCTTCGTACCCCGCAAGCGCCTTCTCCCGCAGATCGTCGCGCGCCAGCGCCTCGTGCAGGGTCTCGGCCGCCAGCCCGGCGCTCACCATGCTGTAGTAGATCCCGCCGCCCGTCGTGGGCTTGACCAGGCCAGCCGCGTCACCGATCGCGAGCACGCGTTCCGCGAACGTCCGCCGGATCGCACCGAGCGGGAGCAGGCGGCGGCGCGGGGAGTGAGACAGCGCCGTGCGGACCCCCCACGACGGCGCGACCCGCGCAACCAGGCGCGCGAAGAACGGTGAGGGATCACCCTCGCACATCAGCCCTACCCGGACGTGCGGACCCGCGGGACGCCGCACGGGCACGGCCCAGGCGAACCCCCGCGGCGCGGTCCCGGAGCCGAAAAACAGCTCCACCTCGCCCGCCCGCGAAGCCGGCAGCTCGAGCTGAGCCGACGACAGGTAGACCGACGGCATCCCGAGCCCGGCCTGCCGCTGCAGGCCGTAGCGCGCGCCGCACGCCAGCACGGCCGCTCGGGCCCGGATCGGGTCCCGGCCCTCGACCTCCACCTGCACGCCACCAGCGTCCCGCCGCAGCCCGGTCACCCTGGCACCGGACATCAGGCTCGCGCCACGTTCGACCGCACGATCGGCCAGGTTGCGATCGAACACCGCGCGGTCGATCACCACGGCGTCCGGTCGATCCGGTGCGTACTCCAGGTCGAGGCCCGACGGCGAGTGGAAGCGGACGGCGGGCAGCGGATTGAGGATGGCGTCGCGCGAGACGTCCATCTCGTCGAACACCTCGTCGGCGAGAATCCCGGTACAGTGCACCGGACGGCCGATGTGCGGGTGCTCCTCGATGACGGCGACGTCGCGCCCGAACTCCGCAAGCCGGCCGGCCGCGTACAGACCACCCGGACCTCCCCCGACAACGGCCACGTCAAACATGAGCGGGAAGCGCCATTATACCGGGGGTCACACCTTCCGCCCGCGGCGCTCCCAGCGGCCCAGCAGGGTGATCCACAGCGACAGGACGAAGAGCCGGAGGTCGAGGCACAGGCCGGGGTTGCGCACGTAGACGAGGTCGAGCCGGATCTTGTTCCGGCGCGACAGGTCGCGGGATGCGTAGACCTGGGTGAGACCGGTCAGGCCCGGCCGCACCGCGTGGCGCTCCAGGTACCCCGGCACGTCTTCGAGCGCCACGAACCGGCCGTCCCCGCCCGCTTCGATCTCGCCGGCCGCGAGCGCGCGCGGGCCCACGACGCTCATGTCACCCCTGAGGATGTTCCAGAGCTGGGGCAACTCGTCCAGGGCCGTCGCGCGAAGCAGGCGACCGAGGCGGGTGATGCGCGGGTCACCAGCCGATGCCTGGCGCGCGGGCAGGGACGAGGCGCCCCCGACCATCGACCGGAACTTCCAGGCCGTGAACGGGCGCCCTCCCAGCCCGACCCTCGTCTGCGAGAAGAAGATCGGTCCTCCGTCGTCCAGCTTGATGGCGAGCGCGACCAGCAGCCACAGGGGCGAGGAGAGCAGCAGCCCGACGGCTGACACCGAGATGTCGAACAGGCGCTTGAGGTGAGGGCTCACGGCTTGCGGCGCACGCCTTGCGGCTCGGCGCCGGGACGGCCGGCGAGCTCGCGAAAGAGCTCGGCGTACTTCGCGACCTGCCGCGGCCGATCGAACCGCAACCCGACCTCCCGGGCCCGGGCGCCCATGCGATCCGCGAGCCCGGGGGTGTCGGCCAGTTCAATCACGTGGTCGGCCAGCGCTCGCGCGTCGCCGGGCGCCACCACGAACCCGCAGCCCTCGGCGCGCGTGAGCGCCACGACTTCGCAGGCCTCCTCGACGGCGGCCACGTACGGCCGCCCGGCGGCCAGAATGCTGTACACCTTGCTCGGCACGATGCAGCCCGCCAGCCCCGGCAGCAGCGACACGACGAAGACGTCCGCCGCGGCGTAGGACTCTCCCATCCGTTCCCGCGGCTGATACGGCAGGAAGACGACGTGATCGAGGCACCGCTCCCGCGCGCGCCGCTCCAGCAGCACGCGCCGGGCGCCGTCGCCGACGAACACGATGCGGATGTCGTCACGGGCGCGCAGGTGCTCCGCCGCGTCCAGCACGATGTCGAGATTCTGGGACAGCCCGATGTTCCCGGCGTGCATGACCACGAAGCGATCGTGCAGCCCGTGCGCGCGCGAGAACGGATTGTCTTTCGGCCCGGGCGCGAGCAGCGCGCAATCGGCCCAGTCCTCGATGATCCGCATGCGGCCGGGGTGCCCGCCCTTGGCGACGAGCCGCTGTTGCATCGTGTCGCCGAGCGGCAGCACCGCGTCGGCATGGCGCAGCAGGTACCGCGTCACCTGTTCGAGCACCGCGTCCACGGTGGCGCTCCGGAAGTCCTCCAGCAGCGCCGCCACTTCGGGAAACACATCGCGGACCATGAAGACGAACGGCACGCCTGCCCGTCTCGCGGCCAGCAGGCCGGCCAGTCCGATGATGGGCGGATCGGTCAGCGCCACGACCATGTCGCCTCGGCCCACGCGCAGCCCGGCCGCACAGGCGGAGGCGAAGTAGCTGACGTAGTTGGCGGCGCGGCCCGCGAACCGGCGAGGCTCGAACGTGGTCCCGCTCGCGCGGACGATCTCCACGCCGTTGTGGATCTCCCGCGCCGGCCGGCTGCCCGGCTGGCGCAGCGGGTAGCCGGTCACCACGGTCACATCGAAGCCGTGGTGGGCCACGAGGTCCTCCGCCAGCTCCGTCAGCAACTGACCGGTGGCACCGAAGTCCGGCCAGTAGGACCGGTTGAAGAAGAGGATTCGCAGGGGGCGACGGCTCAAGGCTCAGGGCTCAGGGCTCGCGGCGCGCTTCCAGAGCGCGTGTGACCCCATGACCAGCACGTCCATATCGGTGCGGAGGAAGCAGTCGAGCGCTTCGGCGGGTGTGTGCACGATCGGCTCGTTCTCGTTGAAGGAGGTGTTGAGGAGAACGGGCACGCCGGTCCGCGCCCGGAACGCGTCGATCAGCCGCCAGTAGAGCGCGTTCGTCTCGCGGCTCACGGTCTGCAGGCGTCCCGACCCGTCGACGTGGGTGACGGCCGGAATCACGGTCCGCTTCTCCGGCCGCACGGGATACACCTGAATCATGAACGGATCCGGCACGGCGCCCACGAAGTACTCGTCGAGCGCCTCGACGGCGACCGACGGCGCGAACGGGCGGAACTTCTCGCGGAACTTGATCCGCGTGTTGATGATATCCCGCATGTCGGCGCGCCGCGGGTCCGCCAGGATGCTCCGGTTCCCGAGCGCCCGCGCGCCCCACTCCATGCGCCCCTGGAACCAGCCGACGACCAGGCCCTCGGCGATCCGCTCCGCGGTCCACCGGCACCGCTCGTCTTCGCCGGTGAGCGCCACCAGCGTCGCCCGGCTTTCGACGTCGCCGCGGCGCCCGGCCATCGCGTCGGCGATCCGCGTATCGTCGAACGCAGGCCCCCAGTACCCATGCTCCATCACGAAGCGGCGATCGCCGCCCACGGCGTGCCAGGCGTGCAGCGCCGCGCCGAGCGCCGTGCCGTTGTCGCCCGCCGCCGGCTGCACGTACAGATCGGTGAACGGGGTCTGCTCGCGGACCTTCCCGTTCGCCACGCTGTTCATCGCGCACCCGCCGGCGAGACACAGCCGGGGGAGCCTCGTCCTCGCGTGCAATGGCCGCAGCACGCGGAACAGGCACTCTTCGTAGACGGCCTGCAGGGACGCCGCCATCGCTTCGTGGCGGTCACCAACGGGCTCGTCCGCGCGGCGGGCCGGCCCCAGGAGCGTCTCCAGCTCGGACGAGAAGACCGGGCCGATCGTCGGCGCCCCGTCGTCCCAGGTCATCGTCGCGCCCTCCGACCAGTGGCGGAAGTACCGCAGGTCCAGGCGCACGTCCCCCTCGTCCGTCACGTGGACGAGACGCCGGATCTCCCCGGTGAAGCGCGGCTCGCCGTACGGGGCAAGGCCCATCACCTTGAACTCGTCGCCGTAGCCGTGGAAGCCCAGGTACTGCGTCAGCGCGAGGTACAGCACGCCGAGGGAGTGCGGGAAGAACACCCTCCGGTCCACGGTGAGCGACGTGCCCCGGCCGACACCGGCGCTCGTGCTCACGAAGTCGCCGAACCCGTCCACCGCGCAGACGGCCGCCTCGTCGAAGGAGCTCACGAAGAAGCTCGAGGCGAGATGCGCCGGGTGATGCTCCACGTACCGGAACCGGCGCCTGACGTGCGCCTCCGGCAGTCCGACGGACGAGGCCAGCCGCGCGGGCATCCTGGCCACGAACGCCGCGTTCCTCGCGCGGTCGGTCAGCATGCGGGGATCCGGCCGGTTCCGCAGGGCGAACAGCGCCTTCCGCCACAGGTGCGCGCGCGGATTCCGGGACACGGCGAACACGTCGATGTCACGAGCCTCCACACCGCCCATCTGCAGGCACGACTGAACAGCCAGGTCCGGAAACCCGGCCCAGTGCTTCACGCGCCTGAAGCGCTCCTCCTCCACCGCACCGACGAGACGGCCGTCCGCGAGCAGTACAGCCGACACGTCCCCGTGATACGCGTTGATCCCGAGAATCAGCACCGTGGGTCGCCTCCCCGGTCGATCAGCGTGCCCACCCGGCGCGCGAACGCCTCGGCCGAGTAGCGCGCCGACACCGTGACCACCGCCTGCCGCCCCAGCCGGGTGCGCCGCTCGCCGTCCATGAACAGGTCCACGATCGCCGCCCGCAGCGCGTCCGGATCCCCGGGCTCGACGATGACCCCGTCCGCGTCGTGCTGCATGATCTCCCCCGCCGCCCCCCGCACGGCGATGCACGGCGTGCCGGCCGACATGGCCTCCAGGTACACGAGACCGAACCCCTCGCCGACGCTCGGCATCACGAAGAAGGCAGCGTCGCGGTAGAGCGCGGCGAGCCGCCCGCCGGACACCTTGCCCGTGAAGAGGATGGCCTCCGGGGGGCAGTCTTGGTACGCGCGGGCGCGCAGACGGTCGAGATCCTCCCCCCCGCCGACGACGACGAGCCGCGCACCCGGCACCCGTTCCCGCACCGACGGCCAGACGTCGATCAGCACGTCGTGCCCCTTGTACCGCTCGGCCGCCGCCATCCGTCCGACGATCAGCGCGAACCCTCCGGGAACCCCCGACTCGGTCGGAACGGCCCCCTCGGGCACGCCGGACGAACACACGTGGATGACGGTCTGCTGGAAGGCCGGGTTCGCCTGCCGGAAGCGCAGGGCGGTATGGGCGGACACGGCGGCGATCTTCCACGCGCGGACCGCCGCGCGCCGCTCGAGGACCCTGAGCGGCCGCCACGCCTCGATGCCGTGCAGCAGCACGGCCACGCGTGCACGGCGCCAGACGAGCGGCAGCGTGATCGCGAGCAGGTGGACGTGCATGACGAGCACCAGCGTGTGGTCGCCGACATCGCGCGCGCGGAGCGGCAGCAGGGCGAACGCCGCACGCCGCCCGGCGCCGCCGGCGAACGCGACGTCCGCCGGCAGGTCCTGCGGCCGTGCTCCTTCGGCGAGCGACCACACCTCCACTGCCGCCCGGCCGGCGACCTCCGGCCTGCGCAGGGCCGCCACGTACTGTCGCGTCACGGCTGCGATGCCGTCGGCGCCGGCGTACGACGGCGCGACCACGATGACCCGCCTCCAGCCGCTCACGAGGCCGGGACAGCCGCCCTCGACACCGGCACCAGGGCGCGGTACTCCGCCTCGAAGCTGGCGGCGATCGCATCCCACCCGTAGAACTCGACGGCCCTGGCGCGGCCGCGCTCGCCCATCGCGCGCGCGGCGGGAGGGTCGTCCAGCAGCGTCGCGAGCGCCCGGGCGATCGCGGCGGCATCCTGTTCGACGACAAGGCCGGACCCGTACCGAGCCACCTCGTCCCACCCGCACGTGTCCGTCACGACCACCGGCGTACCGGCAGCCATCGCCTCGAGCACGCTCATGCCGAAGCTCTCCGAATCGGAGCACATGACGAGCGCGGCGGCGTGACCCAGGAGGCTGTCGCGCTGCTGCCGGTCCACGGGACCGATCCACGACACCGACCCGCGTGCCTCACCCGCGCGTGCCACCAGCCCGGGCCACAGGCCGTGTTCGTCCGGTCCGGCGATGACGAGGTGGGCCTGCGGATGTGCGGCGCGCATGCGCACCAGGGCGTCCACCACGAGGTCCGGTCTCTTGATGGCGTGGAGGCGGGCGATGAACGACACGATCGGCACGCCTTCGGGCAGCCCCAGTTCGGCACGCGACAGCACCGGGGGCCCTGCGGGATCGATCCCGTTCGGGATCGTGACGACACGCGTGTGGGGCACCCAGGCCGCCACGGTCCCGGCCTCGCGAGGCGACGTGGCGTGCACGAGCGCGGCGCCGTCGAGCACGCGGCGATCGAAGAGCGCCAGCGCAATCCGTTTCCGCCAGGCATGGTGCGCCAGCGCAGCCGGCTCGAGCATCCCGCGCGGCGACAACACGTACGGCACGCCCGCCCGGTTCGCCGCCCGGGCCGCGGACCAGACCACACGATTCCACAGCCCATGGATGTGCACGACCGACGCCGACGGGAGTTCCGCCCCGAGCGCCGACTCGAGCGTGCGCGAGCCGAACAGGATCCGAGGACGGCTGCGTGGAAAATACCGAACGGCCACCCCTTCGTACCGGCTCCCGGCCGTCACCGACGGGGGCAGGGCGCCAGCGCCGTTGGCGTCGGTCGTGAACACCGTCAGGTCGAGCCCGCGCGCGTGCAGGGCGTGGCAGAGGCCGTGAATGCTCCGGGGCGGGCCGCCGTAGACGAAGGCAGGCGCGTAGTACGCCGACACGTGCAGCACTCTCACGCGGCTGCGCTATCTCAGGTAGGCCGGATCCGTGCTGACGTCGGATTCGAAACGATGCTGCTGCCGGAGGATCAGCCACCGGTCGAAGACGTACGCCAGGCCGCCCACGGTGATGAACATCGTGAGCGTCGTGCCGAGCATCTTCGCCCAGGAGCGCTCGAACAGGTACAGGTTGACCCAGAAGAGGCACATCACCAGGGCCACGGCCAGCTCCCGGTGGTGGATGAGCCGGAGGAACCACTCGTAGGTGACGCCCATGAGCAGGCCGAAGACGAACATCGGGATGAACATCCACGGCAGGCCGTAGTCCACGTAGCTTTCGGCCGCGAAACCGAACGCGATCGACGTGTTCTCCTCCGCGCCGGCCACCCACACCCCCGAGTACCTGCGGACCTTGAGGCTGTCGGACACGAGCCCGGGCTTGTTGGGGAACAACAGGCGTGGCGTCACCAGGTGCAGCAGCGCGGTCTCCATGATCTCGCCGTTGGTGTGCGCCAGGACCGAGGGCACGCGCTCGAGCGCCAGCGCCGGGTAGTAGATGACCCAGGCCCGGTCGACCAGCTTGTCCGTATCGCCGGTGAACCGATCCTCCCGCTGCGCGAACCAGTCGGTGAACAGCGCCTGCATGCGCTCCAGGCGCGCGGAGCGCGACGACGCGAAGGACGCGTCGTCCACGAAGTCGCGGCGATACTGGTCGCGCACACCGATCCACATGACGAACGCCATCCCCAGCCCGAGCGCCAGCGACCCGGCGGTCACCCAGTGCCCGACACGCCTGCGATCGAAGACCTCGAACAGCGCCAGCGCGGCGAGCAGCATCGGCTCCTTGAAGCCCGAGAAGTACCCGGTGAAGCCGATGACCGTCTCGAACGCCAGCAGCACCGTGATGAGCTCCCAGCGGAACACCGGGCGCACGATGCGACGGAGGATCAGCGCCACGACGCCCAGACGCGCCACGGAGATCGCCACCAGCGCCTGCCCGATGCCGGGCAGCTGGTAGGCCAGCTCGGTCAACGCGCCCGTGGCCGCCAGCGCGCTCACGTAGACGATCAGCAGGGTCCTGAAGGTGACCATGTATTCCGGGGCGCCCGCCAGGTGTTCCGCCGGCTGCTTCTGCATCACCCGGATGCCGGCGATCATGCCCAGCGTCATCAGGGCGATGCACCCCAGGCCGACGCCGACCATCATCTCGTAGGTGGACACCTCCATCACCGGGAGCCCCCGGCCTGTCAGCGCGTAGTACCAGAGGCCCACCGACACCTGCCCCCACTGGCACGTCATCGCCAGCTGGAGCACCGGCGGTCCCTCGGTGTCCGGGAACCCGCGCCAGATCAGGATGAGCACGGCGAGCGACGCGCCGTACATCCAGCTGCCGAACAGGTAGGTGACCGCGACGGCGGCGATGATGCTAGCGAACATGTGACCCCACCGCAGGTTCCGGATCCGACGAGCCGGTGCCTGCCGTATCGGCGGACAGCCCGAATGCTGCCAACCACGATACGACAAAGCGCTCGCGACTGAAGCGCTCGGCCGATCGCAGGGCCGCCCGGCCCGCCTCGGCCGTACGGATGGGGTCGGCGAGGAACCAGGCGAGCCCCTCGGCGATCGCCTCCGCGCTCCCGTCCCGGCAGATCCACCCGTCCTGCTGATGCACGAACAGCTCCGGCAGTGCGCCGTACGGCGTGACGACGGATGGCAGTCCGGCCAGCTTCGCCTCGACGTTGACGATCCCGAACGCCTCGCGCTGTTCGGGCTGCGACGGGCAGACGTGCACCGTGGCAGCCGCGAGCAGCGCGGGCACATCCTCGCGCACGCCCAGAAACCGTACCCGCCCGCGCAGATCCTCGCGGTCCGCCCGCGCACGCAGTCCGGCGCGGTACCCGGCCCACCCCTCCGGCTCCCACCCGTCGATGTCGCCGACCGCGTCCAGGGACCAGTCGATGCCGCGGGTCGCCAGCCTGCCGAGCGCCTCGAGCAGGACGTGGACGCCCTTCGGCGGAATCATCTGGCCGACGTAGACGATGCGGGCGGGCACACGCGGGAGCTCCCCCGGGGGAACCGGCGGACGGGGCGCCCAGTTGTAGATCCGCTGCACCTTGTCCGCACGTACGCCGGTGGCGACCAACTCGCCGCGCGTGAAGTCCGAGTTGGCGATGAAGCGGGTCACGAGCGGGTTGATCACGCCGCGCCAGAGCCTCCTGCGCCACGGCCCGCGCTCCGGAGCGTTGCCGAGCCTCAGGATGGTCGTGACGCCGGCCAGCCGCAGGCAGACGAGCGCAGGGGCGTTCCGCAGCACCGCCACGTAGTCGGGCATCAGCACATGGGTCGGGCGCCGGACGCCGGCGTCGCGCACCAGACCGGCGCTGGTGGCGACGACGTCCCACAACGCGCGCGCGAGGGTCGCCGGCCCGCCGACACGGAGCGGGTACTCGTAGTACCCGAGCGACCAGCTCGCCCCGATGCGCTCGGCGCCATCGACGACACGTGAACTCTCCCACCGGTTGACGATGCAGTGGACGGCGGCGCCGCGGCCGCGAAGGGCCCCGAGCACCTCGAGCGTCATGCGCTCGACGCCGAACATGGCGGACATGTGTCCGCTGCACACGACCACGCGTGTAGGTACACGCGCCGGGCCGCCGCTCTGCGCGAGCACGCGCCGGGCCATCGCGATGAGGCCGTCGGACGCGGCCGTGAAGTCCGCCCGCGCCGCCGCCGTTCGGCACGCCGGCCCGGGCGCTCCCGTCCCGGCGCACGCCGACCGCACGTCACCCAGTCGCCGCGCCATGGCGTCGATATCGCCAACCTCCACGGTGTAGCCGGTCACACCGTCCTCGATCAGGTCCGCGCCGGCCGCAACGTCGCGCGTCACCACGCACGGCACACCCGAGGCGAGCGCCTCGTTGACCAGCAGCCCCCAGGTCTCGAAGCGGCTCGGCATCAGCAGACAGTCCGAGGCCGCGAATACCTCGGGCAGCCCGGTCTGGTTCACGAAGCCGCGCCAGGAGACGCGTACGCCGAGCCGATGGGCTTCCGCGCGCACCTCGGGGGCGAGCACTCCGTCACCCGCCATCAGGAGCACGGCATCCCGTCCGAGACCGGCCACGGCGCGCACGGCGTCGAGCGGACGCTTCCGCTCGATGAACCTCCCGGCAAACAGCACGACGAAGTCCTCGGCCGTGGCGCCGATCGACGCGCGCAGCCGGGCACGCCCGCCGCCGGTCCGGCCGCGATCGGCTTCGCGCGCGAACCGCTCGTGATCCACGACGTGCGGAGACCATCGGATCAGGGGCTCGGGCACGTTGAACGACCGGAGGTAGGCGGTGGACATCGAGCCGACACTCAGGTAGCCGTCGTAGAGGCGCAGCAGCGCGCGGGTCTTCAGGCGCCAGAGCGGGCGGCGCCAGCGGGAGGGTGCGCTGTTCAGCGTGGAGTCGCCCCGGTACAGCACCGGGATCCCCCGTCGTCTGCACGCGACGATCGCGCGGAGCAGCATCGCCGCGTGCCAGCCGGGCACCAGCACGACGTCGGGGCGAGTGGCCGCAATCCGCCGCCCGATGTCCGGAACGTCGATGCCGAAGAAGTCGTGATCGCCGAACCGCCGCCCCGCCGAGGGGCCGCACACCTCGAAGCGGTACCCCTCGGTCAGCGGCACGTCCCACCGAAACGCGCGGCCGTAGCCCACGCCCTGCTGATCGGGATCGGGGAGCGCGCCATACAGCACCGTCAGGTCGAGTCCCGGGCGGTGCTCCGCCATCCAGCGGAGCCAGGGCGCAACGTACTGCACCGGGTGCGTCATCACGACCGTCAGCCGGATGGGGTCGGGAACGGGCGCCGTCAGGGTGTCACTCACCGCTCGGTTCGGGCCCGCCGAAGCCGCAGCGGAGCCCGAAGCCGGCCCGATCGGCCCTTCGTTTCCCGATCGGCCCTTCATTTCACCGCGTCCACGTACAGCGAATACGGCGCGTGCACGGACCTGTCGCACGCCAGCCGCGGGTCGAGCGACTGCTCGAACGCCTGCTGCTCCACCCGCGAGAACCCCGCGCGACGCAGGCGGTGCTCCAGCGTCTCGAAGTCGTACGCCCACCGGTGCTCACCCCACTGGTGGAACACGTGGTTGACGACGTCCAACTTCGTCGGGAGATCGCCGGGAAACGGATCCGGGACCGCCAGCGCGTCGAACCCGGACCGATCCGCCCGCCCGTACGCCTCCATGAACCGCGCCGCGTCCGGCACCACGATCCGCAGGACGCCCCCCGGTGCCAGCGCGCGAACGACATCGGCCAGGAACGCCGGCGCCTCTTCCCGCGGATCGAGGTGCTCGACGAACTGCTCCGCCCGCACGCCGGCCGCGCTGCCCGCGGACAGGGGAATCGAGCGCCGGCAGTCCCACGGCATCACGTCCGGCGACGCCGGCAGCAGATCGAGGTTGAGGAACCCGGCGGGACGATGGGGACCGCAGGCGATGTTGACCAGCACACCCCGCCGGCGCCGGACCGCGCGCAACCTGGCCCGCCGCCAGGGCAGGCACGCGTAGGCGGCGCGGACGCGGATCGCGTTGCCCTCGAATCGAAGCTGGTCGAACAGCGCCCGCGTGATCGGCAGCCGCGGGAACAGCCAGCGGCCAAGACGCTGCTTCAGCGCCGGTACGCTCATGCTCGGGCCCGGCCGCTGTCGGCCGACCGGGGAGACGCCACCGCATCGAGCACCCGCGCGAGATCGCCCGCGATCGAACGGGCCGACCAGCGGCTGATCCGGGGATCGTCCAGGACCGGACGCTCGGCGGACACCGGGCCCTCGCGCACCAGCCGATCGATCACCTCTGCGATGGAGGCCACGCGACCGGCCACCGCGTCCCCGTCGGGGAACGTGATCGTCGTTGCCAGCGGGCAGGCGGCCAGCAGGTCCACGACGCTGCTCGCCTCGTGGTACACGGCGAGGAGCGGGCGCCCCGAGAGGAGCGCCGGAAACACCTTGCTCGGTGTGTAGTGCGGTTCGTCGCTGCCGAGCAGCATGACCGCGTGCGCGTCGATCTGGACGCGGAGCGCATCGAGGTAGTCGATGCGGGCCGGCACCTCGTGCACCAGCGTCACGAGGCCGAGTTCCTCGGCGAGCGGCAGCACCCTCGGGCGCTGTCCCGCACCGCGCTGGTTGGACGTGCCGAAGAAGTGGAGACGCAGCCGGTCCCTGATCGCCGGCTGCCGGCCGGTGAGCGTCGCCACGGCCGACAGCAGGGCCCGGAGCACGGACACACCGCGTGGCAGCACCGTGCCCACGTACACGAGATGTACGCGCCCGTCGCGGCCATCGAACTGGCGATTCGCCCGCAGGGCGCCGTCGACCGCGTCCCGGTCGCCGAGCTCGAAGCCGAGGGGCAACGCCGCCCGCACGGCCGGCACGACGTCCGGGAGCCGGTACGCGATGTCGTCGATCGTCCGGACCGACACCGCCGTCACCGCATCGGCGGCACCCACCACGCGAGGCTCGAGCCGCTCGCCCAGGCGCCGCGCAGCGCGGCTCCGCAGGTCCGGCCGGCCCCCGGGGCCGCCACCCACGTCCCGGCCCCACGCCCCGACCCACGGATCCTGGTAGTCGAGGACGAAGGGCACGTCGAACCGGGCCTTCAGCGACCTGCCGAGCATCGCGGGATACGGCGGGAAGATCGTGATGAACAGCGCGTCGAAGCGACGACCCGCGAGCAGCCGTCGCGCGGTCCGGCGCAGTCCGACGAGCGCGCGCAGACCGAGGTCGCCGAACCCGAAGCGACGGGTGGTGCGCGCGCGCCACGTGCGCGCACGCACGACCTCCACGCTCCCGGGCACGAGACGCGAGAGGTCCCAGTCGAGCGCCCCCTCGTAGGCGTCGGGCTCCACGGTCAGCACGGTCGGCGTCCAGCCGAACGCGGGCAGGTGCGGGGCCAGCAGCCGGACCCGGTGCGCGGCCGCGCTCGTGTCGGGCGGAAAATGCGGCGAGATCATCAGCACTCGGCGCTCAGGCATGGTCACCCCTCCGCCCGGCGCCGGCCGGTGTCCTCCCGGTCACCTCCTCGTAGAGCCTGATGTAGTCGTCGACGATCGCATCGGCGCCGAAGCGGGCCTCGCAGTCGGCGCGCACGGCGCGGCGGTCGATCGCCGGCAGACGCCCCACCGCGGCCACGGCCGCCTCCCGCGTGCCGCAGCAGAAGCCGTTCACGCCGTCGAGGACGACTTCCGGGACGCTGCCGCGCGCGTAGCCGATGACCGGCGTGCCGCACGCGAAGGCTTCGGCCATGACGATGCCGAACGGCTCCTCCCAGTGAATGGGCATGAGCAGGGCCGCGGCCGAGCCGAGGATCGCGTTCTTCCGCTCATCGTCCACGGGCCCCACGTACTCGACCGATTGCCCGTCGATGTGCGGCCGGATCTCGTCTTCGAAGAAGCGGACCTCGTCGCCCGACTCGGCCACGTTGCCCGCGATCACGAGTCGTCGTCCCGCCGCCCGGGCGATCGCGATCGCGTCGTGTGGCCCCTTGATGCGCTCCACACGTCCCAGGAACACGAGCGGCGCAGCGGCGGACACGCTCGGGGCGGCGTGATAGCGGGACACGTCGACGCCGTTGAACACCGTGCGCCACCGCCCGGCCCCCTGCCCGTCCGCCATGGCCGGTGCGTACAGGCTCGTCGAGCATCCTGTGAACGTGAGTGAGGGTCCAGCCAGCGTGACCGCACGCCGGACGCCGCGCCACGGCACCTCGCGCTGGTAGCTCTGGATCTTCGGCAGGGAGCGAAGCGGGAGAATCGGCGCCAGCGCGGCGAGCCGCCCGAAGCTGTGCACGAGATCCACGGAGCGGATCATCCGACACAACCCACCGCCGACCTGCAGCAGCTCCCGGATCCGCGCGACGGGTGTCATGTGCGGCGGCGCGCCGTAGGGATGCAGCGTGGCCGCCGTCCGGCTGTCGGGATGGGCGAACAGGTCCACCTCGTGTCCGCGCCGCACGAGGCCCTCCGCCAGCAGGTCCACGATCCGTTCGATGCCACCGTAGAACCGTGGCGGCACCGGCAGGTAGGGATCGACGGTCAACGCGATGCGCACGATCAGGCCACGGCAGACGCCGCCTCGAGGAAGCGCCCGCGCTCGAGCGGGTGCTCCCAGTGCCAGCGGGTGCGCGCCGCCTCCCAGGCCGCGTCGCGCGCCCGCTGCAGCAGACGCCGGTCGCCGGCCCAGGCGGCCAGGCCGTCAGCCAGCGTCCGGACGTCACCGGGGTCGTACACGATCGCGTCACTGCGAAGATCGGCCGCAAGCGGCTCGTGGCCGGGCGTCCGCGTCATGACCAGCGCCAGGCCGGCCAGCGGATAGGTCAGCGCCTTGTTCGTGAGACACAACGTCCTGGCCGTCGTGTCCGGCTGTTCCACGGACAGCCCGGCGTCGAAGCCCCTACAGCGCTCCACCATGCGATCGGGATCCGCCGGCAGGTGGACGTACACCGCCACGTTCGGCGCGTCGCGGGCGGCCCGTTCCCGCAGGCTCCGGTCGTGGGCGGCGTCTGCGCGGCCGCGCAGGTGCAGCTCGCAGGGCACTCCGGCACGGCCGGCCGCCGTCAGGATCTCCTCGAGGCCACGGCCGCTCCCGAGCGTCTGGCTGAACCAGTACAGGCGCAGCGGACCGCCCGCCGGGGCGGGCTGCGGGCCGCGCGGCAGGGGAAAGACGTTGTTGATCGGCAGCACGCGTGCACCGAACCGTGTCTCGCAGGCGGCCGCGATCGCGGCGCTCCCGGCGGTCAGGAACGAGGCCTGACCGACCGCCCGCGCCATCACGGCCGCCGCGAGCTCGTTGTAGAGCCGACCATCGGGATCGTCACCGCCCTGGCCACAGTGGAAGTCCTCGAAGTCGATCCCGCACGGCGTTCCGCTGATCCTCGACGCCTCGGCCAGCGCGGCCAGCGCCCCGCTCGTGCCCCCGTAGACCAGCTCCTGCGGTTCGCGCAGCACGGCCGCGACCAGCTCCGCGTGGGCACGGCTGAACGCGTGTGCGGCCACGGCGTCCGGCCACGGCCGCCGGCCCCACCGGGCGGCGATCCGGGCGACACGCGACCGGATGCCGCCGATGAGCCAGCGGGCACGCGCTTCCCGGCGCGTCAGCACGATCGGATCCCATCGCCAGCGCCGTCGCGCATGCACCACCCGATCGAAATCCGCCGCCCAGCCACCGGTGATCGTGCTGATCACGCGCACCTGCCAGCCCGCCTCCACCAGCGCGTCGGCTGCCTTCACCATCCGCGGGCACGTGGACAGGTTGCCGGAGGTGACCACCACAGCGCGCTTCACGATGGCTCCGGCAACCTCGGCCAGGACACCGCGAGCCGATGCGCCAGCTCTGCGGCCGACACGGTGTCCAGCATCAGGAAGCGGCGCTGCCGGTACCGCTCGGCCGATGGCTCCGTGAACGCGTCGCCGACGGCGAACGCGTCGCCGTAGTGCGCCGCCACCAGCGCGATGGTGGCGTCCGTGAAGTCGATGCCCGGCCGCCCGTTCGGGTACGCGAACAGCGCCGGGTCCGCACCGAGCCACTCACGGATGGCGGCGGCGCTGCCGGCGATCTCGCGCGCCTGCACCTCCTCCGGCGCGCGCGCCAGGATCGGATGCGTGAGAGTGTGCCCACCCACTTCGACAAGCGGGTGCGCGGCAAGCTCCCGCAACTCGGTCACGGTCAGCGGACGATGCGGATCGGCCCTGTCCGCCGACATCTCGTCGGCAGAGACTGCCCTGCGCCACTCCTCGTGCGACGCCTCTTTCAGCGCCCGAATCGCGGCGTCGCCGCGGCGTTCCGCAACGGCATCGAACCAGAAGCGCACCTGCCGCTCGATCGGGTCCGGGCACACGAACACGACCGCCGGCACGCCGTGCCGCGCCAGCACCGGCAACGCGTGCGTCAGCATCGACGCGTAGCCGTCGTCGAACGTCACGAGCACGGCACGCGAGGGCGCGGCCGCCTCACCTCTCGCGATTGCCAGGAACTCCCGGCCCGTGATCGGCGTGCAGTGACGCGCGAGTGCCCGGCACTGCTCCTCCAGGCGCGAGACCGACACGTGCAGGGCCCCTCCCTGCATCCGGGCGCCGGGACCGTGATCCGCGCACACGCCGTGGTACGCGAGCACCGCCACACCGGGATACGGCAGGCGGTGAAGCCGGCGGCGGTAGACGCCAAGCGCGGCCAGGGCGGCCTTCCCGGCGTCGCGCACGCTACCCGGCACGTCTGCCGTCAGGCGATCGCGCCCGGGACCGGGCAACCACCTCCTCGTACAAGGCCTCGTAGTCCCTCGCGACGTCGTCCATCGTACGCACGCGGCCGATGGCTGCCCGGAACGCGTCCAGCCGCGAGGGGTTCCCGGCGAGATCCACCAGTGTGTCGCCCAGCGCGCGCCAGTCGCCCGCGGGCACGAGCCGTCCGTTCACGCCGTCATCCACGATCTCCCGCAGGGCGCCGATGTCGGTGCCGAGAACGGGGGTGCCGACCGCCATCGCCTCGAGCGCCACCGTCGGGCCGCCCTCGAACGTCCGCGAAGGACAGCAGAGCAGATCGATCGATGCCAGAAAGCCGAAGACCTCCCTCGGCGCCAGCGGCCCTCCCATGACGAGGCTTCCGGCGCCTCCCGCGAGGTCGAGCACCCGTGCGGCGCGGGCCCGCTCGGCAGGGTCCAGCACCGGACAGCGAAAGACCACCCGCACGGCCCGCGCGTCCAGGTGACGGGCGGCGCGGGCGAGATCGAATATCCCCTTGATCGGGTCAAGGCGCCCGACGTAGGCGACTGTCAGCGGCGCACCCGGAGACCTGGCCGGTCGCGCGGCGGCTGTATCGCGGACACCGAGTCGATTCACGACGACCCGGCCGCGTCCGGCCGCCTGCCGCTCCACCATCACGCGGGCAGCCTCCGTCAACACGACGAACGCGTCGAGGTCGTCCAGCAGAGCGCGCTGCGCAATCGCGTTCTGCCGGATGAGGGCGCTCATCCCCAGCACGGTCCCGAGCCCTCCCGGAATGGCGCCCAGCGCCCGGCCGGAGTCGGGAGGGACCAGCGCCAGAACGTCCGCCAGCGGTCGCACGAGACCGCGCGCCTCGAGCGCACAGGCCGCGCACTTGCGCGGCCGGACGACGCCGTCGCACGGACGGCGTCCCCACTGCATGAGCGTGCCGCGCTGGCAGAGCAGGCCCAGTCCCCCCGTGTGCGCCGTCGCGATCACGCCGGCACCCAGCGCGCCGGCAACGCGAATCGTCTGCGGTCCCAGGCCCGTCACGAACGAGTGGAGGTGGACGATGTCGGGTCCGTGCGCAGCCAGCCAGGCATGGAGCCGTTCGGCGCCGCGGACGGGCACCGCGTGTTGTGCCTCCGCCCTCGTCGGCGCCGCAGGCACGGGAAACCGGAACACCGGGACCCCCTCGTGCTCGTACGCACGTTCGCCGGTCAGACCGGGGTCGGGGGCCGCCACGGCGACCGTGTGGCCGGCGGCCTGCTGGCGCGCAACCAGCCCGGCGACGTATGTTTCCGTCCCCCCGAGCGACTCGGGAAAGTACCAGCCGCAGAGATGGGTGATCTTCACGGTCGGCCGCGCTCACGGCCTGTGGCCGGGACGAGTGACGGTCGGGCCCGAGAACGCACGCGGCAGACGGAGGCGGCCAGCGCCGCACAGGGCCAGCCCGGATTCATGCCTCCCGTCCCGGCGCCACACGCCCGCCGCACGGACCGAACGCGATCAGAGGAAGCGCTGCCGCACGATGATGGTGTCGTTGGCCTCGACGGTATCCGTCATTTCGACGTTCAGCTCCCGCTTCTCGCCGTCCACGACACGCTGAATCTTGATCCCGCGGGTCGAGCCCTTCTCGCTCACGCCGCCCGCGAGCGAGACGGCCTGGAGGACAGTCATGCCCGGCTCGTGGGTGAACGCGCCCGGAGCGCGGACGTGCCCTGTCACGTAGAACTTCTCGGCCGGCGGCACCAGGACGGTGTCGCCCTCCTGGAGCACCACGTTGGTGGCCATCCGCCCGGCCTGCAGATCCGCCAGGTTGGCGCGTATGGCGTTGTTTGACTCTGCCGCCGAGCCGGCGGCCGCACCACCACCGCCGGTCCCCGATCGGATCACCAGCACCTGGCTCCCCGCGTTGGCCGTGGTGTACCCGGCCTGCGCGAGCGCCTCGAGCAGCGTCATCTGCGCTGTCAGGGGCACTTTGCCGGGCGACCGCACTTCGCCCACGACGAAGATGCTGCGCGCCCGGTACTGCTCCACCTCGACCGAGACCTGCGCCTGACGCACGTAGCCGTTGCGCAGGCGGGTGGCAATCTCGTCCTCGATGTCGCCGAGCGGACGCCCGGCCGCCTTGATCTTGTTGAGGAACGGGTAGTTGAACGTCCCGTCCGCGTCCACGCGGTAGGAGTTGCTCAGCTCGGGCTCGCCGAACACCGTGATTTTCAGCACGTCCTCGACGCCGACCATGTAGGACGCGGCGTCCGATGCGGCCGGGGCCGCGCCCGGCGCCTCCACAGGTGGTGCCGCCGGCGCCGCGCCGTTCTGGGCGGCGGCGGGTGTCGCCGCGAGCAGCAATGCGAGGATCAGCAGTCGCATGGTCTCACCTCGACAGGGTCAGCGTGAACGACGAGATGACCCGGCGTCGATCGTACGTGTTCTGCGGCACCGAAGACAAGCGACGCGCGTGTTCGTACGACAGCACGAAGCGCGTCGTGTCAGTGAATTGGACGGTAATGCCGCCTGCATAGCTTTCCACCCGGTCCTCCCGAGCCGGGAAGTCCCGGCTCGGAATGCCCGGGTAGTCCAGCAGCTCGCGCGCCCCCCGGACCACGAGCGCCAGGGGACCCAACAGCTCCTGCGTCACCTCCAGTTCGTAGCCCGACTGTTCGAAGTACGGCGCGTCGATCGACGCGGACGTGTCGCGCGCGTAGCGGCCGGCCACGCGCGTGACTTCCCGGAAGACATAGGAGAGGTTCACGTTGGCGTGGAACCCGCGATACGGAATCACCTCCGGCGGGTCCCCCTTCAGGTCGTGGTAGCCGAAGGCGGCGCTCCCCTGAATGATGGCGACCGGGTCGAACGTGATCATCACGTCCGCCCGCAAATCCTCCGTATCGCGCCCGGGACGATCGTAATCAGTGCGGACTTGAGCCGCGTTGACGGCCATCATCGTCAGCGGCGTGAGCGCGTAGTTGAAGCCCAGCCGTGCGGTCTCCGTCGTCCGATTGAGCTGCCGCGCCAGATCCAGCCCCTGGAACGTCTGCCCCGCATCGAAATCCTGGCGCTCCCTGGAGGCCGACACTTGGATTGATCCGCGGTCGGACAGGTGCATCACGACGCCGCCGCCGCCCATCCAGCTGCCCCGGCGCGCCCGCAGGTCCACTTCGTATCCCTGCCGCTCCTGCGCGCGGGCGTAGTTGCCCATGACGAACGGGTCGAACCGCGACAGCGGCAGCGCCACGCGCACGTTCGCCAGCCGGTTGATCGCCCGTTCGGACGTGAACCGATGGAAGTACACCGCGTCGAGGCTGGCGTCTCCCGTGACGTAGAGCCGGGCGCCGTCGAGCACCGCACTCACCTGGGAGCCGAAGGTCCCGGTCCAGTCGCCTTCCTCGACCTTGGGATCGTCGAAGACGTTCGTGTCGTACCCCACGTCGCGCAGCGACAGCACCGGGGTCCACCGCACCGGGCCGGTGAGAAAGCCCTGGGCTCCCGCCGCGTGCGGGAGGCACAGCAGGGCGAACAGCAGGCAGCCGGTCCGTCTCATCTAGGGCGTCACCGCGGGTGCCGCCCCGGGGGCACCGGGCGACGGCGGTACGTCTGCGGACGTGCCCGATGGATCCGGAGGCGCCGGCTC
>Ga0194132_10005653_pt1 | contig 20043 bp, 23 predicted proteins | sample TA2KigOf80mmetaG_FD_148612 | JGI IMG/M metagenome (GOLD analysis project Ga0194132, IMG submission 148612) | Freshwater microbial communities from Lake Tanganyika, Tanzania - TA2015054 Kigoma Offshore 80m | ecosystem: Environmental > Aquatic > Freshwater > Lake | place: Tanzania: Lake... | reverse complement strand
TTACAGAGAGGCACCGGAAAACATCACCTCAGCAAGACGCTACGCCAAGTCAACAGCCCGATCAAGCACCGACGCGACGCCGATCACTCAGGTGGCCCGCGTCTCCATCGGTGCATAATTTAGGTGTCAACAAGGGCGATTTCGCCAACGCCATCGAAGCGGCCAGACAAGCGCTTGATCAGGACCCCAACAACCTGCCGGCCAAACTCATCCGCTCAAGCGCCATGATCGCCACCAAGGATTACACCAAGGCGCGCACGGAACTCGAAACCATCCTCAAGGCGAATCCGGAAGCCCGCGATGCCCAGTTCCAGATGGGTATGCTGAACTTCAACGAACGGAAGTTCAAGGAAGCCGAAGACGCCTTCCGCCGCTTGCACAAGAGTTCGCCCACCGATCCTCGCGGGCTCGCGGGAGTGGTCGAGGTCCTGGTTGCCCAGGGCCGCTACGACGAAGCCTCCCAAATTCTTGAAGGTGAACTGGCCAAGGCGGACAGGCCGGAACTGCGCCTCTCCCTGGCCAACATCAGCATGCAGGCCAACAAGCTGGACAAGGCCATCGGAATCTATCAGGAACACATGGCCAAGTACCCCAAGGCCACCTTCGTGGCCGTGCGCCTGGCCGAAGCCCAGCGCCGCAAGGGCGACATGCAGGGAGCCATCGCCACCCTCACCAAGGCTTCCGAACTGGCCCCCGATGACGCCAACGCCAAGGTTCAGTTGGCCATCACGCTCGACGGCCAGGGCGCCCGCGACAAGGCACAGCCCATCTACGAGGAAGTGCTGAAGCGCGTTCCCGACAACTGGGTGGCGCTCAACAACCTGGCCTATATCCTCGCCGAGAAGGGCGCGGACCTCGATCAGGCGCTCGGCTATGCCACGCGCGCCAAGCAGCAGGTGCCCGACAGCCTCGACATCTCCGACACCCTCGGCTGGATCTATATCAAGAAGAATCTCCCCGACAGCGCCATCCCCATCTTCCAGGATCTGGTGAAACGTTCCCCCGAACGCGCCGCCTTCCACTTCCATCTCGCCATGGCCCTCTTCCAAAAAGGCGACCGGCAGGGAGCCCGCCGCTCGCTCGACACCGCCATCAAGAAGAACCCCTCCAAGGACGAGGAAGCCAAGATTCGTGATCTAATGGCAAAGGTCGGCTCGTAACCGAACCCTCCACCCTTAAGACAAAAAATGCTTCTTTCCGCCGGCGTGCTGGCCTGGGCGCTGCTCGCCCAGCCGGCGCCCCGTACACAGTCTCTTTCCGCGGCTCGGCTCAAAGCCGGGCCCACGGCGTCCTGGGAGCGCACGGGACAGCTTCGCTCAACGTCCATCCCGGTGCCGCGCCTTGCCCAGGGTCATGCCTACGGCCTTCAGTTCTCAACCCATTCCGCCGCCGGATTCGGCGCCAACGGTTCGGCCCGCGTCACCCTCACCGCCGGTGAAAAGACGCTCGCCTCCAAAGTCCTCCACTCTGGCGACATCGATCTCTATGCCGCCGTCGCACCGGCCTCCGAACCCATGACCCTCCGGCTGGAACCTGTTTCGCTCGAAGGAGCCGTCCGCTTCCGGGCCGTGCTCAGCGCACTTCCCGAAGGCACACCTGTCGAACGCGAACCGAACAATCGCTGGGAAGACGCCACGCCGCTCACACTCGGCACCGTGATCTTTGCCTCCGCCGACGACGCGAACTACCTTCCCCCGCCCGGCCGGACCAAGCCCGATCTTGACCCCTCCACCGACTGGTACCGGTTCGAATTCACCTCCAGCCTCCCCCGCCTGGCCCACTTTCAACTGGAACTGGCCGAACGCGACAACCTGCCCGTCGACATATCCGTCTTCCGCATTGTTCAGGGCAAACCGTTCCCGTTCTCCGACGGCGAAGACCCGGTGTCGATCCCTCACGAAGTGCAGGCCCTCTCCGGCAACAAGTTCACCACGCGCCTTCTCACCACGCCCGGAACGTACTACCTGCGCGTGCAGGCAAACCATCCGGCCTATAAGCTGCGTACCCGGCTCTATGACGCGCCGCCCTACAGCGATCCCCGCAAAGCCGTGCGCGCCGCCGCCGACTACCTGCTGGGCGCGGGCGACTCATGGCACGCCAACACCCCACGCCGCGGCGGCATTGTCGATCGCGTGGCCAGCGTCCACCAGGAAACCTCCCTTTGCGTCGCCTGCCACGTAACCCACTTTTCGCAGCGCGGCGCCCTCTACGCCGCCCGCAACGGTTACCCCGTGGTGCAGCGCCAGCAACAGCAGTTCCTGGCCGAACGCTTCTACAACAATCCCCGGCCTCTGTATGGGTTTGAGCAGCAGGGCGCCGTTTGGGCCCGAGTCATCTCGGCCCCCGCCAACGTCCTGGGCCGGATGTCGCACCTTCTGGATGTCTTCGAAAAGAACATCTCCGGGGAGCGCCGCGAACGTTTCCACGCCGGCGTCCGCGAGTATCTCAAGATCTACTACGAGGGACGAACGAAGCTGCCGCCCGATGAGACCAACGGCAACACCCCGCTGGTCAGCGCCTACGAAGTGGCCTGGTATGCCTGGGAAGTCACGCGCGATCCCGCCATCGCCGCCTTGATTGAGCAGGATGCCATCAAGAACATGGTGGATCTCTGCTACCAGACGCTCGCCTTGGCCGCCATCGATCGGAACCGCCACGCGGCCAGGATCGCCTCAAACGCCAGCCGCATCCTCGCACTCCAGCGGCCGTCCGGCCAATGGGCTATGAACTTCGGCGCCAGCGAAAAGGAAGCCGAGTTCCAAACCGGCCACGCCCTCTGGGCCCTCCATGCCGCCGGCATTCCCGCCACAAACCCTGGCGTCAAAAAGGGACTCGATTATCTGCTCTCCCGCCAGCAGAGTTTTGGCGGCTGGCTCGATCCGCTCCAGTCTTACGAAAACTTCCGCACTCCCTTCCGCGAAACGCAGATGGCCGTCCTCGCGTTGTCATCGTACTTCCCCGGCGACGGCGGCAAAGGCTGGAACGCCGCGCCTCCGGCCAGCCTGCCCACAGAACCCTCTGCTCTGCTCACGGCCCTGGACGGCATCTGGGAGAAGCCCTCGCCCGCGGTGTTGCGCGCCATCACCGCCGCGGCCTCGCATCGCGAAACCCTGGTCCGCCAGCAGGCAATCGAAACACTGGGCCGGCTCGCCCTTCCCGAAACCCTGCCCACGCTGCTGGCCGCACTCGGGGACCCTTCAAAGCTGGTTCAGCGCACCGCCGCCTGGGGCGCGCGCCAGATCTACTCGCGCCGCGGCGGCGAGCCCAGGCACCTTGTCGCCGCCCTCGAATCGCCCGCCGAACGCGTCCGCTGGGGCGCCGGCCGCATCTTCGCCACGCACTTCGCTGAACTCGCCCGCCAGCCCGCGTTTCTCGCGCCGCTGATTCACATGGCCTCCTCGGATCTGGCGCCTCTCCGCATCCAGGCCATCAAGGGCCTCTGGCAGTTCTGGTTCTGGACCCCCACCACACCCGCCCGGGAGCAGATCGAAGACGCCCTGCTCAACCTGCTCGACCGTCCACAGCATCCCTGGACCGAGCGGAACACTCGCGAAGCCATCTACAATCTGGCCGACGAGAACATCCGCTATCTCTACAACAACTGGGTGCCCGCGCTCGCCCGCGAAGCAAGCAGGGAACAGGTCATCCGCGGCCGCCTCGCCAGCGAAGCCCGGCTCGCGGAAAAGTTCGCCGCGCGGCTCGAAAGCGGCACCGGCGACACCCGCAAGCGGCTCCTCACCGCCCTCACCGAGTTTCACCTGCGCCGCGCCGACATCTACGACCTGAAAGCGGACTGGTCCCAGACCGCGCCCCCCATCTACAACCGCATCGGGAACGACGTCGAGCAGATTGTGTTCTTCGGCGCCGCCAACGGGCGCATCGCCCGCGCCATCGAGCCGCTCCTTGAATCCACCGATCCCGAACTGCGCCGCCTGGCGACCCAGGCCGCTCTGCTCACTCGTGACGCCCGGTTTTCCGCGGTTACCGCGGCTGCCGGCAGCCCCGGCCCGGATCGCAACCGCCTGGTCGCCGCCGTACGCTCGCAACCCGCCAACCCCGCCCGCACCGAACTGCTCAAGGCTTTCGGTGAGGCGCCGCCACCCGCCCCCGCCGCGACACGGGGCGATGGTCCCCCCAGCGCCGCCACCCGGCGCGAACGCCCGAACGAGGCCTATTTCCGGGGCTACGTTCAGCCGATTCTAGAATCCAGGGGAGCCGATGGCTACGCTTGCGTGCAGTGCCACATCACACACACCCTCTTCAGCGGCAGCTACGGATCGGCCCTCAACGTCGTGAACCTTGACCAACCGGAAGAGAGCCTGATTCTGCGCAAACCCACATCAAGCGCCGAGACTGAAGGAACACTCGGGTCCAAGACCCTCTCCCATGGCGGCGGCATCCGCTGGCCCAAAGATTCGCCCGAGTACAATACCATCCTCAACTGGATTCGTGGAGCCAAACCGTGACCTCTGACGGTACCAACCAGCAAAGCATTCTCAAGCACCCGGCCGTGCCGTGGGTGACGCCATTCCTTGCCTTCGTCGCCATCCTGTCGATCTCGGACTACTTGCACTTCCTCGGCCGCTGGGAGTACCCGCTCCGGTGCGGCTTTCTGACGGCGGTGATTTATCACTTTTCGCGCCGCGTCCTTTCCTTCCGCGTTGTCAGTTGGACCGGTAGTATCGGGCTGGGCGTGGCCGTCTTCGTCCTGTGGATCGGCCCCGATCTGCTCTTCCCCGGCTACCGGCAGCTATTCTCCGGCACGGTCCTCGGAACGCTCAAGAGTTCACTGCCCAGCGAGTATCACGCGGACCCGATGGTGCTCTTCTTCCGTACCGTCCGTGCGGCACTCCTGGTGCCCATCCTCGAAGAACTGTTCTGGCGCGGCTGGCTGATGCGATATCTCATCAAGCCCGATTTTCTCAGCCTCCCCCTCGGGGCCTACTCCCGCTCCGCCTTCTGGATCACCGCCGTTCTGTTCGCCCTGGAACACGGCGTCTTCTGGGACGTCGGCCTCGCCTGCGGCCTCATCTACAACTGGTGGATGGTGCGCACGCGCAGCCTGGGCGACCTCATTCTGGTGCACGCCGTCACCAATGCCTGCCTCAGTTTCTATGTCATCTGGGCCAAGCAGTGGCAATACTGGTAGTTCCGGAGCCGTAAAACAACTCGCCTTCCCCTTGCCTTTGCCGCGAATTTCCGCTACGTTTAATATTTGATAAACAGGTTCGGAGGAACCGTGCCAAACAACAAATCAAGAATTTGGCACACGGCAAAGATCGTCTTGGCTGCCTGTCTTGCCGGATTGCCCGTCTGGTCCACGCCTGTCGAGCCTGACCCGTTTCCCCCAGCCCTCAACGTGGCGAATGTCGCCTTCGTCGACGGCATCGACTATCTCGCCTCCGGGGACACCGGCAGCCCTCCCGGCATCTTTATCCACTCGGGACCCGCGCCGAAAACCGAACAGAAGGTCCTCGGCTTCCAAATCCCGGAGCCCTCGCAACTCCCCGTCCTGGCCGGCTTCATCAGCCTCGCCGCGGCGCTCCTCCGCCGCCGAACGGCCGCCCGGACCTGACAGCCGCGGCGGAGCCTCAAGCACATCACCCCGGCGTGCGACGCCGTGTGCCGGAACGCCCTCGCCAGAACGTATCCGTCTTGTCTGGTGCAACGCGGGAGGCGCCCGCTACAATGGTCTAGAACGCTCCGATGTCCGCCCCCGTCCCGGCCGAAGAAATCCTCCGTCTGCGCGAGGAACTGCGCCGTCACGAGCATCTGTACTATGTAGCCGACAGCCCGGAGATCACCGATGCTGAGTACGACGCGCTCATGCGTCAACTGCAGAGCCTGGAGGCCGCCCACCCCGAGTTCGATTCGCCGGATTCACCGTCCCGGCGCGTGGGTGGCGCGCCCCGCGAAGGCTTTGTCAAGGTACGGCATAGCGCGCAGATGCTTTCGCTCGACAATGCACTCAATGAAGGCGAACTGCGGGACTTTGACCGCCGTGTGGGCGAACTGCTGGAGGGCGCCGTCTACAGCTATTCGGCGGAATTGAAACTGGATGGTCTGTCAATGGCTGTGCGCTACGAACAGGGCCGGCTTTCCCTTGCCGTCACACGCGGCGATGGCGCCGAGGGCGAGGATGTCACCGCCAACGCACGGACGATACGCTCCCTGCCGTTGACCGTGGAAAGCCCCTGGGATGCCTTTGAGGTCCGCGGTGAGGTGATCATGCCGCGGCAAGCCTTCGAGCGCCTGAACACCGCGCGGGATGCCGAGGGTTTGCCCCGCTACGCCAATCCCCGGAACTCGGCGGCGGGATCGCTGCGCGTGCTGGACCCCGCGGTGACCGCGGCGCGGCAGCTTGATTTCTATGCCTACCTGCTGCTGGTGGACGGCCGGCCTGCGCTTGCCAGCCATGGCCAATCCCTGAAGCGTCTGGCGGCCATGGGGTTCAAGGTGAACATCAACTGGCGCCAGTGCCCCGGTCTCGACGCGCTGATTTCCTTCTGCCAGGAATGGGACATCAGGCGGGACAATCTCGGCTACGAGATCGACGGTGTGGTGGCCAAGGTGGATTCAGTGGAACAGCAGCAGCGCCTGGGTTGGACGGCGAAGGCGCCCCGATGGGCGATTGCCTTCAAGTACCCGGCGCGGCAGCAGTCCACCGTCGTCGAAGACATCCTGGTGCAGGTGGGCAGGACCGGTGCGTTGACTCCTGTGGCGTGCCTTCGGCCGGTGTTCGTGGCAGGCGTCACAGTGTCGCGCGCCACGCTGCACAATGAGGACGAAATCGAACGTCTCGGGCTCCAGATCGGCGACACGGTTGTCATTGAGCGCTCGGGCGACGTGATCCCCAAGGTGGTGCGTGTCGAGCGCCAGGGTGAGGAGCGGCGTCCCTTCCGGATGCCCGCCGGGTGCCCGGTGTGCGGCCGCACGGTGCTGCGGGCGGAGGGCGAGGCCGCCACGCGGTGCGTGAATACGAACTGCCCGGCGCGTTTGAAGGAGTCCATTCTGCACTTCGCGTCACGAGGCGTGATGGATATCGACGGGATGGGCTGGGCGCTGGTGGATCAGTTGGTGGACAAGGGTCTGGTGCGCGGCGTGGCGGACCTTTACGGGTTGACCAGGGAACAATTGGCGGGGTTGGAGCGGATGGGCGAGAAGTCGGCCGAGAAGATCGTTGCGAACATCCAGTCAACTCGCGAGCAGCCTTTGCCCCGGGTGTTGAATGGGCTGGGCATCCCGTTCGTCGGTGAACGCACGGCGCAGATCCTGGCGGATACGTTTGGCGAAATGGACGCAATCATGAGAGCCTCGGAAGAGGACCTGCAGCGGGCCGAGGAAGTGGGTCCCAAGGTGGCGTCTGCGATTGTGCGGTTCTTTGCCGTTGAGTCAAACCGGGAACTGGTCGATGCGTTGGGCCGCGCCGGTCTGCGATTCACGCACCAGAAGCGCGTGGCGGCCCCGGGCATGCTTGCGGGCAAGACCTTCGTGCTCACCGGCACTTTACCGGGAATGGCTCGCGAGGAAGCGAAGCAGAAGATCGAAGATGCTGGTGGAAAGGTGACAGGCTCGGTGAGCAAGAAGACGGACTACGTGGTTGCGGGAGCGGATGCGGGCTCAAAGCTGGACAAGGCGCGTGCGCTGGCTGTGCCGGTGATCGATGAGGCGGAACTTCTGCGGATGCTCGAAGGATGAAGGCGTTCGCGGCGAAGTTGGCGGCTCTGGGTCCGGGAGGAATCTTCCTGCTGGCTCTGCTCGATTCGGCGGGCGTGCCAATTCCCGCGGCCGTGGACACCCTGGTGCTGCTGGTGGCGACACTGCACCCGGGGGAGGCGTGGTTGGCGGCGGCGGCGGCGGTGGCGGGCTCGATGCTGGGAAGCCTGGGCCTGTTCTGGCTGGCGCGAAAGGGCGGACAGCGCTGGCTGGCCCGGTACACAGCCACGGACCGGGGCCAGCGCTGGCAGCGCTGGTTTCGGGATTATGGCTTGATCACGGTCTTCATCCCGGCGTTTCTGGTGATTCCGATGCCGCTCAAGATCCCCCTGGTATGCTCGGCGGCCCTGGGTGTCCGAACGCGCCAGTTCGCCCTGGTGATGCTGGCGGCGCGAATGCTGAGGTACACCGGCTTGGCTTGGCTCGGACGCACGCTGGGCGAACATTCGACGGTGTGGCTGAAGCAGCACACCTGGCACATGGTTGGCGTGGCGACTGCGCTGTTCGCGCTGCTGGCGCTGGCCGTGCGGTTCTCGGCGCGCCAGCGCCAGCCGGCGGTGAACTGAAGGGACCGGGCAGCAGCTATTGGGCGATGCGCAGGATCTCGCCCGCGATACGGGCAAACGCTTCGTTCAGCTCCGTGGGCGACGGCGCGTAGACGTACATCCCTTCGAACTTGCTGGCGTCGAAGATCGGGCTGGCCTTGGTGTTGGCCACACGGTTCAGAAGCTGATCTTCGGCCGCACCCACGCCCCCCAGGCCAAGCGAATAGATCACCGTGTTCAACTCGCTGGCCGCCGTGGCGTTGTTCCGGATGCGGCGGGCGGCATCGTTGAGCGCGTTGATGGCGCCGTTGGTCAATGTGGTGTTGCTGTTGGCCACCAGCTTGCCGGCATCGGGTCCGCTGCTCAGCAGCGTGGTGGACTTGTAGCCCGCGTCGCGAAGCGCGTTGCCAAAAATGTCGGTGGGCGGCAGGAAGCCGAAGTCGCGGTGCACATAAGAGGCATCCGTGTTCATTGCGCAGCCGGCTTTATCGGAGATCCAGGTGCCGTTCCAACCGGTGGAGAGAGGCATGGCCGGTGCCGTCTCGTTCTTGATGCCGCTCACGCCGCTGCTGGTATAGATCCAGCCGCGCTTGTTGGTGGAGGTGGCGCAGGGGCTCCGGCTAAGGCTTGTGTAGGGGGAGGCGACCGCGGTGTAGCCGCGGGCCACGGTCCTCAACGCGTTCGCCGCCGTGAAGTCCACCGTGAGCGCGTTCGGTTGGCCGTCTGTGAAGAACAGAATCGCGTTCAACGTGCCCGGCTCATTGATGCGCACCAGTTCCTGATAACCTTTCCAGAGCCCGCCCGCCGAGTTCGTGTTGCCCACGCAGACAATGCTTGAGATCAGATTGGGAATGGAGCCGGTGCCGGTCAGGAAGTTCCCGGGTGGATTCTGCATGGCGAAGTCCACTCGATAGTCGCCGCCAAAGGTGACCAGCCCGACGCGGTCGCGCAAGTTGGCGAACTTGTTGACGAACGACGTGGCAGCGGCGCGCAGGGGGCCGCAGGCGCCCGCGCTCTGCAGGGAGCCGGAGCGGTCAATCACGATCATCACATTGATGTCGCGGCGGCGGGCTTGCCCCGTGGCCGCCACCGGCGCGTTGATCTTGCCCAGGTACTGCATGAAGTAGTGGGGCGCGGTGACCTGCGTGGTCACCGTGACCTCGCGTGTCCGGTTGGCCACCTCCTGCACGGTGACATCGACCTGCGGATTGGACGTATTGAGGAACCCGGTGGGAAAATTCGCGTCAAAGAACCGCCGGGCCGTGGCGCGGGCATTGGATTCCTGCGCCTCAATGGTGAGGCCGGTGGACAGGGACCGTGCGCCCGCGATGGCCGCCGCATCAGCCGCGGAGGAGAGCCTGGCGCGTACCCCGTAGAACAGGCTGGAGTCGATGGCCAGGCCGACAATGGGAACGGTGAAGGTCATCATCAGGGCGGACATGATCACAGTCATGCCCTTGCGCCGTTCCGTGCTGCCTGCACGCTTCCTCATGAGCTGATCCTCCTAGTAGATGGACCGGGCGTAGATGCCCCCGGTTGTGAACTGCCCCGGAAGATTGAATTCCGGCGTGATGAAGTAGGTCTCGGCCACGAACGCCACTTCCCCTGTGGCCAGAGGGAGCACGCTTCCGAAGCCATTGGCCCGGAACGCCGTGTTCGTCAGGTAATTCGAAGGCAGAATGTCGCCATTCGTTTGAATGAGGCTCGCTGGAGGGGTGCCAAAGGCGCTGGGCCTGAGCGAGGTATTTCCGAACGCGATCCGCTGCACAAAGACCGGCTGATTGGCGTTGGTGCAAGCCGCGGAACTGATGTTGGCCGCCGTGCAGTCCGCCGTGGTCACGTAGGCCACCTTCGACAGGACCACTTCGCCGTTGCCGCCGGTGCGCGTCATTTCCAGGCCGCTTGCCAGACGCACGATGATGTCCTGGTTGGCCGGTAGTGAGAAATCCACCCATCGCACATACATGTGACCGGCGTCGCGGGCCACCTGGGCCACCTGGATGTTGCGGCCCAGGCTCAGACCCACGGAGTAGGTTCCGCTCATCAGGGGAATCAGAAAGGTTGAGACCAGCGCCAGTTCGATGATGGCGTCGCCGCCCTGGCGTTTTCTCCTGCGAAGTATCCGTTCAGCCATAGCTCCTCCTGTCACCGGGGCGGCGCCGCGGTGCCCCCAGGCAGACTTTCCATCCGGTCCGAGGACCGGGCCGTGATCCGCAAGGGTTCCGGTGACCGCAGCAGCGGCGCCATCCACCCCCATGTGTAGTCCTCCACGGAAACTTCGACGATGTTCCCCGGTGCGTTCGCCGCCGTCTCCGCCAGCGTGTCGGGCTGATAGTAGCGGATCTTGATGAACCCGGAGGCGTTCGCGGGGCTGATGAAACCCATCGAGTTCTGCAACACGATGCTCCGGATGGAGGCGTCGTGGCCTAAACCTGGCGACGTTCGGTACGTCACCGCGTAGCGCACGCCTTCACGCACCGCGTGCTGCATCGTGTTCCTGAGGAAGATGCCGAAACTGATGTCGATAATGCCCAGGAAAAACGCCAGCAATGGGATCAGCACCAGGGCAACGTCCAGCAAGCCCTTGCCGTCCTCACGCCGCCGCCTCCTGGTTCCTCCGTGGCGAACCATGATCGCTCCTCCGATCTAGCCCCATGGTAGCCGCGCGGCACGGCAACGCCTATCGGTGACAAGAGTGGGCCGGGCGGGCGTTTCGCCTTAGGAAAAGCGGAAAAATGCCCGAGTGCGGCCGTGGGCTATGATGAGTCCAGGCGGTCCGACCGATCCTCTTGTCCAATTCCTTTCTGCAAAAGAATCTGCCCTTGTTGCTGGTCTTTGCGTGCACGCTTTTCGGCGCCGCCGCTCAGATCCTCATCAAGACGGGCGCCGCGCGGCTCACCGCACCCAGCCTGGGGCAGATGATCGCGAGCCCTCCCCTGGTCAGCGGCTATGCGCTCTATGGCATCAGCACCATTCTTCTGGTGCTGGCTCTGCGCAAGGGGCAGTTGTCCGTTCTGTACCCGGTGATCGCGCTCACCTACGTCTGGGTCACGGGGCTCTCCGTGGTTTTCTTCAGGGAGTCGCTCAATCCATACAAGCTGGCCGGGGTGGCGCTGATCGTGCTGGGCGTGGGTGTGCTGGGCCGGGGTGATCGTTGACCACACCCGTCAGTTCCATGCTTTGGGTGCTGCTGGCATCTTTTGTCGGCTCCTTCGGAGCGGTCCTGCTCAAGAGCGGCGCGGGCCGGCTGCGATTCACCGCTCGCGGCCTGCTCGTGAATTATCACCTTTCGGGTGGTGTGGTCTTCTTTCTGCTCTCCTCCTATTGCTTCGTGCGGGGCGTTCGGCAGGGCGAACTCACGGTGCTGTATCCCATGGTTTCCCTCGGCTATCTATGGACGCTCCTCTGGTCGAAGCTTTTCTTCGGTGAGCCCCTGGGGCGCATGAAGTTCATCGGCCTGGGCCTGATTCTGAGCGGTATCGCGATGATCGGCCTGGGCAGCGGCCTCCGGTGATCCGGTCAACCGGTTTCCCGCAATCGATGGAACAGATCGAGAAGCTGCCCGGCGCCAAGCTGCTCAGCCCGTAGCGCGGCCTCAGGGGACCCCGCAATGGCCGGATAACTCCCCGCCAGATTGTTCCGCAGCGTCTTCCGCTTGTGGCGAAAGCAGGCGCTCAGAAACCCCAGGAACCCGGCGGGTGGCCGCGTCGCGTGCGGCGTCAGGGCCACCACGGCCGAATCCACCTTGGGCGGCGGCTTGAACGCGGAGGGGGGCACCCGGAACAGCACCTCGGCGGTGGCCCGGCACTGCGTCGCGGCGGAGAGGTAACCGAAATCACGCGATCCCGGCTGCGCCGCAATCCGTTCCGCCACCTCGCGCTGCACCAGGAAGACTGCCCGCTTGACCGGCGCGCTCAGCACTTTGTCCAGAATCGGCGACGCAATGTAGTAGGGCAGGTTCCCGGCGATCACCGCTTCGGGCCACTGCGAGAAATCGATGCCCAGCACGTCGGCGTGAATCAACTCCACGGACGGGAACCGGTCCCGCAATGGCTGGATCAGGGCGCCGTCAATCTCCATCGCGATCAGCCGCCGGGTCCGCGGCGCCAGATGCGTGGTGAGCGCGCCGCGTCCGGGCCCGATCTCGACAACGCACGCCTCCTCGGCGGGACAGGCCGCCCGCGCGATTCGAGCCAGAATTCCCTGGTGGTGCAGGAAGTGCTGTCCGAAACGGCGGCCCAAAACGGGAAGGTCTAGCCTTTCACGTTGATCTGGCGGCGGTGGAAGGAGATGCGCAACTTGCCACTCACCGGTTGGCCGAATGCCGTGGCCGGAATGAACTCCGTGAAGAGCACGGTGTTTTCGATGCTGCGGCGCAGCGCCTTGCCGGGGCGCTGCCCGCCGGGAAGTGAATAATCGAGCACCCGGCCCTGTTCATCGATCGTCAGGTCAAGCACCAGCTCTTCCTCAGTGATATCGATGGGCCCCATCATCTTGAACGACGCCTCGGTTGAGAGCGGAGTGGGCACATCCGGTCTTCCGGCGCGGGCGCGCAAGGGGTAAGCCTCCGGCACCAGCGTCAGGAAAAGGAACATGGCGGAGGCCAGACCACCGGCCGCGGGAATGGCGAAGGGCCGCATCAGATTGTTGAAGCTCAGCATCAGGGCGCTTCCCGCGCTTCGCAGCCGCTGGCCCCATGTCGCCCGGCGCAACCGGCGCGCACGCTCCCGCGACGCCACCACCCGCAGCCGGGTGGACAAAAGGGGCGGCATCTCCGGCACAGGCAGCGTTCGCAGTGATTCGCAAACCCGCCGCGTTTGAATCGCATCGTCTTGATCGTGTCTCATCATTACGGCTGGCCCTCAACCGGCTCCGGTGACCACTGCCAGGACGGCGCCGGTTCGATCCGTCCCACAAGCTTGCGGCGCAACGCTTCGCGGCCACGCAAAATCCTCGACTTCACGGTTCCCAGGGAGATATCCAGAATCGTGGCAATCTCCTCGTAGCTCAACTCCTCCATCTCGCGCAAAACCAGCACCGAACGGAACACCGGGTTCAACTCCTGCAAGGCCTCTTCCACGGTACGCCGCGTTTCCGTGTCGCAGGCCAGGTCCAGGGGTGAACGGCCCCGCGCCGCCATCACATCCTCATACGCCGGCACGCCTTCGTCCGCTGCGCCAAACCCAACCTCCTGCTGCCGGTGGCGTGAAAACCAGCGCCGCTGGTTGTGGGCTTCATTCACCGCGATCCGGTAAATCCACGTGCGCAGCGAACTCTGCCCCCGGAAGTGGCCGATGTTGCGGAAGATCTTCAGGAAAACCTCCTGCACGATGTCGGGCGCCTCCGAGGGGTCCGAAAGCAGCCGGTACACCAGACTGTAAACCTGGTGCTGATAGTCCGCCAGAAGCTGCTCATAGGCCCAGTTGCTGCCGGCGCGAAGGCCTTCCACCAGAAGGTCGGACTCGCGTGTGTAGAACACACGGGCCTCATCCTGCGGAGATGTCAGCGTCTCCGCGTCGTGTGTTTCCGCTCTGAGTTGCAGGCCAGGATTCGCCACGATGAGCCACCCCTATTCTAACGCCGGCAAAGACTGCACACCGGATTGGACTCCAGCGGTATTCGTTTGGTTCCCGGCGTTCCTGGCCGAATTCATCACCCGGGCGTAAAGGCTTTCGTATTGCGGAATGATCGCCGTGGCCGCGAATCGGGACTCGGCCGTCTGGCGGGCGGCGGCGGCCATGCGCGCTCGCAGGGCGGGGTCGCGGGCCAGTTGCACCACCCGGCCGGCCATCGCCTCAATGTCGCCAATCTCCTCCATGAAGCCGTCGGTGCCATGCGTAATCAGTTCGGGAATGCCTCCCGTGCGTGTGGCCACAGGAGGCACCGAGCACGCCATGGCTTCGAGAGCCGCCAGGCCGAACGCCTCCATTTCACTCGGCAGCAGCAGAACATCGGCGCGCGGAATCAGCTTGTGGATCTGATCCTGCTTGCCCAGAAACTCCACCTGGCGGTCCACACCCAGATCGCGAGCCAGTTGCTCGGCGGGTCCGCGTTCCGGACCGTCGCCCGCCATCAGCAACCGGGCCCGGATGGAGCGTCCGGCGGTGGCAAGAATTCGAATGCAGTCACGTACCCGCTTCACCGGACGGAAGTTCGAAATGTGCAGCAGCGTAAGTTCCCCGGCGGCGGGGCCTGGCGGCGCCGGGCGGTAAAGATCGCAGTTGACAAAGTTGTTCACCACTTCGATGGGCGGCCCTGGTCCGAACACGTCGTAGGTGCGTTCGCGCAGGTAACGGCTGATGGCGGTGACGCCGTCCGATTGCGCAATCGAGAAGCGCGTGATGGGCAGATAGGACGGGTCGGCGCCCACCAGCGTGATGTCGGTTCCGTGCAGGGTGGTGACGAACGGCAGAGGACGCCGCGGGGCCAGCATCTGGCGGGCCAGCAACGCCGAAACCGAGTGCGGAATGGCGTAGTGAACGTGAAGCAGGTCAAGTTCATGCCGCTCGGCAACTTCGGCCATTCGCGATGCCAACGCCAGAGAGTACGGAGGGTATTGGAACAGGGGATAGGTGGAGACTTCCACCTCGTGATAGTGCACACCCGGATGGCCCCCACCCAACCGGATGGGATTGGCATAGCTGATGAAGTGAATCTGGTGCCCGCGCGCAGCCAGTTCCAGGCCCAGTTCAGTGGCGACAATCCCGCTGCCGCCGTAGGTGGGGTAGCACGTGATGCCGATCCGCACAGCGTTCTCAATCCGCCTGAAGCGCCGGCGCGACGGCGGTCCGGCGTTCGCCGCCTTCGCTAGCCGCCGCCGCCAAACTCAAATCCATCTGTGTTCTGCTTCTGGCTGCCATGAACTTGAATCTGGTTGGTCGCGGAGACGTTTTCGTTGCCGTTCAGATCGAGGTTGCCATGGACGCCCGGAGTGAGGAAGAGAAAATTTGCCGGTTGGCGCATGCGGCCGATCTGGATCAGTGGCAGCCGATTGTACTCCCTTGAGGTCATGGACTTGCTCAATTCGGAGGTCTCCGTCGAAAGCAGGGGAACGTCGCCCGTCACACTCACCGTCTCCGCGAGAGTGCCCAGTTCCAGGACGAAGTCAAGCCGCATCTTGTCGTCGGCGAGAAGGCGAAGTCCGGAGCGCATCACCGACTTGAAGCCCTCGCGCTGGACGCGGATCTCGTAGTTGCCCGGGCTGAGAGAGGGGATGGCGTAGTAACCCTCCGTGTTGGACTGGGCTTGCCGCAAGGCGCCCGTGTCGATGTTGCGCGCTTCCACGTTCGCCGACGGCACGATTGCTCCGGTCGGATCGGTAATGCGGCCCGAGGCCTGCGCCACCTGCGCAACGGCGGGCGTGGCCACCACAGAGAATGAAATCAAGAGCACCAATCTCCGCATGAAGACCCAACCTTTCTGCTTGTGAAGCTATCAGTAAAACTCCTGGCCCCGGCAGCTTAAGGAGTTCCCCATCGTCCGCCGTACCTTCACGCCCCCGCCGCCGCGGCGCGCAGCATCTTCATGAACTCGCGCATGAACAGGTGGTTGTCGTGCCAGGTGCGGCCGCTCACCATGTTGCCGTCGCGCACGCAGCCTTCATTGACGAAGGTGGCCCCGCAAACCTCTACGTCGAAGCGGCACTTGGGCACGGTGGCCATGCGCCGCCCCTCAATCACGCCCGCCGTCGCCACGATCTCCGCGCCGTGGCAGACCACGGCCACCGGCTTCCCCGCCTGGAACATAGCCCGCACGATGCCCAGCAGGTGCTCATCGTAGCGGAGATATTCGGGGGCACGCCCGCCCGTGATGAACATGCCCGCGTACTCGGCCGGATCGACATCCCGGAACGCAATGTCGGAGGCCAGATAGTAACTGGGGCCTTCCCGCGTCACATCCCAGCCCGGTGGAATCTCGTGCATCACCAGGTGGTAAACTTTAGAGCCAGTTTCGAAATCCGTCTCCATGCCTTTCGCGCACCCAAGAATGGCACTACCATAGCCAACCATAGCCATATTCGCCATAATCCGATGTATACTCATACACCTCCATACCTGAGCCATTTTGTCGCCGACGTCACCCGGCTCGACACATCATCCAGCCAACCAGTGGATTTCGCTGGGCTCATAGCCGGACGGTACTGCGTTGCCATCAAGGACACCTTCCCCGGGCAAAGATTGTTTCAAGAGGCTCCGCCTGGATCTGAATCACTCTGGCACTTGGTGTAAATGATAAACCCTTCTCGCGATTCTCCCATATGATCAGGTCGCCCGTAGAAGACGGCTCAACCGGATACGATTCCGCGAGGCCAGGACAGTCCTTCATCTGCCATCGGGTCATGGTCCACGCTCCCGGTACTGCGGCTCTTAGGCCTTCAATCCTCACCTCGGGCGGATATGCCAAATAAACGTACACCGAGCAAATCACGCCTGTGACCGCATATGAATACACCTCGATGCGGCGGAACTTCAGGGCAAAGATCTCCGGCGGCCCCTCGTACACGTCGCCCACCAAGTCTCTTCCGCCTGCAACCTCCTCCTCGCGAAATCGGAGTGTTCTCAAGGGTGGCCCCAGCACCTTGATCAACTCTGACCTCAATGACTTCATCATGACAAGCCCCTGAAAGGAGCCCGGAGCGCTACGGCCTCGTGGCCCCTCTGCTCTGGGCTGGCAGAAAGCCGCTACGGTAAGAAACAACCACCCGATCGTGCCGTGACTCCGGATCATGGGCGCACTCCAGCGGGGCAGTCACTATTCAAGTAAACACGCTTCTCGGGAGCCGCCACCACGGCGTCATACCCCTCTTCCTCCTTGATCCGGAAGAAGGGGTACATCGTGTCGAGGGCCTCGGCGGCATCCCCGATCACCACCAGAACCTTTTTCGGGATCATCGCTTGCTCCTACGAGAAGCGGTACTTCTGGCCCTTCTCGTCCCACAGAACCTTCTTGTTGTTGCGGAATGAAAGCGTGGCCAGATGGCCGCCCACGGCCGCCTGCTGGCCCACCCGCGGCGGCGCGATCACCTTGCCGTTCCCCTTCACCGCGTCCAGAAGATTGCGCACGTGATCCTGCACGGCCTTCAGGTCGTTGTTCGGGATCCTCTCTTCAATCACCTTGCGAGCCGCAACCTGCGAGGGCGGCTTGCCTCCGAAGGTCTCCGGGTAGAAGTTCAGGATCTGCCGGTTGAGCACCTCGATCGTGCCTTCATTGCCCATGAACTGCTCGCCGTAGCCGTAATGGTCATTGCCGAAGTAGCAGCTGTAGTTGATGTGGAATTTGCCGGGATACTCGTAGATGGCGCTGAAGGTGTCGGGCACTTCGCGGTCGTCCTTCGAATCGCTCCACCGGTAAATGCCGCCGGATGCCATGCAGGAGAGCGGCTCCGTCTTGCCGCAGACGAAGTTGGTGATGTCGGTCTGGTGCACCAGCAGGTCCGTCGAAATGCCGCCGGAGTAATCCCAGTACAGACGCCATTGATAGTAGCGCTGCTTGTCGAATCCGCGCTTGCGTGCGGTGCCCAGAAAACGGCTCCAGTCCGTGTTCTGTTCGCTCGCGTCGGCCGGAATCACGTAACGCCACGCCGGGTTGTTCTCCAGCGAGTTCCGGTACCAGAACGCGCGCACATAGTGGATCTCGCCGATCATGCCCTTGGCCACCATCTCCTTGGCCTTGACGTAGAGCGAATTCGACCGGTTCTGCGTCCCAACCTGCACCACCTTGCCGCTCTTCTCCGCCAGAGCCACAATCTCCGCGCCCTCTTCAATGGTGTGGGCTAGCGGCTTCTCCACGTAAATGTTCTTGCCCGCCTTGAGCGCCGCGATGGTCATGGCGTGATGCAGATGCTCGGGTGTCATGATGAACACCACGTCAATCGACGGATCCGCCAGCAATTCGCGATAGTCGGCGTAGGTCTTCGGTGTCTTGTTCTCGGTGGACTGCACCTTGTCCTTCGCCCGGGCCAGATGGCCCTGGTAGGTGTCGCAGACGCCCACCACCTCCACCAGGTCCTTGCTGCCCTGGTACATCATGTTCATCACGTGGTTGCCGCGGCTGCCGGTGCCGACAAAGCCAACCCGAAGCTTCTCATTCGCTCCCAGCGCAGGCAATACGGCCGGTGCCGCGACAGCCGCCGCTTTGACGAAATTCCGGCGTGACAGGTCCAGGGACATGGGGTGATCTTCTCCTTAAGTTGCTGTGGTCCTATCCAGGATACCAATGGACTTCGCTTCGCGCCCGGCCAGAGAGTGGGTACTGAAACAACGGCCCCTGGAGTACTAGTCTTTTTCGTCAACGATATTGCCCTAACTGGCCGTACGGAATAGTACACTGTTTGTCTGGCGGACCCGGCAGCAAGGCCGGATGATCCGCCGCCTTCCCTGGCAGGAATGCATTGGAGGAATCATGACACCCAGGCGTATCATTCGCCCGGCCGGGCTGATCATCGCTGTCGGAATGGCCGTAACGGCCGCCCAAGCCGCGGACCCGGATCCCCCCGGCAAGGCATCCGTCTTCTACAGGACCTCGATCGTTGCGTTTGCCGCCGGCCATACCCTGGACGCGGCCTCAAGCTGGAAGCGAGTCTATGAGGGGAATCCCCTCCTGCGGTCCACCAACGGCCAATTCGCCGGCAAAGGCTTGGCGATCAAGAGCGGCCTTGCGGCCGGCGCCGTGGCCGTGCACAATTGGCGCCTGGGCCCGCCCCGTTAGCGGTCGCCCACCGCGGTACCTGTGGCCCACCGCGGAACCTGTGGCCCACCGCGGAACCTGTGGTATGATCGCTTCCACCCCAACTCGATGGGGGCACAAAGGAGGAAACCAAAATGGGAATGATGAAGGAGTTCCAGGAGTTCGCGATTACCGGCAACGTCATGGACCTTGCCGTCGGCGTCATCATCGGCGGCGCGTTCGGCAAGATCGTCAACTCGCTGGTTCAGGACATGCTCATGCCGCCCATCGGGCTGCTGCTGGGTAAGGTTGATTTCGCCAATCTCTTCGTCGACCTCTCCGGGGCCGGGCACACCACCCTTGAGGCCGCCAAGAAGGCCGGCGCCCCCACGCTGAACTACGGCGCGTTCATCAACACCTGCATCGAGTTTTTCATCGTTGCATTTTCGGTTTTCCTGATGGTTCGTTGGATCAACCGGTTGCGCCAGTCGGCCGCCAAGTCCTAGTTCCGTGCGAATCGCGTTACTGTTGCTGACGGCATCCGTCGCTCAGGCGGATGTCGTCACGCTCAAAAACGGCGACCGGCTCACCGGAACCATCCTCAAGTCCGACGCCAAGGCCCTGGTGATCAAGACGGAATTCGCCGGCACCGTTACGCTCGATTGGACCGCCGTGGTCAACGTCTCATCCCCGGAAACCTTGACCATCACGCTTAAGCCCACATTTCCGTTTTGAGCCGCGCGTGCGAATCTCCTGGATGCTCGTCCGCATCAATATCGATAGGGGTTTGAAGGCAGCGAAGACCCCTGCGGAGGACAGCACCCAATGGGTGACAAACAAAACCAGCCCTTTCAGCTCTCGTTCAACGGCCTTCTCAAGATCGACTTCCAGGGATCGCGCGTTACTTCCGATGGTGGTCTGATCCTGGTGCGTGAGTTGGATGAACGGCTGGGCTTCGGTGCTCTCATTGCCCAACACCTGACTGACTCACGGCGCGGCAAGAATACCCAGCTTCCGCTGGCGGACCTACTGCGCCAGTCCGTCTACAGCCGGATTGCCGGCTACGAGGATGTCAACGATGCCGAGCGGCTCTCGCAGGATCCAACCTTCCGGCTGA
>Ga0194132_10005649_pt1 | contig 20050 bp, 20 predicted proteins | sample TA2KigOf80mmetaG_FD_148612 | JGI IMG/M metagenome (GOLD analysis project Ga0194132, IMG submission 148612) | Freshwater microbial communities from Lake Tanganyika, Tanzania - TA2015054 Kigoma Offshore 80m | ecosystem: Environmental > Aquatic > Freshwater > Lake | place: Tanzania: Lake... | reverse complement strand
CGACCGAGGCGTTGATCGAGGACGGCAAGGGCGAATCAGCCAGGACGATCGAGACGCTGGCGGCGAGCAGCAGCGTCGCCGAGAGCAGCGTTGCGGCGAGGAGCGCGAGGCCGCGGCGGGCCGTCGTGCTTCGCATCGTCGATATCACCTCGCGAACTTGCGGAGAACGGCGCCGTCGGAGGTTGGCGGGATCGAGGCAGGGTGAACGGATGGGTGAGGTTCCGAGCCTGCCGCGGTCCTCCGGGGGAGCCAGTATCCGAGGCCTCGCGGGACCTGTCCAGTACTCGTGGTGGGTGCCGGACTCCACCCCAGTCCTCTTGACCCCGCCGGACCGCCCCCCGACGCCCCGAGTTGTCGGTGCCGCGGGGCACCAACGTCCTGGTACTGCTGGCGGCGTCCGGCGCGGGGCCCGGTGATGTGCGCGTCAGTGCCGCGGCCAATGGGCGACGCCCCGGGGGAGGGGCCCGGGGCGTCACCTGGGGACCCGCGCTGCCCAGCCGCCGAGTCCGCCGGGGTCATTCGGGAATCGTGGCGCGGCGAGCCGGACGGCCCTGATGCCGACGGATCGCGACGTCGGGTGGCAATCCGGCCCGTGAATTACTCCACGAGGTGGATCTGGCCGTTGGCGAAGACCGCGGAGTTGTAGGCGAACCGGGCGTTCGAGGCGCTGTCGACCTGGATCTTGCCGGCGATGACCTGGAGCGGGGCGAGGCCCCCGGCCTCGATCAGCACAAGGGCGTCTTCGTCCGGCGCGTAGACCGTGCCCTGGAGGCCGCCGATGGCGCCGCAGCCGTCCTTCCAGGCGGCCGCTCCGACAAGGGTGGCCGTCATGAACCCGACTGGACAGGAGGGCCCGCTCGATGCGCCCGGATCGAAGGTGATCGTCAGGTTGCTCGTGCGCTCCTGGAAGATCGTCAGGCCTCCGTAGGGACCTGCCTTCGGCCCGTAGAGTCTCACCGGACCGGTGGTCAGGATGGTCACCGGGCCGATCGCCGCGCCGCCTGGTGAGCGGACGGTCTGGGTGAGCGTGTCACCCTTCGCGTTATAGACGCTGTCGCCCGAGTAAACCGCGCTGATGGCGTGTGTTCCCCAGACCGTGTAGGTCTGGACGCAGTCGGCATGGGCCTTCTTGCCGTCCCCGTTGGGGACCATCGGGACGGCGCTGCAGATGACTGTGTCGCCGTCGTAGAAGGTCGTGGTTCCCGTCGGGACGGGGTTGGCGTTGCGCTTCTCGGCCGTCAGGGTGTAGGTCGTGCTCTCGCCGGGGTCCGAGGCGTTGTTGCTCGAGGTGAGGTCGGCGCGGCGAACCTCGATCTTGCCGGGCGTCGGCGGCGGAACATGGTCCACGCCGGGGCCGGTATTCACCGAGGGGCCGCTGCCGCTCGAGTTGTAGATCATCACGCCCGCGCTGCCGTCGACGCCGGCCGAATTGAGGACCTGGAACCCGCCGCCGGCCATGATGTAGATGCCGGGGAGCATGGTGACCTGGGCGCTGTTGGTGATCCGGAGTCCGCCGAAGTACGTGCCCGGGCAGATGGTCGGCGTCCCGCTGCTGAGGGTCAGCTGGCTCGGGCTGCCCTGGGTGCCGCTGGCGGAGACCGCGTGGGACGGGCAGCCGTTCTGGCCGGCGATCGGACGCGACCCGAGCATGGGTGCCGGGACGATGTTGCCGGGCTTGGCCGGGTCGTTGAGCGGATCCGGCAGGTAGGGCATGTGGATGCACACGTTCGCGGTCGGGCCCTGAGACGGCGGGTTCGGGTGCTCAGGGCACGGGGCGCCGTTCTTGAGGGCGAGCTCGTCGGCGACCGCGATGTTCTGATCGTGGGTCTCCCACCCGCCCACCACGGAAATGCTCTTGGCGTAGATGTAACCGCCTTCGCCGAAGATGTCGAAGCCGTCTCCGCACACGTTCCACTTCTTGAGGGTGCACACGCCGGGCGTCGTCCCGCCGTTGGTGGAGTCCACGTAGATGTCACCGTCCACCCGCAGTGTGGCGCTGTTCTTGAGCACCAGGGTGTGGTTCTGGTCCGTGTTGTTGAGCGAGCAGAAACTGCACGGCGCGACGGCCGACTGGTCGGCGACGGCGACGGCGCGAGCGGAGACCATCCAGCAGGACTGGCCGACGATGCCGGCGAAGGCCGTCCGCATGGCGCGCTGTGCCACGATCTCTACGTAGCCTGTCTTGCCCGCGTTCGGACCGGTGATCGGCGGGCGATAGACGGCGATGCCCGCGACCGTGTTGCCGTTGCAATCGACCGTTGCAGCCCCGAAGCCGTTGGCGGTCCCGATCGTGCGGGCTGCCGCAGTCACGTCGGCGCCCTGCGTCGCGGCCTTTGCGGCAGCGAGCGCCGCGGTGTCGGCCGCGTTCTGGGCCTGGCGGCGTGCCGCGGCGGCAAGACCGCCGTCGAGCAGCAGTCCCGCCACGGCAATCATGACGAGCAGCACGAGCGTGAACAGGACGAGCATCTGACCGCGTTCTCCCGCGCGGTCCGACCCCTCCTGCACGAGAAGCCTGGTGATCTGGCGCACAGCCCGCTCCCCCTGAGTTGCCCACCGGCACCGCTGCCGTGGCCTTCAGGATCGCGGGGAATCAACACTTCGCGGCACGTACCTCCGTACCGCTACGGCGTGGGATTCGTCCCGTCGCCGGTACGGAGGTACCCGTCGAATGGCTCGATGGTCCCGTCACATGGCGCGCGCGGGCACCACGGGGCCCGATCTGGGTCTTCGGGGTCGGCCCATTCACGTGCCCGGAGCCGGTCTACTCGGCGAGGTGGATCGTGCCGCCCGCGAAGAACGTGGACGTCCAGCCGAAACGGGCGTTGGCGCCGCTATCGACCTGGATCAGGCCGGCGATCACCTGCAACTGCGCGAGGCCGCCGGCGTTGATGTACACGAGCGCGTCCTCGTGCGCGGCGTAGACCGTGCCGCGCAGGCCGCCGATCGGGCCGCAGCCCGACTTCCAGGCCGCGTCGGTCGGATTGTCAATGTTCGCGGTCATGTAGCCGGATGGGCACGTGGTGCCGCTCTCGCCCGGGTCGAGCGTGACCGTGAGGTTGCTCGTCCGGTCCTGGAACAGCGTCAGCCCTGCGTACTGGCCGGCCGTGGGCGCGTTGAGCTTGACCGTGCCAGTGGTATCGATGGTGATCGGCGCAATGCTTCCGGAGGGCGCGGTGATCGTCTGCGTCATCGCGTCGCCGGCGGCGTTGTAGACGAGGTCGCCCCAGTAGATGGCGCTGATGGCGCGCGTGCCCCAGATGGTGTAGGTCTGGTTGCACGTCTTGTAGCCGGTCTTGCCGTCGCCGACAGGCAGGAGGGCCACATTGGCGCAGATCGCTGCCTCGCCATTGTAGAAGGTCACCGTCCCGGTCGGGACGGGGCGGCCCGAGCCGTTCCGCTCAAGTTCAAATCGGAAGGTCACGGTCTGGCCCGGTGACGACGTGCTGTCATTCGAGGTGAGCTCGACGTTCTTGGGGTTCACCTTGCCCGCCACGGGCCCGGGGACGGTGGACGTCCCGGGCGAGGTGTTGACCTTGGTGCCGTTGCCGCTGGAGTTGTAGATCATCACGCCCGCGCTGCCGTCCACGCTCGACGAGCCGAGCACCGCGAAGCCGCCGCCCACGACGGTGTAGACCCCGGGCAGCATGGTCACCGACGCGCCGTTCCTGATCTCAATGCCGCCGTAGTACGTGCCCGGACAGATGGTGGGCGTGCCCGACGAGATCACGAGCTCGGCTGGCGATGAGGACGTGCCGGAACCCGACAGCGCCGTGGCCGGACACCCGTTCTGGCCGGCGATCGGGCGGCTGCCCGGCGTCGGTGGATGCACGATCGAGCCGGGGTTGGCTGGATCGTTGAGTGCGTCGGGCAGGACGGGCATGTGGATGCACACCTTGGACGGCTGCGCCTGGGCGGTCGGCGTGTACCACTCGCAGCCAGGCGTGATCTCGTCCGCCCACGCGATGTTGCCGTCGTGCGTCTCCCAGCCGCCCACCGTGGAGATCCGCTTCGCGTTGACACAGCCGCCAGCGCCGAAGACATCGAAGCCGTCGCCGCAGACCTTGTAGGCCTTGACGTTGCAGGGTGCGGACGGCGCGGAGCCATTCGTCGAGTTGACGTAGATCTCGCCTTCGACCCGCAGTGTGGCGCCGTTGTTGAGCACGAGCGTGTGGTTGTCGCTGGTGTTGTTGAGCGCGCAGAACGTGCAGGGCGAGACCGCCGAGCCGTCCACGACGGCGACCGCCCGCGCGGGAACCATCCAGCAGCCCTGGCCGACCAGGCCTGCGAACCCGGTGCGCATCGCGCGCCGGGCGATCACCTCGATGTAGCTGCTGTTGCCGACATAGGCGCCGCTGAGCGGGGGTTGATTGACCTCCACGCCGGTGATCGTCGCCCCGGCGCAGTCCGTGGTTGTTGCGCTGAAGCCGTTGAGCGCGGCGATCTGGCGGGCGTTTGTAACTCCGTCCTGCCCTGACCCGACCGCTCGCGCCGCCGCCAGGGCCGCCGTGTCTGCCGCCGCCTGGGCCTGGCGTCGGTTGGCGCTCGCCATGCCGCCGTCGAGCAGCAGTCCCGCCGCACCAACGAGTACCACGAGCACGAGGACGAAGAGGACGACCATCTGGCCGGCATCTCCGGGCTGTCGGTCGTGGCGTGCCGAGCGCGTGGCGATGGGCTGCATCCGGTGGCTGCTTCTCCCTGGCCGACTGGGCGGGCGTCGGAGCCACTGTCGCCGGTCGAACGTCAGCCAGCACCCGTACAGCAGTACCGTCGGGCGACGAAATGGTCACGCGTTGCCGCGACGCACCCGGGCCTGCCGAACGTCGCATGAGCCCATGAGTGCGTGGGGCAAGCCTGCTTGCATTGGTGATGCAAGGGCACTTGACTGATGAGACACGAGGCGGTAGCGTCGCCCTCGTCGACGCGGCTGGTACTTCCGGAGGATGGTCCGCCATGTCCCGGCATGCGTCACTGGCGTCGGCACCGGCCGGCGCGTCCGGCCGCGTCCCTGCGTCCGTACCTGTCCGGCGCGGGAGATGCTCCAATGGGGTGAGCACGCACCATGTTCCAGCTCCAGGTCACGCCGACGCGCGCGCGCCGCTCGCTTGCAGTCCTCGGCGTCGCCGCCGCCATCGGTCTCGGTGCCTGCACCGGTGCCGCTGCTACGCCGGCACCGACTGCCGCACCAACCGCCGCGGCGAGCACGGCCGTCGACCTTGCCGCCGAGGTGGACGCGACGGTCGCCGGCCTCGAATCGGCGCTCACGAAATACCGGGCCGGCGACAAGCAGGGCGCCCTCGACGCAATCGCCGAAACCTACGAGAACCACTTCGAGCTGGTCGAGCATCCGCTCGAAGAGGTCGACCACGATTTCATGGAGAATCTCGAGGAGTTGATCGCCGTGAAGACGCGAGCGGTCATCCAGGACGGAAAGCCCGTCGCGGATCTCGAGGCACTCGTGAGCGAAGCCAAGACGCTGCTCGCCCAGGCCAAGGACATGCTCAAGTAGATGCTCCGCGCAGTCCGTTCCGCCGCGCTGCTGATCGCGGTCGCCGCGTCCCTGCTCGGGGTCGCGGCGGCGCCGGCGCCGGTCGCCGCCGCCGAGAGCGAGGAGCTTGCCGAGTACATCGCCCTGATCGACGTCGTCCGCGATGAGCTCAACAACACGGTTGCGCTCTACGAGTCCGGCGACGACCGGCGCGCCCTGGCCTCGGCGCGCTCGGCGTACCTCGACAGCTTCGAGCTCGTGGAGTTCCCGCTCCGCGACCGCGACCCGAACCTCACGCTCGAAATGGAGGACGCGTTCGCGGAGCTCCGCGCGAACATCCGCGCCCGTGTGCCAGCCGAGGAGGTTGTACGAAACGTCGCCCGCCTCCAGCTCGGGATGCAGGAAGTCGAGCGGACGCTGACCCTGGAGGGCTACGCGCCGTTCATCGTGGCCGGCACCGCGTTCGTGATCGTGGCCCGCGCGGGCCTCGGGCGATCCTGATCGTGGCCGCGATCTTCGGCTACCTCGCCGCCGCCCGCGCCACCCGCCTCGGGCGCAGCGTGACCTGGGGCATGCTCGCCGCGGGTGGCGCAACCGTGGTCACCTGGTTCGCATTCCGCTGGATCATCCTCAACGCCCCCGTCCGACCCGGCGTGGTGGAGGCCATCCCGGCCCTCCTGGCGGTGGTGATCCTGGTCGGCTTCTCCATCTGGCTGCTCAGCCGGCTGGACCGGCGGCGGTGGTTGGAGTTCATGAGCGCACGAGTCTTCTCAGCTGCCGCGACGGGCAGCGTCGCGGCGCTCTTCGCCCTGGGCTTCATGGCCGTGTACCGCCCGGGCTTCGAGGGCGTCGTCTTCTTCCAGGGCCTGCTGAACTACTCGCAGGGCCTCGAGCTCGGTCTCCTCGCGGCCTCGGTCGCGGGCGTCGGCGCCATCGCGGGGATCGCGTTCGTGGTATTCCGGCTGGGTCGGAAGCTGCCGATCACCTCCTTCTATGCGGTCTCGCTGGTCGTGGTGATGCTGATTTCCGTGGCGTTCATCGGAAACGCCGTCCGCAGCCTCCAGGAGGGCTACGTGATCGGGATCACCAACCTGACGGGATCCCTGCCACGCCTGCCCATCTACCTCTCGCAGGCCACCGGCTACCACCCCACGCTCGAGACGATCATTGCCCAGATGCTGCTCCTCGCCGGCTACGCCCTCGCCGGGCTGTGGGTCTTCCTGGTCTCTCGCCGTCGACGGGGACCGGGGGCGACGGAGCCGGCCCTCGTGGCCGAAGCCGCCTGAGCCGGCCGGCGGGTGGCAGTCAGACTCGGCGTCGACGTCGGGGGGACCTTCACCAAGGCCGTCGCGGTCGACGCAGAGGGCGGCGCCCTCGTCGCGCGTGCCGTGGTGCCCACGACCCATGGGGCTGAGCGCGGCATCGCCGACGGCGTCGTCCGATCCATTCAGCTCGTCAAGGCAGACCTCGACGAGCGCCGCCTTGGCCCGATCCTGCTCGTGGGCCATTCCACCTCGCTCGCCGTGAACGCGCTGCTCGAGGGCGACCTGCCGACCGTCGGCGTGATCGGCATCGGCCGTGCGCCGGATGTCGGTGCTGCGCGCAAGCGCACGGAGATTCGTGAACTGCCGCTCGCACCTGGGCGCGTCCTCGTGCCGCGATACCGCTTCCTGGACGCGACCGCGGGCTTGACCGACGAGGCCGTCGGCGCGGCGCTGGATGCCCTGGTCGCCGAGGGCGCCGAGGCGATCGCGGTGAGCGAGGCATTCGCGGTGGACGACCCAGCTGGCGAGCGCCAGGTCCTGGCCGCTGCCGCCCGACGCGGTCTGCCGGCCTGCGCAGGACACGAGCTCACCGGCCTGCTGGGCCTGGAACTGCGAACGGTGTCGGCGGCCCTCAACGCGGCGATCCTGCCCCGCGCCGAGGCCACGGCCAAGGTCGTTGCCGATGGCCTGCGCGATGCCGGGATCGACGCTCCGCTCGTGATCCTGCGCGGCGACGGGGGGGCAACGGACCTGGCGGGCTTCGCCAGCGCGCCGCTGCGGTCGCTGTTCTCAGGGCCCGCGGCGTCGGTAGCGGGCGCGCTGCACGAGCTTGCGGTGGCCGAGGGCGCCGTTGTCGAGGTGGGCGGAACATCGAGCAACATCTCGCTGATCCAGGGCGGCCGCCCGCGCCTCGCGTATGTCCGGATCGGCGAGCGCGCCACGGCACTTCGCTCGGTCGACGTCTGGGTTGCAGGCGTCGCGGGTGGCAGCCTCGCCAGGGTCCGCGGCCGCCGCATCATCGCCGTCGGACCGCGCAGCGCACACATCGCCGGCCTCCCGTACACCTCTTATGTCGATCCGGCGACCTTCGCGGAAGGCGCGGCTGTGCTGATCGCACCACGCCCCGGCGACGCACCGGATCACCTGGCGCTCGACACGCCCTCGGGCCGCTTCGCGCTCACCGTCACTGATGCCGCGAACGCGGTTGGCCGTGCGGTGCCGGGCAGCCCGGCCCAGGGGTCGATGGAAGCCGCCTCGCGCGCCTTCGAGTTGGCCGGGCAGACGCTGGGCCTCGACGGGCGGCGGCTCGCCTCGGACTTTCTCGCCCTCGCCGCGACCGACCTGCTGGCGACCCTCAGGTCCGCCGCGAAATCCGCCGGCGTCGACCTGCGCCGTGCCCCGATCCTCGGCGTGGGCGGCGGTGCCGGCGCGCTGGTCCCCGCGGTTGCGGACGCTGCGCGTTCCAGCTGGACGCTCGCGCCGCACGCCGAGGTGCTCTCCTCCCTGGGTGCCGCAGGCACCCTCATCCAGGCGCAGGTGGAACGCTCGGCGGAGGGCCTCGGCGGCGATGGCCTGGCCGAGATGATGCGCGAGGCCGAAGCACAGGCGATCGCCTCGGGTGCCGCGCCCGCCACCATCGAAACTCGTGTCGAGAACGACGCCGATCGTGGCAGCACGCGAGCCATCGCGACCGGCTCCCTCCCGCTCCAGGCCGGTTTCGACAGGGCGGCGGACCTTTTGTCGCCCGACGAGCGGCGGGGCCGTGCAGCGACCTACCTGGACCTGCCGGCCGAGCGCCTCGTGGACATCGGCGAGGTCGGCCCGTATGGTGCCTTCGCGGAGCCCATGCGGCGCGACCGCCGTCAACGCTGGGTGCTGGTGGACGGCCGTGGCGGCCTCGCGCACCTCGGCGACGCACTCTCCCTGATCCGAGCGGGGGGCGGCCTTGCGACGGGCTTCTCGGAACGAGCCGTCGACGTCGTCCGGCGGGCCGAGCGCCATGTCGGCCCGGCCTCGATCGCGCCACCGGTCGTGCTCGTCGCGGGCCGGCGGATCATTGATTTCTCGTCGCTGACCACCGTCTCGGCGGTCGCGGACGGCCTGCATCGCGCACTCGAGCGCGCGGATCGGGACGGGGAGACCACCGCACTCGTGGCGATCGAGCGAGAGGGAGGCTGAACAGATGGCCATCTACCGGACCCAGAGCCGTCGCCCGCTGATCCTGTTCGGGGTCGCGAGCCTGCTGGTCGGACTCGTCCTCGGCGGGGTCATCGGGCGCCTCTCCTCGCCCGATCTCGCGGCGCAGCTCGCCGCGGCGAGGGCGGACGTTCGCCCGATCCTCACGTCGCTGGACGTCGTACGGATCGAGTACGACTCGCTGCTGACGGGCGGTGACAGCGGCTCGCCCGGGGCCATCGCGCGAGCGAAGGAGGCGTTCACGGCGCGTCGCGCAACCCTTGCCCTGATCGATCAGGACATCACCGCTCGCCTGGCGGCCGCGCTCGAGCGGGTCGGCTCCCTGGTCGACGCGAAGGCGCCCCGGGCCGAACTGGAGGCCGCCATCGACGACGCCGAGGCCACGGCACGCGAATTCACCGGTGGCTGACGTCCGCTGCTGGTCCAGGCGCGCCGGATCGTCAGCGGCGGCCGCGCTCGCGGCCCTGCTGCTCGCGGCATGCGGCACGTCCGGCCCCGCCAGCCCGTCGAGCGCAGCCGTGGCCTCAAGCGGAGCGGGCACATCGCCACCTGCGCCGATCGCGACGGTGATCGCGGGTTCAGCTCCGCTGGCGGCCGCGACACCCCGCCGGCCACGCCGCCCACGGGCGGTGCGATCCCGTCCTACGCTCTCTCATCGCCCTTCGTCGGGTCGGGGCAGGCGCCGCTCCTGCCTCGCCCGACGCCTCGCCCGGACGCAGGCGAGATCAAGACGTTCCTGATCTCGCCGGCGGACTTCTTCGACGAGGTCATCCGCGAGGGCAGCACGCTCACCGTGTACACCGACGGCACCATCCGCGTGGACTCGATCCGCGACCAGGTGGGCGACAACCATATGGACTGGGCACTGCCCGAGGCGTTGACGCCCAGGCAGGAGGATGTCCTGGACGTCTATGCGCGCGGCTGTGGCTCCGGGAGCGGCGACTTCTACGAGATCTACGGGCCCTGGGACTCGCTCGAGTTCGAGTACGAAGTCACGCCGCCCGCGGAGGATGGCTGCTGGCACTTCACGCAGGCCGCCGGCAAGGCGTTCGACTTCGAGATCTGGCTCCACGGCAACTCGTCCATGACCATCAACCGCCTGGAGCTCGTGGTGACACTGCGCCCGTAAGGGGCTGTTCAAGGCACCTTGAGTCGGTGATACAAGGCGGTTTGACCACGGGCGCGACACACCGTAGCATGTGCGGCCGCGGCCCGGGATGTCCGGTCGTCGAGGAGGTCGCGTGGTCCGGGTCGTCCGCCAGCTCCTGGTCGTGCCACTTGCGCTCCTGCTCCTGACCACAGCGACGGTTCCGGTGGCCGCCGCAGACGTCACGCCGGCCCAGGGCGTTGCCGAACTCACCCGCTCCCGCGAGCTTCTGCGTGAAGCCGTGGAGCAATACGCCGCAGGCAACCGCGAAGCCGCGCTCGCGACGGTCCGCAGCGCCTACCTCGACCACTTTGAGCTCGTGGAATTCCCGCTGCGCGTCCGCGACGAGCGCCTGACCCTCGAGCTCGAGGAGATGTTCGCCGAGGTGCGCTCGAACCTCCAGGGCGGCACATCGGTGGACGTGTTCCGCTCCAGCGTCCTCGCCCTCCAGGTCCGCCTCAACGACGCCGAGCGGGCCCTCTCGGCCCCGGGCCTTGCCGCCCCGGTAATCGCCCTCGGCTATTCGTTCACGATCCTGTTCCGTGAGGGCGTGGAGGCGATGCTGGTGGTCGCCATGCTCCTGGGTGCGCTCGCGGCGGCTCGTGCGCTGCGGTTCCGGCGGGCGATCCTCGCCGGCGTGGGCAGCGCACTTCTCGCAAGCGTGGCCACCTGGATCGTCATCAACCTGGTCCTGAACCTGGCGCCGGTGCAGCGCGAGCTCCTCGAGGCGGCCATGACGCTGCTGGCCGTGGTGATGCTCTTCTACGTCTCCTTCTGGCTGATCGCGCGGATGGACCAGCGCCGCTGGATGGAGTTCATGAAGGCGCGCATCTCAGTCGCCGCCGGTACCGGGTCCGCCGCCGCGATGTTCGGCATCGGCTTCACCGCCGTCTACCGCGAGGGCGTCGAAACGGGTCTCTTCTACCAGGCGCTGTTTTCGTTCGCGCGCGGCCTCGAAAGCTGGATCCTCGCGGGCGCGGGCATCGCGCTTGTCGCGCTGCTCGGCGTCGGCTGGCTCATCTTCCGAGCCGGGCGCCGCATCCCGATCAAGAAGGTCCTGGGCACGGCGGTCGTGATGATCATGATCCTCTCGGTCGCCTTCTTCGGGAACGCCGTCCGCGCTGCCCAGGAGGCCGACCTCATTCCGATCACGCTCATCGACGGGCTGCCCTCGCTGCCGTTCTTCCTGGCCGAGTTGACTGGCTGGCATTCGACCCTGCAGACCACCGTCGCCCAGGTCGCCCTCGCGAGCGTCTACGTCGCGGGTGGGATCTGGACCTTCATCCTCGTGCCACGGCGGATCCGCGAGGCAGCGCGGGCCGGCGAGACGCGACGCGCGGAGTCCACCACCGACGCCTGAGTGCGGTTCGGTTGCTGCCGCGCACCGCGTTTGAGTCGCGGTCACTGGGCTCGATCGGGGCCCTGCCGGTACGATCGGAGTCCCCATGCAGCACGTTCGGCCTGCCACCGCCGCCCTGCGCACGGCTCTCGCCGGCATCGTGCTGGCGCTGTTCGCCGGCGCGTGCGCTCCGGCACCGGCGCCGACAGGTGGGTTTGCAGCTGCCACATCGCCCCCGTCGGCCGACCCGGCGGCAGGCACGACCCCGTCGGTTCCGCTCGCGGCCGCTCCGTCGGCTTGGCCCGCTCCGTCGGCTTCGCCCGCTCCGCCTGCCGCCACTGCGGTCGCGACAGTTCCTCCCACGGCCACGGCGGAGCCGATCGCGGTCTCGACCTCCTTGCCCAGTCCGACCACGACGGCCGGTCCGGCGGACACGCCGCGTCCGACCCCGCATCCCACGCCGGCGCCAACCCCGCCTCCCACGCCGGCGCCAACCCCAACGCCGCTCACCGGCCAGACACGGGTCCACCGCGTCGCCCCGACGAGCTACGTCGAGGCGCGGATCCGGGGCGACTCGCGCCTTGAGGCCCTGCCCGACGGATCCATCCGCGTCGTCTCGACCCGCGCGAGCAACGCCGACCAGTACGTGGAGTGGTGGGTCGACGAGTCGGTGATCATGCCGCCCGGATCACAGGCGGCGAGGGTCGTGACTGTCGTCTGCGGCGGCGGGTCAGGCGACTGGTGGGAGGTCTACGGGCCCTACGGCTCCGACGAGTTCGAGTTCGAGGTCACAGGCCCCGGCTCGGACGGATGCTGGTACTTCAACGAGTCGGGCCGCCATACGGACTTCCGGGTGGAGATCTGGCTGTCCCGGAACGCGGAGATGACCATCTCGCGCATCGAGTTCCACGTCACCTTCGCCTGACCTGTCATCCGGCCGGGGCCCTCACTTGACCGTGAAGGTGTACTCCACGCGGTCGATCACCAGGTGTGAGCCGAGGCGGACGATCGCGATCACCGACGTGTCATCGCCGAGCGCGTCGTCGTAGTGCCAGCAGCCGTCGGGCCCGGGTGGCTCGACCTCGTGCTCCATCGGCTCGGAGCCCTCGGGGCCGTAGGTCTCGTAGAAGTCCCCGTCGCCGCTCCCGCACACTGCCACGTCCACTTCGGTGATCGTCGCGCCGGCGGGCAGAGCGTCATCGGGCAGGAACCAGGTCACCATCAGCTGGTGGCTGTACAGGCGCGTTGTCTCGATGCGGATGCCGCCCCCCGCCACGGGCGTGACCTTCCCGTTCTCGGGGATGTCCGCGAGCTCGTACTGGTCGCCGCGCAGGACCACGCGCAACGTACCGTCGGCCGGGATCGTGGCCTCGCCTGTCGGCGCCGCGGACGCTGCGGCTGAGGGTCGCGTCGTCGGCTTGCGGGTGGGCGTCGGCGGACGGGTCGTCTGGGGCTGCCTGGGTGGTGGTGTGCCGGCCGCGTGCCGGGTCGGCAGGGGCGTCGGAGCCACGGAGGCCATGTTTGCCAGCGACGGTCCGGCCGTGAGCAGCGGCCGCTCCGGGTCGCGTGCCAGCGATTGGAGGGCCACGAACGCCCCGGCCATGAGCGCGAAGGTGAGCGCGAACGCGCCCGCCATGAGCAGGCCCTGGCGGCCGCTCACTCGACCAGGCGGATGCTGCTATTGGCGAACGCCGATGCCTTGAAACCGAAGCGGGCGTCGGCATCGCTGGTGACCTGGATCTCGCCCGCGATGACCTGCAGGTTCGCCATCCCGCTCGCCTCGATGAGCACCAGCGCGTTCTGGTGGGCTGCGTAGATCGTGCCCTGGAGACCGCCGATGGCGCCGCACGGGTCGGGCACGGGCTGCGTGTCCGGCGGTACGCCGCGTGTCATGAACCAGCCCTGACACCCACCGGCACTGCTCTTGCCGGGCGCGAGCGTGATGGTGGACGCACTGCTCCGATCCTAAAAGATCGTCATCCCTGCATACGGCCCTGATGCCGGCCCATAGAGGTCCACCCTGCCGGTGCCATCGATCGTGATCGGGCCGTCCTTGATGCCGGATGGTGCGGTGACCGTCACCGTGAGCGCGTCGCCGGCGGGATCGTAGATCGCGTCGCCACTGTAGACCGCAGCAATGGAGCGGACGCCCCACAGAGCATAGCTGGTGGAGCAGGTTGTCGAGAATCCCTTGCTCGTCGGAGAATCACGGATGACCGGGGCTGCCCCGCAGAGCATCACGTTGCCGTCATAGAAGTCCACGTAGCCGGTGATGGCCGGCGCGGACTTGTTCGCGATCTCCATCTCGAACGTGAAGGTCACCACGTCGCCTGGTGCGATGGACTTGTCGCTTGCGATCAAGCTCTCGTTTCTGACGTTGGTCTTGGAGGGGTCCCCGTCGGGAACGAGCGACGTGCCTAAGCTCGTGCTGTGGCTGCCGCCGGCGCTGCCCGTCGTGTAGACCATCACGCCCGCCTTGCCATCGACATCAGCCTTGTTGAGGACCTGGAACCCGCCGCCCACCATGATGTACACGCCCGGCAGCATGGTCGTTTCCCCGCCCGACATCTGGAGCCCGCCGTAGTACGTGCCCGGGCAGACGACCTTCGTGCCGGTGGTGATCCGGGTCTGCGCGGCCAGGCTGATCGAGCCCGCCGGAACCACAGCAGTTCCGGGGCAGCCGTTCGTACCCGGCACGGGCACGGCGCCGGGTGTCGGGGGGTTGATCTTCGCGCCCGGCTTCGCCGGGTCGTTGAAGGGGTCCGGGATCTCCGGCATGTGGACGCAGACGTTCGACGGTTGCTTCTGGCCGGTCGGGGTGTAGCTCTCGGTACAGCCGGGGGCGAGTTCGTCCGCGGTCGCGATGTTGCCGTCGTGAGTCTCCCAGCCGCCCACGACCGTGATGTGGCGGGCCGAGATCGTCCCGCCGTCGCCGAAGATGTCGAAGCCGTCGCCGCACACCTTCCATGTTTTGACCACGCACACGCCCGGCGTGACGCCGCCGTTACGGGAGTTTGCGTGGATATCTCCGTCAACACGCAGCCGTGCGCCGTTCTTGATGAGGAGCGTGTGGTTGCTGGCCGATTTGTTGAGCGAGCAGAAGTTGCACGACACGACACTTGTGCTCGTCGTGACGGCGACGGCGCGTGCCGACACCATTCAGCAGGGCTGACCGACAAGTCCTGAGAAGCTGGTCCGCATCGGGCGCTGGACGGTCACTTCCACATACCCGTCCTTGCCCGCGTTGGGCCCGCTGGTCGGCGGCTGGCTCACCTGCACGCCGTCGTTCTTCTTCTTCCCGCCGCAGTCGGTGTAGCTGTCCGGGAAGCCATTCTGAGCGGCGATCGCCTCGGCGGCTGCGGTCGCGCTGGTGACGTCGGACGTGGATCCGAAGGACTTGGCAGCGGCGAGCGCCGCCGTGTCGGCGCTTGCCTGCGCCTGGCGGCGATTGGCCCAGGCCATCCCGCCGTCGACCAGGAGCCCCGCCGCCGAGACCACGGCCACCAGGGCGAGTGCCAGGATCACCAGCGCCTGGCCGCGCTGACGGCGGCGCTGATCGACCGCGGCGTTGGCGGACCGCCGGTCGGCGATGAGGAAGCGGGCTGGGACTCGCGGCATGTGGGACTCCATTGCCGGCCGGCAAGCCGTGGTGCGTCGCCGGCGCATCCGAATCAGCAGGGCAGGTACGTCGTCGAGGTGGCGGTGGGGGTGAAGGAGCCACCCATGACGTTGGACAGGGTCGGCGTCAACAGCTGGACCGTGACCTGGATCTTCACGACGATGGGCGGCGGATTCGCGGGGTCGTTGCAGGTCACGCCGTTCGGGTAGAAGCAGGTGCCCGTGGAATCGGTCAGGCCTGACGGGCACGTCGTGGCCCCGGTGATGTTGGCGTCCGTCAGCGCGACGCCGGCGGCCTGGGCCTTCGCGGCGGTCCGGATCTTGCAGTACGTGCTGGTGCCCGGACACGCGCTCGTGGTGATCGCGGGGTCGAGTGCCGTGACTAGGGCGGCCCGGGCGCCCTCGCGCGCGCCCTGGGTGATCGCCTGCTGCGCGAACACCACGCGGCCGAAGTCGACCAAGGCGAACAGCAGCATCAGGAAGACCGGGACGATCAGCGCGAATTCCACCAGCGCCTGGCCACGGCCCGTGGGTTCCGGGCGCCCCCAGAGGCAGCGGACGGTTCGGAGGAGCCTCACTGGATCATCGCGCTCGTGGTCGCGTCCATCCGTACGGGATTGCTCAGCAGCATGCCCACGACCGGCACGAAGAGGGTCATCTGGTAATTCACCTTGATCGTCACGCGCGCGGCGCTTGTGCCGCAGGCCATCGCCGTCCCGGCCGAATCGGCGCACGTCGGCGGGTTGAGCGTGATCGAGGCCTGCGTGAGGCCCTGGGTTTCCTGTTGCACGCGGTAGGCGATGTTGTCGGGGTTCGCGCTCTGCTTGCCCGCAGTCCAGCCCGTCGGACAGGCCACGGTGGTGGTGGTCGAGCACCACTTGTCGTAGTTGGTGCCAGTCGCGGCGTACAGGGCTCCCTCGCGAGCACCGTTGGTGATCGCGATGTAGGCCGTGAAAATGCGCGCTCCGTCGACGACGCCCAGCGTCAGGAGCAGGAACACGGGCAGGATGAGGGCAAACTCCACGAGGGACTGGCCCCGGGAGCCCTCGCGGTTGTGGCGGCGCCAGCGCGTCATGCGGCAAGTACGCCACAGGCGCCCGCTGGACTGACATCGGACGTTGGTACCGGTCGAGTCCCAACGGCCGCCGGTCGTACCGGTCGGATCCCTCCCGGACCCGCCCGGACTGCCCAGTTCGTCCCGAACCGGGCGATCGATGTGGTGCGGCGGCGCACCGCCGCGCCGATGGCCTACGGCGCCTTCGGGTTGACGAAACGGCAGCGCTCGACCAGCGGGCAGATCTCATGACGCGGATTGCGTGCATGGCAGATCCGACGGCCATGGGTGATCAGGTTCACGTGACCCTCGTACATGTCGTCGTCGGCGAAGACTGCGAGGTAGAGGTCGTGTGCCAGTTCGAGGGGCGCCCTGGGCGGCAGCAATCCCACGCGTTTCGACACCCGCTCCACGTGCGTGTCGATGGGCATGAGCGGCATCCCGAAACAGAACAGCAGCACGATGGACGCGGTCTTGCGGCCGATGCCCGGGATCGTGGTCAGCCAGTCGCGGGCATCCACGGCGCCCATGTCTGTGAGGAACGACAGGTCATAGGCACCGCGCCCCTCGCGGATCGTGCGCAGGGCGGCCTGGATGCGCGGTCCCTTCTGGTAGGCCAGGCCGCCCGGGCGGATGACGGCGATCAGCTCGTCGATCGGCGCGTCCTCAACGGCAGCCCAGTCTGGCGGACGGCCCGGTGGCAGGCCTTCCCCGCCCCAGCCTTCGGGTGGCCGCTCGGGATCGTCGGGGGTCGAGCCGCCGCGTCGGTGGCCGACGATCGGGGTCGTCTCAGGAGATCGATACCGTTCGCGGAGCGCAACGAACGCGCGCTCGGCGTTCACGTCCGCGGTGTTCTGGGTGAGGATCGTGAGGACCAGCTCCGAGATGGGGTCGAGACGCGGATCCCAGGCCGGCCGGCCGTATTGCGTCGCGAGGCGCTCAAGGACGAACTCCACCAGCCCTGGCCGGTAGCGGCGCAGGTAGTTCGACCAGCGGCGCGCCGGATCGACGACGGCGCGCCTCCGCCTGGCTGGGGCCGCTCGGGCGGTCATCCCCGCGACACGATCCCGATCCCGAGCGTGACCAGCTCCGCGAGCCGGCCGCCCGCCCGCTCCAGCGGTGCCGCTCCCGCGGCGATCGCTTCGTCGAGGGACATCAGCCGCTCCACAACCGGAACCGCGATGGCCCCGAGCGGCGCAAGGGCCGCGATCCCCTCGGGCAGGACGCCCCCGCCCAGGGCGATGCATGGCACGCCGGCGGCCTGTGCACGCCGAGCCACCGCGAGGGCCGTCTTGCCGAAGGCGGTGGAGGCATCGATCCGGCCCTCGCCCGTGATGACGAGGTCGGCCGCGGCCAGCTTGGCGTCGAAGCCGGCAGCAGCCATGGCCAGTTCGACCCCGGGTCGAAGCGCAAACGAGGCGAACCGATCTCCGATCGCGAGCAACGCGAATCCGACGCCTCCGGCGGCTCCCGCTCCTGGCACGTCCCGGACGCGACGCCCCGTGGCGGACTCCAGCCGGTCGGCCCACCGGCGATTGCGCTCGTCCAGCTGTTCGACGAGCTCCGGGGTCGCGCCCTTCTGCGGCCCGAAGACAGCGGCCGCGCCGTCCGGGCCGAGCAGCGGGTTGGAGACGTCGCACGCCACGTCGAGTTCGATCCCGGCGAGGGCAGGGTCCAGACTCTCGAGATCCGGCAGCGCGGCGTCATCGCCCTCCGCGAGGTGCGCCCCGAGGCCACGCAGGAGCCCCAGCCCGCCGTCGGTGATGGCGCTGCCGCCGATCCCGAGTGTCACGCGCCGCACGCCGGCCCTCGCTGCTGCAGAGAGCAGCTGGCCGGTTCCGATGCTGGTCGCTCGCGCGGGGTCGCGCTCCGCCACGGCCACACGCGAGAGGCCCGACGCCTCGGCCATCTCCAGCACGGCGGCGTCACGCTCCGCCGAGCGGAGCCAGCGCGCGCTGATGCGCCGGCCCAGCGGATCGTCAACGGGCGCCGACTGCCACTCCCAGCCGCCTGCGGCGGCGATCGCCTCCAGCGTTCCCTCGCCGCCGTCGGCCAGGGGTGCGAGGACGATCGCATCCAGCGGCCGTGCCGACCGCCAGCCAGCCGCGAGGGCGCGCGCAACCTGGATCGATGTGAAGGTTCCCTTGTACGAATCCGGCGCAACCAGCACCCGCATCCGGCGATCGATCACCGCCTCACCTCGACCCCGCGGGTCGCTTCGGCTGCGCGCTGCCGAGCCGGGCCTGCGGGAGCACTCGGACTCACGTTGCGGTTGCTGTCGCCTCCGCCAGGCTCAGTTCGAGGGGATCGCCACGAGCGCCCAGTCGTCATTGCGCTCGCCCGGGACGTAGCGGCCGTTGGCAGCCTTGTAGGCGAGTTCGCGGAAGCCCATCGATCGCCACGAGGAGAGCCAGGTGTCGACCGGGAGGCGCACGTACGGGGTCCGGCGGACCAGCTCGGCCTCGAGCAACACGCTCTCGAGCAGCCGCTTGCGCTCGAGCAGGGGGATGTTCAGCAGGGACTGTCCGTCAACGAGGAGCAGGTCGATGGCCACGAAGGCGAGCGGATGGTCGGGCGGCGCCGCGTTCCTGGCCGCGTTCTTCGACTCCAGCTGCTCGATCGGCCGCATTGCGCGCGCCCTGAGCCCCCTGCCGACGAAGATCTGGGTGGCCATCTGGCCTGCGGTCGGCACCTCGGAGCCGACGAGGAGGGCGTGTGACGGCTGTGTCGGCTGGTAGGTGAGATAGCCATCGATGATGGCGGACTCTGCGTTGATCACGCTCTCGAGTGCGGCGACGATTGCGGCGGCCGCCTCCAGCGGGGCGCCCTCCACGTCTCTGAGCGTCACGCTGCCGCCGTCGGCCACGACAAGGACCCGGTCGCCACGCCACAGCGGCTCCACGATCGGGTCGCGGATCTCTTTGACGTTGCGGCGGCCGAAGCCCGCAGGGCGGACGGCGGCGAGGTCGACGGTCACGCTCGGATCGTACACGCAGTGAGTGCGGCGCGGCCGCGCGGGTCCCGGTCCGTCAGCCGCGCCTGCGGAAGTGGTCGAGCAGCGCGCGTCCGCGAGCCGGCGATGCCGGGCCCGGCGGCTGCCCCGTCTCCCCCTCGGCCACCTCGGCTTCCACCGCATCGTGCACCGCCTCGCCGCGATGTCGCAGGACCTCCGCCATCCGGTCGGCGAGCCTGCGTGCCGCGATGTTCTCGGGGTCGATCTGCAGGGCTCTTCGGGCGAGGTCCAGGGCGCCCCGGTCGTCCGCTCGCTCCAACGCGACGCGCGCCAGGCCGACCACGGCGATGCTGTTGCGGGGGTCGGCCTCGAGTACCTGGCGGTAGATCCGCTCGGCCTGGTCGATCATCCCGTGCAGCAGGGCTCGCTCTGCCTGGAGCAGCTGCTCGATCATCGGCTCTCCCGGTCGGCCTGCAGGCCCTGCGCGAGCAGCAGCAGGGTCGGCCGGTCATTGAGCTCGCTGTCGACGAGCACGCGGTCCAGCAGGTGGTCGAGCACCCGGCCGAGCTCGGGCCCGGCCGGCAGGCCCAGCTCGGACATGAGGTCGTCGCCGTTCACGGCCAGGTCTGATCGCGTCAGCGGCACCTGGGCCTCGAGCTGCTCGATCACGCGCCGCCGAAGCTCGACCAGCTGGCCGTCGTCGCGCGGCAGCCCGCTGCCGACGTTGTCCGCTTCGCGAAGTTCGAACAGTTCCTCGAGCGCGTGCTCGCCGATGCGGGCGATGAACCGCCGCACGGCGGCATCGCTCCAGCCGGGCTCGTAATTGAACATGTGGTGGCGGACCAGGTGGGCGATGCGGTCCTGCGTTGCGCGGGCCATCCGGATCCGGGCAAGAAATGCAGCCGCGAGCTCTGCCCCGACCAGGTCGTGCCCCGGAAAGCCCGCGTCGCCCGCGGTGGCGGGCTTGCCGATGTCGTGAACGAGAGCGGCCAG
>Ga0194132_10005644_pt1 | contig 20065 bp, 19 predicted proteins | sample TA2KigOf80mmetaG_FD_148612 | JGI IMG/M metagenome (GOLD analysis project Ga0194132, IMG submission 148612) | Freshwater microbial communities from Lake Tanganyika, Tanzania - TA2015054 Kigoma Offshore 80m | ecosystem: Environmental > Aquatic > Freshwater > Lake | place: Tanzania: Lake... | reverse complement strand
CTTGGCGATCTCCCAGCTATGCGCCAGGTCGGGGATGATGGTCTTGCCGGAGTCGCGCGGATCGCGCCGCACCAGGTTGTCGAACATGCAGCCCTGGCTGCCCAGGCTGTTGATCGTGCCCGACTGATGGAAGTCGAAGTGCGGCGGGCGCATGGTGATGCCGTAGCGCAGTACGCCGCCCTTCTTTGGGTTCGGCTCCGCCGCGGCGAGCTGGAACTTCGAGCCGTCGAATTCGTTGGGCACGCCCTGCGCCCAGGCTGCCCACGGCAGGCCATAGACGCTGATGCCGCCCAGCGCGGCCGCGCCCTTGACGAATTGACGACGCCCGAGATTCGTACGCTTGGATCCCTTGCCCATGGTTCCGTCCTCCCATTTGGTCTTTTGCGGATCACACACAGTGTGCTCAGATGGCTTCGCCCATCTCGTTGGCGGGCCAAGGCTAACACGATATTTTTCAGGGAGTCTCGCGTTGAATGCTCGCGGGGAGGCGTCGGTGGTGCCGACCGGCGTGACGGAAGCGTCGGCGCGCACGGTCCTGCAGGTCGAGGACCTGCAAACCCATTTCTTCACCGCCATCGGTCAGGTGCGCGCCGTCGACGGCGTGTCCTATTCGCTGAAAGCCGGCGAGACCTTGGGCGTGGTCGGCGAGTCGGGCTGCGGCAAGAGCGTCACGGCGCTCTCCATCCTGCGCCTGGTCGCCAATCCACCCGGGCGCATCGTCGGCGGCGCGGTGCGCTTCGAGGGGCGCAACCTGCTGGAGCTCGGCGCGGCGGAAATGGAGCGCATCCGAGGCAACGAGATCTCGATGATCTTCCAGGAGCCGATGACGTCGCTCAATCCGCTCTACACGGTGGGCAAGCAGATCGCCGAGGCGGTGGCCCTGCACCAGGGCCTCTCACGCAAGGATTCCTGGGACCGCGCCGTCGACATGCTGCGGCGCGTGTCGATCCCCGAGCCGGAGAAGCGCGCGCACGCCTATCCGCACCAGATGTCCGGCGGCATGCGCCAGCGCGTGATGATCGCCATGGCGCTTAGCTGCAATCCCAAGGTGCTGATCGCCGACGAGCCGACCACGGCGCTCGACGTCACCATCCAGGCGCAGATCCTCGACCTGATGCGTGAGCTGCAGGAGACCTTCGGCACGGCGATCATCCTGATCACGCACGACATGGGCGTCGTCGCCGAGAACGCCGACCGCGTCGTGGTGATGTACGCCGGGCGCAAGGTCGAGGAGGCGAGCGCCGCGGAGCTGTTCGACAATCCCGGCCATCCCTACACCAAGGGCCTGCTGGGCTCGATCCCGCAGCTCGACGTCGCGGCCAGCAAGACCAGGGCCCGTCCCAGGCTGAACGAGATCAAGGGCATGGTGCCCTCGCTGTTCAACCTGCCACCGGGTTGCAGCTTCGCGCCGCGCTGCGGCTTCGCCTCCGATCAGTGTACGCGCGCGATGCCGCCGCTGGCCGAGCACCGGCCGGGGCATCACATTGCCTGCTGGCACGCCGACAAGGTGCTGGCGGGAGGCGCACCGTGAGCGAGACCCTGCTCGAGGTCCAGGACCTCAAGAAGCACTTCCCGATCACCAGGGGTGTCTTCTCGCGCGTCTCTGGCCATGTCTACGCGGTCGACGGTGTGTCGTTCGAGATCAAGCGCGGCGAGACCTTGGGACTGGTGGGCGAGAGCGGCTGCGGCAAGTCGACGGTCGGCCGCACGCTTCTGCGCCTGCTCGAACCGACCGATGGCGCCATCCGCATCGGCGGTGCGGACATCACCCATCTCGATCGCGCCGCGCTGCTGCCCTATCGCCGGCGCATGCAGATGATCTACCAGGATCCCTACGCCTCGCTGAATCCGCGCATGAGCGCCGGCGAGATCGTCGGCGAGCCGATGACCATCCACGATATCGGCACGCCGAAGGAACGCCAGGAGAAGGTCGCGGCCCTGTTCGATCGCGTCGGGCTCAGGCCGGAGGCGATCGGCAACTACCCGCACGAATTCTCCGGCGGCCAGCGTCAGCGCATCGGTATCGCCCGCGCCCTGGCGCTCAATCCCGACCTGATCGTCGGTGACGAGCCGGTCTCGGCGCTCGACGTGTCGATCCAGGCGCAGATCATCAATCTGCTGATGGACCTGCAGGACGAGTTCAACCTCTCCTATCTCTTCGTCGCCCACGACCTGGCGGTGGTCGAGCACATCAGCCACCGTGTCGCCGTGATGTATCTCGGCCGCATCGTCGAGATGACCGACAAGACCAGCCTGTTCGAGATGCCGTTGCATCCGTACACGGAAGCGCTGCTCTCGGCCGTGCCGATCCCCAAGGCCAGCGCCCGCGGCCGCAAGCGCGTGATCCTGACGGGCGACGTGCCCAGCCCGATCAGCCCGCCGCCGGGCTGCCACTTCCACACGCGCTGCCCCTACGCGATGCCGCGCTGCAAGGTCGACGTGCCGACGTTACGAGAAGTCGTGCCCGGCCACTTCGCCTCCTGCCACCTGCACGACGGCGGCGTGAAGGCGCCGCTGGGCAACGGCGCGGCGACCTAGACTCCCTCGTTCATGCACCTCTCCCCTATGAGGAGTGGTGCCTGAGTAGGGCCCTGGCTACACCGCCCCGCGCAGCCTCGGATCGAGCAGGTCGCGGATGCCGTCGCCGAGCAGGTTGAAGGCCAGCACGGTGAGCGTGATCGCGGCGCCGGGGAAGAAGACCAGCCACCATGGCGGCACCAGTCCGGCGTTGAGCGCGTCGGCCAGCATGTTGCCCCAGGTCGGGTTCGGCGGCGGGATGCCGACGCCAAGGAAGCCGAGCGAGGCTTCGATGACGATGGCGACGCCAAGATGGGTGGTCGCGAGGATCAGGTAGGGCGCCACGCATTGCGGCAGGATGTGGCGGAACATCAGGCGCGGGTGCGAGGCGCCCAGTCCGCGCGCGGCCTCGACGTACTGCATCTCCTTGAGCGACAGCACGACCGAACGGATGACGCGGCCGCCGAACGGTATTCGCGTGATGGCGATGGCGACGATCACCGTGCCCAGCCCGCCGCCCAGCGCCATGGCGATCGCCATGGCCAATATGAGATCGGGGAAGGATTGCAGGAACTCGATGATGCGCTGGCTGACCATGTCGAAGCGGCCGCCGAAATAGCCGCAGGCCAGGCCCCACAGCGCCCCCAGCGTGGTGCCGAACAGCACGGCGCCGATCGCCACGGTGAGCGAGGTCCGGCTGCCGTGGATCACGCGCGCCAGCGTATCGCGGCCGATCTGGTCGGTGCCGAACCAGTGCTTCTCGCTGGGCGGCTTCTGCATGGCACGGAAGTCGGACTTCAGCGGCGGGTAGGGGGCCACGAAGTCGGCGCTGACCGCCATCAGCACGATCAGGGCGGCGACCACGCCCCAGAAGGCCGAGATCGGCGAGCGGCGCGCCAGAGTCAGCACGCCGCGAAGGATCGAGCGGCGGCGCGGCGCGGTCTGGGCGGGCGCGTTGGGATCGGCCGAGGTGACGGTCATCGGTAGCGAATCCTCGGATCGAGCAGGGCGATGGTGACGTCGACGGCGATGTTGATCACCACGAAGACCACGGCGTAGAGGAACACCAGGTTCTGCATGACAAAGACGTCGCGCTCGCTCACCGCCTGGAACATCGAGTAGCCCAGGCCCGGCGTGCCGAAGGCGCGCTCGACCGGGATCGAGCCGGCCAGCACCAGGCCCAGCAGCACGCCCGACAAGGTGATGACCGGCAGCAAGGCGTTGGGCAAAGCGTGTAGCGCGATCACCAGCCGGTTGTTGAGTCCCTTGGCGCGCGCCGTGCGCACGTAATCCTCGCGGATGACCTCGAGCAGGGCCGAGCGGCCCATGCGCGCGATATAGGCGGCCTGGCCCAGGCCGAGCACGACGGCGGGCCCGATCACGATCTGCAGGTTGGCGAGTGGATCGACGAACAGCGAGACGCCGACGAGCGGCGCCTTGTATCCGAACCAGAACAGCAGGGCGAGCACGATCAGCATGCCGACCCAGAAGCCGGGTACGGCGAGAAACAGGATGCTGAAGAAGCGCACGACGCCGTCGGCGACGCTATTGGGCTTGAGCGCGCTCAGGATCGCCACGGGGATGCCGACGATCCACGAGATCAGCACCGAGAGGATGGCGATCTCGGCGGTCAGCGGTCCGCGCCGCATGATCATCTCGGCGACGCTTTCGGAGCGGAAGAAGGAGCGGCCGAAATCGCCGGCGATGATGGCCTTCACCCAGGCGAGATACTGCACCCACAGCGGGTCGCTGAGACCCAACTCGGCCATGTAGTGCGCGCGCTGCGCCTCGGTGAGCTTGCTCATGCCCTCGGGGCCGAAGATCGCCACCAGCGGATCGCCCGGCAGGATGCGCATGATCAGGAAGACCATGATCGACACGCCGAGCACGGTCAGCGCGCCGAAGGCCAGACGCCGCGCGATGTAGCTATACATCGCGCCCCCCAACTCGCCGGACCACTCGACCACGCATGACGTCGCCTCCCAAGGGCGTGATTCTCATTCTTGGCGGCATCATGCCTGCCCTGTCGCGGAAGGCAAGCCGCGCCGATTGTCAGGCGCCGCCGCGCGGCCCTATCCTGCGCTCAAAGTCGGAGGAAACGGAGGACGGCCATGAACGCGCCCACGCGAACGGTCACCGTCGACTACGGTCCCGAGGAAGCGGCCATGCGGGCCTATCTCGCAGCCGGCGAGAAACGTGCCTACGAACTGGGCAATCGCGGGCCCATCCGATTCACCTCGGACGGCAAGCTCGACCCCGCGATCCTCGACGCCTACTGGCGCTTTGGCTTCTATGTATTCGAGGACGTGCTCAAGGCGGACGAACTCGCCGACATTGAGGCCGATCTCAAATCCATCCTCGATCGCCTGCCGCGCGAGAAGGGCTCGCCGGTCGACGCCAAGGGCCGGCCGGCGCTCAGCGTCGATTGCCAGGCCCCGAACCTCCTGTGGTCCAAGCCACTGGGCGATCCCTTCGGCGGCACCCAGCTCGCCAATGGCCGCCACCCGGCGAAGATGTACGAGCCCAAGGCGGCGTCGGACGCGCCCAAGGAGATCGTCTATCTCATCCTCGGCTCGCTGCAATTCTCCGAGGCGCATCTGCGGGTCTATGGCCATCCGCAGCTGCTGGCCGTCGCCGCGGCGATCAACGGCCCGGACTTCACGCCGTTCAACGAGGCGATCTTCATCAAGGAGCCGGGCCTGGGCGCCTCGGTCGCCTGGCATCGCGATGGCGTGACGCACTGGGATCATCCGGAGTGGGACGAGGGTACGCACGGCTTCAACACCATGGCGCAGCTCTACGGCTGCACGCCGGCCAACGGCGTGTGGGTGATCCCCGGCTCGCACAAGCTCAACAAGGTCGACATCAAGGCCATGGTCGCGGCCGCCGGCAGCGACCGCCTGCCCGACGCGGTGCCGATCGTCTGCAAGCCGGGCGACGTGGCGATCACCAACCGGCAGGCGGTGCACGGCTCCTTCGCCAACACCAGCAAGGACTGGCGGGTCACGCTGAACTTCGGCTTCCATCGGCGAAAGTCGGTGCTCGACGTGCAGGGCGGCGGCATCCACGCCAAGCCCAGGGTCTACGACGCCGAGCACATCCACGAACGCGCGAAGATGCTGGGCTATGCCATCGACGCGCGCCGCCAGCGCTTTCCGCACGAGACGCCCTTCGCCTATCAGCCGCATGTGCGGGCGGGTGAGCGATACACCTGGGACGCCGCGGCGAAAGCCTCGATCAAGGACTACAACCTTCTCGACATCAGCATCTGAGGACACCATGACCGACGTGCGGATTCTGGCCACCGGCCTGGGCTTTCCCGAGGGGCCGGTGGCGATGCCCGACGGCTCGGTGATCCTCACGGAGATCCGCAACCAGCGCTGCTCGCGTGTCACGCCCGACGGCAAGGTCTCGCTGTTCTCCGCCGCCGGCGGCGGGCCCAACGGGCTCGCGGTCGGCCCCGATGGTGCGCTCTATCTCTGCAACAACGGCGGCAGCCGTTACGTCGAGGGCGTGTCGATGGGGCAGGGGCCGCATCCCGACTACAAGTTCGGCTCCATCCAACGCCTGCATCGCGAGACCGGCGAGGCGAAGCTGCTCTACAACGAGTGTGACGGCCACAAGCTGTCGGCGCCCAACGACCTGGTGTTCGACAAGGCGGGCGGCTTCTATTTCACCGATCTCGGCAAGCGCTACGCGCGCCACCGCGACCATGGCGGGCTGTACTACGCCCAGCCCGACGGCTCGAAGATCACCTGTCTCGCCTATCCGATCCTCAGCGCCAATGGCTGCGGCCTGTCGCCGGACGGCAAGACGCTCTACGTCGCCGACACCGAGGGCGCGCGGCTCTGGGCCTTCGATATCGAGGCGCCGGGTGTGGTGCGCAAGCCCTCGGGCCACGCGCCGCATGGCGGACGCATGATCATGGGCCTGCCCGGCAAGGCGCGCTTCGACAGTCTCGCGGTGATGGCGAGCGGCAACATCTGCGTCGCGACGCTGACCACCGGCTTCATCACCGAGATCTCGCCCAAGGGCGAGATCGTGCGCGCGGTGAAGACGCCCGACATCTATCCCACCAACATCTGCTTCGGCGGCCCCGACATGAAGACCGCGTACATCACGCTGTCCGACCAGGGGAAGCTCGGCGTCATGCAATGGCCGGAGCCCGGCCTGAAGCTGAACTATAATTAGCTTGCGCTTTTACCTTCCCCTGAAGGGGAAAGGTAAATGCAAACTGAAGGAGCCTCGCCATGGCCGGCAATGGACAGATGATCATCGACCTCGACGCAAGGCGCATGGCGGCGATGGCGAACAAGGACATCGCGACGCTCAAGGAGCTGATCGCCGACGACCTGATCTACACACATTCCTCGGCGCGCCTGGACACCAAGGCGAGCCTGATCGGCAACATGGAGGCCGGCGCCACGGTCTATACTGGCGTCACGCCGTCGAAGGTCGTGGCCCAGGATCTCGGGAGCGCCGTGGTGCTGACCGGCGAGGCGCAGATCAAGGTCACCTCGAACGGCACGCCCAACGCCTTCGGCGTGCGCTTCACGCTGGTCTACGCCAATCGCGGCGGCAAGTGGCAGATGACCACCTGGCAATCCACGCGTCTGCCGGCGTAAGCCCGTGCTGCTCGAAACACTGTTGCCGCTGGGCAAGGTCGACCCCGGCCTGCGTGCGCCCGAGATCCCGCTCGACCTGCACAGCATCGCCTCGCAGGCCGCGTTGCTCGAGGAGCTTGGCTATGACGGGCTGGTCGTCGAGGAGACCAAGGACGATCCGTTCATCCTGCTGACGCTGGCGGCGCAGTCGACGCGCAACCTGAAGCTCGGCACCTCGGTGGCGATCGCCTTCCCGCGCAGTCCTACGTCGATGGCGATGAGCGCCTGGACCCTGCAGAAGCTGTCGCGCGGCCGCCATGTGCTGGGGCTGGGCACGCAGGTGCGCGCCCATATCGAACGGCGATTCGGTATGAAGGCCTCGCCGGCCGGGCCGTGGATCCGCGAGTACGTTCGCGCGGTGCGCGCCGTATGGGATCACTGGCAGAACGGCACCAGGCTCGACGTACAGGGCGAGCACTACACCATCAACCTGATGGTGCCGCTGTTCAATCCCGGCCCGATCGAGCATCCCGACATCCCGATCCACATCGCCGCCGTGAATCCAATCATGAGCCGCATCGTGGGCGAGGTCGCCGACGGCGTACGCGCGCATCCGGTGTGCACGCCTTCTTACATCGAGAAGGTGATGCTGCCGGCGATCCGCGAGGGCGCGTCGCGCGCCGGGCGCTCGCTCGACCGGTTCCAGGTCTGCATGAAGCCTCTGGTAGCGGCGGCGGCCAACGAGGCGGAACTGGTGCCCAAGGTGCGCGACGCGCGCGCCCGCATCTCTTTCTATGCTTCGACGCCGCAATACCGCGCCGCCTTTGATCACCTCGGGCTGGGCGATCTCGCCGACAAGCTCAAGCTGCTCTCCCGCGCGCAGCGCTGGGAGGAGATGCCGCAGCACATCGACGACGACGTGCTGCATCGCTTCGTCACCATCGCCACCTACGACCAGATCGCCAAGAAGCTCACCGAGCGCTATGGCGACGTCGTCACGCATTGCGAATTCTCGATCGCGGTGAAGACGGCGAAGGACAAGGATATCCTGCGCGGCCTGGCGCAGGACATTCAGGGACAAAGTCAGGACCGTGTACGACGCACGATCCTCGGGAGGGCCGCGTGATGAAGCTCGGGCGTTTGGGGGTGTGGTATCCGACGGATCGACTCGACGGGCCGGGCCTGCGCGCGTTGATGCGCACGGTCGAGGGGCTCGGCTATTCCGCCTTCTGGTACCCGGAGTCACGCGGCTACGAGTCGATGTCGCTGGCCGACTTCCTGCTGGGCGCCAGCGAGAAACTGGTGATCGGCAGCTCGATCGCCAACATCTACGCCCGCGACCCTTTCACCGCGCATCGCGCCACGGCGTCGATGAACGTGCTGCACGGTGGCCGCTTCATCCTCGGCCTGGGCGTCAGCCACATCCCGATGGTCGAGGGCGTGCGCGGCCATCGTTACGACAAACCGCTGGGCGCCATGCGCGCCTATCTCCAGAGCATCAACAAGCAGGGCGAGGGACAGCCGGTCGTCGTCGCCGCGCTCGGGCCGAAGATGCTGGCGTTGAGTGGCGAGCTGTCGATGGGTGCCGTGCCCTACAACGTCACGCCCAAGCACACCGCGCAGGCCGCCAAGATCCTCGGCCCCTCGAAGATCCTCGCCGTCGAGCAGAAGGTCACCATCGAAACCGACCCCGCGAAGGCCCGCGCGCTCGGCCGCAAGGAGCTGGCGCGCTACATGGTGCTGCCCAACTACCGCAACAACTGGCTGCGCGAGGGCTTCACGGACGCCGATCTCGCCAATGGTGGCAGCGATCGCTTCATCGACGCCATGTGCCTGTGGGGCGACGCCGACACGGTGAAGCGCGGGCTGCGCGCCCACTTCACGGCGGGCGCGACGCATGTCTGCGTGCAGCCCGTCCATGATGAAGGGGATGTCGCCGCCCGTGACCGGATGTTGAAGGCGTTGGCGGATACCTGAGCGTCCCGCCGGTATCATGAGGTGGGCCGGCGGGATCCCGTCGCTCCCGATCAGTGCAGGTCGGTCACGGCCTTGAGATATCGCCAGCAGATATCGCCGAACGGAAGGGCAAGACCGAGTTGCACGGAGGGGCCCCGACTTTGTCTGGTTGCTGCGCTGCCGCCAGTCTATAGATTTCGGCGCTAGACCAAAGCGGAGAGGGCGGCGTGATGCTCAAGCTCGGATACAAGGCGTCGGCGGAACAGTTCGCCCCGCGTCAGCTTCTCGACTTCTCCGTGCTGGCCGAGGAGCTTGGCTTCGAATCCGTCTTCATCAGCGACCATTTCCAGCCGTGGAAGCACGTCGACGGCCACGCGCCGTTCTCGCTGACCTGGCTGGGCGCCTTGGGGGCACGGACCTCGAAGGTGACGATGGGCACGTCGGTGCTGACGCCGACCTTCCGCTATCACCCCTCGATCATCGCCCAGGCCTTTGGCACCATGGGCGCGATGTTCCCCGGCCGCGTGATCCTGGGCATCGGCACCGGCGAATCGCTCAACGAGGTGCCTTCGACCGGCCAGCCCTGGCCCGAGTTCAAGGAGCGCTTCGCCCGGCTCCGCGAATCGGTGACGCTGATTCGCACCCTGTGGAGCCAGGAGCGGGTGACCTTCGAGGGCCAGTACTACAAGACCGAGAGCGCCACGATCTACGACCGGCCGGACACGCCCGTGCCGATCTATGTCGCGGCCGCCGGCGCGCTGGTGGCGAAGTACGCCGGACGTTCGGGCGATGGCTTCATCTGCACGTCAGGCAAGAAGCGTGAGCTCTATACCGAGACCCTGTTGCCCAACGTCGCGGCCGGCCTTGCCGCGGCGAGCGACAGCAAGAAGCCGTACGACCACATGATCGAGGTCAAGGTCTCTTTCGACACCGACACCGAGCGGGCGCTGCATGATACCCGGCATTGGGCGGCGCTCGCGCTGACCTCGGAGGAGAAGATGTCGGTCGAGGATCCGGTAGAGATGCAGCGCCTGGCCGACGCGCTGCCACTGGAGCGCGCCGCCAGCCGTTGGATCGTGTCGAACGATCCCGACGAGCATGTCGAGCGTGTCGGCTACTATGTCGGCCTGGGCTTCCGTCACCTCGTGTTCCACGCGCCCGGCCCCGACCAGGCGCGCTTCATCAAGCTCTATGGCGAGAACGTGCTGCCCCGCCTGCGCAAGAAATTTGGCTGATGGCCACCAGCAGCATCGAGATCCGCGCGCTTCAGGACATCCCGATGGTGCGCGCGGGCGACGACCTCGTGTCGATCATCGCCGCTGGCATCGCGCGCGCCGACCTCGTGCCGCGCGACGGCGACGTTCTGGTGATCGCGCAGAAGGTGGTGTCCAAGGCCGAGGGCCGTAGCGTCGATCTCGCGACCGTCACGCCGTCAGCCGAGGCGATCAAGCTGGCGGCGGAGATTCAGAAGGATCCGCGGCTGGTCCACTTGATCCTGTCGGAGTCGGTGCGAGTCGTACGCGCGCGACCCAACGTGCTGATCGTCGAGCACAAGCTCGGCTTCGTCATGGCCAATGCCGGCATCGATCAATCCAACGTCGCCGATCCCGACGGCCCGCAGATGGCGCTGCTGCTGCCAGTCGACCCCGACGGCAGCGCGGAAAAGCTCCGTGTCGCGCTGTCGCGACGCTTCGGCGCCAAGCTCGCGGTGATCATCAACGACAGCTTCGGCCGTGCCTGGCGTCGTGGCACCTGCGGTGTCGCGGTCGGCGCGGCGGGCCTGCCCTCGCTGATGGACCTGCGCGGCAACCCTGATCTGTTCGGCCGCGTGCTGCAGGTCAGCATCACCGGCCACGCCGACGAAGTCGCCGCCGCCGCCTCGCTGGTGCAGGGGCAGGGCGCCGAGGGCCAGCCCATCGTGCTGGTGCGCGGCTTGAGCTGGAGCGGCCCCGACAACAACGCCCACGAGCTGGTGCGCCCCGCCGCCGAGGACATGTTCCGATGAGATGCCCTTGCCGGGAGCGCCGGCGTTCCGCCGGCATTCATGAGCCGGCGAGACACCGGCGCTCCCACTCATGATCGTCGCGCTGTCCGGTGGCGTCGGCGGCGCCAAGCTGGCGCTGGGGTTGAGTCGTGTGCTGCCGGCCAGCGAGCTGACGGTGATCGCCAACACGGGCGATGACTTCGAGCATCTGGGCCTTAGCATCTGTCCCGACATCGACACGCTGACCTACGCGCTCGCCGGCCTCGACAACCAGGTCCAGGGCTGGGGCCGGCGCGACGAGACCTGGTCGTTCATGGACAGCCTCAAGGCGCTGGGCGGCGAGGATTGGTTCCGGCTGGGCGATCGCGATCTCGCGGTCCATGTCGAGCGCACGCGGCGTCTGTGCTCGGGCGAGGCGCTGTCGCAGATCACCTCGGACTTCGCCGCCAGGCTGGGCATCGGGGCGCGCATCCTGCCGATGAGCGACGAGCCGGTGCGGACCCGCGTGCTGAGCGACGGCGGCTGGATCGACTTCCAGGACTATTTCGTGCGCCAGCAATGCCGGCCGGTTGTGCGCGCGCTGAGCTTCGATGGCGCGCCGGCGGCGCGGCCGGCGCCCGGCGTGACCCAGGCGCTGCGCAACGCCAGCGCTATCGTCATCTGCCCGTCGAATCCGTTCATCAGCATCGAGCCGATCCTCGCCGTGCCTGGGATCCGCGAGGCGATCGAGGCGAGCGGCGCGCCCGTCGTGGCGGTGTCGCCGATCATCGGCGGTAAGGCGGTGAAGGGGCCGACGGCGAAGATGATGGCCGAGCTGGACATGGAAGCCACGGCGCTTGGTGTCGCTCAGCGCTACGGCGAGATGCTGCACGGCTACATTGTCGAACATGAGGATGCCGCGGCTGTCGCCGGCATCGCCGCGCAGGTCACGGCGGCGAAGACGCTGATGCTGAGCCTCGAGGATCGCGAGGCGCTGGCGCGGGTCGTGCTCGAGGCGGCGGACTCGCTGCGACGATGAGCGATATCTGGGCGGTCGTTCCGGTCAAGGAGTTCGAGGGCGCCAAGCACCGGCTGTCGCCGTTGCTCAGCCCCGAACAGCGCCGGCTGTTGGCTGAGACCATGCTCGCCGACGTGCTCGACGCAGTAGCGGGCGCGAAACGGCTGGCGGGTATCCTGCTGATCACCCTGGAGCCCGGGGCCAAGGCGATGGCCGAGCGCCTGGGCGCACGCGTCGAGACCGAGGGCGCGCGCGAGGGCCACACCGGCGCCGTAGTCGCCGGCCGACGCATCCTGGCGCGCGAGGGCAGGGGTGGCTTCATCACCATGCCCGGCGATATCCCGGCGGTGCGGGCAGACGAGATCGACGCGGTGCTGGCGGCGCACAGGCCGGCGCCGTCCTTCACCATCTCGCCGGCGCATGACGATCTGGGCTCCAACGCAGTGGTCTGCTCGCCACCCGAATCCGTGCCGTTGCGCTTTGGCGAGAACTCCTATTTCCCCCACCTGGAGGCGGCGCGCGCCCAGGGCATCGAGCCGACGATCCTGCGCCAGCCCGGGATCGCCATGGATATCGACCACCCGGTCGATCTCGACATGTTCCTGCGGCTGCCGCAGTCGAAGGGCACGCGGACGCGAACGTTGCTGGGACAGTTCGGCCTCGGGTAGGCGTGTTCGCGGGTGCGGCGCCAAGGCGTCGTTTCCTGAGGCAACCGCCCGCTGAACCTCTTTTCAATGATATGTCAGAATGCTGTGTAATCGGTCGTCACATCATGACTAATTATCTGATTCAATTACATAAAAGACTATATTAATGATGTAATATCTTGACATCTTGTAAATTTGTGCGACGCGGCATATAAATTGTGAGCGAGTGCAGCATCCTATTACGCCGCTGATCATTTATTTCGGGTTTTGGTACTCCATTCATGACGACTTTCACCTACGGCACGTCGGGTGCGCCGACGTCGACCTACTCGATCACTGTCACACGCTACAACGAGTCGGGCGTCGCGACGACCGACTCGGTCGCCGGCCGGACCTGGACCAGCCTCAGCAGCCGTATCGGTAACGGCGACAGCAGCACAGCCGACTCCCTGGTGATGACCAGCGGCAACGACCTCTTCGTCTGGGACGACTACACCACCAGCACGCCCGGTGGCGCGCTCAATGGCAGCGGCGAATTCTACGCCTTCCAGAACAGCAGCCGTACCCGGGCTATCGAGACGATCGCGGCAGGCTCAGGCAACGACCTGGTCAATCTAACCTATGAGGCGTCCGGTCAGACATACTGGCAGTGGGACTCAGCCGCTGGTGGCGCCAACGCCAGCATGTGGGTCGACGGCGGCGCCGGTGACGACATCATCTGGGGCCACAATCCCGGAGAGTTCCTCTATGGCGGCGCCGACAATGACTGGATCGACGGCGGCGCGGGCAACGACAGCCTGTTCGGCGGCGCCGGCAACGATTCGGTGGTCGGCGGCCTGGGCAATGACCGCCTGCAGGGCGACGACGGCAACGACACCCTGATCGACACCTCCGGCAATAACCTGATGTATGGCGGGCTCGGCGACGACACGGCCTATGGCGGCACCGGCAACGACACGATCCAGGGCGACGATGGCGACGATCTGATCAGCGACGCCGGCGGCACCAACACGCTCTACGGTGGCGTCGGCAACGACTTCATCTATGGCGGTGCCGGCACCGACTCGGCCTTCGGCGGCGACGGCAACGACGCGATGTCCGGTTTCGACGGTAACGATAGCCTCGACGGTGGCCTCAACGACGACGGGCTGTGGGGCGTCAACGGCACCGACACACTCTATGGCGGCGCCAACAACGATTTCCTCTATGGCGGCGCTGGCGACGGCGACACGATGTTCGGCGGCGCCGGCGACGACTACTATTATTTCGCCCGCGGCGACGGCACAGGCGACATCATCTCCGACTCCGGCGGCACCAACACCATCGTCGCCTTCGGCGGCTTCGCTGCCGCGAGCGCCGGCCAGTGGTGGATCCCCGGCACCGGCGTGTCGGACAACAACGGCGCCACCTTGGGCAACGCGCTGGGCGGTACCGGCTCGGGCGTGTCGATCAGCTACGCCGCCGGCAATGTCTTCACCCTGAACATCCTCGGCTCGGGCGCGGCCTCGATCACCGCCGACGCCGACGAGGTCCAGCGCATCATCCTCTGGAACTCCGACAACACCGTGCCCAACCAGACCCAGGAAGTCTTCGCCTGGAACGGTAGCCAGTTCGCGTTCATCGGATTTGAGGGGTAGAGCTCGCGGCGTCTCCGGCAGCGAGGGGCGCCGGTTCGAGCCCGCCTGCGCCCTGGCGGTGGCGTGATGCGATATGGCCGTTCATGACCGGCGTCGAGCCACTGACGGCGAGGCCTCGGTTCGGTTCCGCAGCCGCACTGTGCAAAGCTGGTCCGACCATGCCGGCCAACGCGGCGCCACGTCGTTCACCGCCGACGCCGCCGATCCCAACCAGATCCAGGAAGTGCTCACGGGGTTCGGGGGGAGCGCCCCTCGATCAACGCGCCGCGGCGCGCTGCTTCTTGCGTGGCGGGGTCTGCACGACGGGCGCGAGCTCGGCGGCGTTGAACGAAGCGGCGCGGCGGTCCTCGGCGACGGCGCCATATGTGGTGCCCCGCTGCTGCGGTACGCGGCCGATCGAGCGGATCAGCGCCTCCATCTCGTGCGGCGGGAATTCCTGGCCGTGCTGCGTGCCGGCGGCGCGCGAGATGCTCTCGTTCATCAAGGTGCCGCCAAGATCGTTGGCGCCGGATTGCAGGCAGATCGCCGCGCCCGCTGGCCCCATCTTGACCCAAGAGGTCTGTATGTTGGGGATCAGCGGGTGGAGCGATAGCCGCGCGATGGCGTGCATGATCACCGCCTCGCGGAAGGTCGGGCCCTTGCGCGCCAGACCCAGCCGGTACATCGGCGCTTCCATGTGCACGAAGGGCAGGGGTACGAACTCGGTGAAGCCGCCCGTCTCGGCCTGCAAGTCGCGCAGCGCCAGCAGGTGCTTGGCCCAGGAGCGCGACGTCTCGACATGGCCGTACATGATGGTCGAGGTCGTGCGCAGCCCGACGCCATGCGCAGCACGCTGCACGTCGAGCCATTGCTGGGTGTTGATCTTGTCCGGGCAGATGATGCGCCGCACACCGTCGTCGAGGATCTCGGCCGCGGTGCCGGGCAGGGTACCCAGGCCGGCCTCCTTCAGCTCGGCGAGGAAATCGGGGATCGACTTGTTCGACGTCGACGCGCCCTGCGTCACCTCCAGCGCCGAGAAGGCGTGGATGTGCATGTCGGGCACCACCGCCTTGATGGCGCGGCAGATCGCGACGTAGGTCTCGCCGGTATAATCAGGGTGGATGCCACCCTGCATGCAGACCTCGGTGGCGCCGCGATCCCACGCCTCGACCGCGCGACGCTGGATCTCCTCGAGATCGAGATCATAGGGTGAGCCGCGCAGATCCTCATGCGTGCGCCCCTTGGAGAAGGCGCAGAACTTGCAGCGGAAATAGCAGATGTTGGTGTAGTTGATGTTGCGGTTGACGACGTAGCGGATCACGTCGCCGCTCACCGCGCGGCGCAGCGCATCGGCCGCCTGGTTGACATAGCGATAGTCGATGTCACGCGACGCGAACAGCCGTACGATCTCGGTCTCACCGAGGCGCTCGCCCGACGTGGCGCGTTCGACGATGCGCGCGACTTCGGGATCGACCTGGCGCGACAGGGCCAGCGGCGTCGGTGGTGGCTCGGTGTTGCCCGGTGCCCAGTCGTCGTCGCGCGCGAAGCCCTCGGCATCGCTCATGCGGCGCACACGGGTGGCGATCTCCGGCGCCAGCCACGTGTCGGCGTCGCGCGCATAGGACGGATAGAGCGGCAGGCGGTTGACCAGCAGCTTGCCGACCTCGGCGCTGCGCCGCGACAGCTCGGCGATCGCCGGCCACGGCGCCTCGGGATTGACGTGGTCGGGCGTCACCGGCGACACGCCGCCCCAGTCGTTCAGCCCGGCGCCGACCAGCTTCTGGTAGACGCCGGGCGAGAGGTTCGGCGGCGCCTGTAGGTTCATATCGGGACCGAGGATCAGCCGCGCCACGGCGATGGTCCACAGCAGTTCCGGCAGGTCGGGCTCTTCGGAGTCGGCGAGCTTGGTATCGGGCTTGGCGCGGAAGTTCTGGATGATGACTTCCTGGATGTGCCCGTGGCGCGCGTGCAGGTCGCGGATCGCCTCCAGCGACTCGATGCGCTCCTGCCGCGTCTCGCCGATGCCGATCAGGATGCCCGTGGTGAACGGCACCTTGAGCTCGCCGGCCAAGCGGATGGTCTCGAGCCTCACGGCCGGGTGTTTGTCGGGCGAGCCGAAGTGCGGACCGCCGCGCTCGCTCAGCCGCTCGCTGATGGTCTCCAGCATTATGCCCTGGCTGGCGCTGACCTTGCGCAGCGCCGCGATCTCCTCGCGCGTCATCACGCCGGGATTGGCGTGCGGCAGCAGGCTGGTCTCCTTCAGCACCAGCGCGCACATCGCGGCGAGGTACTCGATGGTGGTGGCGTAGCCGAGTTCCTTCAGCACCTCCTCGGCCACGTGGTAACGCAGCTCTGGCTTGTCACCCAGGGTGAACAGCGCCTCGGTGCAGCCGGCCGCCTGGCCGGCGCGCGCGATCGCCAGCACCTCGTCGGGCGAGAGATAGGCCGGCTTGGTCGGGTGCGGCCGCTCGGCGAAGGTGCAGTAGTGGCAGACGTCGCGGCAGAGCTTGGTCAGCGGGATGAAGACCTTGCGCGAATAGGTGATCAGCCGGCCATGCGCTTGGTCGCGCATGTGCGCGGCCTCCCGCATCAGCTCGTCCAGCGGTCTGTCGAAACGCAACGCCATCTCAGCTCCGGCACTTAGACTCGGGCCACATCGTGTAGTATCGCCGCTGACGACGCAATGCGGGGAGGGACGCGCGCCATGCAATTCGGCTTCAACGCACCGACGGCCGGGGCGCTCTACGGCGTCGAAAACCTTACACGCATTGTGGTCGGCGCCGAGGCGATGGGCTACGACTACGCCACCTTCAGTGATCATGTGGTGATTCCCACCAACATCGACGCCAAATACCCCTACAGTTCCAGCGGCGAGTTCCCGTCGGGCTCACGCGGCGGCCGGCACGAGCTGCTCACCGAGATGGCCTTCGTCGCCGGCATGACCAAGAAACTCAGGCTGGTGTCGTCGGTGATGGTCGTGCCGCACCGGCCGGCGATGCTGACGGCCAAGATCCTCTCGACCATCGACGTGCTGAGCGGCGGACGGCTCGTGGTCGGCATCGGCGCCGGCTGGATGAAGGAGGAGTTCGAGGCGCTGCAGCTGCCCGACTTCGCCGCCCGCGGCAAGGTCACCGACGAGTACATCGCCGCCTTCAAGGAGCTGTGGGCCAACGAGGATCCAAAATTCTCGGGCGAGTACGTGAAGTTCGCCGGCGTCGTCTTCGCGCCCAAGCCGGTGCAGAAGCCGCATCCGCCGATCTGGGTCGGCGGCGAGAGCGGGCCGGCGCTGCGCCGCACCGCCAAGCTGGGCGACGCCTGGTACCCGATCGGCACCAACCCCGAGAACCCGCTCGACAGCCTGAAGCGCTTCAAGGTCCAGGTGGCGCGCCTGCGCAAGATGACGGCGGAGGCGGGACGCAAGCCCGACGTGGTCGGCCTGACGCTGCGCGTCACCGCCTATGGCGAATCGGTGCCCGCCCTGGCCGGCGACGGCGAGCGTCGGCTGTTTGCCGGCAAGCCGGCCGATATCGCCGCCGACATCCGCGCCCTGCGCGACGTCGGCGTGGGCTGCCTCGATTTCGGCGTGCCCGGCAACACGGCCGACGAGATGCTGGGCAACCTCCAGAAGCTCAGGACCGAGGTGCTGGCGCTCGTCTAACCCGTCATCCTGAGCGAAGCGAAGGATCTCGCGGTATCGCGGTCACACGCCGACGTTGCGCGCGCTTCTACCGTCGCGAGGTCCTTCGCTGGCGACCAGGACGACAGTCATGAGTCCAGCTTGCGGATGATCGCCGCCCACTTGTCCATCTCGGGCAGCACTTCATCGAGCTTCGCTGACTCAAACGTGATGATCACCCGCGACACGCCGCCGTCGCGGTCGCGGCGCAGCAAATCGACATCGGGCTTGGCGCCCCAGATCGTTACCGGCACGGAGGCGAGGTCACGCTTGGCCTCGGCGGCCATCTGCCGGAAGTGTGGCATCAGGTCGAAGACGTCGTCGTACTGCTTGCGCGCGCGATGGGGGATCCAGCCGTCGCCGTAGCGCAGGGCGCGGCGGGCTGAGAAGGGGAAGGCGCCGCCGACCAGGATCGGCGGGTGCGGCTTCTGCACCGGCTTGGGCCAGGCCATCATCGGATCGAAGTTCACGAACTCGCCATGATACTCGGCCTTGGACTTGGTCCAGATCACCTTCATCGCCTCGATGCGCTCGCGCGCCAGCTTGTGGCGTGACTCGAATACCGTGCCGTGGTTCTCCATCTCGTCCTGGTTCCAGCCATTGCCGACGCCGAACAGGAAGCGGCCATTGGAGACGTGGTCGATCGAGGCCACCAGCTTGGCGGTCTGGATCGGATCGCGCTGCGCCACGAGGCAGACGCCGGTACCGACCAGCAGCTTGCTGGTCGTCGCCGCCGCCGCCGTCAGCGCCACGAACGGGTCGATCGCGTCGTAATACTTCTTCGGCACCTCGCCGCCGCTGGGGAAGGGCGACTTGCGCGACAGCGGGATATGCGAGTGCTCGGGCGCCCACAGCGAATCGAAGCCGCGCTCCTCGAGCGCGCGGCCCATCTCCGCCGGTGTCATCGAATAGTCGGTGAAGAAGACCGCACCGCCGACTTTCATAGCTCATTTCCTCCCGATGCAGTGGTCGGCAATGAGCCTAACGATCTTCTTGCCTCAGGGGGAGATTGTTCGCGGCTAAGTTCAGGGCGGCAGGAGTCGGTCGTACTCGCCCTTCAGCCGCACCCAGCCATCCCAGTACGGCTCGCTCTGCCCGCCAGTCAGGCCGGCGACCAGCAGGTCGAGGTGGATATGCCAGCCGGCACCGACCATGAGCGTCGTGCCGCGGTCGGGCAGGCGGCGATGGGTCACGGTGAGCACGACCTCGTCGCCGTCGCGGGTGAGCTCGAAGCGCACTTCGCTGTTCTCGCCCCAGGAGATCAGCAGCGAATGCGGTGGATCGAACGCCAGGACGCGACTCGCCATCCGACTTTCCTCGCCGAAGCCCTCGGGACGCGTGCCCGGCGGGTTCGTGAGCTCGCTGTTGCGCCAGACGAGCTCGAAGGACGCGCCGACCTTCAACTCCATGTCGCCCGACGCCAGCCATTTGCGGCGCAGCTTGCTGTCGGTGATATAGGCCCAGACACGTTCGATCGGACCGGGTAGGCGACGCTGGATCCTCAGGGTCGCGGGCTCGCTGAGCACGCCATAGGCGCTCTGCGGCGGGGGCCGGGTCATCGTTTGCCTCCGGTGCGGGATCGGGATCTCGGCGCGTCCTGCCGACGCAGGAGCCGCTCCAGCGCGTCGAGACGATCGGCCCAGAAGCGCTGGTAGACGCTCAACCACTCGTGGGCGGTGGCGAGCGGGCCGGGGTCGAGGCGGCAGATGTGTGTGCGACCGCGCACCTCGCGGCGAAGCAGCCCGGCGCTTTCGAGCGACTTGATGTGCTTGGAGGCGGCGGCGAGTGAGATGGCGAACGGTTCCGCCAGCTCGCCCACCGTTTGCTCGCCATTCTCGGCCAGGGCGCGCAACATCTGCCGGCGCGTGCCGTCGCCAAGGGCGTGGAACACGCTGTCGAGGTGGGCGGATCGAAATTCAACCATATTGTTGAATGTATCGGCACACACTTGGACAGTCAACTCATCGGTTGAATGAATCGTCCCTAGCGCTTCGGCCAGCGCGCCGAAACTCGCGGCAGCACCTTGTCGATGAGCTGCTGGGTCTGGTCGAGCACCGCCGTCTCGTCC
>Ga0194132_10005643_pt1 | contig 20066 bp, 19 predicted proteins | sample TA2KigOf80mmetaG_FD_148612 | JGI IMG/M metagenome (GOLD analysis project Ga0194132, IMG submission 148612) | Freshwater microbial communities from Lake Tanganyika, Tanzania - TA2015054 Kigoma Offshore 80m | ecosystem: Environmental > Aquatic > Freshwater > Lake | place: Tanzania: Lake... | reverse complement strand
TGGTGGTGGACCGCTCGGCCTTCGACCGGATCATGCAGGCCGGCGGGTACACCTCGGTGAACACCGGCTCCGCCCCCGACGGCAACGCCCTGCTCGTCCCCCAGGAGACCGCCGAGGAGGCCATGGACGCGGCGGCCTGCATCGGCTGCGGGGCCTGCGTGGCCTCCTGCAAGAACGCCTCGGCCCGGCTCTTCGTCGCCGCCAAGGTCAAGCACCTCGGGGTGCTGCCCCAGGGGCGGCCCGAGCGGGGGCGGCGGGTGCTGATGATGGTGGAGGCCATGGACCGGGAGGGCTTTGGCAACTGCACCAACGAGTACGAGTGCGAGGCGGTCTGCCCCAAGGAGATCTCGGCCGCGCACATCGCCTTCCTCAACCGCGATTACCTGAGAGCCAGACTCGGTAAGAAGTAGGGGGGTTACTCGATGCCGTGCTCGGCCTCGTCCTGGGGCCGGGGCTTGAGTTTGTGGCCCTCGATCAGGCGGGCGCAGGTGTTCCAGCGCAGGATGGCCTCGTCATTGCCCGGCGGGCGCAGGGCTTCGGCCCTGGCGAACCACTCCAGGGCCTGGAGAAAGAGGTCGTAGGCGTCGAACCAGGCCCCCGGGTACTCCCGCTTGAGCCGGGCCCTGGCCTGGCGTTCGCAGATGATCCCCGCATAATAGCAGCGCTCATACTCGCCCTGGAGCTGGGGGATGAGTGCCAGGACTTGGGGAGCGCCCAGGGCTGCGTTCTCGGCGAATTGGTCGGTCTGGGCCAGGATTAGAGTGATTAGGGCCTGCTGGTGCTCCGGTTCGATGGCGAGGATGTCGTGGCAGATGCTCTCGGCCACGGCCGGCTCGTTGAGCAGGCGGTAGCGCTCGGCGCGCTCTAGGGCCTTGGGGAGGGCTTCGCGCGACAGGGATTTAAGCGAAAACATGGCCGTAGGATACTAAAATTTTCCCCCGCCAGCAATAGTCCGTTTTGTATTGCCCCGCCCCTTCCTCCGTATTATCTTAGACAAGTTTTTGAATTCCACCGCGTTCTCAGACAGGGAGTTTGTATGGCTTCGCCCGGCCTTTCCCTCCGGCAGAGCGGGTTTGGCGCCACCTCGCGCCCCGACGCGTGGTGGGTGCAGCCGCTCCTAGTCTTTTTGGGGCTCTCGGCCTTTATCATCTACTCGACCTGGGCGGCCTTCCAGGGGGCGCACTACCACCTGGGGCCGTACCTCTCTCCCTTCTACTCCCCCGAATTCTTCGGCAGTTCGTCCCACAGTTGGTTCGGGCCCAGCCCTGGGTGGTGGCCCGAGGGAGTGCCCTTCTCGCCGGCCTTCCTCATTCTGTGGGCCCCTGCCGGGTTCCGCTTCACCTGCTACTACTACCGGGGCGCGTACTACAAAGCCTTCTGGGCTGACCCGCCCTCCTGCGCGGTGGCCGAGCCGCGCCAGCACTACCGGGGGGAGCACTCCTTTCCGCTGATCCTGCAAAACGTCCACCGCTATTTCCTATACCTGGCCCTGGGCTTCTTGTTTGTGCTGGCCTGGGACGCGTGGAAGGGCCTGTGGTTCGAGGACCCGGCCACCGGGCGCACCGAATTCGGGATTGGGGTGGGCAGCCTGGTGCTAGTGGTCAACGTGATCCTGCTGGGCAGTTATACTTTGGGTTGCCATTCCCTGCGCCACTTGCTGGGCGGCCGCCTGGACAGTTTGGCCAGGTTCCGGCTCCGCCGCCAGGCCCACGCCTGCTCCACCTGCCTCAACCGTCGGCACATGCTCTGCGCCTGGATGAGCCTCTTCTGGGTCGGCTTCTCTGATCTCTACATCCGCCTGTGCTCGATGGGCATCTGGACCGACTGGAGGATTCTCTGATGGGGCAGTACCAGGTACACGAACACGACGTATTGGTCATCGGCGCCGGCGGGGCCGGGCTGCGGGCGGCCATCGAGGCATCGGCGGGGGGGGTCTCGGTGGGGCTGGTGTGCAAATCGCTTTTGGGGAAGGCCCACACGGTGATGGCCGAGGGGGGCATCGCCGCGGCCCTGGCCAATGTGGACGACCGCGACAGTTGGAAGGTCCACTTTGCCGACACCATGCGCGGCGGCCAATACGTCAACAACTGGCGCATGGCCGAATTGCACGCCCAGGAAGCCCCTGCCTGCGTGCGCGAACTGGAATCCTGGGGCGCTCTCTTCGATCGCACCCATGACGGGCGCATCCTGCAGCGCAACTTCGGCGGGCACCAGTACCCGCGCCTGGCCCATGTGGGCGACCGCACCGGGCTGGAGATGATCCGCACCTTACAGGATCACGGCATCCATCTGGGTATCGAGGTCCACATGGAATGCGCGGTGGTGGCCCTGCTCAAAAGCGGGGACCGGGTGGTGGGCGCCCTGTGCTACGACCGCGAGCGGGGGCGTTTCCGGGTCTTCCGCGCCAAGGCCGTGGTCCTGGCCACCGGAGGCATTGGCCGGGCCTACAAGATCACTAGCAACAGTTGGGAGTACACCGGCGACGGCCACTCCCTGGCGTACCGGGCCGGGGCCGAGCTGATCGACATGGAGTTCGTCCAGTTCCACCCCACGGGCATGGTCTGGCCCCCCAGTGTGCGGGGCATCCTGGTCACCGAGGGGGTGCGCGGCGAGGGCGGGGTGCTGCGCAACAAGGAGGGCCGGCGCTTCATGTTCGACAGCATCCCGGACCTGTACAAGAACCAGACCTCCACCGACGACGAGGAGGGCTGGCGCTATACCCAGGGGGACAAGAACGCCCGCCGGCCCCCCGAGTTGCTCACCCGCGACCACGTGGCCCGCTGCATCGTGCGGGAGATCAAGGAGGGGCGGGGCACCGAACACCAGGGGGTGTACCTGGATATCTCCTGGATCAAGGAGCGCCTGCCCCACGCCGAGGAACACATCAAGCGCAAGCTGCCCAGCATGTACCACCAGTTCAAACAACTCGCCGACATCGACATCACCCGCCAGCCCATGGAGGTGGGACCCACCACCCATTACATGATGGGCGGCATCCGGGTGGACGCCGACTCGCAGATGTCCACGGTGCCGGGCCTCTTCGCCGCCGGGGAGTGCGGGGCCGGCCTGCACGGGGCCAACCGCTTGGGAGGCAACTCCCTCTCGGACCTGCTGGTCTTTGGCAAGCGGGCCGGGGTGCACGCGGCCCAGTACGCCAAGGAGCACGGGGCCGCTGCGGTGGACGAGAGTCAGATCGATGAGGAGATGCGCCTGGCCCTGGCGCCCTTCGAGCGGGGCGCACAGGGAGAGAACCCCTATCAGATCGAACACGAGTTACAAGATAGGATGCAGGAGCTGGTAGGCATCGTGCGCCAGGAGGGGGAGATGCAGCGGGCCCTGGAGATCATCCACCAGCTCGAAGCCCGCCGGCAGCGGGTGGGGGTGACGGGCAACCGCGAGTTCAACCCGGGCTGGCACACCGCCCTGGACCTGCGCAATATGCTGGCGGTGTCCGAGGCCGTCACCCGCGCGGCCCTGGAGCGGCAGGAGAGCCGTGGGGCCCACTTCCGCGAGGACTACCCGAACAAGGACCCGGAGGCGGGCAAGTTCAACGTCGCCGTCCGCCAGGGGGCGGACGGCCGGATGCAGATCGAGCGCCGGCCCCTGGAGCCCATGCGGCCCGACCTAGCGCAGATCATCGAGGAGATGAAGTGATGGCCAGGGCCCAATTCCGCGTCTGGCGCGGCGACAGTCAGAGTGGACATTTCGATGAGTACCAGACCGAGGTGGCCGAGGGCATGGTGGTGCTGGACGCGATCTTGCAGATCCAGGCCGAGCAGGCCAATGACCTGGCCCTGCGCTGGAACTGCAAGGCCGGCAAGTGCGGCTCCTGCTCGGCCGAGATCAACGGCCACCCCCGGCTGATGTGTATGACCCGGATGCGGGACCTGCCCCTGGACCAGCCCATCCAGGTCGAGCCGCTCAAAGCCTTCCCGCCCGTCAAGGACCTGGTGACGGACGTGTCGTGGAATTTCCGCGCCAAGAAGACGGTCAAGAAGTTCAAGCCGCGCCCGCCCGACGCCCAGGACGGGACCTGGAGGATGACCCAGGACGAGGTGGACCGGGTTCAGGAGTTCCGCAAGTGCATCGAGTGCTTCCTCTGCCAGGACGTGTGCCATGTGCTGCGCGAGCACCAGCTCCAGGAGCAGTTCGTCGGGCCGCGCCTGATGGTCTACACCGCGGCTTTGGAGATGCACCCGCTGGATGTGGAGGACCGGGCCAAGGATTTGAAGGAGGCGCACGGGGTGGGGTACTGCAACATCACCAAGTGCTGCACCAAGGTCTGCCCCGAGGAGATCACCATCACCGACAACGCCATCATCCCGCTCAAGGAGCGGGTGGTGGACGAGTACTACGACCCACTGCGCCGGCTGTGGCAGAAGCTCAAGGGAGAATAGGGGTTCTCGCTCACTTGGCGCATTTGTATTTTCCTGGGGCCAGGTCTGAGGGGTGCCCGCTGCGGGCGTCTCTGCAGTCCCGGATCTTCCCCCTCGCTCCTTAAACTACGCTTCCCCCTGCCCAACCCTGCGATCCTTCCCCCGACCACTCCCCCAGAGACGTCCTTCGGGGCACTCCCTCGGCCCTGGCGCCGCCTACAGGGTCATCTCCCCTCCGCTTCCACGGAGCGTTCCAGCAATTGTTGCAACTGCGACGGGAGCCCCTGGTACACCTCGCGCTGCACCCGGGGCCACAACTCGGGCCGGTGTACAAAGCGGGGGATGTAGGCGATATTGGCGCCCATGCGGTGCTGGTCAACGCTGGTGTTGGCCCCGTTTCGGTGCCAGACTCCCCCGTTCCAGATGAGTACCGAACCCCGCTTTCCCAAGGCCGGCACCTCGCCCTCACCTTCGGGGGTTTGCGGGTGCCTACCGCCCAGGTGGGTGCCCGGCACCAGGCGGGTGGCCCCGTTCTGGGCAGTGAAATCCGTCAGCATCCACATCGTCTGCAGGAGCATGGGCCAGGCCGGATAGGGCCGGGGCACGTCTCCCAGGGGCCAGTCGGCGTGCAGCCGGCCCCCCGGGGCGCCGGGCTGGCACCACATCATGCAGACGTTGTTCACCAGGAAGAAGGGCTCGCCCAGGAACCGCCGGGCCAGGCGCATGATGGCCGGGTGGATGCACAGGGGCGCGAGTTCCGGGATTGGGTTGAGGGCGCCTTCGAGCTTGGCGTACCCGCTCTTGTCGGCCATCAGCGCCCGCGCCTGCGCGTCGAGCCTGGCGGCCTCCTCGTCGTCAAGCAATCCCTCCAGCACCGTGTACCCCCGGGCCTCCAGTTGTTCGCAGGCGGCTGCTTCGGAGGCGCTGAGGGCCTCGCTCATCCCCGGACCGATTCCTGCCCCTGGCTCACCTCCTGCCAGTGTTTTTCCGCCACAGCGCGCACCTTCTCGTCGTCCCAGCGCTCCAGATGGGCGTACTGCCCTTTCACCTCGGGCCGGAAGGGCGGATTGTGAGCGGCGTTGTAGCAGCAGATCAGGGCCCAGCGCGGGTCCGGGCTGTTGTTGGCGTCGGAACGGTGCAGCAGGTTGCTGTGGAAGAAAAGGGCGCTGCCCGGCCCCATCTCGCAGTAGACCTTGTCGAGGCGCTGGAGGATGAGTTCGACCCGCTGCGGGTCGGCCCCGGTCTGGTCGGCCACCTTGCCGTGCTCGATGCGGCCCAGCCGGTGGGAGCCGCGTATCACCTGGAGGCAGCCGTTCTGGCGGGTGGCCCGGTCCACGGCGATCATGCAACTGGCCATGTCCGGGTAGTGGAAGCCGCTGTACCAGTAGCCGAAATCCTGGTGCCATTCCCAGGCCCCTCCGCCGAAGGGCTCCTTGATCATCATCTTGTGGTGGTAGTGGTAGACCTCGGCGCGCAGGAGTTGCTCCAGGGGCTCGACGATGCGCCGGCTGTGGACCAGGGCGCTGTACACATCCTCGGGCAGCTCGTAGCGCAGCGAGAGCCGGCCCACCCGGCCGTCGGTGTCGCGGCGCTCCACGGCGATGGCCGCCAGTTGCTGGTCGGCCCGGGCGATGCGGCTCAAAAGCTCCATGTCCTGGCGCGGGAAATAGTCTTCGAGGATCAGGTATCCATCCTGGTCGAACTGCCGGACCTGCTCGTCACTCAGCGGGTGCGTTCCCATCTAACCCTCCTGTAATTGGGGACTTGGTCAACCGTCGCAATATACCTAGAAAACCCGCGCCACCCAAAGTGGCGGGGGGATGGGGCTGCAATTCTTTCTTGACTTTTCGTGGGTTCTGAACTTATTTAGGGCAGTTATAAGTTTTTGTTTATCAGCCACTAATGCGGTGTATTGCCAGTTCCGCCGCCCTGCGAGAGGAGGTATCCCCTTGCAAACCATTACCAAAAAGGATCTCACCGGCTCGGTGGCCGAGGCCATCGGCTGCAAGAACAACACCGCCGCCAAGATGATCGACAGCCTCTTCGAGGCCATGCGGGAGAACCTGATCCAGGGCAACCGCATCGAGATCAGGGGCTTCGGCGTGCTGGAGGTGAAGAACACCCAGCCCAAGCCGGCGGCCCGCAACCCGCGCACCGGCGAGATCGTCTACGTGCCGGCCCGGCGCAAGACCCACTTCAAGCCGGGCAAGCAGCTCAAGGAAGCCCTGCACCAGTCGCGCGAAGAGACGCCGCCGCCAGCCGCCCCCTGATCATTCGCGGGGCAAACGCGTCCTGGGCCGGTGGCTGCGTTTCACCTTGGCCGGTCGGCCGGTGTGCGCCGATTCCCAGGCCGCCTCGGTCAGTTCGATGACTCGCAGCCCGCACAGGGGGGGCACCTGCACCTCGTCGCGGCCCAGGATGGCATCGACGAAGTTGCGGTCCGGGGTGGTGCCACCCGGCAGGTTCGCCGGCTTATGCGCCTCGTTGGCCAGGGCGGTCTTGTAGGTGATCTCGCCGTTGCGCAGGTACACCACCGCCTTGCTGCCCCAGATGGTCAGATCCTCCCACATGCCATTGGCCGGCGAGTTGCCCACCACCGAGATATTCCCCAGGGCCCCATTCTTGAAGCGCAGCGACAGCGCCGAGTTGATGTCCACCTCCGAATCGAAGTTCTGCTGAAAAGCCTGCACCTCCTCCACCTCCAGCCCGGTCATCCACAGCAGGATATCGAGCAGGTGGCTGCCCGAGTCGTTCAACTGCCCCCCTCCTGAAAGCGCCAACTGCTGCCGCCAGCTGCCTACGGTGAGCCGCAGCCAGTTCTGGTCCTGCAGGGCCGAGATGAACTGGATCTGGCCCAACTCGCCGGCTTGGATCTGGTTGCGGATGTAGCGGAACTGCGGGGCCAGGTGCCGCTGATAGGCGATCATCAGGATCTTCTGCTTTTCTTCTGCCTTGGCGATCACCTGATGGGCGTGCTCCACGCTGCAGACCATCGGCTTCTCGGTGAGCACGTGCAGCCCTTTGTCCAACGAGGCCATGATCTGCTCAAAGTGCAGGGTGTGGGGAGTGGAGATCTCCACCGCGTCCAGGCCCACCTGGTCCAACAACTGGCGGTAGTCGGCATAGGTGGGGACCTGGGCCAGGGCGGGGTAGCGCTCCTGCACCCGCGACAGGCTGGCCTGGCTGTTGTCGCACAGGGCGGCCACCTCTACCTCGGGCATCTCCAGGGCGCGGCCGATATGGGCAGTGGCATTGCCACCGCAGCCGATGAAACCCATGCGGATCTTGTCCATCATCTTCCTCGTTTCAGGTTTGTGCGGCTGTCAGGCGTGAGCGGTAGTCGCCGTAGGTCCGGCAGGTGTGGTGGTAGGCTTGGTAGTGCTCCAGGGGGATCTCGGGGCTGATGGAGTGGGTGCCGATCACCAGCCCGCCTTCCTCGCCCAGGTCGATGAGTTCGCGGGCCTCGGCCTCCACCGCCGCCGCCGGCCCGTGGACCAGGGTGTGGGTGTTGCACATGCCGCCGGTGAGGATCAGGCGGGGGTAGCGGCAGCGGATCAGGGCGGCGTCCATGCCGGCGCGTTTTTCGAGGGGGTTGAGGCCGTCGATGCCCGCCTCCACCAGCATATCGAGGATGGGCAGGATATTGCCGTCCGAGTGGAGGAGCACATAGCGGGCCCCGGCCGCCTTGAACTCGCGGACCATGCGCCGGTACGCCGGCAGGAAGACCTGCTCGAAGGATCTGGGGCTGAACATCGGCCCCTCGTTGTAGGCCATGTCGTCGTAGATCCACACCCCGGTGTCTTGCAGGGACCAGCGCTGCAGCTGCTCCCGGGCCAGACCGATGAGGTGGTCGGCCATCTTCTCGGCCAGGGCCCGGGCCAGGGGCGGGTCCCCGGCGATGTCGAGCAGGAACTGCTCCTCCCCCCGCACGTAGGTGGTGCGCAGGTACGGGCCGCCGGTCTTGCCAAAGACGCAGTGGCGCTCTTTGTCCGCCGCCAAAAGCTGCAGGGTCTGGGCCTCGGTGGGGGCCTTGAGGTAGCGCTGGTCCAGGGCCGGGGGATCGAAGGTGATCCGGTCGATGTCGGCGGTGGGGAGGATGGGGACTTCGAGGGTCTCGACGAAAAAGGCGCCCTGCCGGCGGCGGACCGTGCGGCCCCAGGGGTCCACCTCGTAGATCCAGCCGCCCTCCTCCTTGAGAAAACGGGCACGGGTGCAGAAGGCCCCCTCCTCGGGCACCCAGATGGCGATGTCGCTGAGGGCATGGGCCGGGCCCAGCCTCTCCTCCCAGGAGGCGGGGTATTCCCAGAAGTTGTCGAAGCGGGGGATGCGAGAGGGCGGCTCAAAGGCAAAGGCCCCCAGCACCAGGTCGCGCGCGCTGCGGTCCATCAGGCGCAGCGCTCCAGGTCGGCCAGGGTCCCCCGGATGCAGGCCCCGATCCGCGCCTCCCGCCCCTGCCCGCGCAGGCGCGGGGCCAGGCGGTCCAGGGTCTTGAGCAGCCCCTGGAGCCGGCGGCCGTACGCCTTTCGCCCCTTGGGGGTCATGCAGTCCTGCAGGTAGACGGGCGGGCCGGGGTGCCGGCCAAAGAGCGGGCAGAGGTGGATCTCGCCGCGCGGCTTGCCCCCCTTGGGCAGGAGGGGGTCGAAAGAGGCGAAGAAGGCTTCCTCGGCCTCGATGAAAAGGTCGGTCAGCCTTTCGGCGGCGCGGGTGTCGCGGGGGCGGTAGAGCTTTTCGAGCACCTCGCCGAGCAATGCGCGGTTGTCGCCCCCCACCTCGTTGAGCTTGCGGCCGCCAAAGGCGATGTTGGCCTCCACCCCGGGGTTGCGCGAGGGGCCCATGTAGTACTCCACGGCCCGGCCGCCCTCGGCGTGCAACTCGGCCAGGTGGGCGCCGCTGCGCTGGGTGTAGGGCAGGAACCAGCGGCGGCGGCTCCAGCGCTGGGGCGGGTACACCCACACCCCGCCGGCGCTGCCAAAGGCGCAGGGCAGTTGGCGGATGAAGGCGGCCCGCTCCTTGGGGTCGATGAAGTAGCCGGCGTGGCCGGCGTCGATGAGGAAGTCCAGTTCTTTTCCCAGGGCCAAAAGGTGCGGCCACTCGGCGCGGGGGGCGCTGGTGCCCCAGGGCAGGTACCCGCACATGTTGACCATCAGCAGGGCATCGGGCTGGCGCTGGCGGATGTAGCGGGCGGTCTGGGCGTTGAGGCGCGAGTAGTACTCGGTGTTGCCCTGCGGGGCGCAGCGGAGGCAGGTGCAGCGGCCCAGGTCCGAGGCTTCGAGGTGGAAGCCGTCGAAGGCGAATTCGGCCAGCAGATAATCCACCACCTTCTCCATCCACACTTGCGACTCGTCCCTGGAGGCGCACATGGCGTGCGGGTTGGGGCCGCGCACCGCCGGGTCCGCCTCGATGATACGGTCGAAGCCCCAGCTGTACACCCCCAGCCCGTAGAGCAGCTTCATGCCGCAGGCCTTGACCTCCTCGGCCACCCGGCGCACCAGGCGCTGGCGCTGGCGCGAGACGGTCTTGGGCAGGTCGGGCAGCCAGTCCGAGGCGGTGAGCAGGCCGAAGAGGGTGACGCTGTTGAAGCCGGACTCGGCCTGGAGGCGGATGCTGGCGCCCAGGTCCTTCATGGCCTGGGGGTCGAGGACCACGCTGGGCCACTGGTGGTGGGGCAGGGCCTGGTTGCGCATGTCGTTGATCCACACCCCCTGGGCGGTGCGAAAGGTATAGGCGGCCATCGGCGTTCTTCCGGGTGAGGGGTTGAGGTAGAATCTATTAAAGCGGCGCGGGCCGGACCAGATTCGGCTTGACAGCGATGCGGCCGGCCGCGTATCTTGAAAAACATCCACAGCCCTTTTGCGAGACCCGAGATGAACACCGCCTTTGCCCATTCCCTCCAGACCACCGAACCCCAGGGTTGGGGTTTTGTCATGGTCGCCATGCTCATCGAAGCGCGCGGGGCGCGGCGGAGGGAAGAGCCTTAGGCTGAAGCACAGCTTCCCATCGTTGACCCGCCGTCGAGCCCTCGACAGCGGGTTTTTCTTTTTTGGACAGGAGCAGGAGATGAAGGCCATCGAGGTAGAGCGACTGAGCAAGGCCTTCCACACCAAGCGCAAGGCCGCCGGCTTCCGGGGCAGCCTGCGGGCGTTGGTGCGGCCGGAAATACAGCTCGTCGAAGCGCTGCGGGAGGTCTCTTTTGCGATGGAGGAGGGCGAGCTGTTGGGCTTTATCGGGCCCAACGGGGCAGGCAAGTCCACCACCATCAAGATCCTCACCGGCATCCTCCACCCCAGCGGCGGCCAGGCCCGGGTGCTGGGGCTGGTCCCCTGGCAGGAGCGGACCCGGCTGGCCTTTCAACTGGGCAGCGTCTTTGGGCAGCGGCCTCAGTTGTGGTACCACCTGCCGGCGATAGATACCTTTCTGCTCTTCGGCGAGATCTACGAGGTGGAGCGGCGGACCCTGAGCCGCCGCATCGAGGAGCTGGCCGAGATCTTCGCCATCGGGGATCTGCTCGACATCCCGGCCCGCAAGCTCTCATTGGGCCAGCGCATGCGCTGCGAGGTGGCCGCCTCGCTCCTGCACCGGCCCCGCCTGCTTCTGCTCGACGAGCCCTCCATCGGCCTGGACGTGGTGGCCAAACAGCGGCTGCGCCAGGCCATCCGGCGGCTCAACGAGCAGGAGGGGGTGAGCGTGCTGCTCACCTCGCACGACGCCGGCGACATCGAGGCACTGTGCCGGCGGGTGATCATCGTCAACCACGGGCAGATTGTCTTCGACGACCAGGTGGCTGCGCTCAAGAAACGCTACCTGAGGACCAAACACGTGGAGGCCCGGTACGCCGAGCCTCTGGCTCCTGACTTTCGGGTGGAGGGGGCCGAGGTGCTCCGACAGGAGGAAGGGGAGGTGGTGCTCAGCTTCGACGCCGGCCGTACCCCGGCCGGGGCCATTGTCGAGCAGTTGTCCGGGGCCGGCAGCCTGCTCGACCTGGCCATCGCCGAGCCGGCCCTCGAAGAGGTGATACGCGAGATCTACCAGGAAGCGGGGCAGCCGGGAGGGACGCCGCCATGAGGAAAACCCTGGCCAAGTACTGGGCCATATGCAGGACCCAACTGGTCCACAGCCTGTCCTATCCGGCGGACCTTTGCAGCCGCAGCCTGACCATCGCCCTCTTCCTGTGGATCTTCGCCCACCTGTGGGAGGCGGCGTACCAGAGCGCCGGCCAGGAGCGCATCGCCGGGCTCTCGCCGCGGGATACCCTGTGGTACCTGATGATCGCCGAGGTGATCGTGCTCAGCCGGCCCCGCCTGTCGGGGGCCATCGCCGAGGGGGTGAAGGAGGGCAGTATCGCCTACCTGCTCAACCGGCCGTACAACTTTCTGCTCTACCAGGTGGGCGTGGGGCTGGGGGACAGCGCCCTGCGCCTGGCGGGCAATGTGCTGGCCGGCGGGGCCATCACCTGGTACCTGGTGGGCCCGCCCCCGGACCTGGGCCACTGGGCCCTGGTGGTCCCGGCCCTGGCCGGGGCCTGGGCCATCGACTGCTGCATCGGGGCGATGATCGGCCTGCTGGCCTTTGTGGCCGAGGAGGTCTCGGCCTTCGAGTGGATCTACTCCAAGCTGACCCTGATCCTGGGCGGGCTGCTGGTGCCCCTGGACTTCTTCCCCGTGTGGCTGCGGGACATGGCCGCGCACCTGCCCTTTGCCTACATCGTGTACGGGCCGGCCCGCGCCTTTGTGGACCCGGACCTGGGGCGCTTTCTGCCCCTCTTTGCCGGGCAGGTCTGCTGGCTGGCGGCGCTGGGGGGATTGCTCTGGCTGGGGTACCGCCGCAGCGTGGCGCATCTCAACATCAACGGAGGCTGAGCGATGGGACAGCGGCGTTTTCTGCTCGCCCTGTGGAAGGCCAATCTGCTGGCGGCCATGGAGTACCGGGGGGCCTTCCTCTCCCAGATCGTGGGCATGGCCCTCAACAACGCCATCTATTTCTGCTTCTGGCTGCTCTTTTTCGACCGCTTCCCCTCGGTGCGCGGCTGGGGGGTGCAGGAGATGCTGGTGCTCTTCGGGGTGGCGGCCGGCGGCTTCGGGCTGGCGGTGTATCTGTTCGGGAACGCCATGCGCCTCGCCGAGGTGATCGCCGGGGGCAGGCTCGACTACTACCTGTCCCTGCCCCGGCCGGCGCTCCTGCACGTCCTGGCCAGCCGCAGCGTGGCCAGCGGCCTGGGGGATTTCCTCTACGGCTGCCTGAGCTTTGCCCTGTCCGGGCCGGACTCGGTGGGGGAGGTGCTGCGCTTTCTCCTGGGGGTGGTGCTGGCGGCGGCGGTGTTTCTGGGCTTCGTGGTGCTGGTGCAGAGCCTGGCCTTCTGGATCGGGCACGCCGGCCTGGTGGGGGCCCAGGCCGTCAACGCCCTCATCAGCTTTGCCCTCTATCCCCTGGATCTCTTCGACGGCACGGCCAAGCTGGTGCTCTTCACCCTGCTGCCGGCCGCCTTCATGGGGGCGGTGCCGGCCGAGTTCGTGCGCAGTTTCACCTGGGAGGGGTTGGTTCAACTCACGGGGGCGGCCCTGGTCTTTCTGGGGCTGGCGCTGGCGGTCTTCCACCGGGGCTTGCGCCGGTACGAGAGCGGCAGCGCCATCGCGGTGGAGGTGTGATCAGCAGGCGCCGTACTCGCGCAGGGCCTGGCGCATGGCCAGGATGTTTTCAGGGGGTACGTCGAGCTGGATGTTGTGCACTGCCGCGAAGACGAAACCCCCGCCAGGGGCCAGGTCCTCGACGCGGCGGCGCACCTCGTCGCGCACCTCCTGCGGGGTGCCGGTGGGCAGCACCCGCTGGGTGTCCACCCCGCCGCCCCAGAAGCTGAGGTCGGCGCCGAAGCGGCGCTTGAGATCACGGCTGTCCATGCCCTCGGCGGCCACCTGCACGGGGTTGAGGATCTCCACCCCCACCTCGATGAGGTCGGGGAGGATGGAGACAACGCTGCCGCAGGAGTGGAAGAAGAGCCGGGTATGCGGGGCCAGCTTCTTGATGCCGGATAGGAGCCGGGCCAGACGGGGCTTGAAGACCTGGCGCCAAAGCTGCGGGTCCACCTGCAATCCGCGCTGGCCGCCGTAGTCGTCCCCTTCCTGCACCACGTCCACCCACGGGCCCACCCGGCCCAGGGCCACCTCCCAGTAGCGCAGTTTGAGCTCGATGATCTTCTCGCAGAGGGCCTCGGCCATCGGGCGGTCGGCGGCCAGGTCGCAGAAGAAGCTCTCGTAGCCGCGCAGCCACTGGCCCATCTCCAGCATCCCCGGGGCGATGCCGCCCAGCACAAAGGCCTTGCCGGCCCGGCGGGCGGCCAGGGCGGCGGCTTCGAGGTGGGTGAAACGGGCCGGGTCCACCGGGTCGGGCCAGGTGTAGCGCTCGATGTCGGCGACGGTCTGGGCCTCAGCCAGGGGCGAGGCGCACAGGTCGTAGTAGTGACCGCCTTCGATGGGGGTGCGCCGGGTGATGCCCCACTCGTCGGTGCAGTAGCGGTACTCCCCCTCGTCGCGGAAGACCTGCTGCCAGGACGACTGGGGGTTGGGCCGGCCGCCGCGCACATCGGTCTCCAGCACCTGGTGCAGATCCTCGTCTACCCAGCCCAGTTGCTGCATCAGGTGCCAGACCCGGGGTTCCCGTTCCTCCAGATTCAGGGCGCGGCGCAGGCGCACCAGGGCCTCGCGGTGGATGCCGGTCACCGGGGTGGAGGAGAGGTCGAAGGGCACGCAATCGGGTTCGGTGTGGGCGAGGGCCTGCAGGACGCGCTGGCGGGAGTCCATGATCCACCTCCGGACAAAGGGGGGAACAAGAGATGGACAGGCAAGATCCGTGCCGGGGGCTGCGGAGTGGGCAGGGGGGATTTTTCGGGACAGGAAGGTCCCGGCCGGAGGCGGGGCGGGACGAGGCTATCCCACCTGGACTTGACGGATGGGGGTGGGTGAACAATATTGGTACACATGGGGTTAACCTTGGTCCAACCCCCGAAAGGCGGATGAGCGGATGGAGATCCTCGGCCAGGATATCCGCGGTGTGGCAGTGGTGTTCTTCCTGCTCTTTCTGCCTTTGATCTTCTACGTACTGCTGAATTTCCTGGTGATCATCCAGAAGATCCTGGGTTTCATCGAGAAGATCCTGGTCAGCATCTTCGGCGAGTTTGTCGGGCGTATCTTCCGCGTGATCTTCGGCATCCTCGGCGCCATCATTGGCGTGCTGAAGGCCATCGTGGACGTGTTCCGCCCCAAGCGCGCCCGTCCCCGCCGCTAGTCCCCCCTTACTCTCGCAGCACCCGCAGATCCCCCTGGCGCTGGGTCAGCCCCTCGCGGTCGAAGAGGGCCAGGAGGGCCAGGGCCCAGCGGCGGTTGGCCCCCAGCAGGTCGCGGAAACCGGCCACGGTGACGGACCCCTGCTGCTCCAGGTGCGCCCGCAGCCGGCCGCGCACCTGCGCCAGAGCCTCGACGTGCAGCAACAGCCCCCCTTCCAGAGCTACCACCGTTCCCAGGCTGGTCATCGCCTTGAGCAGGGCCTCCACCTGCCGGCCCTCCACCTGCAGCAGCCTGGTCAGGCCCTCGGCGTCGGGGATCTCGGCCAGGGCGGGCTGGTTGAGGGCGGCCAACAGTTGCTGGCGCAGGGTTTCCTCCTCGGCGGAGAAGCGGATCTGGTGGGTGGCCAGGCGGACCAGAGGCCCCTCGGCGGCGAGGCGGCCCTGGCGCTCCAACTCCTGTAAAACCTGCTCAAAGAGCCCCGTATCGACGCGGCGGTCGGCCAGGCGGCGCAGCTCCTCGCGGTTGAGGCCGGTCTTGAGGGGGTTGGCGCGGTGGAAGACGCTCAGGGCCTTTTCGGTCCGCTGTCGGAGCACCTGCCACTGGCTGGCGTGGATGAGGGCCGGCTGATTCTCCAACTGCAGGCGCACCACCCGATCCCCCAGGGCCGCGGCGGATTTGTCTAGCTGCTCCAGGCCCAGACCCAGGGCCCCGGCCAGGGCCCGGCAGGGCCGCGCCCCTTCTGGGTCGAGGCGCAGCATCGCCTCGACCAGGTCCGGCCGGTCCTCCTGCTCCAAGGCATTGAGGCCCTGGACCAGGCCGGCTTCGCCGCGCCGGTGCTTGAGGGGCTGGGGATCGAGGATCCGGCCCCCCCCGATGGTCAGGGGCGGGGAATAGCGGCGGAGGGCGAAGCAGTCGCCCCAGGCCGCCACCAGCGGGGTTTCGAGGCGCAGTTGGGCCAGGGCGCCGGCGCCCGGCTCCAGGGTCTGCCCCTCCAGCAACACCACCCGGGCCATCACCTCGGCGGTGCCCAGGTGCAGGCGCACCCGGCTGCGGGTCTCCAGGGGTTTGGGGCAGGAGGGCAGGAGGCGCAGGCGCACGTCGAGCAGGGAGGTGGGCCGGAAGTACTCCGGTGCCACCAGGGCATCGCCGCGCAGGATCTGGCCGACCTCGACGCCGGGCAGGTTGAGGGCGGCCCGGTCCCCGGCCTGCACCCTTGCCACCTCGCGGCCGTGCTGCTGCAAGCCGCGCACCCGCAGGGGGCGGCCAGCGGGCATCAACTCCACCGTGTCGCCGCTCTCTATGCTGCCCGACCACACGGTCCCGGTGCAGACCAGGCCGAAGCCCTTGACCACGAAGGCGCGGTCCACCCACAGGCGGAAGGGGCCGCCCTGACGGCGGGCCCTGGTCTGGGCGGCCAGGGAGAGCAGACATCGCTTCAATTCCTCGACCCCCTGGCCGGTGTGGGCCGAGACCCGCAGGATGGGCGCTGCTTCGAGGAAGGTGCCCTGGGTCAACTGGCGCAATTCCCCCTCCACCAGCTCCAGCCAGTCCTCCTCCACCAGGTCGATCTTGTTGAGGGCGATGACCCCGCGCCCGATGCCCAGGAGTTGGAGCACGTCGAGGTGCTCGCGGGTCTGGGGCATGATCCCGTCGTCGGCGGCCACTACCAGCAGGGCCACGTCGATGGTGCTGACCCCGGCGACCATGGTCTTGACGAAGCGCTCGTGGCCAGGCACGTCGATGAGGGTGATCTGGTCGCCCAGGAAGGCGAAGCCCAGTTCGATGGTGATGCCCCTGGCTTTCTCCTCGGGGGCGGTGTCGGTGTCCATGCCGGTGAGGGCCTTGACCAACAGGGTCTTGCCGTGGTCGATGTGGCCGGCGGTGCCGATGACGGTGTGGGCCATCTCAGTCGATCTTGGTGAGCTTGCCGGCCCCGCTCCAGCCCCCGGCGCGCAGTTGGTAGAGGTACACCCCGGCGGCCAGGCTGGCCCCGTCCCAGGTGGCGCGGTGGGCCCCGGCCGGCAGGGGGCCCAATTCCAGGGCGGCCACCTGCTGGCCCAGCAGATCGAAGAGGCGCAACTCCACCTGGGCCGCCGGGGCGGCCAGGGCAAAGGGGATCACCACCCCGGGATTGAAGGGGTTGGGGTAGGCCGGGCCCAGGAAGGAGCGGGAGGGCAGGGGCGGGGGGGAAGCGGCTACCGCAGTGCTCTGCCCCCCGCGGTTGAGCAGCACGTGGACCCCGGCCCCGGCCGCGGCAAAGGACTCGCAGACCACCAGGTCGGGGCGGCCCTCCCCGTCGAGGTCGGCGCTGAGCAGGGCTCCGCCCCGGCCGGGGGAAAGGGGGTAGTAGCCCTCCAGCTCGAAGCGGCCTTCGCCCCGGCCCAGGAGCACCACCACCGCCGGGCTGCGCAGCTCGTCGTGGACCAGGGCCAGGTCCAGCCGCCCGTCCCCGTCCAGGTCGGCGGCCAGGGGCCGGCGGTGGTAATAGACCCCCGAAAGGGAGAAGGTGGTGTCCATCCTGCCCGCCTCGTTCTGGCGCAGCACCACCAGCCCCTGGGCAGGGCGGCCTTCGGGGCCCAGCGCGAAGAGGGCGCCCTCGCGGTTGAGGATCAGGTCCAATCGCCCGTCCGCGTCGAGGTCGCCGGCCAGGACCAGGCGCTCGGGCTCCAGCCCCGCGCTGCCGGGCACCGGGGCCTCCACCTGGATTCCCGAGGGCAGGAGGTGGGTGGAGACCAGGCCCTGGCGGCGCGGCTCGTAGGGGGGGCGCCAGATCAGGGGCCGCAGCCAACCCGCCGGGGCCGGGGCCGCGGTGGTCCACAGATAGTACCCGCCGCCGGCGGGGTCCGGGGGCTGGGGCGGGCCCAGGCGCCCGGACCCGTCGTTGAGCAACAGCAGGGCATCGAGGGTGCCGCGGCGGTAGCCCCACAGGTCGGCCCGGCCGTCGCCGTCGAGGTCGGCCAGTTGCGCCGGGGCGAAGTGGGCGGGCAGGGACTGCTTGTCCCAGCCGGCCACTGGGTCGTGGCGCCAGACCTGGGGCGGCACCTGGTCGATGGGGCTGTCCAGCACCAGGTCGAGGCGGCCGTCGCCGTCGAGGTCGGCGCCGCCGACAAAGCTGTCCTTCACCGCGAATCCGGCCCCGGCGAAGGATTCGGCCTCGGCGCGAGTGAACCGCCCCTGCCCGTCGTTGTGCGCCAGCAGCCAGCCGCCCTCCTGGGCGCGCTGCCAGCGGGTGAGCAGGTCCGCGTCGCCGTCGCCGTCGAGATCGCCCAGGGCGCCGGCCTCCTCCTCCCACTCCCAGGCCCCCACCTGCTCCACCTGGCCCAGGGGCTGGAAGTGGGCCGGGCCAAAGAGGGCGCCGCCCGGATGCACCGGCACCGGCGGGGGAGGCAGCTCGCCCTGGGCCTCCTCGCGCACCCCGCTCAGGCGTATCCAGTCGATCTCCACGGCCAGGGGCGACTGCTCGGGGCGCTGGGCCCCCTGCGGGTCCTCGGGGTCCTCCTCGTCGACAAAGGGCAGGGTGAGGCGGATCTCGTGCAACCGGTCCTCCCAGAGGATCTCGTAGTCCTCGCCGCCGGGCCAGGTGGCCACCCGGGAGCGCAGGTCGCCAAAGAGCAGCTCCTGCCACTGGCCGGTGTAGTGCACTGGGCGGGCGATCAGCCAGAAGCGGGGGTGGCAGAAGGGATTGGGCGGGCAGCCCCCGCCGAGGAAGTCGGGGTCGTTGCCGGGGTACTGGTCGTTGACCGCGTTGGTCCAACTGAAGATCAGGCTGGATACCACCGGGGCCGGGTGTACCAGGCGCAGGCGCAGGGTGCACTGGTCGAAGAGCCGGGAGTTCTGGTCGATGCGCGGGGAGTAGAGGGTGAGGCCCGGGGTGCGGCCCTGGCGGTAGGGCAGCAGTTCCACCCGCCAGACGCCCTGCTCCACCCGGCTTTGGAGCAGGGGCAGTCTGGGGCTGGTATTGGTGCCCTCCGCCTCGGTGGCCACCCATCCCTGGGGGTCCTGGTCGAAGTTCCAGGTGAGGGCCCGGGCCTGGGCCTGGCAGAGGCACAGCCCGAGGGCCACCAGGAGTTTTCTCATGCCCTAAAGATACCCCGCAGCGGGCGGGGCTTCAACTTGAAGGGGCGGGAACCCCCGCCTATATTCTCACCCCGAGGAGGACCTCCCATGTACCTGAAGGAGATGCGCCCGTATCAACTGCGCCAGGCCGTGGCCGCGGGCTGGCCCCTGCTGGTGCCGGCCGGCTGCATCGAGACCCACGGTCCGCACATGGCCATCGGCCACGACACCCTCATCGTCGAGGAGATCTGCGCCCGCATCATTGCCCAGGTGCCGGCGGTCATCGCCCCTTCCTTCGATTACGGCCCCACCGGCTACGCCCTGGGTGGGCCACCGGAGGGTACCATCGACCCGGACTACGCCTCCTTCGGGCTGTACGTCAAGAGCATCCTGAAAAACTTCCGCGAGATGGGGTTCCGCAAGATCTACGTGCCCATCATGCACCAGGGCATGGAGGCGCCCCTGGCCCTGGCCTTCAAGAAGGCGGCGGCGGAGCTGACCTTCGAAAACGTGCTGGAACGGGGCTATCCGCGCGGCTGGTGGGGGGAGGGCAAGCTGATGCGCGAGGTGGGAGGGGCCATCTGGGGCCGGGTCGAGGTGCAGCCGATGATCCTGCCGGGGACCGAGGCGGGGGGGGACCACGCCGGGTACAATGAGACTTCTTTTTTACTGGCCACCCGCCCCGAACTGGTGGAGCAGGACAGGCTGGACGAGAACGCGCCCTGGTACTGCCGGCAGGACGAAAAGCTCAACAGCTGGACCGCCAATGCCCAGCACGGGCAGCGCATGGTGGAGGCGGTGGTGGCCGCCTGGGTGGCCAAGCTGCGGGCCGAGGGCTGAGCCGTGGCCAGGGCCCAGGTCCTGCACCTGGATCCCGAGCACCTGCGGGGCCGGCTGCTGGGCCGGGCTGCGGAGGTGCTGCGGGCAGGGGGGGTGATCGTCTATCCGACCGACACCATCTACGGCCTGGGCTGCGACATCACCTCGAAGAAGGCCATCGAGCGGGTGCGCCAGATCAAGGGGCGGGACGCCAGAAAACCCATGTCCTTCGTCTGCGCCGACCTGACCCATGTCAGCCATTACGCCCAGGTCTCCAACTACGCCTACCGCGTCCTCAGGCGCTGCCTGCCCGGCCCCTACACCTTTGTGCTGCCGGCCACCCGCGAGGCCCCGCGCCTGCTGCAGGGCCGCCAGCAGACCGTGGGCCTGCGCATCCCCGACCACCCGGTGCCCCTCGAACTGGTGCGCCTGTTGGGCAACCCCATCCTCAGCACCAGCGCCAACCGCAGCGGCCAGGAGGTGCTCACCCGGCCCGAGGATCTGGAGCGGGACCTGGGCGGGGAGGTGGACCTCATCCTGG